>Ga0209573_1000484_pt1 | contig 83566 bp, 80 predicted proteins | sample TNRBio252014_DNA_FD_185870 | JGI IMG/M metagenome (GOLD analysis project Ga0209573, IMG submission 185870) | Wastewater treatment Type I Accumulibacter community from EBPR Bioreactor in Madison, WI, USA - TNR Reactor_6/25/2014_ DNA (SPAdes)... | ecosystem: Engineered > Bioreactor > EBPR >... | reverse complement strand
GAGCAAATCGACCGGCTGCGGCGCGAGGGCCGGTATCGGATCTTTGCCGAGCTCGAGCGCCAGGCCGGCAACTTCCCCACCGCGCGCTGCCACCTCGACGGCGAGGTCCGCGACATCACCGTCTGGTGCTCCAACGACTACCTCGGCATGGGCCAGCACCCCGACGTGCTGGCGGCGATGCACGCGGCGGTCGACAGCTACGGCGCCGGCGCCGGCGGAACCCGCAACATCTCCGGAACCAACCACACCCACGTCGTGCTCGAGCGCGAGCTGGCCGACTGGCATGGCACGGAGGCGGCGCTGCTGTTCGGCTCCGGCTGGATCGCCAACATGACCGCGCTCAGCACCATCTGCCGCGGCCTTCCGGACTGCGTCGTCATCTCCGACTCGATGAACCACAACTCGATGATCGAGGGCATTGTCCACTCCAAGGCGGAGAAGCGCATCTTCTGCCACAACGACGTCGCCCACCTGGAAAGCCTGCTCGCCGACTGCGATCCGCTCCGGCCGAAGCTCGTCGCCTTCGAGTCGGTCTACTCCATGGACGGCGACATCGCCCCCATCGGCGAGATCTGCGACGTCGCCGAGCGCTACGGCGCCATGACCTTCCTCGACGAGGTCCACGCGGTGGGCATGTACGGCCCGCGCGGGGCCGGCGTCGCCGAGCGAGACGGGGTGATGCCCAGGCTCACGGTCATCCAGGGCACGCTGGCCAAGGCGGTCGGCACGGTCGGCGGCTACATCGCCGGCTCCGCGGCGCTCTGCGACTTCGTCCGCAGCTACGGCGCCGGCTTCATCTTCTCCACCGCCATGCCGCCGGCCATTGCCGCGGGCGCCCTGGCCAGCCTCCGCCACCTCAAGGCGCACAATGATCTCCGGATCCGCCATCAGGAGCGGGCGGCGGCGCTGAAGCGCCGTCTCGGCGAGGCCGGGCTGCCGGTCATGGACAGCCAGAGCCACATCGTGCCCGTCATGGTCGGCGACCCGGTGCTGTGCAAGCGCGCCAGCGACGAGCTGCTCACCCGCCATGGCATCTACGTCCAGCCGATCAACTATCCGACGGTGGCCAAGGGCACCGAGCGGCTGCGCTTCACCCCGACGCCGCTGCACTCCGACGCCCACATGGACCACCTGGTCGCCGCTATGCGGGACGTCTGGAACCGGCTGGAGCTGCGCGAAGCCGCCTGAGCGGTCTCGCTGCAGCGGGGGGCGTGGCGCGCTGAGCGAAGGCACACGTGCTCGTTCCTGAGCACGCCGATGGACATTCGCGGTCGGGCGGCCCATCCTATGCGGAGGTCCTGGTGCCTCGGTAGGAGCGTCGCCGCATGTATGCCGACCAAACGCTGACGCCGAAGGAATCGATCCGGCTCTGCGCGCTGGGGACACTGGCCCTGGGCGAGCGGCGCTACAGCGACCTCGCCGTCGCCATCCGCCATTTCATCAGCCGCATCATCGGCCCGACGCCCGAGATCATGGGCCACTCCATCGAGCTCCTGCGCTACGAGGGCTTGGTCGAGACGGCCGCCGGGGACCGAGACGACGCCCTGCTCAGGATCACCGACGACGGCCGCGAGGAGCTGCGGACGCTGCTCACAGCCAACGTCCGGCCCTCCTCCACCGAGCTGACCAAGCTGGTCGTGGCGCTCAAGTTCCGCTTCCTGCACCTGCTCGAACCGGCGGCGCGGATGGATCAGGTGCGGTTGCTGGCCGACGTCTGCGAGCGCGAGTTGACCCGGCTGCGCGACCTGCGCGACCACCACGCCGGCGACGAGGGCTGCCTGGTCGTCTGGCTGGACCACGACATGGCGCTCCTCGAAAGCCGCATCGGCTGGCTCCGGATGTTCGCCGAGCGGCTGGGGAACGCTCCCGCCGAGGCCTAGCCCGGGACGCTGGACGCAGCCCAACCACGTCAGATGGATGTCGTTTCCCTCTTCGCCGCCGTCGTCTTCGCAGGATCGTGGTACCTGCGGGCGCGGCTCGGCGACGACGACGCGCTGGCGCGGCTCTTCTTCGGCACGCTGATGGTCATGGCGGCGGCGATCGGGGTCCTCGGCGTGCTGCTGCGGACCCTGTCCTCCGCGGCGTCGTAATCAGGCCGGCTGACGCGGCTCCCAGTCGTTGCCCCGGCCGCCGGACAGCCACGACAGCGGGTTCAGCAGCCGCTTCAGTCCGCCCGTGAACCGCGGGATCCGCATGACGTCGTCCAGGCGCCGGCCGATGAAGGACCAGGTGTCGGCGAACTCCTCGGAGTTGTCGTCCAGCCAGTAGAGGATGCTGGAGACGTAGACCGGGGTCAGCAGCGCCCGCTTGCTGTAGTAGCTGAAGTCCGTCGCGGTATCGCCGGCGGCGTACCAGATGGCGTCCACCGCCCGGAGTGTGTTTCCCAGGGCGACGGTGGCGTTCTGCGGCAAGGCCAGATGCGACAGGGCGCGGCGCACCGCTTCCTTGTGCATGGCGTTGGCCTCGATGCGGACCCTGAGGGCCGTGGCGACGCGCTCGCGCACGCCCATCGCCAGCAGGTCGCGCCCGGCCATCTCCGCCAGCATCGCCCGGTCGGAGAGGTCCGACCAGTGGCGCAGCATGTCGCTGACGCCGCCGGGAAACACCCGCTCCGCCGTCTCCCGCGGGTAGCCAGCATCCTCGGCGGCGATCGCCGCGGCCTTCATCGTCCAGCCGTCGAAGGGGACGTGCGGCAACGCCGCCTCGACGATGGCGTCGCGAATGGTCCGCGTCTCCAGCTCGGCCTGCTCCGCGGTCATTCCGTCGCTGCTCATGTCGCCTCCGTTGGTGCATCGGTGTGCCCGGCGGCCGGCGGCGGCTGGGTCGGCGTCGGCTGGGCCGGCTGCGGCCCGGCCGTCTGCGGCTCGGCCGTCTGCGGATCGGGCGGCCGGGTCACCGTCCGGCGAATCTCGTCGACGAAGGCGAGGCGGCCGAGGTCGGCCATCCGCTGCGGATAGAGGATGCCGTCGAGATGGTCGCATTCGTGCTGCACCACCCGGGCGTGGAAACCCTCGGCAACGCGCTCGATCGCCTCGCCCCGTGGATCGACGCCGCGATAGCGGATCCGGCGGTGGCGCGGCACGAGCCCGGTGAGCCCGGGGACCGAGAGGCAGGCTTCCCAGCCCTCCTCCATCGCGTCGTCGAGCGGCTCGATCTCGGGATTGATGAGGATGGTCAGCGGCACCGGCCCGTCCGCGTCGCCCGGGACGCTGTCGGGGCCGCCGCCGGCACGCGAGCGCGGCACGAGGAAGGTGACGATCCGCAAGGGGGCGTGCACCTGCGGTGCGGCCAACCCGACGCCCTCGGCGTCGACCATCGTCTCCAGCATGTCGGCGACGAGCCGGGCCACCTGCGGCGCGGAAGGATCGGCAACCGGTTCGGCAACCCGCCGCAGAACCGGGTGTCCCATGCGCGCGATCTTGAGAATGGCCATCGGCGTCCTCGGCAGTGCCTAGCTGATTTCGGATGTCGTCGTGGCGCGGACAAGCCTTCACACGCGCGTCTCGGGTATGCTACAAGCCCCGACCCGGGTTTTTCCGCCTCTGATGGAGAGAAAGCGAGCAGCACGTGCAAGTAATCGTCCGCGACAACAACGTCGATCAGGCCCTCAAGGCCCTGAAGAAAAAGATGCAACGCGAAGGCATCTTCCGCGAGATGAAGCTCAGGCGGTCCTACGAAAAGCCGTCGGAACGGCGCGCGCGCGAGAAGGCGGAGGCCGTCCGCCGGGCGCGCAAGCTCGAGCGCAAGCGGCTCGAACGCGAAGGCTTCTGATCCCACCCCATAGCCGACCCGCCACCCCGGAAATCCGCGCGCGGCGCCTTGCAGCCATGACGCAGGCGCGAGAGGCAGCCTCTTCCGTGCCCGGCCGCGTTTGGCGTAAGCTTTGTGGACCATGGCAAAAGCAAGAGCGGGCAAGGTCATCACCTATGCCGACGGTCGCTGGCGCAACGGCAGCCCGGCGATCCTGAGCGCGAAGAGCCACGCGATGTGGCTCGCCTCCGTGGCCTTCGACGGCGCGCGGGCGTTCGGCGGGGTGGCGCCCGATCTCGACCGCCACTGCGCCCGGGTGGTGCACTCGGGGGCGATCCTCGGGCTGTGCTCGCCGCTCACGCCGGGCGAGATCGAGTCGCTGGCCTGGGAGGGCATCCACCGCTTCCCCGACCGGGCGCAACTCTACGTCTGCCCGATGCTGTACGCCGAGTCGGGCTTCGTCGTCCCCGACCCGCAGAGCACCCACTTCGCCATGGCGGTGTACGAGTCGCCCCTGCCCAGCGACGAGGGGTTCAGCGCCTGCCTGTCGTCGTTCCGCCGCCCGGCCAAGGACATGGCGCCGACCGAAGCCAAGGCGTCCTGCCTCTACCCCAACGTCGCCCGCGCCAGCCGCGAGGCGGCTTCGCGCGGCTTCGACGCGGCGGTCGTCCTCGACCCCAACGGGAACGTCGCCGAGTTCGGCTACATGAACCTGTTCTTCGTCGGCGACGGCGTGGTGCAAACGCCGGCGGCCAACGGCACGTTCCTCAACGGCATCACCCGGCAGCGGGTCATCGGCCTGCTGCGCACGGCCGGTGTGGAGGTCGTGGAGCGGGCGGTGGACTTTGCCGAGCTGCTGGCAGCCACCGAGGTCTTCGCCACCGGCAACTACGGCAAGGTGCTGCCCTGCACCCGGCTGGAGGACCGCACGCTTCCGGTCGGCCCCGTCTACCGCCAGGCGCGCGAACTCTACTTCGCCTTCGCGGCGGCATGAGCCGCCCGGCGCGGGACCAAAGCCGGGGACGGGGCACGCGATGATCACGCAGCGGAGCAAGTACGCTCTGCGTGCGCTGCTGATGCTGGCCGAACAGCCCGAGGGGCGGCTGGTGCTGATCAGCGAGATCGCCGAGCGGGAGAACGTGCCGAAAAAGTTTCTCGAGCTGATCCTGCTCGACGTCAAGCGGCACGGGCTCCTGCGCAGCCAACGCGGCCGCGGCGGCGGCTACGCCCTGGCGCGGCCCGCTGACAGCATCACCTTCGGCGAAATCATCCGCATCACGGAAGGCCCGCTCGCGCCGATCCCCTGTGCCAGCCTCACCGGCTACCAACGGTGCACCGACTGCGACGACGAGGACGCCTGCGCCATCCGCAAGGTCATGCGCCGGGTTCGCGACGCCATGTCCGAGATCCTCGACCGGACGACGCTGGCCGACGGTGTTGCCATGGGCCAAGGCGCAGAGGCGCTGATCGCTGCCGGATGATTTTTTTGTTGATTAAACGATCTTTTTGATAGGGAATATAGGCAATCGCTGCGGCGACGATAGGGAGAAGGACCCGCCCCGATGACGCTCGAACGCCGATTGCCGCTTGCCGGCTTCCTCGCCCCCCCCGTGCTGGTTGCCGTGCTGGTTGCCGTCCTGGCTGCCGGCCGGGTGGACGTGGCCATGGCCGACACGACCCTGCTCAACGTCTCCTACGACCCGACGCGTGAGTTCTACCAGGAGTACAACGCCGCCTTCGCCCGCCACTGGAAGGCCGGCGGCGGCGATGACGTCACCGTCCGGATGTCGCACGGCGGCTCGGGCAAGCAGGCCCGATCGGTCATCGACGGGCTGCCGGCGGACGTCGTCACCCTGGCGCTGGCCGGGGACGTCGACGCCCTTGCCCAGCGCGGGCTGATCCAGCCCGGCTGGCAGGCGGAGCTGCCCGACAACAGCGCCCCATACACCTCGACCATCGTCTTCCTGGTGCGCAAGGGCAACCCGAAGGCCGTCAAGGATTGGCCGGACCTGGTCCGCGACGGGATCTCGGTGATCACCCCGAACCCCAAGACCTCGGGCGGCGCGCGCTGGAACTACCTCGCCGCCTGGGGCTACGCGCTGCGCCAGCCTGGCGGAAGCGACGCAACGGCGGAGGACTTCGTCGGCAGGATCTTCCGCAACGTGCCCGTCCTCGACACCGGCGCCAGGGCGGCGACGACCACCTTCGTCCAGCGGCGGATCGGCGACGTGCTCCTCTCCTGGGAGAACGAGGCGCTGCTGGCGATCCAGCAGCTCGGCCCGGACGAGGTCGACATCGTCGTCCCCTCGCTCAGCATCCTGGCGGAGCCGTCGGTCGCGGTGGTCGACGCCAACGTCGACCGGAAGAAAACGCGGGCCGCGGCGGAAGCCTACCTGAAGCACCTCTACGCACCGGAAAGCCAGGAACTCATCGCCCGGCATTTCTTCCGGCCGCGGGCGGCGGAGGTTCTGGAGCGGCACCGCGGCCAGTTCCCGCCCGTGGAGCTGTTCACCATCGACGAGGTGTTCGGCGGCTGGGAGAAGGCTCAGGCTGAGCATTTCGCCGACGGCGCCGTCTTCGACCAGATCTACCAGCCGCGCGCGAAGTAGCGGAGGGGAGCAAGAGCGATGCCTGCACGGCTTTCCCTCCAGCGGGCGCCGAGCGTGCTGCCGGGCTTCGGCCCGACCCTCGGCTTCACGCTGGTCTACCTCAGCCTGATCGTGCTGATCCCTCTGGCGGCGCTGGTGCTGCGCCCGGTGGAGCTGGGTTTCGCCGGCTTCGTCGCCGCGGTGACCGAGCCCAGGGTGCTGGCGGCGCTCAGGCTCAGCTTCGGCGCCTCGCTGATCGCCGCCGCGATCAACGCCGTCTTCGGCCTGATCGTCGCCTGGGTGCTGGTGCGCTACCGGTTCCCGGGCAAGCGGCTGATCGACGCGCTGGTGGACCTGCCGTTCGCGCTGCCCACCGCCGTCGCCGGCGTCGCGCTGACCGCGCTCTATGCGCCCAACGGCTGGATCGGCGGCCTGTTGCAGCCCTTGGGCATCGAGGTCGCGTTCACCCCGCTCGGCGTCGTCGTGGCGCTCGTCTTCATCGGCCTGCCGTTCGTCGTCCGCACCGTCCAGCCGGTGCTGCAGGACATCGAGCGGGAGGTGGAGGAGGCGGCGGCAAGCCTCGGCGCCTCCAGGCTGCAGACGATGGGGCGGGTGATCCTGCCGGCGATCCTGCCGGCGCTGCTCACCGGCTACGCGCTCGCCTTGGCCCGCGCCGTCGGCGAGTACGGTTCGGTGATCTTCATCGCCGGCAACATGCCGATGGTGTCCGAGATCGCGCCGCTGCTGATCGTCATCAAGCTCGAGCAGTACGACTACGCCGGCGCCGCCGCCGTCGGCGTGGCCATGCTGATCATCGCCTTCGCGATGCTGCTGGTGCTGAACGTGTTGCAGAGGTGGAAACATGCCCGCTGACGTCGCCGCCGCCGGTCCCGCCGACGCGCCAGTGCCGACGCGGGTGTCGCCATCGGCCATCGAGGAGCCCGGCTGGGTGCGCCTGCTCCTGATCGGCACCGGCCTCGGCTTCATCGTCCTGTTCCTGGTGCTGCCGCTGGTCTCGGTGTTCGCCGAGGCCTTCCGCCACGGCGTCGCCGCCTACCTCGAGGAGCTGCACAGCGAGGACACGCTGGCGGCCATCCGGCTCACCCTGTTGGTCGCGGCGATCGCGGTGCCCTGCAACCTGGTGTTCGGCGTCGCCGCCGCCTGGGCCATCGCCAAGTTCGAGTTCCCCGGCAAGAGCCTGCTCATCACCTTCGTCGACCTTCCCTTCTCGGTCTCGCCGGTGGTCGCCGGGCTCATCTACGTGCTGATCTTCGGCGCCCACGGCTGGCTCGGGCCTTGGCTGATGGAGCACGACGTCCAGATCATCTTCGCCGTGCCGGGGATCGTGCTGGCGACGATCTTCGTCACCTTTCCGTTCATCGCCCGGGAGCTGATCCCGCTGATGCAGGAGCAGGGGACGGAGGAGGAGGAAGCGGCCATTTCGCTCGGTGCCAGCGGCTGGCAGACATTCTGGCGCGTCACCCTGCCCAACGTGAAGTGGGCGCTGCTCTACGGCGTGCTGCTCTGCAATGCCCGGGCGATGGGCGAATTCGGCGCCGTTTCGGTGGTGTCGGGGCATATCCGCGGGATGACGAATACGATGCCACTTCAGGTAGAGATATTGTATAATGAGTACAACTTCATCGGCGCGTTCGCCGTCGCCTCGTTGCTGGCGCTGCTGGCCTTGGTGACGCTGGTGCTGAAGAGCCTGCTCGAATGGCGCTACGGCCACGAGCTGGCGGCCACGCGCCGGTAGAGGAGGGTCGCATGGACATCGAGATCAGGGACATCCACAAGCGCTTCGGCGAGTTCGTCGCCCTGCACACCGTCAACCTGAAGATCGCGGAGGGCGAGCTGGTCGCCCTGCTCGGCCCCTCGGGCTCGGGCAAGACGACGCTGCTCAGGATCATCGCCGGGCTGGAGCAGCCGACCTCGGGCTCGATCCTGTTCGGCGGCGAGGACCTGGTCAGCCGCAACGTGCGCGAGCGCAACGTCGGCTTCGTCTTCCAGCACTACGCCCTGTTCCGCCACATGACGGTGTTCGAGAACGTGGCCTTCGGCCTGAGGGTGAAGCCGCGCGGGCAGCGCCCGGCGAAAGCCCAGATCCGCGAGCGGGTGATGACCCTGCTGCACCTGGTGCAGCTCGACCCTTTCGCCGACCGCTACCCCTCCCAGCTCTCCGGCGGCCAGCGCCAGCGCGTCGCCCTGGCCCGGGCCCTGGCCATCGAGCCCAGGGTGCTGCTCCTCGACGAGCCGTTCGGCGCGCTCGACGCCAAGGTGCGCAAGGAATTGCGGCGCTGGCTCCGCGGCCTGCACGACGAGATGCACCTGACCAGCCTGTTCGTCACCCACGACCAGGAGGAGGCGCTGGAGCTGGCCGACCGGGTGGTCTTGATGAACAACGCCGTCGTCGAGCAGGTGGGCACGCCCGAGGACGTCTACACCCACCCGGCCTCGCCCTTCGCCTACGAGTTCCTGGGCCAGGTCAACCGCTTCGAGTGCCGGATCGAGGGGAGCAAGGCGGTGTTCCCCGGCGGCGAGATCGGCATCGCCAGGGACGTCTCCGCCGCCGGCAACGCCGCCGTCGCCTACGTTCGGCCGCACGACGTCGAGATCTTCAACGGCATGGTCATGTCCGGGATCCCGGCGACGGTGCGCTACGTCTCGGCCGCCGGGCCGCTGGCGAAGATCGAGGTCGAGGCGGGCGACGGCCACCTCATCGAGGTCGAGCTGTCCCGCCCGGCGCTGCACGCGCTGAACCTGAAGGTCGGCAAGCCGGTCTACGTCCGCGCCCGCAAGGCCAGGGTGTTCATCACCGACCGGCACTCGAGCGGCGGCGAGGCCTTCTCCATCCGCGGCGAGGGCGCCTACGACGAGGGAGCCGGCGAACCCGCGCTTCGCCAGACGGGCGCGGCGTAAGGCGGCTGCCCTCACCCTCCCGCTGCGCGGGGCGCGCCGCTTCGCGGGAGCGCCCCTCTCCCGTGCTTCGCCCGGGCGAGGGTAGGGTTGCCGACCGTCGACGCCTCCCCCTCTCCCGCGGGCCGTGAGGCGCAAGTGGGAGATGGTCGGGGTGAGGGACTTTCGCGCAGGCGCAAGGTCGCACAGCGGGCGAGGGAAGCTGGCGGCGATGATGCCGATGGTCTCCCTCTCCCGCAGAGCGGGAGAGGGTCGGGGTGAGGGCGTCTTGAACCGTGTGACGCAGGCCGCCTCGGCGCCTCGAAGAGCACGCGAGGGCTGCAGCCGACGCAGGTGGCTATGCCGTGACCGCCACCTCGGCCTTGCCGGCGAGGATGGTCGGCGGGTCGGGTTGGAGGTCGGCGACGTTCGCCTGCAGCCACTCTGCCGCGACCTCGTTCGACTCCCTGGCCATCGCCTCGGTGGAGAACACGCTCACCGTCGCCATGGTCCCGCCGCCGCCGTTGACGGCGTAGTAGGCGATGAAGCCGGGCCTCTTCCGCAAGAGCGGCACGAAGCTCTCGGCGATCCTGCCGCAGACCCGGGAGACGGAGACGACGTTGTCGTAGCGCCTGACACTGACGTACATGGGCAGGGGCCTAGTTGTAGGTGTAGAAGCCGCGGCCGGTCTTGCGGCCGAGGTAGCCGGCGTCGACCATCTGCTTCAGCAGCGGGCTCGGCCGGTACTTGGGGTCGTCGAAGCCCTCGTAAAGGGTGTGCATGATGTCGAGGATGACGTCGAGGCCGATCAGGTCGGCCAACGCCAGCGGCCCCATGGGGTGGTTGGCGCCGAGCTTCATCGCGTTGTCGATATCCTCGGGCTGGGTCAGGCCCTCGTAAAGGCAGTTGATGCCCTCGTTGATCATCGGCACCAGCACCCGGTTGACGACGAAACCGTAGGAGTCCTTGACCACGTGCGGCGTCTTGCCGATCCGCCGGCTCACGTCCTCGATGACGGCGCAGGTCTCGTCCTCGGTCTGCAGCGCCCGGATGATCTCGACGAGCTTCATCAGCGGGACCGGATTGAAGAAGTGCATGCCGATGACCTGCCCCGGCCGCTTCGTCGCCGCGGCGATCTTGGTCAACGAGATCGACGAGGTGTTCGAGGTCAGGATCGCGCCCTGCTTGCAGATCTTGTCCAGGTCGGCGAACAACTTCTGCTTCAGCTCGACCTTCTCCAGCGCCGCCTCGACGATCAGGTCGCTGTCGGCGAAGGCGTCCATGGTGGTCGTCGTCTTGATCCGCGACAGCGCCGCGTCGCGGTCCGAAGCCGTCATCTTCTCCCGGCTGACCAGCCTGTCGAGGCTCTTGCGGATCGTCTCGAGGCCGCGCTTGGCCCACTCCTCCTTCACGTCGCTCATCACGACGTCGTAGCCGCCCGCCGCGAACGTCTGGGCGATGCCGTTGCCCATGGTCCCGGCGCCGACGACGCCGACCGTCTGGATCTCCATGTTCCCGTCTCCCTGTCTGCGATTCATCTGTGCGATCGCTGGGCGGCTTGCCTGTGGCGCACACCGCCGAGGCAACTCTAGTCAGGACGCCAGGGAGAATCGAGGGGAAGAACAGCCGGCCGGTGCCGCGGCCGCTACCTCAAGGCGACGAAGCGGGAGAGGCGGCAGCCGGCAAGCCATTCCGACGGCCATGAGCGGCCGGTGGCGAAGCGGTAGGGTGAAGCGTTTCCGCGGCCTGAAAAAGAAAAGCGGGGCCGAAGCCCCGCGCCGTTCAAAGTCCCGCTCTTTTTGCTCTCTATGGGCGGCGGTCGTTCCTAGCCGAGGGACTGGACGATCTCCTCGGTCATCTTCTTGGCGTCGCCGAACAGCATCATCGTCTTGTCGCCGAAGAACAGCGGGTTGTCGACGCCGGCGTAGCCGGACGCCATCGACCGCTTGACGAACAGCGTGGTGCCGGCCTTGTCGCAGTCGAGGATCGGCATGCCGTAGATCGGGCTCGACTTGTCGGTGCGCGCCGACGGGTTGGTGATGTCGTTGGCGCCGATGACGTAGGCGACGTCGCAGGTCGAGAACTCGTGGTTGATCTCCTCGAGCTCGAAGACCTCGTCATAGGGAACATTGGCCTCGGCCAGGAGCACGTTCATGTGCCCGGGCATCCGGCCCGCAACCGGGTGGATCGCGAACTTCACCTCGACGCCCTGCTCCTTGAGCAGGTCGGCCATCTCGCGGACCGCGTGCTGCGCCTGGGCGACGGCCATGCCGTAGCCGGGGACGATGATGACCTTGTTCGCGTTCTTCATGATGAAGGCCGCGTCCTCGGCCGAACCCGGCTTCACCGACTTGCCGCCCGAGGAGGCCGCGGCCGCCGGGGAGACGCCCTCGCCGCCGAAACCACCGAGCAGCACGTTGAAGATCGAGCGGTTCATCCCCCGGCACATGATGTAGGAGAGGATCGCGCCCGAGGAGCCGACTAGGGCGCCGGTGATCACCAGCGCCGGGTTCTGCAGGGTGAAGCCGATGCCGGCCGCTGCCCACCCCGAGTACGAGTTGAGCATCGAGACCACCACCGGCATGTCGGCGCCGCCGATCGGGACGATCAGCAGGAAGCCGATGGCGAAGGCCAGCAGCACGATGACCCAGTAGGCCGCCGCCGACTCTGTGGTGCAGAACCAGATGATCGATAGCAGGATGAGGATGCCGATCGCCGCGTTCAGCGGATGCTGCATCGGGAAGGTGATCGGGTTGCCGCTCATCTTGCCGGCGAGCTTGAGGAAGGCAATGACCGAGCCGGAGAAGGTGATGGCGCCGATGGCGGTGCCGAGCGCCATCTCGATCAGGCTGCCGGCGCCGATGTTGCCGCTGCTGCCGATGTTGTAGGCCTCGGGATGGTAGAAGGCGGCGGTCGCGACGAACACCGCGGCCAAACCGACCAGGCTGTGGAAGGCCGCGACCAGCTCGGGGAGCTGGGTCATCTGGATCTTCAGCGCGACCATCGTGCCGATGCCGCCGCCGATCAGGATGCCCAGGATGATCATCCAGTAGCTGACGACGCCGGGGCTCAGCAGCGTGGTGATCACGGCGATCGCCATGCCCACCATGCCGAAGATGTTGCCCATGCGGGCGGATTCGGGGTTGGAGAGGCCGCGGAGCGCCAGGATGAACAGCACCGCGGCAATGAGGTAGGCGAAGCCCGTTAGATTTTCGGCCATGAGAGCTCCCCCTTCCCTACTTCTTCACTTTTTTCTTGAACATCTGCAGCATTCGCCGGGTGACGATGAAGCCGCCGAAGATGTTCACCGAGGCGAGGATGACGGCGAGGAAGCCCATCACCTTCGAGAAGTCGAAATGCGCCGGGCCGGCGGCGAGCAGGCCGCCGACGATGATCACCGACGAGATCGCGTTGGTCACGCTCATCAGCGGCGAGTGCAGCGCCGGGGTGACGCTCCAGACGACGTAGAAGCCGACGAACACCGCCAGCACGAACACCGTGAACAGCGACAGGAAGCCGCCGTGGCCGCCGGCCTCGGTGCCGACGACGGTCATCTGCGCCGCGGACGCGGCCATCTCGCCGGCCCGCACCGCCAGCGCCGCCGCCTCGTTGGCGAGCTGGGCGGCTTTCTCGACGATCGTTGCCTGATCCATGGTCACTGCCCCTCCCCGGTGAGCTGCGGGTTGACGATCTTCCCGTCCTTGGTCACGAGGGTGCCGGACACGGTCTCGTCTTCCCAGTTGAAGGCCAGAACCTTCTGCTCCTTGTCGACGTGCGGCGTGAGGAAGTTGAGCACGTTGCGGGCGAACAGCTGGCTGGCGTCCTTGGGCAGGCGGCCCGGGACGTTGAGGTGGCCGACGATCTTGACGCCGTGCTTGACGACGACCTTGCCGGGCTCGGTCAGCTCGCAGTTGCCGCCGGTTTCCGCCGCCAGGTCGATGATGACCGCGCCCGGCTTCATGGTCGTCACCATCTCCTCGGTCAGCAGCTTCGGCGCCGGCTTGCCGGGGATCAGCGCGGTGGTGATGACCACGTCCTGCTTCTTCAGATGCTCGGCGACGACCTCGGCCTGCTTGCGCTTGAACTCGTCCGACATCTCCTTGGCGTAGCCGGCCGCGGTCTCCGCGTCCTTCATCGCCGCCTCGTCGACCATGACGAACTTGCCGCCCAGGCTTTCGACCTGCTCCTTGGTCGCCGGACGAACGTCGGTGGCGGTGACGATCGCGCCCAGCCGCTTGGCCGTGGCGATCGCCTGCAGACCGGCGACGCCGACGCCCATGATGAAGACCTTGGCCGCCGGCACGGTGCCGCCGGCGGTCATCATCATCGGGAACGCCCCGCTGAACTCGGCGGCGGCGTCGATGGCCGCCTTGTACCCGGCCAGGTTGTTCTGGCTGGACAGGATGTCCATCGACTGAGCGCGGGAGATCCGCGGCATCAGCTCCATGGCGAAGGTGGTGAGCCCCGCCTGGGCGTACGCCTCCACCTCGTCGCGATGGGTCAGAGCGGCCAGTTGCGCGACCAGGATCGCGCCGCTCTTCATCATCTCCACCTCGTTCAACCGGCCGTCCATGACCGGCCGTTGGACCTTGATGACGACGTCGGCGTCACCAAGCGCGGAAGCCTCGTCCTTGGCAATCGACGCCCCGGCCGCCTCGAAATCGGCGTCGGGGATGGCCGCGTCTTCGCCGGCTCCCTTCTCGACCACGACCTCGAAGCCGAAGCCGACGAGCTTCTTAACCATGTCCGCTGAAGCGGCCACCCGGGTCTCTCCGGGCATGCGCTCTCTCGGGATCGCTACTTTCATTTCCTCTCCCCCGCGCTGTCCCTCCGCACGCTGAGATCGGCGTTATGCACGGTTGGACCCAGCGACACAAGCTTTCCTGAGGCTCGTTCGCAACCGCTGCACCGCGGCGGAATGGCGCGGGCGCTCCTCGGTTCCCGCGCATTTTTCCGGCATTATGTAGCAAACGCACCCGGCCGGCGGTTCCGGCCCGGCACCCGCGATTGTAGCATGGCCGCATGGCTGAGCTACATGTTGTTACGGCGCTCATCGCGAAGCGCGCCGAGCTTGCCGGGCAGCTTGAGGCGGCGCAAGCCGAGGTGCGCCGGCTGGTCATCGATCTCGACAACGTTGACGCGACGTTGCGGATCTTCAAGCCCGACATCGAGCTAGACGAGATCAAGCCCAAGCCGCTCTCGCCCAGGAGCGCAGCCTACACAAAGGCGAGGTGGCGAGGGTCGTCCTGGGCACGCTGCGCGCCTCCAGCCGGCCGATGACGACGGAGGAGCTTGCGGCGCACGTCATGGCCGAGCGCAGCCTGAACACCTCCGACAAGCGCCTGCTGCGCACGGTCACCAAGCGCGTTGGCGCGTGCCTCCGGCATTACCGGAGCAAGGGCGCGTTGCGCTCTGAGACGGTGGCGGGCGCGCGGGTGATGTGGGCGGTGGTGTGAAAGATCGCTAGATCGTGTGCCAAAGGCTGAGCCGCCCCTTGACTCACAGAACCCGGTTGTGGATTCCTGGGTAAGACGGCTGTCGTCGCTCTCCCCCAACGCTGCCCCAACGCCCTGAACGGCGCGGGGCGCATGGGGCGTGCCCGGAGCCGCTGGGCTTTCACCCAGCGATCTCCAGGAGGCATCGATGACAGAAATCGTTTGCTCTTGGCCCAAACCGGTCCACGTCAGCGCATACTGGCGTTTCCGGTTCGGCCAATGGGAGCATGTTTGCTCCCATTGTCGGCGCTACCCGGCGCGGTAGCTGAGGCAGGAGGCGACGGCAGCCGCCACTTTCGGTCACCTTCCAATAGGGTCACAGGCCGATTCTGGTGTCAAGTTCATTAGGATGCGTTCCGCTGCCAGTACCCCTTCCACTGCCGCGACACGCCATGAGCCAGCGCGACGCCGGCGGTGATCAGGTACTGCTCGCCGTTGCTGAGGCGGCGGTTGTCCTCCCGCCACGCCATCTCCGACGCATAGGCGTTCAGGTACTGGCCGCTGATGCGGTGGTTGATGCCGATCTCGGCGCGGCGCAGGCGGGAGAAGAAGCTCTCCGCGTGGTTCGTGCAGGCGCCCTTGTCCCTGAACGCGACCGAGTGGTTGATCCGCTTCGTCTCGTAGCGAGCGTGTAGCGCGTCCCAGCATGACGCCTCGTCGGCGTAGATGGTCGAACCGCTAATCACGCGCTCGCGGATGGTAGGGACCGCATCGTCCTCCGACTTGAACACAAACGGCAGCGTCTTGCCGCCACGCTCGCGCATGACGACCACGACCTTGCGCTTGCCGTTCTGGTTCGCCTTGAGGCGGCGGTCCTTCCGGTCTTCCTTGCGGTTCTCGGGTTTGATGTAGCCGCCGAAGTACGCCCCATCGATCTCCACATGCCCGCTGACCTTGCGGTCGGCAAGCTCGGCACCAAGAGCCTCGCGCAGCTTGTGAGCGAGGACGAACGCCGTCTTGTACTGGCAATCCAGATCACGGCTGAGCTGGAGCGCGCTGACTCCCTTGGCGCCGTTCACGAAGATCGCGATAGCTGCCAACAGGTCGCGGATCGGCATCTTGCGGCTGGCGAAGATCGTGGCCGTGGTGACGCTGAACTGCGCGTTGCAGCCCTTGCACTTGAAGATCCGGCGCGTGCGGTACTCGTAGACCGCCGCGCAACCGCAGCGCGGGCAGTACGGCTCGCCGCCGTGTTCGGCCCAGCGGATCGCCTTGAAGGTCTGGTAAGCCTCGTCGTCGGAGAGGCGCATCACGCTCGCCAGGGAGAGCGTTCGGGCCTTCGCCGAGAGGAGGAAATGCTGGGTCATCACCACATCCGATATCAATACATCGAATATGGCGGTATGACCCACCGTTGTCAATGATGTTTATATCGGATATGATGAGTTCCATCATCACACGAGCGGAGCCGCGCACCCATGGCAGAGCCCAAGGACTACCACGCCCTGGTCAAGAACATCCTCAAGGCCGAGTTGAAGCGGAAGGGTGTGAGCTATCGAGAGCTAGCCGAGCGCCTGGCGGGCATCGGGGCCCACGAGACCGAGCGCAACATCGCCAACAAGATCAGCCGCGGCGGGTTCTCCGCAGCGTTCTTTGTGCAGTGTCTGGACGTGATCGGGGCCAGCCGCGTAGATCTCGGCTAGCTGGATCATCCTATGCCAGCGCCCGCCTTGCCGCCCGCAGCCAGCCCTGTAACGATAGTGTCCTTGTACACCTTCACGTATTCGGCGCCGCTTGGCAGGCGGAAGGTCACGGCGTCCCATAGCGGCAACCTGCATCCCGCGGCAGTTCCATTTGTGGGATACGCCATCACGTTCAGATTGAGGAACGTTAGGTTTATTGCCCTGTCCGGTGATGTGCCCAGAACCTCGTCGTGCATGTTTGCCGGGACGATCTGGTTTATGTCAAATAAGAAGTCCGATAGGTTCGGGATATTATCCAGAGGCTTTGCGGAAAGGCTTTGTACTACGTTCGGCGTCGGCATCTGCTGGAATGTTAAAACGGTGTCGCGCGTTCCGGATCTCGGCACTACCACCGTTGCGCAAATTCTTCCGCGCACTTCTCGAATATCTATAGCACAACCTGACGCGTTGAAGCCGCCGACCGTTATTTTCAATACGCCGTCCTTAGTGAGGCGGTGCTCCACCTCCATTAGGCCAATGTACAAACCGAGCGGTTCAAATTGCTCGGCCGCACGGGGCAACAACGCCCGTGAGGCGCCACCATTGCCTCCGCTCGCGAACTCGCGGCTAACTTCCTCGGTAAAGTCACGGGCGCCGTTTTTGGCGGGGATGTGTTGAATCTCGTGGCCGCCGTTAAAGAATATACTCCGGTGTCCCCACAACCACGCCGTCGCCGACATCATAAGAAACAATAAGCAGACCGCGAAGGCGACCGAGAGGAACACGATGACATAGCCGAGCGTCCCCCACTGGGACGCCACCCCATCAACCATACTCATGCCGGTGGCGTAGGCTGAGGTCGATAGAGCCATCAGCATGACGAAGAGTTTGAAAAAAAGAAAATCGACCAGAGCCCGCCCGAGTGAGCCTCGGACATTCCTCGCCCTGATACGGTTGAACGGCCACATGCCGGCACCCTGCACGGGCCTCGCCCGCAGCACCAACAAAAATTTTCACGGTCGCCACCAAGCAAGGTGCGCTTGCTACATAATGCCGCATTTTTCGCCAGCCGGCCGCCCCGATCGGCATCCGCCCCTTGTCTCGCGTCGGCCGCGACCCCCACCTGGATTTGCGAGATGAGCGCGCCCAGCCCCTCGCTGACCCGACTGCCCGCCCTCATTGCCCAGCGCGGGGCCGACGACCTCGCCATCCTCACCGACGACACGGAAGGGATCCACCGCCTCGCCTGCGGCGAGCTCGCGGCGAGGATTGAAGCGCTCGCCCGCGGCCTGGTCGCCCGGGGCGCGGCGCGGGGCGAGCGGATCGGCCTGTTCGCGCCGCCCGGCCCGGAGTGGGTCGCAGCGAGGCTCGGCATCGGCGCCGCCGGCGCCGTCGCCGTTCCCATCGATCCGCTGGCCTCGGCCGACGAGGTGGCGATGATCGTGGGCGCGAGCGGGATGACGCGGCTGTTCACCACCGCCGGCCAGCTGCCTGCGCTCGTCGGCGCCCCGCCCGGACAACTCGGCGAGATCGTCGTAATCGACGGCGACGCCGGCAACGACGGCGACGACGGCGGCGACGGCGATGGCCCGCGGCGGCTCGCGCTCCGTGAAGTGACGCAAGCTACGGCGCAGGAGGTGGCGCTCCCGGGGCTCGCCGGCGACGAGCCGGCGATGATGGTGTTCACCTCCGGCACCACCGGCACGCCCAAGTACTTCACCCTGAGCTACGACAACATCGAGGCCAACGTCCGCGCCATCGCCGGCACCGGCCTGATCGGCGCCACTGACCGGCTGCTGGTGCCGCTGCCGCTGCACCACGTCTACCCTTTCGTGGTCGGCGTGCTGGTGCCGCTGTGGACCGGCGCCGTCATCGTCCTGCCGCAGGCGGCGCAAGGGCCGGCCATCGTCCGGGCGCTGGAGCGCAGCGAAGCGACGATGATGATCGGCGTCCCCAGGCTCTACCAGGCGCTGGTCGCCGGGATCGAGGCGCAGGCCCGCGCCCGCGGCCCGGCGGCGGAGCGGCTGTTCGGGGCCATGCTGGCCGTCTCCATCGCGGCCAAGCGCAGGGTCGGCGTCAACCTCGGGCGGAGGCTGTTCGCGGCCGTCCACAAGCGCTTCGGCGGCAGCATGCGGCTGATGGTGTCGGCCGGCGCCAAGCTCGAGGCGCCGGTGATCTGGACCATCGAGGGGTTGGGCTTCGACTTGCTCACCGGCTACGGCCTCGCCGAGACCGCTTCGGCGTTCACCGGCAACGTCCCGGGCGCCAAGCGCATCGGCAGCGAGGGCCGGCCGTTGAGCGGCGGCCGGGCCCGCATCGCCAGGATCGCCGACGCCGAGACGCTCCCGGGGGCGGACGGCGAGATCCAGCTCAAGGGCCCCAGCGTCTTCACGGGCTACCTCGACAACCCGGAGGCCAACGCCCAGGCCTTCACCGAGGACGGCTGGTTTCGCACCGGCGACCTCGGCAGCATCGACGCCGACGGCTTCGTCTACGTCACCGGCCGGGCCAAGGAGATGATCGTCCTCGGCGGCGGCAAGAACGTCTTCCCCGAGGACCTGGAGCGCGTCTACGCCGACACGCCCTACTTCAGCGAGATCGCGGTGCTGGAACGCGACGGCGACCTGGTGGCGCTGATCGTGCCCGACATGGAGAAGATTCGCGCCGACGGCTACGCCACGCTCGACGACGTCGTCCGGGTGGCGCTGTCGGCCAAGGCGCAAGGTTTGGCCTCGCATCAGCGCCTCAGCGGCTACGCCATCAGCCGCGAGCCGTTGCCGCGCACCCGGCTCGGCAAGTACCAGCGCTTCCTCCTGCCCCAGCTCTACGACCGGGCGCTGAAGGGCGAAACCCGGCCGCCCGGACCGGCGGAGCCGAGCGAGGAGGACAGGGCGCTGCTCGCCGACCCGGCCGCGGCCGCGGCCTGGGAGGTGCTGAAGGCGCGCTACGCCGAAAAGCGGCTCGGCATGGACGCGAGCCCGCAGCTCGACCTCGGCATCGACTCGCTGGAATGGCTGGGCCTCGGCATGGCGCTGGAAGCGGCGACCGGGCGGACGCTGGAGCCGGAGCGCCTGTCCAGCGTCGAGACCGTCCGCGACCTGATCCGCCTCGCCGCCGAGGCACCGGCCGGTGAGGCCGGCGGCGGCGGTGCTCTGGAGCCGACGGCGGCCACCAGGGCGCAGGTGGCGGCGGACGCGGAGCGCTGGCTGGCGCCGACCCGTGGGGGCACGCGGGCGTTCGGCACGGCGCTCGCCGGCCTGAACCGGACGCTGGTGCGGACGGCCTTCCGGCTGAAGGTCGAGGGCCAAGAGAACCTCCCGGCGGCCGGCCCCTTCATCATCGTCGCCAATCACGCCAGCGACCTGGACCCGCCGGTGCTGGCGGCGTCGCTGCCGTGGACGGCGCTGCGCCGGATCTACTGGTCGGGCGACCGTGGCCGGCTGTTCGCGAGCGCGCTGTCGCGGCGCTTCTGCCGGGCGGTGCACATCTTCCCGGTGGACGAGCGCGCCCCCGGGGCGACGCTGGCCATGGCCGAGGAGGTGCTGGTCCGCGGCAATTGTCTCGTCTGGTTCCCGGAGTCCTGGCGCACCCCGGACGGCAAGCTGCAACGGTTCCGCCCGGGGATCGGCGCGCTGCTGCTGCGCCGGCCGGTGCCCCTGGTCCCGACCTGGATTGAGGGCACCTTCGCGGCGCTGCCCCGCACCCGGCGCATGCCGAAGCTGCATCCGGTCGGGGTGCGGTTCGGCACGATGATCGAGCCGGCGTCGCTGGTCGAGGAGGCCGGCGGCGATCCGGTCGCCATGGCCTCGCGGCTGAGGGAGGCCGTGGCGGCGCTTTCGCCCGGCGCCCCCCGGAGCTAGCCGGTAAGCGAACCAGCCGCCGCGTGACGAAAACGTCAGCCAAACGTCACCCTTGCCCCGCTGCCTCCCGCATAGAGTCCGCACCGCCGGTACGGTTTTCCGCCGGCAGGATCCATGGGGAGAAGACCAATGGCTGGCAGCAGTGAACAACCCGGCGTGACCGACGACGGCGGGGTCGCGACGTTGTGGAAGTCGATGGTCGACGGCCGCAACGGGTACGGCGCAGAGCCCTTGCTGACGATCGGCGAGAGCATCGAAGGCTCCGGCGCCTTCAACGGCCAGAGCGGCAGCTACACCCCGGTCGGCATTCCCGACGGGCTCGGCGCCTACAAGCTCGACGACGACACCGTCCGCGTCTTCATGAACCACGAGATCGCCGAGGGCGGGGCGGCCTACACCGTCAACAACGGCGTCCAAGGTACGGCGCCGCTGTCGCTCACCGGCGCCCGGATCAGCTATTTCGACATCGACGCCGAGACGAAGGGCATCGAGGACGCGGGCATCGCCTACAACAAGATCTACGGCATCGACGGCGAGCTCATCACCTCGATCGAGCAGTTCGGTGAGACCGCAGCGGGTGGCGAGGACGGTTTCAGCCGCTTCTGCTCGTCGTCGCTGTTCGAGCCGGAGGCGTTCGGCCCCGGCACCGGCTTCGTCGATGCCGTCTATTTCGCCGGCGAGGAAACCGACGACGGCGTCTTCTATGCCCTCGACGTCGTCAACGGCGAGATGCACGCCGCACCCATGCTCGGCCGGGGCAACTGGGAAAACCTGACCCTCGTCGACACCGGCAGCCCTGACAAGGTCGGCCTGCTCCTCGGCGACGACGTCGCCGAGAACCTGCTCTACCTCTACGTCGGCGAAAAGAACGCGGTCGGCGACGGCAGCTTCCTCGACCGCAACGGCATAGCCAAGGGCCAGCTCTACGTCTGGGCCGCGGACGGCCGCGACACCACCAGCGGGCTCTACACCGACCCGACGACCTTCAACGCCCAGGGCGAGAGCCTCGACGGCACGTTCGTGCCGATCGTGTCCTACGATGCCAGCAAGGCCGGCACCGAGGGGTACGACCAGTTCGGCTACGCCCTGCAGGACACGCTGAAAGCGCAGGGCGCGGAAATCGGCGCCATGGAGTTCATCCGCGTCGAGGACCTCGCGACTGACCCCGGCGACGGCGGCTCGGTTGCGTTCAACGTCACCGGCCGGTCCGACATCTACGACAACGCCGACCAGCTCGGCTCGACGATGCTGGCCGACTTCGATTTCGGCGACCCCGCCGGGCCGAAGGCGAAGCTGTCGATCCTCTACGACGGCGACGGCGACCCGGAGGCGACGTTGCGCAGCCCGGACAACATCGACTGGGCGGACGACGGCTACGTCTACGCTCAGGAGGACCGCGCCAGCGACATCTGGGACACCCTGCCCAACCAGAACGAGGCGTCGATCGTGCGGCTGTCGCCGGACATGAGCAACCCGGACCCGGTTCGGGTCGCCGAAATCGACCGCTCGGCCGTGGTTCCGGCCGGAACCACGGACGCCGACGCCGGCGAGCTCGGCGCCTGGGAGACGTCCGGCATCCTCGACGTCTCGGAGCTGTTCGGCAAGCCGGGCGGCTCGCTGTTCGTCTACGACGTCCAGGCCCACGGCATCGAGGACGGGCCGATTGCGGAACAGGACCTGGTCCAAGGTGGGCAGCTCGGCTACCTCGTCCGAGGCGGTCGACGACTTCGCCCTGCTGGTCTGAGGGCCGCGCACGCCTACATCGTGAGCGACGGCGGCCGCGGTTCGCCGCGGCCGCCCGTCGTGCGTTCCTCGCTCGCGCGACGGGGGGGCTTGTTCCAAGGCCAGCTCGAGGTGGCGGATGGGCGGCAAGGCGGCGCGCTGGACCGTGTTCGCGACGGGATCGGCGGCGGTCGCGCTGACGCTGCTTCCCTTGCTGCCGAGCAATCAGTGGTGGGTCCGCGTCTGGGATTTCCCGCGCATCCAGCTTGCCGTGGTGCTCGCACTGGTCCTCCTGGCGACGCCCCTCGTCGTCCGCGCAAGGCGCCTTCCGGCCCTGCTCTTCATCGCCGCCCTGGCCGCAGCCCTCGGCTGGCAGCTGTACCGCATCTGGCCCTACACGCCCGCCTCGCCGCCCCAGGCCGAGGCCGTCGCGGACTGTGTCGAGGAGTCCCGCCTGGGCCTGCTGGTGGCGAACGTCCTGATCGACAACGAGACGGCGGAGCCCCTCCTCGATCTCGTCCGCCGCGTCGAACCGCACGTCCTCCTGCTGGTCGAGACGGACGCGTGGTGGGATCGCCAGCTCGAACCGTTGCGAGACGGCTACCCCCATGTCGTCGCTTGGCCCCAAGACAATAGCTACGGGATGCACCTGTTCAGCCGCTTTCCGCTGGTCGATCCCCAGGTCCGCTTCCTGCTCGACGACTACGTGCCGTCGATCAAGACGGGGCTGCGGTTGCCCTCCGGCGCGCGCATCGATCTCTACGGCGTTCATCCCAAGCCGCCGCCTCGCCAGGACACGGCGCGGCGCGACGCCGAGCTGCTCATCGTCGCCAGGGAGGTCCGCGCGGAGGGCGCGCCGGCGATCGTGGCCGGCGATCTCAACGACGTGGCCTGGTCGCGCACGACCCGCCTCTTCCAGGACGTCAGCGGCTTCCTCGACCCCCGCATCGGCCGCAGCCCCTACGCCACCTTCAACGCCGACTGGCCGCTATTGCGCTGGCCGCTGGATCACGTGTTCTTCGAGGACTCGTTCGGGCTGCTCGACATCGCGGTGATGGAGGACATCGGCTCCGACCATTTCCCGCTCTTCGTGGGGCTCTGCCATGACCCCGCCGCGGCAGACGCACAGGCGGAGCCGAACCTTGCGCCCTCGAGCATCGACGACGTCCGCGAGCAGATCCGCGAGGGCCGCGAGGAGGCCAGGGAGGAGTAGGCCGGGAGAAGGAAAGCAGCGGCCGTCCGCGGATCGGACCCCGCGAGACCCTCACCCCGACCCTCTCCCACTTGCGCCTGCGGCGCGCGGGAGAGGGAGACCGGCGGCATCGGCGCCGCCAGCTTCCCCTCGCCCGCGCGAAGCGCCCTGCGGGCCGGGAAGGTGAGGGCATTTCCGAGCGCGCGGCGGCGCCCCGATGGGCGAAGCCTCGGCCTTCGCTAAGCGGCGGCGATCGCCTGCTCGATGGCGTCGAGCGCGGCTTGTGCCTGGGCCACGTCCGGGCCGCCGGCCTGAGCCATGTCCGGCCTCCCGCCGCCGCCCTTGCCGCCCACCGCCGCCGAGCCGGCGCGAACCAGGTCGATGGCGTTGATCCGCTCCTTCAGGTCGTCGGTGACGCCGACGACCAGCGAGGCCTTGCCGTCGGCGGTCGAGACCAGGGCGACGACGCCCGAGCCCAGCTTCTTCTTCAGATCGTCGGCCAGGCTCTTGAGGTCGCGGGCCGGCACGCCGTCGAGCAGCTTCGGCGAATAGCGCACGCCGGCGATCTCACGGAAGGCGTCGCCGGCTCCGTTGCCGCCGCCCGTGGCCAGGGCGCGGCGGGCGTCGGCGAGTTCGCGCTCCAGCTTGCGCCGGTCCTCCAGCAGCGAGGCGACCCGGCGCGGCAACTCCTCGGGACCGGCGCGCAACATCTGCCCCAGCTCGCGCAGGCTTGCCTCCTCGCGGGCGACGTACTCCAGCGCGGCGCCGCCGGTCACCGCCTCGATCCGGCGAATGCCGGCGCCGACGGCGCTTTCGGAGACGATCTTGAACAGGCCGATGTCGCCGGTCCGGCGAACGTGGGTGCCGCCGCAGAGCTCGGTCGAGAACGGCCGGCCGGTGGCGCGCGAGCCCATCATCACCACCCGCACCTCGTCGCCGTACTTCTCGCCGAACAGCGCCATGGCGCCGGCAGCGGCGGCGGCCTGAGGATCCATCAGGTGCGTTTCCACCGGGCTGTTGTCGCGGATCTGGGCGTTGACCTCGACCTCGATGGCGGCGAGCTCGTCGGCCGGAATGGCGGCGGGATAGCTGATGTCGAAGCGCATCCGCTCCGGCCCGACCATGGAGCCCTTCTGCGTGACCTGCTCGCCCAGGCGGCGCCGGAGCACGCCGTGGAGCAGGTGGGTGACGGAATGATTGCCGCGGGTCGCCTGCCGGCGGTCGTGGTCGACCTCGAGCACCACCTCGTCGCCGACCGACAGCGTGCCGGCCTCGACCTTGCCGAGGTGGACGACGAGGTCGCCGAGCTTGCGGTGCGTATCGGCGACGCCCACGACCGCGCCGGACGCCGAGCGGATCTTGCCGTGGTCGCCGACCTGGCCGCCGCCCTCGCCGTAGAAGGGCGTCTGGTTGCAGACGATGGCGACCTCGGTCCCGGCCTGCACCCGCGCCGCTTCGACACCGCCGACGACCATGGCCAGCACCTGACCTTCCGCGGCCTCGGTGTCGTAGCCGAGGAACTCGCTGGCGCCGCAGCGTTCGCGGATGGCGAACCACACGGCTTCGGTCGCGGCCTCGCCGGAGCCGGACCAGGCCTTGCGCGCGTCCTCGCGCTGCCTCGCCATGGCGGCGTTGAAGCCGTCGACGTCGACGCCGATGCCCTTGGCGCGGAGCGCGTCCTGGGTCAGGTCGAGGGGGAAGCCGAAGGTATCGTAGAGCTTGAACGCGGTTTCGCCGTCCAGCGTCCCGCCGGAGGGGAGCTTCTCGGTCGCGTCCTCCAGCAGGTAGAGGCCCCGGTCCAGGGTGCGGCGGAACCGCGTCTCCTCCAGCCTTAGCGTGTCGGTGATCAGGCCCTCGGCCTGCAGCAGTTCGGGATAGGCCTGGCCCATCTCGCCCACCAGCGCCGGGACCAGCCGCCACATCAACGGATCGCTGCAGCCGATCAGGTGCGCATGGCGCATGGCGCGGCGCATGATCCGGCGGAGCACGTAGCCGCGGCCCTCGTTGGCCGGCATCACCCCGTCGGCGACGAGGAACGCCGAGGCGCGCAGGTGGTCGGCGATGACCCGGTGCGAGATCGCGTGCGGCCCCTCCGGCTCGGTGCCGGTGGCCTCCGCCGAGGCGTGGATCAGCGCCTGGAACAGGTCGATCCGGTAGTTGTCGTGGGTGCCCTGCATGACCGCGGCGGTGCGCTCCAGCCCCATCCCGGTGTCGATGGAGGGCCTGGGCAGATCGACGCGCCGGTCCGGCGTGACCTGCTCGAACTGCATGAACACCAGGTTCCAGATCTCGATGAACCGGTCGCCGTCAGCGTCGGCGCTGCCGGGCGGGCCGCCAGGGAGTTGCGGGCCGTGGTCGTAAAAGATCTCCGAGCACGGGCCGCACGGGCCGGTGTCGCCCATCGACCAGAAATTGTCGCTGGTGGGGATGCGCAGGATCCGGCTCTCGGGCAGGCCGGCGATCTTCTTCCACAGGTCGAACGCCTGGTCGTCGTCGGCGAACACGGTGACGATCAGCCGGTCGGCCGGCAGCCCGAACTCCCTGGTGACCAGGGACCAGGCGAGCTCGATGGCGAGGTCCTTGAAGTAGTCGCCAAAGGAGAAGTTGCCGAGCATCTCGAAGAAGGTGTGATGCCTGGCGGTGTAGCCGACGTTCTCCAGGTCGTTGTGCTTGCCGCCGGCGCGGACGCACTTCTGCGACGTCGCGGCGCGGGCGTAGTCGCGCTTCTCGATGCCGGTGAAGACGTTCTTGAACTGCACCATCCCGGCGTTGGTGAACATCAGCGTCGGGTCGTTGCGCGGAACGAGCGGGCTCGAGGCGACGACGCGGTGGTCGTAGCGGGCGAAATAGTCGAGGAACGCCTTGCGGATGTCGTTGACGGTCTGCATGCCACTCATGTAGGCGACCTCGTGGCGGCGTGAAATGCCCGTGTCTCATGGGCGCAGGCGGCTTTTAGCGCCGCGCCCCGCCGCTGACAAGGAAGTGACGGCGGCGGCCGCTGGCGCGGCGGAGACGCGCTCATGTAATCAGGACCGCGGCTCGCTGCCGACTCGTCCGAGGGATCCGGCACGAGGGGAACGGGATCCGGCTGATGCAGATAGAGCTGATCGTCGCACTGGTTTCGGCGGCCGTCGCTTTGATCTCAGCGGGCTTCACCCTCTGGGGCCAAATCAGAACGACCAGGCTGGCCGCAGACCTCGAAGCCCTCCGCCTAGTTGAGCAACGACGCTTCGACGCCGAAAAAACGATTGCTCGGTATCGTGAACCTCTCGCGAGAGCCGCATACGACCTTCAAAGCCGGCTGTACAACATCCTTGAGCAGAAGTTGATTTTAGCGCATTTCGAGAACGGAGATGAGCGCTCGCGCTCACACGTATTAAACAACACGACGTTTCTCATCGCTCAATATTTTTCGTGGACGGAGATCGTCCGCAGAGACATCCAGTACATCGACCTCGGGCAGGACGAGGAGACCCGTATCTTGGCGCGCCTGCAGGACGACATTTATTCGTTGTTCCAAACGGCCCGGTTTCCTGCCGTCTTCCGGGTGTTCGCGGGGGAGCAGCGTGCCATCGGCGAGCGGATGATCAGGGAGGGCGCGAGGGGACTGGAGCCGTTAGGCTATGCGGCATTTCTGGACCAGGTTGCGAACGGCTCCGACCCCATGATCGAGGCCCTCCGCCATGACGTGCAAGCCCTCGCTACAGAACTGCCTGTAGCAGGCGCGCGCCTCGTCGCGCTCCAGCATGCACTCGTTGATCTTCTCGGCGCCTTGGACCCCGACGGCGTACGGTTTCCACAGGATCGGCGCACGAAGGTGCATGCACCTCGGGTGCGATTAGGCTGACGCACGAGAACCGGCGGGCAGCCTCGTAAGCTTGTCGGCCCCCGAACCCCTGACCCCGTCGCTCGCGGGCCTGTTCCAACACGTCCGGGCATGGCAGGCGGAACGGGCTCCCGCACCACCTCCTCATCCGTCATGGCCGGGCGCAAGTCCCGGCCACGTCTTCCGTTCGCCAGGGCGACTTGTCACCAGGTCGATGCACCGGCCTCTACCACGCCGTCACCCTCGAGCCGCGAAGCGGCGTGGCGATCCAGTAGTGGCGGCACTGGATTGCCGCGTCGGCTTCGCCTCCTCGCAATGACGCTCCTGATTCGACCGAACTAACCGCATCTTCCTCTAGCAGTGTGCCGAAAAAGTCGGTGTTCAGGGAACGTCTCAGAACATAGCCGAATCAAAAAGGCGACTTGATGAATCACCTGCAGAACGACTTTCCTTTTTCAGCAGCCTGCCAGGTCGATGCACCGGCCACGCCGTCATCGCGAGCCGCGAAGCGGCGTGGCGATCCAGTATTGGCGGCACTGGATTGCCGCGTCGGCTTCGCCTCCTCGCAATGACGGTCCTGATTCGACCTAACTAACGGCATCTTCCTCTAGTGCAGGCAATCCTCCCGCGAGTGGCACCAAGTCAAGCCTATCACGTGGATGGCCGTAACGAGTACGGCCATGGCGGCTGAAATGACGATGGCGCCATAGGGGCTGATTCAACCGTGCTGCAACTTTCTCTAGTATAAAAAGTGCCGCGTTATTGTTGCAGGGTGCGCCCGGTATTTCCGGCCGAGCTATATAGCCTCCTTTGGTCGGGTTGCCCTGCGGTGGTGCCTGCATCTCCTGGCGCCGCCCTGGCGCGGAAAGGGCGGCTTTCGCCGCCCCTTCGCTTTACCCATCGAATCTCCGCAAGGCTCAGCCCTGCTTCACGCCCGTATCGTCTCGCTTCGCTCTACAGCCGCTCCCTGTCGATCGCTGTCGGTACCTGTAGGTACCTTTATGCCTGCCCGTGACTCGCCGTGTTGCAGCCGGTTCTTCCGCCGGCGGCGCGCCCCGAAGGCCGCCTCGGAAAGATCATGAAAATCCGAGCCGGAGGGGCGCCTCGTCTTGCCGGCTTCGGGCTTTTGCGCCCCTGCCGGCCTTTACACGAACAACTATACGCTTGGCGGCGACCCGTGCGCGACCCTCAGCAGGGGTAGCCGCGTGGCCCGCCAGCGAAATCCAGACGACGATGCGCAAGGCCGGCCACGGCCACAAGGGATGCTTTCGTGACGGCACCGCGGCGGCCGGCTTCCGAGCGGCTTCTCGAGCGCCTTCTTCCGGGGAATTGTCATCGGCTTCGGCCCGTGAGATAGAATGCGGCCTCTTCGGTCCGGCCGGATCTTCGGCCCGTCCCCACGCCGGGGCGGCGCCCGTTCCAACATCGCATCCTGCGGAGAACCTGGGCATGAACCTCCCTTTGCTCCCGCTCGCCGCGGCCATCGCGGCTGTCCTTGCGTCCTCCCCGCTGCTTGCCGCGGACGACCCCGCCGGCACGTCGCCGCCGGCGACGGCGCAGTATGGCGGGGCGGGGCAGCCCGGCCCGGCCGCGAACGGCGCGCAAGCGGCGCCGCGGCGCAAGCCATCTCCGCCGGTCGGCGGGCAGAGCAGCCGCGGCCCGGCCTTCAAGGAGGAATGCGTCTGGGTGGGCAAACGGATCGTCAACCTCCTGTCACGCGACGACGCCATGGCGGCCAACGACTTCGTGCCCTTCTACGGCCAGTTCGGCTGCCCCGGCGACCACCTGGCCAAGGCCTTCGGCTGTGTCGTCACCAACACCGACCCTTCGGAGAACGAGGCGCTGGCCGACCGGATCGACGCCTGCTGGGATGACCCGAAGGCCGAGTTCCCGCAGGAGCCGACGGCGGCCGAGAGCAAGCTCGGCGAGGAACAGCCGAAGGAGCGCCCGGCCCCGCCGGCCCGCTAGTCTTCGCCAGTTCAGCATAGCGGCGAGCCCGCCGTGCACTCGCCGGACCGGGCGATGTCGTGACGGCGTCCCTACCGCCGGATTACCGCTAATTTACTCGGCAGACGCCGCGGCTTGGGGCATAGTCCGCGGCGCTTGCAGGCCTCGGCCGCAGCCATGTCGATGGGTGTTTCCGCCTTTCTCACGATCGGATCGACGCATGAAGACCATCCTCGCGGCGGTGCTTGCTGCCGCGTGCCTCCAGGCCGCGTTCTGGTACGTCTCCGACACCACCCTGTTGCCGCCGGACGTCGACGGCACGGTCGACTACCTCTCCTATAGCCCCTACGCCCCGGGCGAGAGCCCCAAGGACCGCGCGGTGGTGACGCCGCAGCAACTCGACGACGACCTCGACGTCATCGCCTCGGTGGCGGCAGGCTTGCGCACCTACTCGGTCATCGACGGCGTCGACCGGGTGCCGGAGATCGCCGCCCGCCATGGCCTCGCGGTGATGCTGGGCGCCTGGATCGGGGAAAGCGCGAAGCGCGACGAGCTGGAGACGGACGCCGTCGTGACGCTGGCGCGCGGGCACCGCAACGTTCGCGCCGTGCTCGTCGGCAACGAGGTGCTGCTCCGCCAGGAGCGGACCCCGGACGAGCTCATCGCCCTGATCCGCGAGGTGAAGCGGCAGGTACGGGTGCCCGTCTCCACCGGCGAGATCTGGTACACGTGGCTGCAGAACCCGCAGCTGGTCAACGCCGTCGATTTCCTCGCCGTCCACATCCTCCCCTACTGGGAAGGCGTGCCGGCCGGCGAGGCCATCGCCTACACCTTCGACCGGCTCGAGGACCTCCGCGCCGCCTACCCGGGCAAGCGCATCGTCATCGCCGAGTTCGGCTGGCCGAGCCAGGGCTACAACAACCGCGACGCCGTTCCCGATCCGCTGGCCCAGGCCGAGGTCATCCGCCAGTTCCTGGTCGAGGCCGAGCGGCGCGGCATCGAGTACAACATCGTCGAGGCCTTCGACCAGACCTGGAAGACCAACGAAGGCAGCGTCGGCGCCTACTGGGGCATCTTCGACGCCCACCGCAACCCCAAGTTCGCCCTGCTCGGCTCGGTCAAGGAAAGCCTGGTCTGGAAGGCGGCCTTCGCCCTGGTCGTCGGCGCGGCGCTGACCTGGGGCGGGCTGCGCCGGCGGCGGCCGACGCTGGGTCACGCGCTGGTCTTCGCCCTCGCCGCCAACGGCCTCGCGGCCGGGCTGGCGGCGGCCGTCGCCTATCCGTTCGTGACCTACATGAACGTCGGCACGTCGCTGATGTGGGGCATGGGCGTGCTGTTGATGATCCCGATTACGCTGATGACCCTGGCCAAGGTCCACGAGATCGGCGAGGTGCTGCTCGGGCGAAGGCCGCTACGGCTGATCGCTACGACCGCGCGCGTAACTCCCCTGCCCGCCGACCCGCCCAAGGTCTCGATCCACGTGCCGGCGTACCGGGAGCCGGCTGAGATGGTGATCAGGACCATCGACAGCCTGGCGGCGCTGGACTACCCGAACTTCGAGGCGCTGATCGTCGTCAACAACACCCCGGAGGCCGAGTACAAGGCCGCGGTCGAGGCGCGCTGCGCCGAGCTCGGCCCGCGGTTCAAGTACCTCGACATCGTCTGCACCGGCTTCAAGGCCGGCGCGCTCAACGTCGCCCTGGAGCAGACCGACCCTGCGGCCGAGATCATCGCCGTCATCGACGCCGACTACGTCGTCGAGCCGGACTGGCTCAGCGACTTGGTGCCGGCGTTCGCCGATCCCAAGGTGGCGCTGGTGCAGGCGCCGCAGGATCACCGCGACGGCGCAGGAAGCCTGCTGAAGACGCTGATGAACAGCGAGTACGCCGGCTTCTTCGACATCGGCATGATCCAGCGCAACGAGGACAACGCCATCATCCAGCACGGGACCATGTGCATGGTCCGCCGCTCGGCGCTGGACGCGGTCGGCGGCTGGGGCACCGACACCATCGTCGAGGACACCGAGCTTGGCCTGCGCCTGTTCGAGGCCGGCTACGAGGCGCTCTACACCAACCACCGCTACGGCCGCGGCCTGCTCCCCGACACCTACAGGGCCTTCAAGACCCAGCGGTTCCGCTGGGCCTACGGCGCCGTGCAAATCATGCGCAAGCACTGGCGCCACGTGCTGCCGGGTGCGGCGACGCTCAGCCCGGCGCAGAAGTTCCACTTCGTCACCGGCTGGTCGTTCTGGCTGTCGGACGCGCTGGGGGTCTGCGCCGCGGTTCTGAACCTCGCCTTCATGCCGGCCATCCTCTTCATCGGCGTTGTCATCCCGCCGCCGGCGTTCACGCTGACGATCATGACCGCTTTCCTCGTCAGCCTGCTGCACTGCGTGCTGCTCTATGCCAAGCGGGTCGGCATTCCGCTGCGGCAGGTGCCGGGGGCGGCGCTGGCGGCGATGAGCCTGCAGTACACGGTGGCGCAGGCGGTCTTCACCGGGCTGATCAAGGACCGCCTGGCCTTCGCCCGCACCGAGAAGGGCGGCAACGCCAACACGGTCGCCAAGGCGGGTGTCGCCAAGGCGGGCGGCGCCAAGAAACGGGTGCAGACGAACCCGGCCAAGTGGGAGACGATCCTGGGCGTCCTGCTGGCGCTGTCGGCGGCGGTCCTGGTCGCCGTGAACCAGGAGCGCGTGGTCGAGATCAACATCTTCGCGGCGACGCTGGCGGTCCAGAGCCTGCCGTTCCTGTCCACGTCGGCGATGGTCCTCATCGAGCGGTTCGAAGGCTGGCGCGCGGGCCGGCGGCGCATGCCTGCCATTCCTCCTTTTCAGGTCGGCGTCGGCGCGAAAAGCCGCTAGACATACGCCACGCCGGCCACCTCATGCCCCGGTTCCGGGGCGGTGCCCGGCCGCCGGACCGAACCGCCACCCCCCGCGGCTCGGTCCGGCACCTGAAACGAGGAGCCTCATGGTATATGCCGAGATCGTCGTCGGGCTCGTGCTGCTGGTCGTCGGCGCCGAGTTGCTGGTGCGCGGCTCCGTCACCCTGGCGCGACACCTCGGCGTCTCACCGCTGCTCATCGGCCTGACCCTGGTCGGCTTCGGCACCTCGACGCCGGAACTCGTCGCCAGCGTCACCGGCGCCCTGAAGGACTCGCCCGGGATCGCGGTCGGCAACGTCATCGGCAGCAATCTCTGCAACGTCCTGCTCATCCTCGGGACGAGCGCGCTCATCTATCCGCTGGCGACGACGCGCCGCGCGTTCAAGCGCGACGGGCCCGTGCTGCTCGGCGCCAGCTTCATCCTCCTCGCCATCGCCTGGCACGGGTCGCTCTCGCGCCCCGTCGGCGCGATCTTCGTCGCGCTGCTGGCCGGCTACATCGTCTACACCTACCGAACCGAGAAGGTGCACCCGAACGCCAGCGGAGCCTTGCACAGCGCCGAGGCTGAGCAGGTGCCGGTGCTATCCATGTCCTGGCCGTTGGCCGCGGCCATCGCCGTGGGCGGCATCGCCCTGCTGGTCCTCGGCGCCTACCTGCTGGTCGACGGCGCCATCCAGATCGCGCGTGGCTACGGCATCTCCGAGACGATCATCGGGCTCACCGTCGTTGCGATCGGCACCTCGCTGCCGGAGCTGGCCACCTCGGCGGTAGCCGCCTTCCGCCGCGAGGCCGACGTCGCCATCGGCAACGTCGTCGGCAGCAACATCTACAACATTCTCGGCATTCTCGGCGTCACCGCCCTGGTCCAGCCGATTGCGATCCCGCCGGAGATCATGGCGGTCGACATCTGGGTGATGCTGGTGGCGACGGTCGTTCTCGTCGTCTTCGCTCTCACCGGCCTGCGCATTAACCGCTGGGAGGGCGGCGTGCTGCTCGGCGGCTACGTCGCCTACATCGCCTACCTCGCCAGCCTGGCGATGGCGCCGGCGGGCGCCTGAGAGCGAAGCGGGATGCGGGCACTTCTCGATCTCTGCCAGGGCCTGCCGCAGCGGACCTACGGGGCCGGGGACGTCCTGCTCACCGAGGGGACGAGGACAGACACCCTGCACATCCTGATCGCGGGCGAGGTGGAGATCCTGAAGAACGACATCCCCATCTACGCGACCTCGGAGCCAGGCTCGCTGTTCGGCGAGATGTCGGTGCTGCTGCAGATCCCGCACACGGCGACCGTCCGCGCCCTGGGCCCCTGCCGCGCCTGTTTCGTCGGCGACGCCGCCGCGTTCCTGAGTGCGCACCGGGGGTTGGGCTACATGCTCGCGCGCCTGCTGGCGCAGCGGCTGAACGCGATGACCTCCTATCTCGCCGACATCAAGGCCCAGTTCCACGACCGTAGCGACCACCTCGGGATGGTCGATGAGGTGCTGGAAAGCCTCCTGCACCAGCAGGACGACGGGTTCACGCCGGGCTCCGACCGCTACCCCGACCTCAAGCTCTGAGCCAGTCCGGAAGCGCGCTCAGCGTCTCGACCGGGCGGGTGAGCGGGGCGTCGAGGCGGACCGCCTCGGCGCCGGCCAGCGAGAACCAGGCGGCGCGCTCATGGCCCGTGTCGAAGATGACGTGGGCCGGGACCTCGCCGATCTGCCGGCCGGCGTTGAACACCCAGGTGTCGCCGATCCGGTCCACCCACGAGCCGTCCCGCTTGAACGGCGACTCGTGGATATGCCCGCTCAGGACGAGATCCGGCGAGTGGGTGTCGATCCAGCGGACCAGGTCAGCGTCGCCCTCGTAGCGGTCGCCGACCCAGCTCGTCGGCGATCGGTCGGGCGGCGCGTGATAGACCCAGATCCAGCGCCGCTTGTCCCGCCCGCCGTCGCGGCGGAGCTGCGCGTCGATCTCGGCCCTGACGATCGGGCCGTCCCACCACGGGCAGATCGTGATCAGGGTTCCGTCGATCATGACCGCGTCGCCGTCGGTCGGCACGCCCGCCCGCCGCGCCTGGTGGATCCAGCGCACGATCTTCTCGCCCTCGGCGTTGCGGGCGTCGAGGTCGTGATTGCCCGACGAGACGATCAGCTTGGACTTCGCGTTCAGCCTGGCGAAGTACTTGAGCATGACCACGCTCTGGGCGCGGCAATCGACGTGGCCGGCGACGTCCAGATGATCGCCGGCGATGACGACGACGTCGAAGTCGGCCGCCACCCGCATCGTCCAGTCGTACTGCTTCAGCGCGTAATGCAGATCGGAGACGAGAAGGCACCTCATCCATCCGGCCTCCGGCTGCGCGCTCTTCGCGAGCGCTCGGGACGACATCGCGGCGCGGACAATGCCCCGCCGGGGCCGGACGGCGCAACCGCCGAGGCCACCTTCGCCGGGTGGTGGCCGACAGCATCGATAGGACGACGCTGGCACGGGGCCCGGCTACCCGATCACCGTCGATTACGTGCGGGTGTGGACGAAACCGTAAGCCGTGACGTTACTCACCGGAGCGGTTAAGCGATCCGGAGGGGCCAATGGCGAGCGGCGGAGCATCGGGCGGTGGAAGGGGCGCGGCGGGCCGGGTGGCCTCTGCCCTCCGCGTTGGCCTCGTGCGGCTGGGGCTGGCGGCGGCGATCGTCCTGGCCGCGCTGATCCCGGGGGATGCGGCGGTGCCGAGTTCCAAGGCGGTCGCAGGGAGGCTCGACGGCATCTGGTACTGGACGATGCCGACCACGCCCAACGGACTGGTCCCGAGCGAAAGCTGGTCGGGGGCGGCGTCCGCGCCCGGCGGCGACGTCTACGTCGCCGGCATGGACCACACCACCAACTCGGCGCTCTACCGGCTCCGCCGTGGCGTCCTCAGCTACGTCGGCGACGCCAGGAGCGCCTCGGAAGCCGAGGGCAACTGGCAGGGCGACGAGATCGCCGAGAAGTTCCACACCCGCCCTGCCTGGCAGGACGGCCGCGTCTACGTTGCCACCCTGAACAGCTCAACCCTGGACGGGGCCTACCTCGGCCGGCGCGGCTTCCACTGGTACGCGTACGACGTCGCGGCAAGCCGGTTCGTCGATCTCAGCGCGGGGCAACCGGGCGGGGCGGCCGCGCCCCACGGCGGCCTCGTCTCCCAGGTCGTCGATCGCGCCAACAACCTGATCTACGGCGCGCTGGCGCCGACCGGCGACCTCTACCGCTACGACATCGCCACCGGCGAAAGCACGCTGCTCGGCCGCCCCGACTACCGCAGGCCGTACGTCTATCCCGGGAGGGCGATGTGGATGGGGCGAGACGGCCGGCTCTACTTCACCGCCGGCAACGACGAGCTCGAGTACTACGGGGCGCCCTACGACCCGGCAATCTTCAATCACGTCTATTCCTACGACCCGGCCACGGGGAGCTTCGGCGAGAAGACCACGTGGCTGCTGCACGACCAGCGCGCCATCGACGCCGCCCAATGCTTCACGGCCGCGAACGGCGACGTCGACTGCTATCTCGGCGACAACGTCGGCCACGTCTACAGGTTCAGGGAGACGGCCACGAGCCGGACGTGGATCCATCTCGGCGACATCGGCCAGCAAGCGCGCGAGCCGTTCGGCTATGCCTGGGTCTTCCACGTCTTTCGCGATCGCAAGACGGTTTACGTCGTCACGGAGAAGGGCAAGTTTTTCGAGTTCAACCTCGTCACCCGCGCCGCCGCTTTCATCGGCGACCTGAAGGCTCTGGAGCCGTCGCTCGCCGGCAAGATCTTCATCTACGGCCACGACGCCAGGGCCGGGAAGCGGTTCTACTTCTCGGCCTTCAGCCGGAGCGGCAACGCCCTACTCGTCGCCATCGACCCCGAGCGGCTGAAGGCTGCCATCGCCGCCGAAGGCGGAGGCTGACGTCCCGGGCCGAGCCGCGCCGGCGGCGCCAACGGCAAGACGACCCTGATCGACGTCCTCCGCCATGTCCTCGGCGAGACACGTGGTCCTGCCGTTCTCGTCGCTGCTCGTCGACGACCGCAGGCGACGCGACGCCGGACCTGGCGCGCCCACCGGCGCCGGCTGGCCAGCGAGCCGGGCTGGGCCGATGCGCGTCGCCCAGCAGGGTGTCCTGCGGTGTGTCCAGGGGTCCCCCGGGGTGGCGGGCGCAGGGCCGGCAACACCATGGCCTGCTGACCAAGCACGACCGCCTACTCCGCCTGGAAAAGCGGCATGGAGTCGTGATTGGGACCTGTCGAAGGTCTCAGGATTGCCGTAGCCTGTGCTCGCGGGTATCAAAAGTTAAAGAGAGGCTGGCATGGCCGGAAGGGACGATACGGCAGAGGGATCGCTGGGGCGCAGGGTCGATGGCCTGATGCCCCGCCTGACCGAAGACCTCAAGGAACTCATGGCGATACCCTCGGTTTCCGCCCCGGGGTACCCAGCGCCCACCCACGCGGCCCTTCGCCAGGCCCAGGCGCTCGTCACGCAGCTGTTCGCCGAGGCCGGATGCCAGGAGATGCGAACCATCGACCTGCCCGACACCGCCCCCGTCGTGGTTGGCGAGATCCCCGCTCCCCCCGGTGCTCCCACCGTGCTGCTCTACAGCCACTACGACGTGGTCCCGGCCGGCGACGAGGGCCTGTGGGAGACCCCGCCGTTCGAGCCCACCGAGCGCGACGGGGCGATCTTCGGCCGGGGCGCGGCCGACACGAAGGCGAACATCATGGCCCTGGTCGGGGCCCTGAGGGCCTGGGACGGCCGGCCCCCAGTCGGGGTCAAGGTGTTCATCGAGGGCCAGGAGGAGGTGGGCGGCGGCGCCTTCACGACCTACCCGCCAAGGGACCCGGCCCTGTTTGCCGCGGACGTGATGCTGATCGGCGACATGGGCAACGTCCGCCCGGGAACGCCCACGCTGACCGTCGGGCTGCGCGGGATGGCCAACCTCACGGTGGAGGTCCGCACCCTGGCCTCCGCCAAGCACAGCGGGCAGTACGGCGGGGCCGCTCCGGACGCGTTGCTGGCGCTGATGCGGGCGCTGGCTTCTTTGCACGACGATGCCGGTGACGTGGCCGTCGCCGGGCTGCGGCGCGAGGAGTGGACCGGCGGGGGACCCGCCGAGGCGGAGTTCCGCCGGCTGGCCGAGGCCGCGGACGGGGTTCCGCTGATCGGCACCGGGACCTTGGGCTCGCGGGTGTGGTCCGGACCGGCGATCACGGTGATCGGCGTGGACGTGCCTTCGGTGGACAACGCTCTGAACGCGGTCTCTCCGTATGCCCGGGCCAAGCTGAACGTCCGGGTGCATCCCGAGCAGGACCCCGCGGAGGCGCAGGCCGCCGTCGTGGCGCACCTGCGGGCGGCCATGCCGTTCGGCATCGCGCTCGACGTGCGCGCCCTGGAGACCGGCCGCGGTTTCGCCGCCAAGACCTCGAGCCCGGCCTACGCGGCGGCGCGCCAGGCGTGGTCCGCGGCCTTTGGAGCGGACGTGGTGCTGGCCGGCGCCGGCGGCTCCATCCCGCTGGTCAGCTCGCTGGCCGAGGCCGCCCCGGGCGCCGACATCCTGCTGGTCGGCGCGACCGACGGGTACGCCAACATCCACGGCCCCAACGAACGGGTCCTGCTCGACGAGTTCGCCAAGGCCACCCTGGCCGAGGCCGACCTGTTCGGGCGCCTGGCCGCGGCGACCGCCGGAGGGTCGCCGGGATGACCGTCGCCGAGCCGGCCGGCCGGCGGGAAAGAGACGCCGGCCAGTCCGGGGCGATGGCGCGCATCCTCGCGGTCATCGAGCGGGTCGGCAACAAGGTGCCGCATCCGGCCATGCTGTTCCTGGCCCTGTGCATCGGCGTCATCGTGCTGTCGCAACTGATGGCCTGGGCGGGGGTTGGCGCGACCTACCAGGTCGTCAAGCCGCCGGCGCAGTCGGTGGAGGCCATCAACGTCGGCGGCTCCTCGCTGCCCGCTGGGATCATGCCCGCAGAGCCCCCGAACGCCTCGGACTACGAGGTGGTGACCGAGACTGTTCAGATCGAGGGCCTGCTCACCGCGGATGGCATCCGCTACCTGTTCACCTCGTTCGTGCCCAACTTCATGGGCTTCACCGCCATGGGGATCATCCTGATCGTCATGATCGGCGTTGGCGTGGCCGAGCGGTCGGGGCTCATTGCGTCGCTAATCCGCAAGCTGGTCGCGTCCTCGCCGGCGGCGGCGCTGACCTACATCATCGTCTTCCTCGGGATCATCTCCAGCATCGCTTCGGACGCCGGCTACCTCGTCCTGATCCCGCTCGGCGCCGCCGCCTTCGCCAGCGTCGGCCGGCACCCTTTAGCCGGGATCGCCGCGGCCTTCGCCGGGGTGGCCGGCGGCTTCGGCGTGAACCTGCTGGTGACCCCGACCGACGCGGTGCTGGCCGAGATCACCAACGAGTCGATCCAGCTGGTCGACCCGGCCGGCTCGATCGACCTGACCGCCAACCTCTGGTTCGGGATCGGCTCGACGATCATGCTCACGGTGCTGCTGGGCATGGTGACCTCGCGGATGGTCGAGAGGCGGCTGGGCGCCTATGACCCGGCGTTCGCACCCGATGCCGGCAGCGGCCAGATCCAGGCGGCGGACGACGCCCCCGAGGTCGATCCCGAGGCCGAGCGCCGGGGCCTGCGCCTGTCCGGGTGGTACTTCCTCGCGGCGCTGGCCCTCGTCCTGCTTCTGACGCTGCCGCCCGGCGCGCCGCTGCGCCACCCGGAGACCGGCAGCATCATCGGCACCTCGCCGTTCATGAACAGCCTGATCCCGATCATCTCGCTGCTGTTCCTGGCCGCGGGCCTGGGCTACGGCCGCGGCGCGGGCACCGTCCGCGGCAACGGCCAGGTGATCGAGGCGATCACCAAGTCATGGTCTGGGCTGGCGAGCCTGCTCTTGCTGTTCCTCCTGATCGCGCAGTTCATCGCCTACTTCAACTACTCCAACATGCCGCAGGTGGCGGCGGTGAAGCTCGGCAACGTGATCGAGAGCATCAATCTGGGGACGGAGTGGCTGCTGCTGATCGCGATCGCGATCACCACCATCGTCGGGATCATCCTGCCGCAGGCCATCGCCAAGTGGGCGCTGCTCGCGCCGATCTTCATCCCGGTGTTCCTGCGCCTGGGGGTGGAGCCGGAGGCGATCCTGGCGGCCTACCGGGTGGGCGACTCGCCCATCAACATCGTCACCCCGATCATGGTCTACTTCCCGCTGATCGTGGTCTTCGCCGCCCGCTACGACAGGCGGTCCGGGATCGGCACGGTGATCGCGCTGATGCTGCCCTACTTCGTGGCCTTATCCGTAGTATGGACGGCGTTCTTCTTGGGCTGGTACCTGCTCGGCCTTCCGTGGGGATTGTGAGTCCACGGCCCGCGTTCGCCGGAAAAGTGGTGCCGCCGGAGTGAATTGAACACTCCACCCCACCCTTACCAAGGCAGTGCAGAGTGCTGTGTTCCCAATGGGTTACGCGTTTTCGTGGCGTCCAGATATGTGCCGTCACCCAACTTGAACCGCCGCCGCAGTTCGGGCGGCAGGGTCACCTGTCCGGTGGGCAGCACCTTGATGAGAGCCATGTCGCGTTCTCCCGCCTGAAGTGCGGCGTTGATGCAGCGGCGCCGATGCACAAACGTCTACGCGCAATTGTAGATCGTAGCCGGGCCGGCGTCTGCCAGCCCGCTGCACGAGAACTGCCGGGCACAGGGGTCGAGGATCTACCTTCCGGCCAGCTCGGCGCGGATGAGCGCCACGACCTCCGGCAGGCGGGCGGCGACGGCGGGAGAGAGGTCGAGGTCGAGGTCGAGGCAGACGGGCTCGACGCCGATGACGGTGATCCGCGCAGGCGCCGCGTCCATCAGCTGCAGCACGGCGAGGACGTCACTCAGGCCGAGCTGATGGGGCGAGAGCCTGGAGGAAAAGAACGCCGGCACCTCGTCGCCGGCAAGGCGCACGACCGAAGCCGGCGGCCGGCCGGTGCGCACCGCATCGACGACGACGAGATGTGCCCGCCCGGCGATCTGGTCGAGCAGGTCCATGCCCGAGGTGCCGCCGTCGAGCACCTCAACGTCCGGCGGCAGCGGGCCCTGCCGGGCCAGTTCCTCGACGGCGCGCACCCCCACCCCCTCGTCCGAGAGCAGGATGTTGCCGAGGCCGAGCACCAGCGTCCCCGCCCGCTCCGCCGCCGGCGGCACGTCGGCCGCAGGATCCTCCGCCTCCTCCCCCCGTTCCAACGCCTTACGTCCCAACGCTCACCTCCCACGGCCAGCCGCGCAGACGTCCGCGAACCAGGCGTCGGTCCGGCCCGCCGAAGTGTATCCGGATCGACCCGCTCTTGCCCGGGTTCAAGCGCCGGCGAAGCTTACGCAGCCTCGCCGTGCAGGCGGCGCTGGGCGGTCTGCCGGCCGATGAGCGGCAGCAGAGCCTTCAGCTCCGGGCCGTGCTCGGCCCCGGTCAAAGCGAGCCGCAGGGGCCGGAACAGCGCTCGGCCGCCGCGGCCGGTCTCCTCCTTCAGCCTCCGGGTCCAGCAGTCCCAGGTGCGCTCGTCCCAGGGCTCCGGCGGCAGCAGCGCCGCGGCCTGGATGGCGAAGTCCGCTTCCGCCAGCACCGGCTCGATCGTCTCGAAACAGACCCGGTGCCACTCCCTGGCGTCGCTCAGCTTGCGGATGTTCGGCCGGATCGCCTCCCAGAAACCGGCGTCGGCGCGGGCGAGGCCCATGCAGCCGAGCCGCCCGGCCACCGCCGCGTACGGCATGTGCTGGACGATGCGCTCGTTGAAGCGGTGGAGCTGGTCCAGGTCGAACTTGGGCGTGCCCCGGCCGTAGCGGGGCAGCTCGAAGTCCTCCGCCAGGGCCTTCAGGCTCATGCCCGCAGCCGGGGCGTCGCCGGTGCCCAAGGTGGCCAGGTAGGCGTTCAGCGCCATCGGCTCGATGCCGGCGTCGCGCAGCGAAGCGACGGTGAGCGAGCCCAGCCGCTTCGACAGCCCCTTGCCGCTGCCGTCGGCCAGCAACGGCAGGTGGGCGAAGACCGGCGGCTCGGCGGCCAGCGCCTGGAACAGCTGGATCTGGATGGCGGTGTTGGCGACGTGGTCCTCGCCGCGAATGACGTGGCTGATCCTCAGCTCGACGTCGTCCACGGTCGAGGGCAGCATGTAGAGGAAGGTGCCGTCGGCGCGCACCAGCACGGGGTCGCTCAGGTGGTCGCCGTGGAACTGCACCAGCCCGCGCACCAGGTCGTCCCAGGTGACGTCGTCGTGCAGGAGCAGGAAGCGCCAGTGCGGCTTCCGGCCCTTGGCCTCCAGCGCCCGGCGCTCGGCGTCGCTGAGCGTCAGCGCCGCCCGGTCGTAGATGGGCGGCAGGCCGCGGGCGCGCTGGCGGCGGCGCTTGTACTCCAGCTCCTCGGGCGTCTCGTAGCAGGCGTAGATCCGCCCGTCGGCCCGAAGCGTCGCGAAGGCGCGTTGGTAGAGAGCGAGCCGGTCGGACTGGCGGAGGCGCTGCGGCCAGCCCAGCCCTAGCCACTCCAGGTCCCGCTCGATGGCGTCGGCGAACTGCGGCTGCGACCGCTCCTGGTCGGTGTCGTCCAGGCGCAGGATCATCTCCCCGCCGTTGCGCCGGGCGAACAGCCAGTTGACCAGCGCCATCCGGGCATTGCCGACGTGGAGCAGGCCCGTCGGGCTGGGCGCGAACCGGGCGAGCACGGTCATATGAAGCGGGTGAAGCCGTTCGTTATGGGATAGCGGCGGTCGCGGCCGAAGGCGCGGCGGGTGATCTTGACGCCGGGCGGGGCCTGCCTGCGCTTGTACTCCGCCCGGTCGACCATGCGCCAGACCCGCCGCACGGTGGCCTCGTCGTGGCCCAGCGCCACCAGCTCCTCGGCGGAGGCCTCGCCCTCGATCAGGCCGATGAGGATGGCGTCGAGCTCGTCGTAGGGCGGCAGCGAGTCCTGGTCGGTCTGGTCCGGCTTCAGCTCGGCGCTCGGCGCCTTGCTGATGATCCGCTCCGGGATCACCAAGCCCGCCGGCCCCAGCGCCTCCGCCGGCCGGTTGCGGTTGCGCCAGTCCGACAGGGCGTAGACCGTGGTCTTGTAGACGTCCTTCAGCACCGAGTAGCCGCCGCACATGTCGCCGTAAAGGGTAGCGTAGCCGACCGACATTTCCGACTTGTTGCCGGTGGTCAGCACCATGTGGCCGAGCTTGTTGCTGATCGCCATCAGCACCACGGCACGGCTGCGCGCCTGGACGTTCTCCTCGGTGATGTCGGCGGGGAGGTCGGCGAAGATCTCCGCCAGCATCTGCCCGAACGCCCCCATCGCCGGGGAGATGCCGATCTCGTCGATCCGCGCGCCGAGCAGGCCCGCGGCTTCGGCGGCGTCCTCCAGGCTGTGCCGGGAGGTGTAGGGGGAAGGCATCATCACCAGGTGGACGCGCTGGGCGCCCAAAGCATCGACCGCGACGGCGGCGGTGAGCGCGCTGTCGATGCCGCCGGACATGCCGATGACGACGCCGGGAAAGCCGTTCTTGCCGACGTAGTCGCGCAGGCCCAGCATCATCGCCAGGTAGATCGCCTCGACGCCTTCCGCCTGCGCCTCGACGGGCGCCTCGCAGCGCCAGCCTTGCTCCTCCTGAAGCCAGCGCGTCCTGGTCACGCCCGGCCGCCAGGACGGGGCGCGGAAGGCGAGGCCGCGGCTCGGCTCGATGGCGAAGGAGGCGCCGTCGAAGACCAGCTCGTCCTGGCCGCCGACCAGGTTGACGTAGATGAGCGGCCGGCCGCTGTCGGCGACGCGCCGCGAGGCGAGCTCGAAGCGGGTGTCGTTCTTGTCCGTCTCGAACGGCGAGCCGTTGAGGACGACGAGGATCTCGGCGCCCTGCTGCGCCAGGTGCCGGGTCACGGGCTCGGTCCACATGTCCTCGCAGACCATGACGCCGAGCTCGACGCCGCGGAAGGACAACGGCTTCGGCAGGGGGCCGGCTGCGAACACCCGCTTCTCGTCGAAGACGCCGTAATTGGGCAGCTCGTGCTTGCAGCGCACCTCGGCGACCCGCCCCTCCGCGAGCAGCAGGGCGGCGTTGTACAGCGCCCCGTCCAGGCGCCACGGCGCGCCGACGAGGAGCGCCGGCCCGCCCGCCGCGGTTTCGCCGGCGAGCGCCTCGACCACGCCCTCCACGCGGTCCTGAAACGCCCGCTTCAGCACCAGGTCCTCCGGCGGGTAGCCCGAAAGCGAGAGTTCGCCGGTCACCAGCAAATCGGCGCCGTAGGCTTCGGCGCGGGCGGAACGGATGAGCTCGGCGTTGCCGTCGACGTCGCCGACCGTGGGGTTCACTTGCGCCACGGCGAGGGATAGGGGGGTGGTCATGCGCGTACTGTAGCGAAGGGAGGGGCGGCGCGCTTGCTTTCTGATGCCGGTCTCGCGCGCCCCGGCCGGCGGGCGGTCACTCTCCCGCCCGAAGCGGCGAGCGGCGTTGCAGCAGGAACTCGCGGCCGACCTTCACCGAGGCGACGCCGTCGTACTCGACGATGTCGGCGGTCGCGTAGGTCTCGCGCCAGCTGTCGGGGAGGAACGAGCCGGTGCCGACCGCGTCCAGCGGCGCGCCGACGTCGCCCATCACCCGGCACTTGTCGACGTTGAAACCGGAGGAGGCGACGATGCGCACCTTGGGGAAGCCGGCGGCGTCGAGCTTCTCGCGCATGTGGAAGATCGCCGCGGCGGAGACGCCGGTGCCGGTGAGATAGCGCAGCTCGGTGTCGTTGCGGTAGCGCCGTACCGCAATCGGCGCGTGGCGTTCGAGCACCGCGTAGGACTGCTGCGGATCCAGCCCCTCGACGAACCGCCCGCCGTGGGTGTCGAGGCGGACGCCGAGGCGGCCGGCGGCGGCGAGGTCCGGGAAGCGCCGGCAGACGGCGAGCGCGTCGGTGACCTCGCGGCCGAAGTAGTCGACCAGGGCGATGACGTCGTCGTCGGGATACGTCTCGACGAACATCTCCACCGCCCGGACGGTTGAGCCGGCATAGCCGATCAACGCGTGCGGCATCGTCCCCATGCCGCGCTCGCGGCCGAAGTAGTGGGCAGTGGCGTCGTTGGCGTTGCCGATGAAGCCCTTGGCGCCGCATTCGCGCCGCGCCGACTGCGAGCCGACGGCGGCGGCGTAGGCCATCATCTCGGCCATCTCGATGCCGGCGCAGTGGCGCGCGTCCATCGCCAGGAAGGCGACGTTCGGCAGGTCCGAGCACATGGTGTAGGCGTTGTAGGCGGCGACGCAGGCGGCGCCCAGCTTCTGCAGATAGAGCGTCTCCAGGTCGACCAGGTGGTAGATCGAGCCGGTGACGTAGAGCAGCGGCTCGCCGGCGCCGACCCAGTCGCCCTCGCGGTAGTTCGGCTGGATGCCGAAGGAGACGTTCCGCGCCGCCGCCACCGCCTCGAGCCAGCGGATCATCAGCCGGGGGGTGAAGATCACCGGCCGGCGCATGAAGACGGCGTAGGTGACGGTCTTGTCGCCGAACCGCCCGATGGTTTCCTTGGTTCTGACGAAGTAGCGGTCGGTCCAGCGCTCGACCTCGTCCGCCGAAGGCTGCAGCGGCCTGGTCGGCGTCAGCTCCGCCTCGGCCGGCGTGACCGGGTCAGGACGCGGCAACGGCGCGCCCGCGGTCCTTGACGCGGTCACGATCACGGCCCTCCTTGAGCATCTCGGCAAGCAGGAACGCCAGCTCCAGAGCCTGGCTCGCGTTCAGGCGCGGGTCACAATGGGTGTTGTAGCGCACCCCGAGGTTGGCCTCGGTGATCGCCTGCGCCCCGCCGACGCACTCGGTGACGTCCTGGCCGGTCATCTCGAAATGCACGCCGCCGGCGTAGGTCCCCTCGGCGCGGTGGATCTCGAAGAAGGTGCGCACCTCCTCCAGGATCCGGCTGAAGTGCCGGGTCTTGAAGCCGCTGGCGCTCTGCACGGTGTTGGCGTGCATCGGGTCGGACACCCAGGCGACCTTGCGGCCCTCGCGCTCCACCGCCCGGATCAGCCCGGGGAGCACGCTCTTGATCTTTTCCGACCCCATCCGGACGATCAGCGTGAGCCGGCCGGGCTCGTTGACCGGATTGAGCACGTTGGTGAGCCGGATCAGCTCGTCGGCGCCGATGCCGGGTCCGAGCTTCACCGCCAGCGGATTGCGCACCCCACGGAGGAACTCGACGTGGGCGCCGTCGAGCTGGCGGGTGCGCTCGCCGATCCAGAGGAAATGCGCCGAGGTGTCGTACCAGTCGCCGGTCGTTGAATCGACGCGGGTCATCGCCTCCTCGTAGGGGAGCATCAGCGCCTCGTGGGAGGTGAAGAAGTCGGTCTCGCGGATCTGCGGCGTCGTCTCCGAGGTGAGCCCGCAGGCGGCCATGAATTTCAGGGTTTCGTTCAGCCGCTCGGCAAGGTCGCGGTAGCGGTCCCCTTGCGGGCTGTCGGCGACGAAGCCCAGCGTCCACAGGTGGACCTGGTGCAGGTCGGCGTAGCCGCCCTGCGAGAAGGCGCGGAGCAGGTTCAGCGTCGCCGCCGACTGGTTGTAGGCGTGGACAAGCCGCTGCGGATCGGGGATCCGCGCGTCGGGCGTAAACTCCATGCCGTTGATCATGTCGCCGCGGTAGCTGGGCAGGGTCACCCCGTCGACGGTTTCGAGGTCGGCGCTGCGCGGCTTGGCGAACTGCCCGGCGACGCGGCCGACCTTGATCACCGGCACCGCCGCGCCGTAGGTCAGGACCACCGCCATCTGCAGCATCACCCGGAAGGTGTCGCGGATGTTGTTGGGGTGGAACTCGGCGAAGCTCTCGGCGCAGTCGCCGCCCTGGAGCAGGAACTTCTCGCCCTCGCAGACGTCGGCCAAGGCCCGCTGCAGCCGGCGCGCCTCGCCGGCGAACACCAGCGGCGGGTAACGGCGAAGTTCGCGCTCCACGGACGAGAGCGCGTCGGCGTCCGGATACTCGGGCACCTGAACGATAGGCCGATCCCGCCAGCTCGACGGGCTCCAGGAACTTGGCATCGGGTCTCGCTGCTTTTCGCTGGTAAAGGGACGCTATACGCCGGCTGCGGGGCTTTTTCAACGCCGCGACGGCCGTGCTCCACCACCTACGTCGAAAGGGTGCCGCGGCCTTGGCGGCCGGTTGGAGCGGGCGAAGGGAATCGAACCCTCGTCTAAAGCTTGGGAAGCTTTCGTTCTACCATTGAACCACGCCCGCGTGAGCCCCGGCAGCGCGGAGTGTATAAGCCCGGCCGGAGCGTGACAAGCCACCCGCGGCGACGGGGCGGCGCCTGGTACCGGAGGTCGCCGCCGGGCCCGGGCGACCGAGGTCGGACCGGCGGCCGTTGACGGACTACTCCACTTCGATTATCGTCGAATTATGGAAGCGAATGACGTCGTCACGGCGCTGGCCGCGCTGGCCCAGGAGCATCGGCTGGCGGTGTTTCGCCTGCTGGTCCGCGAGGGGCCGTCGGGGCTGTCCGCCGGCGACATCGCCGCCCGGGTCGCCGTCGCGCCCTCGACGCTGTCGCATCATCTGGGGCAGCTCGAGCGCGCGGGCCTGCTCCGCTCGTGGCGCCTGCAGCGGCGGATCTTCTACGCCGTCGACGTCGAAGGTACCCGCCGCCTGCTCGCCTTCCTCACCGAGGACTGCTGCCAGGGGCGGCCCGAGATCTGCGGATACGAACGTCAAGGAGGCTGCGGTGACGATCACGATCTACCACAACCCGGCGTGCGGGACGTCGCGCAATGTCCTGGGGATGATCCGGAACTCGGGTGAAGAGCCGCGCATCATCGAATACCTGCAGACACCACCGAGCCGCACGGAGCTCGTTGAGCTGATCCGGCAGATGGGGATCTCGCCGCGGGCGCTGCTGCGGCGCAAGGGCACGCCCTATGACGAGCTCGGCCTCGACGATCCGAAGTTCGACGACGACGAGCTCATCGACTTCATGATCGCGCAGCCGATCCTGATCAACAGGCCGATCGTCGTGACCCCGCAGGGCGTCAAGCTGTGCCGGCCGTCCGAAGCCGTCCTCGACATCCTGCCGAACCCGCAGCGCGGCCCGTTCCGCAAGGAGGACGGCGAGGTGGTGGTCGACGCCGGCGGAGTCGTCGGCGACGGGGGAAAGGATCGGGCATGAACGGCGACGACGCCGCGCTGGCCGCCCAGGACCATCTGCTCCACGCGGCGAAGCCGCGGCCGGGGATGAACGTGTTCGAGCGCTACCTCACCGTCTGGGTGGCGCTCTGCATCGTCGCCGGCATCGCGCTGGGCCACTGGTTCCCGGGGCCGTTCCAGGCCATCGGCCGGGCCGAGGTCGCCAAGGTCAACCTGCCGGTGGCGGTCCTGATCTGGCTGATGATCGTGCCGATGCTGCTGAAGATCGACCTCGGCGCCCTGCACCAGGTGAAGGAGCACTGGCGGGGCATCGGCGTGACGCTGTTCATCAACTGGGCGGTCAAGCCGTTCTCCATGGCGCTGCTCGGCTGGCTGTTCATCGGCGTCGTCTTCCGCCCCTATCTGCCCGCGGACCAGATCGACTCCTACATCGCCGGGCTGATCATCCTCGCCGCCGCGCCCTGCACGGCGATGGTCTTCGTCTGGTCCAACCTCTGCGACGGCGAGCCGCACTTCACCCTGAGCCAGGTCGCCATCAACGACACCATCATGGTGTTCGCCTTCGCCCCCATCGTCGGCCTGCTGCTCGGGCTGTCGGCGATCGTCGTGCCGTGGGAGACGCTGATCATCTCGGTGGCGATGTTCATCGTCATCCCAGTGGTCGCGGCGCAGCTCTGGCGCCGAGCCCTGATCAGCCGCGGCGGCGGCGCGCTGGAGCGGACGCTGCACCGGCTGCAGCCGGTGTCGCTGGTGGCGCTGCTCGCCACCCTGGTGCTGCTGTTCGGCTTCCAGGGCGAGCAGATCCTGGCCCAGCCGCTGATCATCGCCATGCTGGCGGTGCCGATCCTGATCCAGGTCTATTTCAACTCCGGCCTCGCCTACCTGCTCAACCGGCAGCTCGGCGTCGCCCACTGCGTCGCCGCGCCCTCGGCGCTGATCGGCGCGTCGAACTTCTTCGAACTCGCGGTCGCCACCGCCATCGTGCTGTTCGGCTTCCAGTCGGGCGCGGCACTGGCGACGGTGGTGGGCGTCCTCGTCGAGGTGCCGGTGATGCTGTCGGTGGTCCGCATCACCAACGCCACCAGGGGCTGGTACGAACGCGCGGCCCGGGCTTAAGGCGCCGGCTCCGGTGTATGCTGGGAGAAGGGTTCAGCGAGCGAGGGCGACATGCCGTTTGAGTGGAAAACCGAGGGGCGAACCCTCCTTGTGCTGACGGCAGCCTTCTTCGCCGCGCTGTGGCTGCCGTTCGACGCGCCCCGGTTCGAGGGCTCGCTGCACGAAGCCTTCGCCCTGCTGCAGTGGTACGCCCGCGAGCACGTCGTCTCCTGCCTGCTGCCGGCGCTGATGATCGCCGGCGCCATCGCCGTCTTCATCAGCCAGGGCGCGGTCATCCGCCTTCTGGGCGCCGACGCCAACAAGGCCGTGGCCTACGGCACCGCGTCGGTCTCCGGCACCATCCTCGCCGTCTGCTCGTGCACCGTGCTGCCGCTGTTCGGCGGCCTCTACCGCCGCGGCGCCGGCCTCGGTCCGGCCATCGCCTTTCTCTACTCCGGCCCGGCCATCAACGTGCTCGCCGTCGTGCTGACGGCGAAGGTCCTGGGCTACGAGCTGGGCGTGGCCCGGGCGATCGGCGCCGTCGCCTTCTCGCTCGTCATCGGCCTCGCCATGGCCGGGCTCTACCGCCGCGAGGAACGCGAGCGCAAGGCCGCCGCCGCCGGCGCGGGGTTGGTCATCCCCGACGGCGGGGACACCTTCCGGCCGGGCGCCGTCGTCGCGCTGTTCGCGCTGATGATCGCCTTCCTCGTCTTCGCCAACTGGGCTCCGGCCGAGGACCGAGACAGCGCCGTCTGGCACGCGATCTTCGCCGCCAAATGGCCGCTGGCCGCCGCCTGCGCCGCCGGGGTCATGCTCACCCTGGTGCTCGGCTTCGCCTTCCCGTGGTGGCGGACCGGCCTCGTCGCCGCGGCGGTCGTGGCGTCCGCCGCAGCGTGGCCGCAACAGCCGCAGCTCGCGATCGCCGCCGGCGTCGTCGGGCTGTGCCTGGTCGCGGCGCTGCAGCCGGGGGCGGGCCGCGAGTGGTTCGAGCAGACCTGGGGCTTTGCCAAGCTGATCCTGCCGCTGTTGCTGCTCGGCGTGCTCGCCGCCGGCTTCCTGCTCGGCCGCCCCGGCCACGAGGGGCTGATCCCGTCGGCCTGGGTCGCCACAGCCGTCGGCGGCAACTCGCTCGCCGCCAATGCCTTCGCCGCCGTCGCCGGTGCCTTCATGTACTTCGCGACATTGACCGAGATCCCCATCACCCAGGCGCTCATCGGCGCCGGAATGGGCAAGGGCCCGGCGCTGGCGCTGCTGCTCGCGGGACCGGCCCTGTCGCTGCCCAACATGCTGGTCATCCGGGGGTTTCTCGGCACGGAGAAGACGCTGGTCTACGTCGCCCTGGTCGTTGTCATGGCGACCGCCAGCGGCATGATCTACGGCACCTACTGGAGTTGAGGAGCACCGTCATGGTCGATCTGAAGATCCTGGGCTCTGGCTGCGCCAAGTGCGTCAAGCTCGCCGAGAACGCGGAAGCCGCGGCGAAGGACCTCGGCCTTGCCTACACGCTCGGCAAGATCACCGACCGCGACGAGATCGTCGACGCCGGGGTGATGATGACGCCGGCGCTGATGATCGACGGCGAGGTGCGGTCGTCGGGCAAGGTTCTGACGCCCGAGCAGATCAAGGTGCTGCTGGCGTGAAGCGCCGCGCACTTCGCCGGCTCGGCCGATCCGGGGCCCATCCGGGGCCCGGATTGGCGTTGAAGGGCGAGCGCGGCGGGGTCTAGTATGACGGTTGGTTGAACGACCGGGTGCGGCTCTGGCTGCGGCCGAAAAGGCATGCGTCCTGCCATGATCGAGCGCGAAGAGTTGATCCTCGAGCCGCTTCCGGGCGACGGCATGGACGACCTCGCGGTGACGCTGCGCGAGGCGGACCTCCCCCACGAAGACCTGGCCGGCACGAGCAAGCGCTTCTTCTGCGCCTCCGTCGCCGGCGACATCGTCGGCTACGTCGGCCTCGAGATCACCGGCGCGGACGCGCTGCTGCGCTCGGCGGTGATCTTCATCCGCGCCCGCCGTCAGGGCCTGGGGCGGGCGATGGTCGAGCGGCTGCTCGCCCTGGCCGGCGAATACGGCATCGAGCGGGTGTGGCTGCTCACGACGTCCGCGCCCGGCTTCTTTGCCAGGCTCGGCTTCGACGACGCCGCCCGCACGAGCGTGCCCGCCGCCATCGCCGCCTCCGAAGAGTTCACCCGCCTCTGCCCGGACACGGCGGTGTGCATGGTCCGGGCGTTGCCGCAGGCGGCCCTCCGCCACGCCGTTTGACGCAGGCCGACGGACCCAGCCGCAAAGGAACGCCGCATACCGCGGCCGTTGATCGCCTGCCTGCAAGCTGAAACAGTGCCCCGCTGCGAGTTCAGACGCGGGGAGAGGGCATGACGGACCCGGGCACGCCGCCGGTCATCGGCATCATCGGCGGCAGCGGCATCTACGACATCGAGGGCCTGGAGGGGGCGCAGTGGGTGCCGGTCGCCTCGCCCTTCGGCCGGCCGTCCGACGAATTGCTCATCGGCCATCTCGGCGGCTGCAAGGTCTGCTTCCTCCCCCGCCACGGCCGCGGCCACCGCCTGCCGCCGTCCGACATCAACGGCCGCGCCAACATCGACGCCCTGAAGCGCGCCGGCGTCACCGAGGTCGTCTCGCTCTCGGCCTGCGGCTCGCTGAAGGAAGAGCTTTCGCCCGGCACCTTCGTCCTCGTCGACCAGTTCATCGACCGCACCTTCGCCAGGCAGAAGAGCTTTTTCGGCGAGGGCCTGGTCGCCCACGTCGGCCTCGGCCACCCCGTCTGTGCGAGGATCGGCGATGCGCTGGAGGCGGCCGCGCGCGCCCAAGCCATCCCGACGGTCCGCGGCGGTACCTACCTGGTGATGGAGGGGCCGCAGTTCTCGACCAAGGCGGAGTCCGAGCTCTACCGCTCCTGGGGCTGCGAGGTCATCGGCATGACCAACATGCCCGAAGCCAAGCTCGCCCGGGAGGCCGAGCTCTGCTACGCCACGGTGGCCATGGTCACCGACTACGACTGCTGGCACCCCGACCACGACCACGTCAGCGTCGAGGCGATCATCCGCGTACTCACCGAGAACGCGGCGCAGGCCCGGGCGCTGGTTCGCGATGTAGTTCCGGCGCTGGGCGCAAGGCAGGGCTCATGCCCCGAGGGCTGCCACACGGCCTTGGCCACCGCCATCATCACCCCGCCCGAGGCCCGCGACCCGGAGCTCGTGGCGATGCTCGACGCCGTCGCCGGCCGCGTGCTGGGGTAGGCGCTCAGTTCCTGGCCGCCGAAGCAGACCCTTGCGTGTCTCACGGCGAAGAGGCCGCGGTTCCGCCGTTCACGCCTCATAGTTGAAGCTCGTGAACGGGTCTGCTTCAGACTGGAGACCCTGCCAGTCGAACTCATAGCGTTGTTCAACAGGTATATCCGGAAACTTAATTTTGAAGTAACCGCCTACGGCACCGTCGTATCCATCACCGGGCCCGTAGCTGGCGCCGATCGCGAACTGCGGCTGGAGGCAACCATCAAGAAACTGCGCGCTCAACACAGCAACAAGGCCAGAGATTGCGTGCAGAAGATTATTAAGGCTGGCTCTTGTGAAGTCCCGATGTCGATCATGTTTTGCAGCGTGGTAATCCTTGTACCATGGCGGATTACCGTCATTCACCCAGTCTTCAAATGGCTTTATAGTTTTTATCCCTTTTCTCCATACGGGAAGTTTCACTACATAGCTCGATAGAAAATGAGAAGCTTCTATCTTGCGGTAGTCCTTTAGGTTCCAGGGGCCGGTTCTTGCGTAGCCATTTTCAGACAAAATTGCCTTAAAGTTGCACTCCACTTCAATACAGGCGCGGATGAACAACTCGTGGATGCGATACGAATACGTCGACAAGTTACAATCGTCAGGTTCAACATAGTCAAATATGTTGATAAGATCTTTCTGTATAAGGTCAAATGCTCTGATGTAATGTGCTGGATCGCGAGCGTACTTCTCGTGCTGGATATACATCCAGCGGCCGCCCATGCCGTAGTGGCCGTCGGTGAACTGCCTTATAGTGCGCCTAAACGGACGGGTTACGGCCACAGCTCTTGAGCGTACAATTTGTTGCCTGCAAGAACTCCCTGAAGACCTCCTCGCCGTCGTAGATCCTGCCGGCGTCGATATCGGCAAGACCGGCGTCGATGTCGCGGACCAGCGTGTCCCGTCGCTCTGACCGGCTGCGGTCGGCGCGGACCAGCGCCCGCACGTAGTCGCCGGCGCTCGTGAACTCGCCTTGGGCCACCCGCCTGTCGATGTGCTCCTTCAGGGTTTGTGGCAGCTTGATCGACATCTTGCGCATCTTGCACGCCTTCACGAAGAACAGCTTGATACTTCATCACGTATCATTTTTGCTCTGAACGGCGAGCGAGTTAGAATCATCAATCCTCTGAGTCTTTTCAGCGTCTCTGATACGAATAAGGATGCTCTCGACGGTTCTGGAAGCTAGGTTCATGACACTCGCAATGTCTTCAACGTTATCCCCTTCCTTCCACATCTGGTTGATCAACTTAACGCGCCTATTTTACACAAGCGGGTTGATCTTCGGGTCCAGTAAGCTGAAGTCGCAATCCCTGTGCGTGGTATAAACATAGAAAAGGTACCTCCACGGCTTTCCGCGGCGATCACCGCCGTCATGCCCAAGTAGATGACCTGCAAGCTGGATCAGATAACCCACGCAGTCAACCAGCGCCCCGTCCTTATTGGTTAATCCTTTAGCCGAGCGCTCTACGCCCCCCAAATCCAAGCGTGTGAGCTCTCTCAGCCTCTCATCCGCTACAATGTTTTCCTCAACCGACCTTCTGAGGCGCTTGCAGGCGTCTTGCACCGCCCTGGCGACGTTCTTCCTCTCGCAAAACATGCCCGCGCTGTCCTGCCACCGCGTAGGTTTTCGCGGGTTCATGCCGAACAGAAGAGTCAAGGCTCCTTCAAGCGGAACACTATAACGAAACGTAGCTGGCTCGCGCCGGGTCACCTGTCAATCTCCACGTGGACACTGCACTCCTATCTTCAACATACTAGCATGGTTCAAGGCCGGTTAAACAAGGCAGCCGAATCGCCGGCGCACGGCCTCCCCTCGTCGTCGCGCTCCACGGCTGCTAGCCTACCTTCTGGCCCCACGGCATGTTCCTCGTCGGGCGACAGGGCCCGCCGAGGCTTTTGGTTTGCTCCGCCCCCCGTCCCCTGCTACAAGATGAGAATGATAATCAATCACAGCAGTGCCGGCGGGGTGGCCACGGGCACCCGGCGGCCGCACAGGGACCTCCGCTCATGACCAGACCGTTGCTCGCCGCCATCGCCAGCATCCTCGCCGACAGCATCCTTGCCGCCCGCACGCGAACCCGCGCCCGCGGCAGCCGCCCGGCCCTGGCAATTTCCCTCGCGCTTGCCCTCGCCGCCGGCGGCCCGGCCCTGGCCGCGGACGCTGGTGCAGGGGCGGGGCCCGGGGCCGGCGAGGTGAACATCTACTCGTCGAGGCACTACCAGAGCGACGAGAAGCTCTACGCCGCCTTCACCGATGCGACCGGCATCAAGGTCAACCGCATCGAAGGCACCGACGACGCCCTGATCGAGCGCATCCGCAACGAGGGGACGAACAGCCCGGCGGACGTGCTCATTACCGTCGACGCCGGCCGGCTGTGGCGGGCGGAGCAGGCCGGCATCCTCCAGCCGGTGAGCTCCAAGACGCTGAACGAGCGGATCCCGGAGAACCTGCGCGAGCCGAACGGCCATTGGTTCGGCTTCTCCCAGCGGGCGCGGGTAATCGTCTACGACAAGGCCAAGGTCGACGATCCGAAAACCCTGACCCGCTACGAGGACCTCGCCGACCCGCGCTGGAAGGGCCGGGTCTGCATCCGCTCCGGCTCCAACATCTACAACCTGTCGCTGATGAGCGCGCTGATCGAGCACCTGGGCGAGGAGCCGGCCGAGCGCTGGGCCGAGGGCGTGGTGGCGAACTTCGCGAGGCCGCCGCAGGGCGGCGACACCGACCAGATCAAGGCCGTCGCCGCCGGCGAATGCGAGGTCGCCCTGGCCAACACCTACTACTTCGTCCGGCTGATGCGCTCGAACGATCCCGCTGACAAGGCCGTCGCCGAGAAGCTCGCCGTGGTCTTCCCCAACCAGCAGGACCGCGGCACCCACGTCAACGTTTCCGGCGCCGGCGTCGCCCGCAACGCGCCGAACGAGGCGCAGGCGGTCCGCTTCCTCGAGTACCTCGCGTCCGACGAGGCGCAGCGCCACTTCGCCGAGGGCAACAACGAATATCCGGTCGCGCCGGGCATCGAAGCCAACGAGGCGCTGCTGTCTCTGGGAAGCTTCAAGATTGATCCGATCAACGTCGCGGTGTACGGCAAGAACCAAGCGCAGGCGCAAAAGATTTTCGATCGCGCCGGCTGGAAGTAAAAGCGGCTCCCTCGCCCCGACCCTCTCCCTGAGGGAGAGGGTGCGCCGCTTCGCGGAGCACCCGCGAAGCGGGCGGGTGAGGGGCTTTCCTCTGGATCGCCACGCCGCTGCGCGGCTCGCGATGACGGGGTGGTAGAGGAAGGGCCATCGACCTGGTCACGAACGGCAGTAAGGCGGAATGCTCGATCACGGCGCACGGGTGAGCCTGGCCCCACCGGACGCGTCCGCACCGGTGCTTCCGGCGCGGGCCTGGCGGCCGACGTGGCGGCCGACGTGGCGGCCCACATGGGCCGGCGTCGTCACCGCGCTGCCGGTCGCGATCGCGCTGCTCTTCACCCTGCCCATATCAGCGATCCTGCTCCACCTGCTGCTGCCGGCTGAGGGCGCCGCGGCGCACCTGGCGACGACGGTGCTTCCTGGCTACGCGCTGACGACGCTGCAGCTGGGCGTCGGCGTCGGCATCGGCGTGACCATCCTCGGAACCGGCACGGCGTGGCTGGTCACGCTCTGCCGCTTCCCCGGGCACAGCGTGTTCGCCTGGGCCCTGGTCCTGCCGTTGGCGGTGCCGGGCTACGTCATGGCCTACGCCTATACCGACGTGCTCCAGTTCGCCGGCCCGGTGCAGACGGCCTTGCGCGACCTGTTCGGCTGGCAGGCGCGGGACTACTGGTTCCCGCAGATCCGTTCGGCCGGCGGCGCCACGGCGATGCTGGTGCTGGTCCTCTACCCCTACGTCTACCTGCTCGCCCGTACCGCCTTTCTCGAGCAGTCGGTCTGCACCCTCGAGGTCGCCCGCACGCTGGGCTGCAGCCCGTGGCAGAGCTTCCGCCGCGTCGCCCTGCCGGCGGCGCGCCCGGCCATCGTCGCCGGCACCGCGCTGGCGCTGATGGAAACCATGGCCGACTACGGCACGGTGGCCTTTTTCGGCGTGCAGACCTTCACCACCGGGATCGTCCGCGCCTGGCTCTCCTACGGCGACCGGGTGGCGGCGGCGCAGCTCTCGGCGGTGCTGCTCTCCTTCGTCCTCGCCATCGTCCTGCTGGAACGCCACAGCCGGGCGCAGGCGCGCTTCCACCACACCTCGGCGCGCTACCGCTTCCTGCCGGCCTACCGCCTGCGGGGGCTGAGCGCCGCGGGCGCGGTGCTCGCCTGTGCGGTTCCGGTCGGCTTCGGGTTCCTGCTGCCCGTGCTGGTGCTGGCCGGCATGGCCCTCGGCGTCGACGAGCCCGGGCGGCTCGGCCGCTACCTCGAGCTCCTGCGCAACAGCTTTGTCCTCGGCGGCACCACGGCGGTTCTCGCGGTGATCACCGCCGTGGCCATGGCCTACGGCGCGCGGCTCAGGCCAACGCCGCTGACCCACGCCGCCAACCGCTTCGCCAGCCTCGGCTACGCGGTGCCGGGGGCGGTCATGGCGGTCGGCGTGCTGATCCCGAGCGCCGCCGCCGACAACGCGCTCGACGGCTGGATGCGGGCGACCTTCGGCGTCTCCACCGGCCTGCTGCTGACCGGCTCGATCGCCGCCCTCGTCTACGCCTATCTCGTCCGCTTCCTCGCCGTCTCCTTCACCGCCGTCGAGGCAAGCCTCGGCAAGATCAATCCCAACATGGACGGCGCCGCCCGGGTCCTGGGCTGCGGGCCGCTGGCGACCGTGCGCCGGGTGCACCTGCCGCTGATGCGCCCGAGCCTGCTCGCCGCCGCCCTCCTGGTCTTCGTCGACGTCGTCAAGGAGCTGCCGGCGACGCTGATGATGAGGCCGTTCGACTTCGACACCCTGGCGGTGCAGGCCTACAACTTCGCCTCCGACGAGCGGCTGGCCGAGGCGGCGATCCCGTCGCTGATCATCGTCGGCATCGGCCTCGTCCCGGTGATCCTGCTCAGCCGAACCATCGCCCGCTCGCGGCCCGGCGCGGGCGCGCAGGCCGTGCCTTGAACCTCAGCCTCGAAGGCATCCGTCACGCCTACGGCGACAAACGCGTGCTGGACGACGTCAGCGTCACCGTCCGCCCCGGCGAGGTCGCCTGCCTGCTGGGGCCGTCGGGCTGCGGCAAGACGACGCTGCTCCGCATCGCCGCCGGCCTGGAGGTCGCTGCGGGCGGCCGGGTGGTCATCGGCGGCCGCCTGGTCGCGGACGCCGCCGCCGGGCTGCATCTGCCGCCGGAGGCCCGCCGCGTCGGCCTGATGTTCCAGGACTACGCGCTGTTTCCGCACCTCACCATCTTCGACAACGTCGCCTTCGGCGTCACCGACCGCTCGCCGGCGACGCGGGCCAGGCTGCACGAGGCGCTGGACCGCATGGGCCTGGAGGGCTACGCCCGCAGCTACCCGCACGTGCTCTCCGGCGGCCAGCAGCAGCGCTGCGCCCTGATCCGGGCGCTGGCGCCAGAGCCGGACATCCTGCTGCTCGACGAGCCGTTCTCCAATCTCGACGTGACGCTGCGCGCCGACGTCCGCGACCAGGCGCTGGCGCTGCTCAAGGAGCGGCGGGTGACGACGCTGGTCGTGACCCACGATCCGCAGGAGGCGATGGCCATTGCCGATAAGCTGTGGATCCTGTACGAGGGCCGGGTCGTCCAGTCGGGCACGCCCGAGGAGATCTACGCCCACCCGCGACACGCGTCGATCGCCAGGCTGTTCGGGCCGATGAACGCGGTGGGCGGCGTGGTGAGGGACGGTGCGGTGGTGACGCCGCTGGGTGCCTTCGCCGCGGCGGGCCTCGACGAGGGCGCGAGCGCCGAAGTCCTCATCCGGCCGGAGGGGATGCGGCTCGCGGCGGTCGAGGGTGAAGGGGCGCACGCCGAGGTGATCGCGGCACACCTGCTCGGCTGCGTGACGCGGCTTCGCCTGGCGGTCGCGGGCGTCGTCGAGCCGTTGGACGCGCTGGTTCCGGGCGTGACCCACCCGCGCCCCGGCGAAAGCGTGCGGGTCGGCGTCGATCCGGATCTCGCCTTCGTCTTCGTGGGCGACGCTCGAGCGGCCTGAGGCCGAGGAAGGAAACAACTCAAGATGCGCCCGATGCGCCTGGCCCTGCTACTCGCGCTGTTCGCGCCGCTCGCCGCCTGCGAGGTCACCGGCTCGCCCAGCACCGGCGAGGGCAACGTCAGGCTCGGCATCCCCGGGACGGCTGCGAACGAGGCGATCTTTCAGGAGCGGTGGGACAGCTGCGTCCAGTTCGCCTCGCCCAGCGTCTGCGCCCGACGGTTCGGCGGGCGGAGGCCCATGAACTCGCCGGTCGATCTCCCCGACGAGAACCCGTAAGCCGCTCAGGCTCCGTCGTTCGCTTGCCGGCGCGAGGACGCTCAGGCGGCGCGGACGGTGCGGGCCAGCGTCAGCAGGTCGACGGCCTGGGCGCCGGCGGCGAGCAGCGCGGCGGTGCAGGCCTCGGCCGTGGCACTGGTGGTGTGAACGTCGTCGACCAGGACGACGCGCCGGCCCTCGACCAAGGCTGCCCGGCGCGGGTGGACGGCGATGGCATTGCGGACGGCCTCGGCGCGCGCCGTGGGCCCCAGCGTTCCCAGCGACGGCGTCCTGCGGCTGCGGACCAGCAGGTCCGGCACCACCGCCACGCCGCTCTCGCGGCCGATGGCCAGCGCCAGCAGCGCCGCCTGGTTGTACTTGCGGGCGAGCAGCCGGGTCCAGTGCATGGGTACCGGCACCAGGAGCGTGGCGTCGGCGAGGAGCTCGGCGCCGGCCCGCGCCATCCACCGGCCGAAGACCGGGGCCGCGTCGGTCCGGTCGGCCCGCTTGAAGGCCAGGATCAGGCGGCGGCTGCCGTCGTCGTAAACCACCGCCGCGCGGGCACGCTCGAACAGCCGCCGGCGGCGCAGGCACTCGCCGCAGAGCGCGCCGTCCTCGGCGGCGGTGGCGAACGGCAGGCCGCAGCCCTCGCAGAGCGGCGGGGCGATGAAGCGGATCTTCGGCCAGCAGGTCGGGCAGAGCGCGACGTCGCCGCGGAGGAGCTCGCGGCAGCCAAGGCACTGCGGCGGCAGCAGCGCGTCCAGCAGGAACCGGCCGACCCGCCGCATGCCGGGCGCGACGCCGGGCGGCGGGCGCGAGCCCTCCTGCCCGTGCTGCTCTTTGCCAGGACCCATCGCCTCTGCCATATAGCAGGGATGCGGGGCGATGAGAACGGCTACTTTACCCATATGGGGTATTCACGAGGGGGTCCATGCCGGGCAGCATGCCGGACAGCATGATCGTGTTTGACCGCGCCGTCGTCCGCGGCCGGCGCGACCGGGCGGCTGCGTCGCTTCCCGCGCACGACTTCCTCCACCGCGAGGTTGCCGACCGGCTGGCCGACCGCCTCGACGACGTCAACCGCCGTTTTCCCCGCGCCCTCGACCTCGGCTGCCATGCCGGCACGCTCGCCGCCACCCTGGCCGGACGCGGCGGCATCGAGACGCTGGTCCACTGCGACCTGTCGCCGCGCATGGCTGCGCTCGCCCCGCGGCCGGCGGTCGTCGGTGACGAGGAGGCGCTGCCGTTCGCCGAAGGCGCCTTCGACCTGGTGCTGAGTTCGCTGAGCCTGCACTGGGTCAACGACCTGCCCGGGTCCCTGACCCAGATCCGCCGGGCGCTGAAACCGGACGGGCTGTTCCTCGCCGCGATGCCCGGCGGGCAGACGCTGAAGGAGTTGCGCCAGGCCCTCGCCGAGGCCGAGATCGCCGAGGAGGGCGGCCTGAGCCCGCGGATCTCGCCGTTCGTCGAGGTGCGCGACGCCGGCAACCTGCTCGTTCGCGCCGGCTTCGCCCTGCCGGTCGCCGACCTGGAGACGATCACCGTCAGCTACCCGGACCCTCTGAGCCTGGTTCGCGACCTCCGCGGCGCCGGTGAGGCGAACGCCGTGATCGAGCGCCGCCGGCAGCCGTCGCGGCGGGCGACGCTGTTCTCGGCGCTGGCGCGATACGGCGAGCTGTTCGCCGACGCCGAGGGCCGGGTGCCGGCGACGGTGCAGGTCATCTATCTCACCGCCTGGGCGCCGGACGCCTCGCAGCCGAAGCCGCTGAAGCCGGGCAGCGCCAGGAGCCGGCTCGCCGACGCCCTGGGCACGGCGGAGATCCCGACGGGGGAGAAGGTGCAGCCATGAGCGACCCGACCAGCGACGCGACCGGAGAGCGCGGGGACGACGAGAAGATCGCCGAGGCGCAAGCCGAGCTGCGGCGGCTGAAGGCCGAACTCGGCGACGCCTATTGGCAGAACGGCGAGGTGGCGACCCTGCAGCAGACGCTTCGCCGGCTGATCGGCGAATACGGCTCCTGGGCCGAACAGAAGCTGCCGATGCACCAGCGAGCCCGCGTCGCAGCCAGGCTCGAGAGCGAGAGCGCGGACCTGCTCTGGCCCGGACGGGCTTCGGGCGGATGAGGTTCGCGGCGCCGCTGATCCCGGGCACCCTTCTTCGCCGCTACAAGCGCTTCCTCGCCGACGTGGCCCTCCCCGACGGCACCGTCGTCACCGCTCATTGCCCAAACTCCGGCTCGATGCTGTCGGTCGACGTGTCGGGCGCGGAGGTGTGGCTGTCGCCGGCGCCGGGTCGCGGGCGCAAGCTCGCCTACACCTGGGAGCTGATCCGCCTCGGCGGCTGCCTCGTCGGGATCAATACCGCCCGGCCGAACGCGCTGGCCGCGGAAGCCATCGCCGCCGGCGCCATCGCCGAGCTTGCAGGCTACGAGACGGTCCGCCGCGAGATCCGCTGCGGCCCAAGCAGCCGGATCGACCTCTTGCTCGAAGCCGCGGACCGCCCCAAGTGCTTCGTCGAGGTCAAGAACGTGACGCTGCAGCGGCCGAACCGGCCGGGCCTCGTCGAATTTCCCGACTGCGTGACGGCAAGGGGAGTGAAACACCTGGTGGACCTGGCGACGGCCGTGGCGGACGGACACCGGGCGGCGATGCTGTTCCTCGCCCAGCGGGAGGACGGCGACGTGTTCGCCATCGCCGACGACCTGGACCCAGCCTACGCCGCGGCGCTGGTTACGGCCATGGCCGCCGGCGTCGAGGTGCTCTGCTACCGCTGCGCGCTCAGCCTCGACGAGATCCGGGTCGCCGACCGGCTCGCTTTTGCCGGCGCCGCATGCGACCTTAAGCCCGCGCGCGCCTCTGCTGGCAGGATACGGTGATGAACGACGTCAGCCTCGCAATCGAGCGGGACCCCAGCCGGACGATCAAGGTCCATCGCGAAGAACATTTCGAGGGCATGCGCCGTGCGGGTCGCCTCGCCGCGGAGACGCTGGACTTCATCACCCCGTACGTCGTCCCGGGGGTGACGACCGGGACGCTGGACGCGCTCTGCGACGAGTTCATCCGCGACCACGGCGGCATCTCGGCGCCGCTGAACTACCGCGGCTTCCCCCGGTCGATCTGCACCTCCATCAACCACGTCGTTTGCCACGGCATCCCCGACGACGACAAGGCGCTGAAGGAGGGCGACATCGTCAACATCGACGTCACCCCGATCGTCGACGGCTGGCACGGCGATAGCAGCCGGATGTACCCGGTTGGCGAGATCAAGGTGAAGGCGCAGCGGCTGATCGACGTCACCTTCGAGGCGATGTGGAAGGGCATCGACGCCGTCCGCCCCGGCGCCAGGGTCGGCGACATCGGCCATGCCATCCAGCGCTTCGTCGAGACGCAGCAGTTCTCGGTCGTGCGCGACTTCTGCGGTCATGGCCTGGGGCGCATTTTTCATGACGCGCCCAACATCCCCCACTACGGCGAGCCGAACACCGGGCCGGAGCTGCGCGAAGGCATGTTCTTCACCATCGAGCCGATGATCAACGCCGGCCGCTGGGAGGTGAAGATCCTGAAGGACGGCTGGACCGCGGTCACCCGCGACCGCTCGCTCTCCGCCCAGTTCGAGCATTCGATCGGGGTGACCGCCGACGGCTGCGAGATCTTCACGCGCTCGCCGAAGGGGCTCGACCGGCCGCCGTACGCCGCCGCCTGATGCCGCGACGGCGCGAGCCGCCGCCTGCCTCAGCGCCGGCCGCTTCCGCCCCTGCTGCGGAAGAAGCCGCGGCCGACGCTTGGACGGACGATGTACGTGGCCGTCCCGGCGCGGCAGAGGCTTCGCCCGCGGCCAAGCCGCACCACCACGACCACCGCCAGCGCCTGCGCGAGCGCTTCATCGCCTCCGACCCGGCTTCGTTTGCCGACTACGAGCTGCTCGAGCTCCTGCTGTTCAACTCCATCGACCGCATCGACACCAAGCCGCTGGCGAAGCAGCTCCTCGCCGACTTCCGGAGCCTCGGCGCTGTGCTCGCCGCCGACCCCGCCCGTCTCGCCTCCTACCCGCGGCTGAACGCCCGCACCTTCGCCCTGTTCAAGGCGGTGCGCGAGGCCTCCAGACGGCTGATCCGCAGCGAGATCGAGGGCAGGCCGTTGCTGTCCTCGTGGAGCCGGGTTGTCGACTACTGCCGCGCCTGCCTGAGCCACGAGCCGAACGAGCAGTTCCGCCTGCTGTTCCTCAACCGCAAGAACGAGCTGATCGCCGACGAGGTGCAGGGCCGCGGCACCGTCGACCACACCCCGGTCTATCCCCGCGAGGTGGTGAAGCGGGCGCTGGAGCTCGGCGCCACCGCCCTCATCATGGTCCACAACCACCCCTCGGGCGATCCGACGCCGTCGCGTGCCGACGTCGAGATGACGCTGGAGATCCGCGACGCCGCCGACAAGCTCGGCATCGCGCTTTACGACCACATCATCGTCGCCCGCACCGGCACCACCTCGCTGAAGGCGCAGGGGCTGATGTAGGGCCGCGGCCCGCGCGAGAAGCGACGGGACGCTGTACGGCGGGCGGGCGGATCGCTAAATCAGCAAGACGAGCTAACTCAGCGTCGGGACATTCGCCCGCGATCCCGCCGGCCCGCCGCCGGTGGCCGGACCGCCATCAAGGAGCCTTGGACATGACCGCGCCTCATCACGTCAGCGTCGCCGGCCTGAGCGTCGGCAACGACCTGCCGCTCGTGCTCATCGCCGGGCCGTGCGTCATGGAGAGCCGGGCGCACGCGCTGGAGACGGCCAACGCCCTGGCCGAGATGGCGACCTCGCTGGGCGTCGGGCTGATCTACAAGAGCTCGTTCGACAAGGCCAACCGCACCAGCGCGAGCGGTGCCCGCGGCGTCGGCATGGCCGGCGCGCTGCCTATCTTCGCCGAGATTCGCGAGACCGTGGGCCTCCCGGTGATCACCGACGTGCACGAGCCGGACCAATGCGCCGCAGTCGCCGAGGCCGTCGACGTGCTGCAGATCCCGGCCTTCCTCTGCCGCCAGACCGACCTCTTGGTCGCGGCGGCGAAGACCGGCCGCGCCATCAACGTCAAGAAGGGCCAGTTCCTGGCGCCGTGGGACATGGCCAACGTCGTCGACAAGATCCGCTCCGCGGGCAACGACAACGTCATGGTCTGCGAGCGCGGCGCCAGCTTCGGCTACAACACGCTGGTGAGCGACATGCGGGCGCTGCCGATCCTGGCGCAGACCGGCTGCCCGGTGGTGTTCGACGCCACCCACTCGGTGCAGCAGCCGGGCGGCAAGGGCACGGCGTCCGGCGGCCAGCGCGAGTACGCGCCGGTGCTGGCCCGGGCCGCGGTGTCGGTGGGCGTCGCCGCGGTGTTCATCGAAACTCACCCCGACCCCGACCACGCGCCGTCCGACGGGCCCAACATGATCCCGTTCAAGGAGCTTCCCGAGGTCGTCTCGATGCTGCTCGAGTTCGACCGCCTCGCCAAGCACCGTCCCGTCGTCATCCACTGACGCCAAGGCTGGGCCCAACCGGTCCCGCGCGGGAATGACACAGTTGGCGGCGCGGGCTTTTAGCCGAACCGCGCCGAACCGGCCACGCTTGCGCCTGCCGCCGCGATGAGGGTATGACACGCCGTGACGCGCGGTCACGCCGCCGCCGGTATTGGCGTAAACCATTGATTGAAAAATGTGGATCTGGGGAAGAGGAGTGGAACACGCATGAGCGGCATCATGGAGATCATCGGTCGCGAGATCCTCGACAGTCGCGGCAATCCGACCGTCGAGGTCGACGTGACCCTGGAGAGCGGTGCCAACGGCCGCGCGGCGGTGCCCTCGGGCGCCTCGACCGGCGTGCACGAGGCGGTCGAGCTGCGTGACGGCGACAAGAAGCGCTATCTCGGCAAGGGCGTCGAGAAGGCCGTGGCCTCGGTCAACGGCGAGATCTTCGAGGCCATCTCCGGCATGGAAGCGACCGATCAGGTGGCCGTCGACATGGCGATGATCGACCTGGACGGCACGGCCAACAAGGGCCGGCTCGGCGCCAACGCGATCCTGGGCGTCAGCATGGCGGTCGCCAAGGCCGCGGCCGAAGAGGCGGACCTGCCGCTCTACCGCTACATCGGCGGCGCCCAGGCCCGGGTCCTGCCGGTGCCGATGATGAACATCGTCAACGGCGGCGCGCACGCAGACAACCCCATCGACATCCAGGAATTCATGATCATGCCGGTGGGTGCGTCCAGCATCGCCGACGCCGTGCGCATGGGCGCCGAGGTGTTCCACGCGCTGAAGAAGGGGCTGAAGGACGCCGGCCACAACACCAACGTCGGCGACGAGGGCGGCTTCGCCCCGGGCCTGAGCAGCGCCGACGAGGCGCTCAGCTTCATCATGAAGGCCATCGAGGCCGCCGGCTACAAGCCGGGCGACGACGTGATGCTGGCGCTCGACTGCGCGTCCAGCGAATACTTCAAGGACGGCAAGTACGTGCTGGCCGGCGAGAACAAGCAGCTCGACGCCGCCGGCAACGCCCGCTACCTCGCCGACCTGGTCAGCCGCTTCCCGATCATTTCCATCGAGGACGGCATGTCCGAGGACGACTGGGACGGCTGGAAGATCCTGACCGAGGAGCTCGGCGGCAAGATCCAGCTGGTCGGCGACGACCTGTTCGTCACCAACCCCAAGCGCCTTGCCGACGGCATCGAGCGCGGCATCGGCAACTCGATCCTGGTCAAGGTCAACCAGATCGGCTCGCTCACCGAGACCCTCGAGGCGGTCGAGATGGCGCACAAGGCGGCGTACACCTCGGTGATCTCCCACCGCTCCGGCGAGACCGAGGACTCGACCATCGCCGACATCGCGGTCGCCACCAACGCCGGGCAGATCAAGACCGGCTCGCTCAGCCGCTCGGACCGCATCGCCAAGTACAACCAGCTGATCCGCATCGAGGAGCACCTCGGTTCGGCGGCGCGCTTCGCCGGCCGGACGATTCTCCGCCGGCGGTAGGCCAGCTCGGCCAGGCCCTCACCCCGACCCTCTCCCACGTACGCTTCGCGAACGCGGGAGAGGGAGCCGCGCGGCAAGATCCCGGCGAACCTGCCCTCTCCCGCGCGCCAAAGTCGCAAGTGGGAGAGGGAGGGGACCCGCGCAGCGGCGAGGGTGAGGGCATTGGCGCATGGTCGCTAGCGCGGTGCCAGCCGGCCGGTTGAGGTCCCGGGGCCGGGTCGGCCGGCGCAACCGGCGCAAGTTTCCGTTTGCCCATGCGACGGCCTCGGCGATACTCGGGACGGAATGAACGAGTTCGATGTTCCCGAGGCGCCGTCGCGCCTGCTGCCGCGCACGGCCGAGATCCGCAAGCGGCTCCCCCAGGCTGTCTTCGCCCTGGTCGGCCTCGGCGTCGTCGGCTACTTCGCCTATCACGCCATCCATGGCGACCGCGGCCTGCTCGCCTGGAAGGCGCTGGACCGCGACGTCACCGAGGCCCGCGTCGACCTTCAGGCGGTTCGCGCCGAGCGGGAGACGCTGGAGAAGCGGGTCGGCCTGCTTCGCCTGGAAAGCCTCGACCTCGACATGCTGGACGAGTGGTCGCGCCGGGTCCTCAACTACAGCGCCCGCGACGAGGCGGTGATCTTCACCCACGATGAGGACGACGCCGGCCTGCGCCTCGACGGGCAAGAGGGCCCCGTGGCGCCGGCGGCGCCCGAACGCCGAGCCCTGGGCGAGCGGTAGCCGGCGCGAGGCTTCAGCGACGAGCCGCTTCGCACTCCCGCGCAAGGGCCGCGACCAGCTCAGCGGCAGGCATCGCCCTGGCCAGGGGCGCGCCCTGCCCGGCCCACTGCGCGCCGAACCCCGTCTCGCCGGCGCGCCTCGCCGCGGCGTTGAGCGCCTTGCCGGCGTCGTAGGTCATGGGGTAGCCGGGCGCGACGAGCTCGACGTGCTCGCCCCAGTCGGTAAAGCGGTTCCGTAGACAGCGGGCGGGCCGTCCGGAGATGGCCCGCGTCATCACCGTGTGCTCAGCGCCGGGGCCGGCCAAAGCCTGGCGATAGGCTTCGTCGGCGCTACTCTCGGGGCAGGCGATGAACGCGGTGCCGAGCTGCGCAGCGACGGCGCCGAGATCGAGCACGGCCCTGATCGCGTGTCCGTCCATGATCCCGCCGGCGGCGATGACCGGCAACGGGCAGCGCACCGCCAGCAGACGCGTCAGCGCCATCGTACCCAGCCGGTCATCGGGTGCATCGGGATCAAATACGCCGCGGTGGCCTCCCGCCTCCCATCCCTGAGCGACGACGCCATCGATCCGGGCCCCTGCGACCACTTCGGCTTCCGCGAGGCTGGTGGCGGTGGCCAGGAGCGCGCAGCCGGCGCTCTTCAGGGCCGAGATGCGGTCGATGCCCGGCATGCCGAAGTGGAAGCTGACGACCGGCGGGGCGAGGTCGATCAGCATGGCGAGCATCTCGTCATCCTCGACGAAGCTCTTGTAGATCGTGCGCAGGCCTCCGGGAGGCTCGGCGGCGAACCCGCGAAAGATCGGCGCGAGGGCTTCGAGCCAGGCGGCTTCGCGCATGGGCTCGGCCTTAACCGGCGCGTGCACGAACAGGTTGACGTTGAAGGGGTGCGTCGTGCGCGCGCGGACCTCCTCGATCATCGCCCGCGCCGCGGTCGCGTCGCTTGCGCCGAGCGCGATCGAGCCGAGCCCGCCGGCGTTGGAGACGGACGCTGCCAGCTCTGGGGTGGAAACCCCGGCCATCGGCGCCTGCACGATGGGGAGCGACATCCCCAGGCGTTCGAGCAGGCTCATTTGCGTCGGGTTACACTGAGGGCGCCGATCAGGAGTCCTGCAGGCGGCTTGCGAGCTCGAGGGTCAGCGGCTCGAACCGGTCGTTCTCGGGCACGTAGACGTACATGTTGCCGTCGTAGAGATCGTAGTGCCAGCCGTGCAGGCGGAGGCTGTTGGCGTCCACCCGGTCGCGGATCCAGGGAAAGCTCAGCAGGTTGGCGAGCGAGGTCTTGATCGCCTCCTGCTCGAGGATCTTGAGCTGAACCTCCAGCGGCTGGTTACGGGCGATGATCAGGGTGCGCCGTCGCGCCTCGTCGGCGATGTTCATCCAGTTGTGGATGAACGGGTGCTGCACGCCGAGGTTCGGGTCGGCGGTGAGCAGCGACTTGATGCCGCCGCAGCCGCGGTGGCCGAAGACGATGACGTGCTCCACCTCGAGCGCGTTGACGGCGAACTCCAACGCGGCGCTGGTGCCGTGCTTGGCGTCGTCCTGGTCGCAGGGCGGGACCAGGTTGGCGACGTTGCGGACGACGAACACCTCGCCCGGCTCGGTGTTGGTGAGGATCGCCGGGTCGACCCGGGAGTCCGAGCAGGCGATCATCATGATCCGCGGCTGCTGCCGCTCCGCGAGCTTGAGGAAGAAGTCCTTCTTGGTCTCGTAGGACTTCTCCTTGAACTCGAGAAAACCGCTCGTCAGCCTCTTGATCGGCATCCCGTTTCCCCTCCATCCGCCGGCTCGAAGCCGCGTTTCGCGTTATCATCGCCTTAGCACGCCCGCGTGGCGCGCGCAATTTGGCCTTCGCGGCGGCGCCGGTCGGTGAACCTTGCGGAGCCGCTGGCCCAGCGGGCGCAGCCGTGCTTTGCTCGCGGGTGGCGCGGCTGCGCCGAACCTGTAGGGGAGTGATGGTGATGGAAAAGAACGTCGGCAGCATCGATCGGATCGCCCGCATCGTGCTCGGCCTCGTGCTCATCTCGCTGGTGTTCGTCGGCCCGCAGACGCCGTGGGGCTGGATCGGCCTGGTCCCGTTGGGGACGGCGCTCGTCGGCTGGTGCCCGGCCTACCGCCTGCTCGGCATTCGCACCTGCTCCACAGGCCACCGCGCCTGAGGCAGCGCGGGTGCGCCTGCCGAACGCCGTTACCGTCGTCGAGGTGGGCCCTCGCGACGGCCTGCAGAACGAGCCCCGGCCGGTCGCGACCGATGTCAAGGTGGCGCTGATCGACCGGCTCGCCGCGGCGGGGCTGCCGGTGGTCGAGGCCGGCAGCTTCGTCCAGCCGGCGCGGGTGCCGCAGATGGCGGATACGGCGGCCGTTCTCGCCGGCATCCGCCGCCGCGCCGGCACCCGCTATCCCGTGCTCGTGCCCAACGTCGAGGGCTTCCGCCGGGCTGTGGCGGCAGGTGCCGACCAGGTCGCGGTCTTCGCCGCGGCTTCGGAGACCTTCTCGCAGCGAAACCTAAACCGCTCGATCGCCCGGAGCCTGGAGCGCTACGCCGAGGTGTGCGCCGCCGCCCGGGCCGCCGGCGTCCCGGTTCGTGGCTACGTCTCCTGCGTCCTCGACTGCCCCTATGAGGGGGAGGTGGTAGCGCCCGCGGCCGTGGCCGAGGTCGCGGCGGCGCTGCACGCAATGGGCTGCTTCGAGATCTCGCTCGGCGACACCATCGGCACCGGCACGCCGGCACGGGCTCAGTCCATGGTCGAGGCGGTGGCGGACCGGGTGCCGCGCGAGGCGCTCGCCGTCCATTTCCACGACACCTACGGCCAGGCGCTGGCCAACATCATCGCCTGCCTGGACGGCGGGATCGCCGTCATCGACGCCTCCGTGGCCGGCCTGGGCGGCTGCCCGTTCGCGCCGGGCGCTGCCGGCAACGTCGCCACCGAGGACGTGCTCTACATGCTGGACGGCCTCGGCGTACGCACCGGTGTCGACCTGGCCGCGGTCGCCGAGGCGGGGCGGTTCATCTGCGGCGTCCTCGGCAGGCAGCCGGCCTCGAAGGCGGCGCAGGCGCTGGCCGCGCGCTGCCCGGCCCGCTGACCGGACCGCTGACCGCCCGGCGCCCCGCATGACCCTGCACCTGATCAAGCTCGCGGTCGGCGCCGACGGCGTCGCCGACATCCGCGCATACCAGGACCGGCGACGGGCCGGGGCCACGACGGTGACGCATCCGACCCGGCACGCGCCGAAACGGGCCGACGAGCTTCTCGCCGGCGGCTCGCTTTACTGGGTCGTGCGCGGGGTCATCCGCGCCCGCCAGCGGCTGGTCGGGATCGAGCCCGGCGGCGCGGGTGATCAGGTCAAGCCGAGTCTGCTCGTCCTCGATCCGGCCCTGATCGAAACCGTGCCGCGGCCGCAGCGCCCGTTCCAGGGCTGGCGCTACCTCAAGGGCCAGGACGCGCCGGCCGACGCGGACGGCAACGCCCAGGCGGAGGACGAACTCCCGGCGGAAATGGCTGCGGAGCTGGCCAGGCTGGGCCTCCTCTGAGGCTCTTGCCGCGTCGGCCGCGCCAGCCTCAGGCATGCCGGCGGAGCTTCCTCAGCGCGGCCTCGATGGTCCGGTCGTAGCCGACCAGGGGCGGCTTGATCGCGTGCGCGAACAGCTCCTGGCGGATGCCGTGCGACGTCCCGGTCAGGATCACCCTGACGCCCCTCCGGCCCGCCTTGTGGGCGAGGCTCTCGATGGTGTTCGCCGCCGTCGAGTCGAGGAAGGGCACCGCGGTGAAGTCGATCACCAGGGCCCGGTGCGTGTCGGCGATGCGGTCGAGCACGGAGCCGATGGAGGCGGCGGCTCCGAAGAAGAAGGCGCCGGAAATCCGGTAGACGACGACGTTGGGGTCCTTGCCCATGGTCTCGTCATAGGCGATGCGGCCGGGCCCGCGCGCGTCCGCCGCATCCTCCGGCACGAGCGGCGGCGCGTGGCTCTCGATGCCCGTCGTCTTGGACATCCGCTGGATGAAGAGCACCGAGCCCAGGGCGAAGCCGACGACGATGGCCTCGGTGAGGTCGCGGAAGATCGTGAGGAGGAACGTCGTCACCAGCACCGCCGCGTCGCCCCACGACGCGCGGACGAGGGTCGAGATCGCCTGGGTCTCGATCATGTTCCAGGCGACGACGGCGAGGACGCCGGCCAGGCTCGCCAGCGGGATGAAGCCGGCGAGCGGCGCCGCAACCAGCATGAAGGCGAGAAGGAGCACGGCGTGAACCATGCCGGCGATGGGCCCGTGGGCACCGGCGCGAACGTTGGTCGCGGTCCGCGCGATCGTGCCGGTCACGCTCATGCCGCCGAACAGCCCCGACGCGACGTTGGCGATGCCCTGGCCGACCAGCTCGCAGTTGGAGCGGTGGCGGCGCCCGGTCATGCCGTCGGCGACGACGGCCGAGAGCAGCGACTCGATCGAGCCGAGCAGCGCGAAGGCGACGGCGCTGGGCAGGACGGCCCGGAGCTTGGCGATGCTCATCGCCGGCAGCGAGGGCAAGGGCAGCGTGCCGGGGATCCCGCCGAACTCGCTGCCGATGGTCGCGACCGGAAGATCGAGACCGGCCGCGGCAACGGTCGCGGCGCTGACCGCGATCAGCAGCCCCGGCCAGCGCGGACGCACCGTCTTCAGGCCCACGATGATCGCGACCGTCGCCAGCACCAGCACAACGGTGGCCGGCTCGGCCGTCGGCAGGCTGGCCCAGAGGACCGGGACCTTCTCCAGCAGCGGCCCGGGTTCCGGAGCGCTCAGCGTCAGCCCCAGGAGCTGCTTCAGCTGGCTGGCGAAGATGATGACCGCGATGCCGGCCGTGAACCCCACCGTGACCGGATAGGGGATGAACTTGACGTAGGTGCCGAGCCGGAGGAAGCCCGCGGCGATCAGGATCAGGCCGGAGAGGACGGTGGCGAGGAGGAGGCCGTCCAGGCCGTGGGCCTGCAGGGTCGCGGCGATCAGCACGATGAAGGCGCCCGCCGGTCCGCCGATCTGGAACCTGCTGCCGCCGAAGGCGGAGACGAGAAAGCCGCCGACGATCGCGGTGTAGAGCCCCTGCGCCGGGGAGACGCCGGCGGCGATGGCGATGGCCATGGACAGCGGCAGGGCGACGATGGCGACCGTGAGCCCGGCCACCGCGTCGGCCTTCAGGTGGGCGAGGCCGTAGCCCTCGCGCAGGACCGTCACCAGCTTCGGCGTGAACAGCTCCGCGAAGGTCGGCTGGGGAACCTGCGCGGTCGTCCCCGCGGGTGTCTTCATCTGCCTAAAGGTGCTTCATGCGCGGCTTATCGCCGCTTAGGCCAGAACGGCGACCGCCAGGCGGCGGGCGCTCCGCTCACAGGCCGCGGACGAGCCGCGCCGCCAGTGAGAACACCTCGCGGGCCCGGGCGACGGAGTGGGCCTTGGCCCTGTTCTCCAGATCCGCGGCCATGTCGTCGCGGAGGCCGCGGAACGGGCCGCGGGCCATCGCCATCGTTTCCAGGTGGAACTGCTTCACCAGCGACTCGACCTTCGTTTCCCAGCCCGGTGGCGCCGGATCGGCCGCGGCGACGGCGGCGATCTTGTCGAGGTACCTTCGGTAGAGTTCGGACCCGCGCATGCCTTCATCCCAACCCGTCGGCCGAATTGGCGCGATCAGTGCTAGCGTCGCGGCCGACGCGACTGGCGTGGTCGCAACATGCGGCGCCGACCGTTGCAAGAGTATCAACGTTCTGTATGTCTATTGTCAACGTTTGAACGGCATTATAGATGTTTCAAACATGATAACCGCAGCCCAGCTCAAGGCCGCGAGGGCGCTTGCCGGGGTCGATCAGCGCCAGCTCGCTCAGGCCTCCGGCCTGTCGCTGCCGACGATCCAGCGCATGGAGGCCAGCAACGGCACCATCCGCGGCAACGTCGACTCGCTGATGAAGCTCGTCGGCGCGCTCGATGCCCTCGGGATCGAGCTCATCAACGAGGGGACCGACAGCGTCGGCCGCGGCCGCGGCGTTCGCCTGAAGACGTGACCGTCGGCTACGCAAGCACCCGCGGCGCCCCGGTCCTCGAAGCCTGTCCGGTCGACCAGCCGAGGCGTTCCAACTTCCGTGATCGCCGCCCGATCGGCAGCTGACCGCGCGGGCGGCATTGGCTTTGCCGGCGAAGCGAGGTACACGGGCGCGGCGGTGCTCCGGCGTCCGCCGTGAGGGGAACAGGGGGAGGTTGCGAGTGGCAGGCACGGAATTCCACGGGGTCTTCCCGTACCTGGTCTCGCCGGTCGACGAGGACGGCACGGTCAAGGCGGAGGTGCTGGCGCGGCTGGTCGATCACGTCGTCGCCGCCGGCGTGCACGGGCTGGCACCGCTCGGCAGCACCGGCGAGTTCGCCTACCTCGACTGGGCACAGAAGCGGCGCGTCGTCGAGGTGACGCTGGAGGCGGCGGGCGGCCGGGTTCCGGTGATCGCCGGCGTCGCCGCGACCACCATCGCTGACGCGCGCCGCCAGGCTCGCGCCTTCGCCGAGCTCGGCGTCGACGGGATCATCGCCGTCCTCGAGGCCTACTTCCCGCTCGACGAGGACGCGGTCGTCGACTACTTCACCGCCGTCGCCGGCGCGGTGGACCTGCCCGTCGTCATCTACACCAACCCCAACTTCCAGCGCGCCGACCTCACGCTTGCCGCCATTGCCCGGCTCGCCGAGGTCGACAACATCCGCTACATCAAGGACGCCTCGGTCAACACCGGCCGGCTGCTGTCGCTGCTCAACCGCGTCGGCGACAGGATCCGCGTGTTCGCCGCCTCCTCGCACATCCCGGCGGCGGTGATGCTGATCGGCGGCGTCGGCTGGATGGCCGGGCCCGCCTGCCTGCTGCCGGCGGAAAGCGTGCGGCTCTACGAGCTCTGCCGCGCCGGGCGGTGGGACGAGGCGATGGCGCTGCAGCGCCGGCTGTGGCGGATCAACGAGGCGTTCGCCAAGTACTCGCTCGCCGCCTGCGTCAAGGGCGGCCTGGAGCTGATGGGCTTTCCGGTCGGCAGCCCGCTGCCGCCGCAGCGGCCGCTGGACGAAGCGGGCCGCGCCGAGGTGGCGAGCGCGCTCGCCGCCGCCCGCCTGGAGGATGCGTAAGTGGCGACCCCCTTCGACCTGATCCTGCGCGGCGGGACCTGCGTGCTGCCGGGCGGGCTTGCCGAGACTGACGTCGGCGTGCGCGCCGGGCGGATCGTGGCTTTCGGCTCGATCCCCCGCGAGCAGGGCCGCGAGACCATCGACTGCCGCGGCCTGCACGTCCTCCCCGGCGTCATCGACAGCCAGGTCCACTTCCGCGAGCCGGGGCTCGAGCACAAGGAGGACATCGCCACCGGCACGGCGGCGGCGGCGCTGGGCGGCGTCACCGCCGTCTTCGAGATGCCGAACACCCGGCCGCCCACGGTCTCGGCCGTGGACCTCGCCGACAAGTGCCGCCGGGCCAAGGGCCGGGCCTGGGTCGACATGGCCTTCTACGTCGGCGCGACGCCGGAAAACGCCGGCGACCTCGGCGAGCTGGAACGGCTGCCGGCCTGCGCCGGGGTCAAGATGTTCATGGGCAGTTCCACCGGCAACCTGCTTGTCGCCGACGACGTCAACGTCGCCAAGGTGCTGGCCAACGGCAGCCGGCGGATGGCCGTGCATGCCGAGGACGAGCAGCGGCTGCAGGAGCGCTTCACCATCGTCCGCGGCGGCGCCGACCCCGCCCTGCACGCCGAGTGGCGCGACGCCGAGACGGCGGCGCGGGCGACGACCCGGCTCATGGCCCTGGCCGAGGGGGTGCGCCGGCGGGTGCACGTGCTCCACGTCAGCACCGCCGAGGAGATGGAGATCCTCCGCGACCACCGCGACCTTGCCACCGTAGAGGTGACGCCGCAGCACCTGACGCTGGCGGCGCCCGGCTGCTACGAGGAGCACGACACCTACGCGCAGATGAACCCGCCGATCCGCGACGCCCGTCATCGCGAGGCGCTGTGGCAGGGCGTCCGCGACGGGCTCGTCGACTGCATCGGCTCCGACCACGCCCCGCACACCCGGGAGGAGAAGAACAAGCCCTATCCCGAGAGCCCGTCCGGGATGCCGGGCGTGCAGACCCTGGTGCCCTTGATGCTGGACCACGTCGCCAGGGGCCGCCTCAGCTTGGAGCGGCTGGTCGACCTCACCAGCGCCGGGCCGGCGCGCATCTTCGGCGTCGCCGGGCGCGGCCGGATCGCGCTGGGCTACCGCGCCGACTTCACCGTCGTCGACCTGAAGGCGAAGCGGATGATCACCAACCGCTGGATCGCCAGCCGCTGCGGCTGGACGCCGTTCGACGGCATGACCGTCACCGGCTGGCCGATGCTGACGGTGATCGGCGGCCGGGTGGTCATGCGCGAGGACGCGCTCGTGGGCGAGCCGGCTGGAGAGGCGGTGAAGTTCCTCGAATGCCTGTGACGGAGGGCGCGCCGCCGCCGGGCATGCTCCGCCAGACGATCACCTACCTGGAGATGCGCGAGCGGCCGGCGCCGGCGGACCCGGCGGTACCCGGCGCCCGGCTGGAGGCGCCGGCGCGGTTGAGCCTCGCCGAGTACCGCGGCCTGCAGCGCGCCGTCGGCGAGCGCTGGCTGTGGTGGGAGCGGCTGGTGCTGGAAGACGACGCACTGGCAGCCATCATCCACGACCCCGGCGTCGAGGTCCGCCGCCTGTGGGCCGAGGACGCGGTTTGCGGCTTCAGCGAGATCGACCGGCGCGACCCAGCAGACGTCGAAATCACCTTTCTCGGCCTGGTGCCCGGCGCCATCGGCCGCGGCCTCGGCCGTGTCCTGCTCGCCGCGACGCTGGACGCGGCCTGGACCGGCGCGCCGCGCCGGGTCTGGCTGCACACCTGCGACCACGACCATCCGAAGGCGCTCGCCGTCTACCAGTGCGCCGGCTTCCGCATTACCCACGTAGAGACGGTGGCAATCTGCGACCCGCGCCTTGCCGGCCTGCTGCCGCGCTCCGCCGGCCCGCACGTACCCGCGGCCTGAGCGGGCTGATCAGCGCGCGCCGACCACGTGACGGCCGAGCCGGCGCTCGAGCAGCCGGAACAGCTGGACGAAGACGAAGGTGATCGCGAGGTAGACGAGGCCGGCGGCGAGGAAGATCTCCACCGGCATGTAGGTGCGGGCGATGATGGTCCTGGCCATCCCGGTCAGGTCGAGCAGGGTGATGGTGCTGGCCAGGGCGCTGCCCTTCAGCATCAGGATCACCTCGTTGCCGTAGGCCGGCAGCGCGATGCGGAAGGCCCTGGGCAGGATGATCCGGCGCAGGCTCAGCGCCCGGGACATGCCGAAGGCCTTCGCCGCCTCCACCTCGCCCACCGGCACCGCCTGGATGGCGCCGCGGAGGATCTCGGCGGTATAGGCGCCGGTGTTCAGCGCGAAGGCGATGATGGCGCACCAGTAGGGCTCGCGCAGGATCGGCCACAGCACGCTGGCGCGGACGGCCTCGAACTGGCCGAGGCCGTAGTAGACGAGGAAGATCTGCACCAGCAGCGGCGTGCCCCGGAAGACGAAGACGTAGGCATAGGCCGGCCATCGCAGCCACCAGCGCCCGGAGACCCGCATCAGCGCCAGCGGCAGCGCCAGCAGACCGCCCACGACCAGCGACAGGGCGACGAGCTCCAGCGTGAGCACGGCGCCCTGCAGCAGCTTCGGCATGTTGGCGATTACGACGTCGACGTTCATCGGCCGCGCACCTGCGGCAGGCCGCGGCCGGCCGCACGCTCGGCCCGGTGCAGCACCGCCATGGCGACGATGGTCATCAGCAGGTAGAGGGTGGCCGCCGCCAGGTAGAAGGTGAACGGCTCGCGGGTGAAGCCGGTGGCGATCTGCGCCTTGCGCATCAGCTCCTCCAGGCCGATGACGGAGACCAGCGAGGTGTCCTTGAGCAGCACCAGGAAGAGGTTGCCGAGGCCCGGCAAGGCGATGCGCCAGAGCTGCGGCAGGACGATCCGGCGGAAGGTCAGGACGCGACCCATGCCGAAGGCGTGCGCCGCCTCGATCTGGCCCTTGGGGATGGCGAGGATGGCGCCGCGGAAGATCTCGGTGGCGTAGGCGCCGAAGGTGAGCCCCAGCGCCACGACGCCTGCGGCGAATGGGCTGAGCTCGACGAAGCCGTCATGGCCGAGGCTTTCGCCGATGGCCGTGAGCAGCCTGGACGAGCCGAAGTAGATGATCAGTACCACCAGCAGCTCCGGCAGGCCGCGGACGACGGTGGTGTAGGTGGCGGCCAGCGCCCGGGCGGCGCGGACGCCGGAAAGCCGGGCGACGGCGCCGGCGAGCCCGAGGACCAGGCCCACCATAAGCGCCGCCAGGGCCAGCTGCACGGTCACCGCCGCGCCGAGCAGGAGCTGCTCCCCGAAGCCGGCGAGGTCGATCATCGCCCGCTGGCCAGCACACCGGGCCCGTCATCGCGAGCCGCGAAGCGGCGTGGCGATCCAGTGTTTGGGGCACTGGATTGCCGCGTCGGCTTCGCCTCCTCGGAATGACGGCGTTTTCGCCCGTAAGCCAAAACTCGGTTCCCTAGTAGATCGGGAACGGGAAGTACTTGGCGTTCAGCTCCTCGTAGGTGCCGTCGGCGATGATCTCGGCCAGGGCCGTGTTCAGCCGGGCGAGCAGCTCGGTGTCGCCCTTGCGCACGGCGATGCCGAACCTGTCGCCGAGGTCGATGGGCTCGCCGAGGAAGGCGAAGCCGCGCCCGGCCTCGGAGTTGAGCCACTCCCAGCTCACCAGCATGTCCGCCAGGAGCGCGTCGACGCGGCCGGAGGCCAGGTCGAGGTAGGCGTTCTCCTGGGTGTCGTACAGCTTGACCTTTGCCCCCTTGATCGGGTGGTCCTCGAGGTAGCTGGCGCTGATGGTCGCCCGCTGCGCCCCGATCACCTTCCCCTTGAGGTTCGCCGGATCGAGCTCGGCGCCCTCGGCGGCGACGAAGCGGAGCTTGTTGGAGACGTAAGGGTCGGTGAAGGCGACCGCCTGCCTGCGCTCCTCGGTGATCGACATGCTGGCGACGATGGCGTCGTACTTGCGCGCCAGCAGGCCGGGGATGATCCCGTCCCAGTCCTGGCGGACGAACTCGCACGTCACCTTCATGTTGTTGCAGAGCGCCTGGGCAATATCGATGTCGAAGCCGATCAGCTCGCCCGAGGGGTCGATCTGGTTGAAGGGCGGGTAGGCGCCTTCGGTTCCGATCCTCAGCACCTCCGCGCGCGCCGCGCCCGTCAGCATGAGCGCCAGCAGCGCGCCGGCGACGATGGTCTTGAGGCTCATGTCGGCCCTCCCCTGGTTGGTCCCGTCTGCGTTACGCGGCCGCCCGGCCCCGCGGTTCTACACCGGCGCCTAGAGGTGGCTCGCGAGGAACTGGCGGCAGCGTTCCGACGCCGGCGCCTGGAACACCTGCGACGGCGGCCCCTGCTCGTGCACCAGCCCCTCGTGCAGGAACACCACCTCGGTGGAGGCGTTGCGGGCGAAGCGCATCTCGTGGGTCACGACCAGCATGGTCCGCCCTTCCTCGGCGAGCGCGCGCATCACCTGCAGCACCTCGCCCACCAGCTCCGGGTCCAGCGCCGAGGTCGGCTCGTCGAACAGCATCACCCGCGGCTCCATCGCCAGCGCCCGGGCGATGGCGGCGCGCTGCTGCTGCCCCCCGGAGAGCTGCGCCGGGTAGGCGTGGCGCTTCTCGGCGATGCCCACCTTGGCCAGCAGCGCCTCGCCGCGCTCGACGGCCTCGGCGCGGGGCACGCCGGCGACGTGGATCGGCGCCTCGATGACGTTGCCGAGGATGGTCAGGTGCGACCAAAGGTTGAAGCTCTGAAAAACGAAGCCGATCTGCGCCCGCATCCGGGTGATCTGCTTGGGGTCCGCGGCGACCAGCCCCTGGCCGCGCCTGTGCTTCAGCCGGATCGTCTCGCCGGCCAGCCGGATCTCGCCCTTGTCCGGCGCCTCCAGCAGGTTGAGGCAGCGCAGGAAGGTGCTCTTGCCCGAGCCGCTGGCGCCGATGATGGAGACGACGTCGCCGTCGCGGGCGGCCAGCGAGATGCCCTTCAGCACCTCGATCGAGCCGAAACGCTTGTGCAGGTCCAGCACCTCCAGCGCCGGCTCGCCTGCCTCGCCCATCCGTCCTCCCGGCGTTCCGCGTCACCGTCCGCGTGCCGCGGCTGATCGTGTCGGTGTCGTTGCGCGCCAGTCTGGGTTGCGGCCGCGGCGCAAGTCAAGGCGCCCATGGCGGAGGTGGTGGCGGGGGACCGGGGGCGCATCCGCGGCGGGGCGGGGAGAGGTGGCGCAAGGCATGTCGAGGCGTTGCGGGCAGGCGGCTTCGCGACCGCGGCCGCCGACCCGCATGCTGCCCATGGTTGCATTTTGCGCGACTTTAGAACGAAGATCGTGCTACAATGCGCGCATTACGGGATCATCCGTGCGGACGAGGCGGTGGCAACGCTCATGAGCATCCAGGTCAACGACGCGGCGGGTTGGTGCGCCGGCGTCGTGCTGGTGGTCGGGCTGGCCGGCTGCGGCGGCTACCAGTCGGCCTACGAGCGGGCCGTCTACGACGCCGAGCCGGTCTACTGCTACCGCACCATCGGCGATCCCGACTGCTACCGGGTCGCCGACCCGGCCTCGAACCGGAGGCTGGTCAACCATTACGGTCCGTCGCCGCTGCGAACGAAACCGCCGCGACCGGCGGCGATCCGCCTCGATCCGCCGCCACCGGCTGCGGAAGCCGAGGCAACGGGGCCGGGCGCCGCGGGGGCGATCCAGCGGGAGGAGGCGGCCGAGGCCATGGGAGGAGATAGGGCGCAACCGCCGAGGCCGCTCGCGCAAGCGGCTTCGGCCGACGCCCCGCTGCTGGGAGGGGAGGGGCCCGGGGACGAACGCTGAGCCGGTCGCCGACGACAAGGCCCAAGAAAAGGGCAAGAAGAAACGGCGCCGGCCGGCGGTCCCCGGGCCCAGCTTCCCCTCCCGTCGGCGGCTCCTCCGGCCGCACGAGCGGGAAGGCGGAGCCGACGAGCCCCCCCCGCGGCCCGACACGCGTACGCCCGCCACGCCGCCCGCTGGTGGCTCGGCGGTGCTTCGGCCGTGGCCGGGTGGTGAGGCGGTGTTGGTGCCGGTGTTTATGGTGTGCCGCGGCCTTGACTTCCGCGGCACAGGGGCGATAGTGCCCGACGCTTGCGGGTCTCGCCGGGCACGTCACGTGCGACCGCTCGGGATTTTCGGGGCGGAGTAGCTCAGCTGGTTAGAGCAGCGGAATCATAATCCGCGTGTCGGGGGTTCGAGTCCCTCCTCCGCTACCACCGACTTGTCCCCGCCCTCTTTGTGCCGACCCGACCGCCAGTTCGCAGACAGGCGCTCTGCAGAGCATCGCCGGCCGGCTTGCCCGTGGCTTCCGTCAGTGCCGAGCTTCCAGTTCGCTCAGGCGCGCGGGGCGAGGCCGAGCTTGGCGAACGCCGCCGCCGCGTCCGGCTTCATGGTGAAGAGGTTCTCAGGCTCCTTCAGGTCGGCGAGAATGCCGCAGAAGAACTTGCCGTCGCGGCCGTCGGCCTCGGGGGCCGGCCAGAGGTAGAGCGCCCGCTTCGCGCACATCGTCCCGAAGTGCATGGGCCAGCTTTGCGCCTTCCAGCCCAGCGCCTGGGTGAGCTTCCTCGAGGTCGAGCCGGGGTGGTCGAGAAGCACCTGGATGAGCTTCGCTTCGGTTTCGCTCATCGGCTGAACGGTGAAGGCCCGGATCACCCGCTCGGCGGTGTCGAGGCCGCGAAGCTCGCCGACCAGCGCGTCGTGCTCGTTTCGCTCCCGATCGTCCATCGCATCGACGAGGCGCCGCGCCGCCTCTCGCTGCGCGTCGCTCCCCGTGGCGAGCCAGCCCTCGGCGTTGGCGCGCATTCGCCGACGGTCCTCGGGCGACGCTGCGGAAATACCGGCCAGGAGCTTGTCGATGTTCAGACGCGGACGCATGGGAATAGGCACCCCTATTTTTCAACGTTTTCGGCGGCGGCGAGCCCGCACGCGGTAACGCCCGTGCATCCGGCCGGCCTTGAGACCGCCTCCGTACGACGGCCGGCTTCTCCGAACGCATTGGGCCGAGGCCGATGACCACCAGCAGGAGCTTGCGGGATGAAGCGTTAACGTCGGGCTAGCGGCGCCGCGGCGCGGTGAGCCGCCGCGGAGCTTACGCCGAGGGGGTGGGCGGCGGCGAGGCGCCGGCCTCGGCGTCCCGCGCCTGGCGCTGGTAGAGGCTGGCGAAGTCGATGGGGCCCAGCATCAGCGGCAGGAAGCCGCCGTTCACCGTCGTGGTCGCCAGGATCTGCCGGGCGAACGGGAACAGCAGTCGCGGGCACTCGATCAGCAGCACCGGGTGGACGTTGTCCTGGGCGACGTTGAGGGTGAATACCCCGCCGTAAGACAGCTCGACCAGGAACGCCTGGGTCTCGCCGACCTTGCAGTCGGCGCGGACGTTGAGCACGACCTCGTAGACCGGAGCTTCCAGCGCCCGGGCCTGGACGTCGACGTTGACGCTGATGTCCGGCTGCGCCTGCTGCATCTGGCTGAAGACCTGCGGCGTGCCCGGGGCCTCGAAGGAGAAATCCTTGATGTACTGGGCGTTGACGATCAGTGGCGGCTGCGCGCCGGTGCCGGCACCGTCGCCATTGCCGGTGGCCGTCGCGGCGCCGCCGTTGCCGTTGTCCTCGCTCATCGTCACCCCCGGGTGGTCGTTCTGCCGGGCTGGCTAACACGGATCGCGGCAGGGCACAACGCTAGCCTCCGGCGCGCCTGGTCGGCGGCAACTCGTCCGCGTCGTCGTCCGCCGCCGGCCCGGCGCTCTGCCCCCAGCCCCGCCCGGGCTCGGGTGGCGGTCCGGGCGGCACGCCGTCCTCGCCACGGCCCGGCCCGACCTCGTGCCATTCGCCCTCGATGACCACGTCCGGCCCGCCCGCGGGGCGCCCCCCGGATCCCCGCGCGGTGCGCGCCGTGCGCACCCGCAGCTCCGCGCGCCGCGCCGCCTGGCCCACCAGCGCCGCCGCCAGCCGCCGGCGGAGCGGCGGGACCAGGAACAGGAAGCCGAGGGTGTCGGTGATGAACCCCGGCGTGATCAGGAGCGCGCCGGCGACGAGCAGCGCCAGTCCCTGCAGCGCCTCGCCGATGGGCGCCTCGCCGGCGGCGATGCTCTTTCGCGCCGCGGCGATCAGGCCGATGCCCTGATGGCGGATGATCACGGTGCCGATCAGCGCGGTGAGCACGATGCCGGCCAGCGTCGGCCACAGGCCGATGTAGCGGCCGACGAGGATGAAGACCGCGATCTCCAGGATCGGAACCACGATCATCACTGCAAACAGCACCAGACCCATCGTTGCCTCCCGGTCCGTCCAGGTCCATCTCAACAACGAGAAAAGAGCGGTTTTCGGCAAAAGCAATGGGCGGGTGGACGCTCGATCCACACGCCGCTATTGTGCTTCCGGTCTTCGGACCTGCGTACGATCCTTTAACCGTTTGCGATCACGTCAGGATTTGGCATGGGCGGCGGCTTCCAGTTTATCGACATCATCCTCTTCGCGCTGGTCGCGGCTTTTTTGATCCTGCGGCTGCGCAGCGTGCTCGGGCGGCGCGACGGCCATCAGGGTCCGGCGCAAGATCCGTTCCGCCAGCCGCCGGCGAAGGAAAAGGCCGAGGCCGACGTCGTTCGCCTTCCCGAGCGCGGCGAGCCGGCGTCGCTGCCCCTGGCCCAGGACCACGCTCCGGGTTCGCTGCAGGCGGGCCTGACCCAGATCAAGATCGCCGATCCCCGCTTCAACGACGACGAGTTCCTGTCCGGTGCCGGCGTGGCCTTCGAAATGATCCTGACGGCCTACGTCGCCGGCGACACCAACGCGCTCAAGCCGCTGTTGAGCCCGGAGGTGTTCGCCAACTTCTCCCGCTCCATCGAGGAGCGCGGCGCCGCCGGCGAGGTTTTGGAGACGACCCTGGTCGGCCTGCAGAAGGCGTCCGTCGAGGAAGCCTACATGGCCGGGCGGATGGCGCACGTCACCGTCCGCTTCGTCAGCGAGCAGGTGACCGTGACCCGCAACGCCGCCGGCGAGATCGTCGAGGGCGACCCGGACCGGGTGACGACGGTGACGGACCTCTGGACCTTCGCCCGCGACACCCGCAGCCCCGATCCCAACTGGACGCTGGTCGCGACCGGGACCGTCGACTAGCTCCGCCGGGCTGCCCATGACGCGATGCCGGCGACACCGGCGGATGGTCCGGCCGCTGGTCCTTTCCCCGCTCGTCGTCTTGATCGCGCTGGCCGGCTGTGCGCCGCCACCGCCACCCCCGTCGTTGAAGCTGGAGCCGACGTCGTTCGCGGCCCTCGCCGGTTGGAGCGAGGACGACCACGAGCAGGCGCTCCTGGCGTTCGTCGCCTCCTGCTCGCGCCCGCCCGGAACCAACGGCACCGAAGCGTGGCAGCGTCTCGGCGTGAGCCGGGAAACGCTGGCGAGCGTCTGTGCCGCAGCCGCGGCGGTGCCGCCCGGAGACGGGGAACAGGCGCGAGGGTTCTTCGAAAAGCACTTCGTTCCGGCGCTGGCCAGCAGCAACGGCGATCCGGAGGGGCTGTTCACCGGCTACTACGAGCCGGAGCTGCGCGGCTCGACACACCGCGGCGGCCCGTTCCAGGTGCCGATCCACCGCCCGCCCGACAACCTCGTCAGCATCGACCTCGGCGCCTTCCGCACGGAATGGGACGGCCAGCAGCTCGTCGGCCAGGTCGACGGGCAGAAGGTCGTTCCCGTTCCGGCCCGCGCCGACATCGACCGCGGCGCGCTGGCCGGCAGGGATCTGGAGCTGTTCTGGGTGGACAGCGCCATCGACGCCTTCTTTCTCCACATCCAGGGATCGGGCCGGGTGCTGCTGGAGGACGGGCGCGCCGTCCGCGTCGGTTTTGCCGGCAAGAACGGCCGGCCCTACTACGCCATCGGCCGGGAGCTGATCCGCCGCGGCGCCATCTCCGAGGAGCAGATGTCGATGCAGGCGATCCGCGCTTGGCTCGCCGAACATCCCGACGAGGCGACGGCGGTGATGGCGATGAATCCGTCCTACGTGTTCTTCCGCGAGCTCGACGGCCCGGGGCCGGTCGGAGCGCAGGCCATCGTGCTGACCCCGGGGCGGAGCCTCGCCGTCGATCCGGCGTTCATCGCGCTGGGCGTGCCGCTGTGGCTGGAGAGCGAGGAGCCGCTGACCAAGGCGCCGCTGCGGAGGCTGGTGGTGGCGCAGGACACCGGCGGCGCCATCAAGGGGCCGGTGCGCGGCGACCTGTTCTGGGGCACGGGCGCCGCGGCTGGGGAGCGGGCCGGGGCAATGAAGGCGCAGGGCCGCTACTACCTGCTGCTGCCCAAGCCGCAGCCGGCGGCGACGAGCTAGCGCGACGTGCTCCCGGCACGACCGCCAGTAACGTCTTGACGTCATCGGCGCGTCAACTCATCAAGTTGTGCGCCCCACATTCCTTCCCACTCCTCGTTCGTCGCCCCCGGACTTGTTCCGGCGTCCATGCAAAGGCGTGGATGGCCGTGACAAGCACGGCCATGCCGTGTGTGAGAATAGGGGTAAACACAACTCTCTTTCAGGCGAGGTCGTTCTCGAGCACGATGCGGTAGCGGGCGCGGCCTTCGCGGAGCCGGTCCATCGCCTCGTTGACCCGCGACATTGGGAAATGCTCGGTCGTCGGCGCGATGCCGTGGCGGGCGGCGAACTGGACCATCTGGGCCGTGGTTGCTGGGCTGCCCAGCGGCGAGCCCGAGATCGCCTTCTGCCCGCCGATCAGCGAGAAGCCCCCAGCCGAAACGGACGGCACGGCGCCGACGACGTGCAGCCGGCCGCGGGGGCGAAGCGCCGCCAGGTAGGCCTCCCAGTCGAGTTCGACGTTGATCGTGACCAGGATCATGTCGAGGCTGCCGGCGATCGCCGCCAGCGCGTCCGCGTCGCGGGTGCTGACGAAGTGGTCGGCGCCGAAGGAGCGGGCTTCCTCCTCCTTCGCCGGGCTGGTGGAAAAGGCGGTGACCTCGCAGCCCCACGCATGCAGGAACTGCAGCGCCATGTGGCCGAGGCCGCCGATGCCGACGACGCCGACCCGGTCGGTGGCGCGAATGCCGTTCTGGACGATGGGGTTGAACACGGTGATCCCGCCGCAGAAGAGCGGCCC
>Ga0209573_1000483_pt1 | contig 83624 bp, 79 predicted proteins | sample TNRBio252014_DNA_FD_185870 | JGI IMG/M metagenome (GOLD analysis project Ga0209573, IMG submission 185870) | Wastewater treatment Type I Accumulibacter community from EBPR Bioreactor in Madison, WI, USA - TNR Reactor_6/25/2014_ DNA (SPAdes)... | ecosystem: Engineered > Bioreactor > EBPR >... | reverse complement strand
GCCTTTCAGCGGTGCTGCGAGGGCCTGTATGCCTCGACCGGACCGGCGACGCCTGCGCCGATGAATGCCTTCCAGCGACTCGCGCAAGGCAGCGAGCTTTGGGCGGCGAGGGTCGGCATCACGTACGCAGACATCCTTGGCGCGGCGGAGCTGGAGCGTCTCAGGCGACTATTCCAGAAGCGGCACCTGCTGGCTCACAGCGATGGCATCGTCGACCAGCGCTACGTCAACGAGTCGAGCGACATGACGTACAAGGTCCGACAGCGCATCACAGTCTCAACGTCGGAGGTCGACGGCATCGTCGCAGGCATTGGCCGTTTGGTCGCAGGCCTGCGGAGCGCCATCGGCGCACCGTCGGAACGGCCGTAGCTTGTTGCTAGGTCAGGGCTGCCCGCCATGGTCGAAGGGCCAGCCCCAGGCCGTGAGAGCGTCATTGCGATTGACGAGCAAGACCGCGAGAATGTCGCTGCTGACGGTCTCAAGACGTCCCATGCGGACAAGGGGAACAGACGGGGGAACAAGTCAGTTTTCCTCGGCGCTTTTCCCAATGAGATCAACAGCTTAGGTCGCCGTTTTGGATCCCATCAGCCACCCCAGGCAATACCAAGGACAGCGGCCCTTCATCGCAGGATGAAGGGCCGCTGTCCTTGGTGGCTCGAAGATTAGGATCTTCGCCGTCATTGATGGTGTCGGCAGGCTGAAACGGGCGATCTCCGGCGAGGCTTTCGCCATCAGCCCGAAACTACTGGGCACTTCGAGCGGTGGACTGGTCCCCGGTGGGCAAGATGCGCCGTGAGGCCACCTACCTGTGCCGGCGCAGAGGTCGGCCGTCGCCCGCCACTTTTGCCGACTGCTCAAGGCCCGGCAGCCGCGTTGGCTCTTGATGCCACTTCTTCGCAGGCCGCCATGAGATCCTCGAAGGGCAGCCCGTCGCCCACCATCACCTGGTCCTCGAGCATGCTGGCGTAGTCTGCCGCCAGTGCTTCGCGCGCAGCTCCCTCGGGCACCACCTGCAATGAGCCGGCGACGGCAGCAAGGTAGTCAACCGGATGGCCGGCGGCGTCCCTCTCGCTGAAGAAGTGCGACTTGTGTTCGGCCACGGCACGCGCGACTTTGCGGTCATTGATGGCGGTGTCGAAGTGAGGGCTTCGCATGATGGCCGCGAGGTCATGCCAGTGCCTCGCATACCGCTCGCCGCGGATCCGGCCTTGGGCGCAATAGACGTGCGCGGCCGTTGCCTTCTCCCAGAAGGTCCGGGTGACGCTCATCACCATGGGCGATGCCACCGGAAACGACACGCCCTTGACCTGGCCCTCGATATCGCACGTCACCGGTGTGATTGAGTGCGGCTCGCCCGTCGCCCGGCCGCCGAACTCCATGGTGACGACGGGTGCGACGTACCCAGTTCCTCGCTTGACTGCCGGGTAGTGCAGCAGCAGCTTGTCCTTGTCTGGGCCGGAGAGTTCCAGCCTGGCACCCAAACTCGCCTGGTCAAGTGCTGCCTGAATGACGGGCTGCACTGTGCCGGCAATCCAATCGGGGAGTCGGTCGCGAACGGCCCTCGTCCACTTGCTGGCCTGGCTGCGGCTTGTCGGCAAGAACTCTTCGCCCCCTGTCAGGTCGGCGATCAGCCGGCGGATGTCGCAGGTCAGGTCGAGGTCTTCCGAGAATCGGTCGATGATCCGATACGCCTTGGACAGCGACGTTCCGCCCTTGAACGTCAGGTCAGCGCCGACCGGGGATCCGAACAGGGCGCCCAACGTCCACACGACCCAGACGTCCTTCTCCAACAGATGGGCTGGGCGGCCGGTGCGCTCCCGGCCCAGTTCGAGGACTTCGGCCCGGTCCTCGTCGCTCAGAGAGAAGTAGGGCTCAGCCACGGGTCTCTTGTTCAACGATCGCTTCGCCGATCGCCCTGGCCATCCAGGAGGGAAGGCCGGCGCGGCCCGCCGTCAGCGCCTGCCATTCCGTGGATGGCAGTGTTCGCCGCAAGGCGGCCAGCGACTCGCGCACATGCGTCGGCCCCATCCAGGCCAGCGCTCGAACTGCGGCACCGGCCTGGCTGCCGCCCAGCGCCAGCATCCAGCGAGGGGCGTGCTTGACGGTCACCTCGTAGCGGCCCAGGCTGAGCTTGCGGCTGCGCCCCGACGTCAGATAGACCTCGCGGATCGGCACCTGCTGTGTGAGGCCGAGCGCATTGGCTGCGTTGGCGCCGTGCGGAGTCACCACCTCGCCACTTTGCACGGCCAGAGACTGGACGACCTTCTCAGGCGCCGGCGCGCGTGTTCCGAATCGGCTCGAGACCGGCGTGACATAGATGCCTCGGCCCACCCGAAGCAACTTGCCTTCCTTGGTGAGCCTAGAGAACGCCTGATCCACCGCGGCTCGGCTCCCGAGGTGCAGGAACTCCTTGGGCGATACCAGCCCGCCCTCGGGCAGGGACTCGGCATGCGAAAGGATGGAGCGGGGGATCGTGCTCATGGCTGCACCGTTGAGGTCAGAATCGTATCAGCGTTTCTGACACTGGGCCTCGGCAACGGCTTGGCAAGGAGAGGGCAAGTTGACCGCTGGGGCGGGTGTCCAAGGCCGCGATCATCTTTCGGGCCCGCCAGCTCGGCCTGTTCACGGATGAGCCGGCCGACGCGTAGGCCGCGGCGGTAGACGGCTCTATGCGCTGGACCGCCCGCCATGCATCGAGATGCTCGCCGACGGTGAGTGGCCTTCCGTCCTTCCTGGTCGCGGGGAAGTATTCGGAGTGGCAGAAGGTGCCGTCGGCGATTCGACTGCGGATCTCGGCCGTGAGTCGTTTGGCCTCATCGAGGTTCTCCAATGACGGCGGGATCGCGATGCCGTCACGCCTGAGCGTTCGGCGCACGACTTCGCCGTTCAGGCTGAACCGGATGCGGATGGCCTTGCCGCGGATCTCGACACCGGTGCCTTTCCTGCCCATACGTTCCTCCATCGTTGCGCTGATGTCGATTCGATTGAAGCTGCTGGCGTGAGGCGCGGCAAGCGTGCCCCGCTCGACAAGGTGCCGCCGCGGATGGTTCAGGTGCTTTCGCCAATCGGATGCGGCTGAGGCGACCGGGTGCGACTCGCACGACACCGGGCACACTGTCGGCCAGGAGGGAGTCGATCATGGATTCAATCAACGCCGCGCTGGCGTCCGTTCTGCAGACCGTGCAGACGCCAGGCGACTTCTTTGCGGCTGGCGAGTGTGCCTTGCATCTTCCGCTGATCGAGGTTGAAGGCATTGGCCCGATCGCCTTACCGCTGCTGCCGGCGCAGGCCGCGCAACTCATCGCGGCGGCTGAACGCGCGCCTTACGGCCGTGGCGCAGACACACTGCTCGACACTTCCGTGCGCCGCACCTGGCAGATCGGCGTCGACCGCGTTCGCATCCGGGGCAGGCACTGGCCGGCCATGCTGGACGGCATCGTCGAACGCGCGGCCATGGGTCTTGGCGCTGGCGTCGGCGTGAAGGCCGAGCTGTACAAGCTGCTCGTCTATGACGAGGGCAGCTTCTTCCTCGAGCATCGCGACACCGAAAAGTCGCCTGGCATGTTCGGCACTCTCATCGTCGCGCTGCCGTCGCTGCACACGGGCGGCGAACTGGTGATCCGTCATCGCGAGCGCGAGGTGCGACTCGATGTGCGCAGCGCGGATGTGTCCGAACTCGCCTGGGCCGCCTTCTACGCCGATTGCGTCCACGAGGTGCTGCCCATCACCTCGGGGTGCCGGCTGGTCCTCGTCTACAACCTGCGGCGCACGGTCCGCGGCCGCTTGCCCCGTCCGCCGTCGTACGACAAGGAGACGGCAGATCTGGGGCGCTTGTTGCGCTCGTGGTGCGACGAATCGGTGCGGCCAGATCGGGACCAGCCGATCAAGCTGGTCTACCCGTTGGCGCATGCCTACACGCCGGCCGAGTTGTCGTTTGCTGCGCTCAAGGGCGCAGATGCCGCGGCTGCCACCGTACTGACCGCGGCCGCGGGCGATGCCGCCTGCGATCTACACGTGGCGCTGCTGCGCATCGAAGAGAGCGGTGCGGCGGAGTACAACGGTTACGCCGGCCGACGCTGGCGCAGCCGCTACCACGACGATGACGAGGAAGACGGTGAAGACGGGGACGATGACGAGTTCAGGGTCGCCGAGGTCTTCGATCGCTCCCTGACCCTGTCGGATTGGAGACGGCCCGACGGCAGCGTGGTGTCCTTGGGCACCTTGCCCTTCAACGATGGCGAGGTCTGCCCGCCGGAAGCGCTGGCCGACATGGTGCCGGACGAACAGCACTTCCACGAGGCCACCGGCAACGAAGGCGCCTCGTTCGAGCGCAGCTACCAGCGGGCGGCCCTGGTGTTGTGGCCGCATGCGCAGAGGCTGCGGTTGATTGCGCGGGCTGGTTTCGCAGCCTCGATGCCCGCGCTGGACGGCATGGTCAGGGCCTGGATCGACGGCGGAGCCGAACCGGGCCATGCGCCCTGGTACGAGGCCCACGCTTTGGCCGCAGAGATGCTGGCGTGCTGGCCCGTGCAAGCTGCTCGTCGGGTGCACGATGGGCCGAGCGCCGAAAGCGAGATGCTGTCGCAACTGTTGCGGCTGCAGGATCGCGAGCACATCGAGTCGATGTTGGCCAACGTCTTCGCGGCCGGTGCCTATGCGGCCGGCGACAACGCGGCCCTGGTGCAGGCGTTGAAGCTGCTGCCGGCCTCCCGCGTCGGCGCGCTGCTGCCGCCGGTCGTGCAAGGCAATGCCGATCTCCACATCGGCGGTTGCGCTGACCTGCTGGCACGTGCTGCCGCCGTTTCAGCCTGGCGGGGACAGTTGCCGGGCGCTGCCCGGGCGCTGCTCGATGCCATGCCTGGCGATCCGGCGCGACCCAGGTCGCCGGCCGACGAGTGGCGCCGCGAACGCGTCGATGCAGGCGTGATCCACGGCACGCTGCGTGCCTTGGCCTCCGCGGGGCATGCGGGCCTGTCCGCGTTGGCCGACCAGGCCGTGACGCACTGGCTGGCCTGGCCCAAGACTTATGGCATGGATGCCGTCATCGTTCCGGCCCTGCGCCGTCTTGCCGAGCGGCCGGCGCTGATGAACCGGCCGGCCTGCCTGAGGCTGCGGGCGGCTGCGGTGGACCACCTGCGCGCAAGGTCCTCATTGGACCTGGCGCCGCCTGCCGACTGGCGGCGCGAGGCCCGCATGAGCTGCCGTTGCGAGCACTGCCTGGCACTGGGCCGCTTCCTGCAGAGTGCCGACCAGGAGGCCTGGCGCTTCAAGGCGCGCGAAGCTGAGCGACGCCACGTCGAGGACTCGATCCGTCAGGGCCGGCACGACATCGACTGCAGCACCGAGCGCAAGGGCAGCCCGCACGTACTGGTGTGCACCAAGAACCAGGCGAGCTACGAGCGCAGGGTTGCGCAGCGACGGGCGGATCTCGACGATCTGGCGCGGCTCAAGGCGTAGGCCTGTTCGGCCGGGCGGTCCACCGGGGCGAGATGCCATGGTCTTCGCACCACCGCCGTGCGATCGCCTCCATGGCCTGGCGTTCGAAGGCGAACCAGGCCTCGCGTTGCGCCGGGTGCGCGGCCAGCACGTCCTTGAAGCGGCGGAAGGGCTTGCGCTGCCGCAGCGCTTGCCCGAGCGCCCGGCCAAGCCCGTCATCGCCGCACTGATCGACAAAGTCCTCCATCACGCGGAAGGCTTCGGACGACTCGATGGGCTCGATGAACAGCCAGCGGTCGTCATCGCGGGGATCATCGTCGACAGCATCGGGTCCGATCAGGGACAGGATCGTCCCGGACTCGATGTTCAGCCAGTGGCTGCTCTCCCCGAGCGGGTCGCGCGAGTTCAGAGTCCAGATCAGTTCCTCGAGGGCTATGGTCAACACCCGCGCGGCATCGCCACCGCGGCCGGGCGGGCGGCCGTCCGTGCTCACCTCGAAATCCCCAAGGCGTCCCACAAGAACTGGTAGGACACGGCGGGCCGCCCTTGGGCGGCGGACTGCTGCCGTTCACCTTCCTCGTACTCGCGCAGCAGGCCCTTCACGCGTTCCAGGCCCGCCGGGGTGGTGATGGCTTGGCGCGGTGTGCGTCCGTGCAGAGCGGGAATCGTCTCGTCGGCCCAGTTAGCGTAGTGGCGATGGAGCACTTGCTCGATGGCCTCGGGCGGCAGGTCCGGTGTGCCCGTGGCGGAGGATCGCGGCGTAAGGCCCTTGTCGCCGCCTCCGGCCCGGGCGAATTGGCCTGCCGGATCGGTGATCTCGCGCGTCAGGTGCTGCACGGCCGCGCCGGCTACACCTTCGAACCAGGCACGGCCAGCATCCGCCAGCCGCTGCGTGCGGTGGAAGAGTTCGACGCGGTCGGTGCTGCGTCCCGGGTTGATGGTCGACTGGCTGCGCTGCACGCCGTCAATGCCTTCGACCAGGCGATGCCATCCCTGCGGCGCATCGCCGCTGACATCGGGCTGCGACGCCATTGAGGCGGCAAGCGCCGCCGCATCATGCACGCGGTAGTGGTCGGTCACCAGGAGCAGGGGATCGCCGGTCGATGCATCCTGGATCTGCGGCAGCGGTGCGGGCGCGAACCACTGGTCCAGCCAGGCGCGGGCGATGGCCAGCTCGAGCAGATCGCGTTGGTTGTCGACGTGGAACTTGAGTTCGGCAGAGCCGGCCATCGCCTGGCTGGCCTGCGCCAGCACAGCCGCTTCGCCCAGTTTGGAGAAGGGATAGATGGCTCCCGAGAGCTCATGATGACCGTCTATACCCGCGCCTGCAGCGGCGTCCATGATGCGCGCGCCCATCAGCATGCCTGGCCTCGCACTGCGGCTGCCGCTGATCTCGCGTACCGGCTGCGGCTGGGCCTGCGGGTCGAACTCGTCGATCAGGGTCATGGCGACGCCGGGCTGCACGTCGGTGACCCGGTACAGGCGCAAGGGCCGTGCGCGCAGTTGAGCGATCCAGTCGCGCTGGCCGGGCGTAAGAAACGGGCCCTCTCGCCCCAGCAGGTAGGCGTTGATCTCTCGCAGACCACCACGGGCGTGAATCTCACCGCGGGCGATCAACCACTCGCCGGCGTTGATCGACACCATGGTCATGCCGTCTTCGTCCAGCTGCCGGCCGTCACGCGGACCTTCGGGTCGCCAGAGGTCCAGCAGGGCCTCGAACGCGCCGCGCCAGCCCTTGCGATGGCGCTCGGCCAACCATGAGATCGCGACGCGGGCCGCGTCTTCGTGATCGCGTGGGCGCAGGGGATGTATGTTCATGGTTGAAATCAGGTGTGGTGGTTGAACCTGGTCGAGCTTTCGCCGGCCGAAGTCACGGCACGGCGCTCGTCGTCGGCGGTGCACATGCCAGGAGCATGACGCTTCGTGGTCGTGTATGCTATTGTCATACATCCGCTGGGAGATGTCCTCATGCCAACTGCCTCCGCCGGTGTTCTGAGTGTTCGCGTCAGTGCCAGCGAACGCGCCCTGCTGGAGGCTGCTGCCGAACAGGCCAGCACCAACCTCAGCGACTTCGTGAGGCGGCGTGCCCTCGAAGCGGCCGAGTCCGACCTGCTGAATCGCCGCATCGTGACGATTCCAGCGAAGGACTGGGCCCGGTTCGAGGCCTGGGCCAGCTTACCTGCGCGGGAGGTACCGGCGCTTCGAAAACTGTCCAAGACTCGCCCCGTCTGGCAGAAGTGACCTCGGGCGCGATCCCCGCGACAGCCGCCTTCACGCCGCCGCGCCCCTTGGCGGCTGACGACGACACGGCGGCGTTCGATTGCGGGCGCGACGCGTTGAACCACTGGTTCCGCCGCCACGCCTGGCGCAACCAGGAACTGGGGGTCACGCGGACCAGCGTGATCTGCGATGCGCAAGCGGGCAGCATCGTCGGCTACGTGAGCCTGTCGACGGCGCAGGTCGAGCGAGCCTGGTTCCCCAAGGCGCAGCAACGCAGTCGACCCGACCCGCTGCCCGCCATCCTGCTGGGCCAGTTGGCGGTCGACCTGCGGTGGCAGGGGCGGGGCATTGCGCGATCACTGATGTTCTATGCGCTCAAAACGGCGGTCCGCCTGTCGGACCAAGTCGGCTGCTTCTGCGTGCTGACGCATCCGCTGGATGACGATGTGCGGGCGCTCTATGCGGCCTTCGGATTCGAAGACCTTCCGTTCGATCCTGCGCGCAGCATGGCGGTTCGCATCGCGGATCTGGTTCGCAGCGGATTTGGGGCAGCTGACTGAGCCTGCATCTACCGGAGCACTGGCTTCAATGTGGCGTGACGAGCCATTGCGATGACGACGGGATCGCACCAGAATGGTGGCCACTGGCGGTCTCATGACGTCCCGAGCGGACTGGGGGAACAGAAAGGGGAACAGCGCGATGTGCTTCCTGAACTTTCCCAACGAGATCAACAACCTAGTTCGCCGTTTCGAGTCCCATTAGCCCCCCAGGTAACACCGGGCACAGTCCCTGCAGCGGCCCCTCATCGCAAGGTGAGGGGCCGTTGTCTTTGGTGGCTCGACGATCAGGATCTTCGCTGTCATCGATGGCGTCAGCTGGTCGAAACGGAGGCTCTCGGGCAGGGCTTTCGCCATCAGCCCGGGACTCTCGGAGATTCGAGGCCTGGCCCCATCCCGGTAGTGCGGCATGATGTCAGCCGCGCTGCGCGCAACGGTAGCTGCGCAAGCAGCGGTCGAGTCCCGATCCCCTCAAGGGATCAGCTTTGGATCAACTTCACCATCGCGCAGGCCGCGCCGATAGCACCACAGGCCGAACGCGGCCGTGGTCATCAGGACCAGACCGATCGCGACGTTGGCGTAAATCGGCATCCCCAGCACCACCGGAGTGGCGGCCTTCACGTGCTCGGGCCACTGCGCGATGTTGCCCGCGTTCAGGGGCACGAACCGCCCCGAGGTGTCGCGCACCGTGGCCGTGAGCAGGCTCGCTTGCGGGAAGAGGGTGGTGATGTAGAAGAAGCCGGACCAGAACCCGAAGGGGAAGAGCGTGGCGGCCAGCATGCCCACCTGCGGCTCGCGGCTCCGGCGCAGCAGCAACCAGAGGAAGATGCACATCATGACGAGCAGCGTGCAGAACATCGCGGCGTCATGGAAGAGCGCATGGGGTGGCCACTGCGAGTTGCCCATGTGGCCGTCATCGCCTGGCAGCACATCGACGATCGTCGACACCACGGCCGTCAGAACGACCGAAAGCGTCACCGCGGCGCGGCCGGCCCGAACCTTCATGCCCTTCATGTCGACTGCGCCGATGGGCGATCGTTCGCCGACGCCTCGGCGGGCGATGCGCCCCGCGCGCCGCTGGCCCAGGCATGCGACACCGACAGCAGCGCCTTGGCCCACTCCAGTTCGTGCTGGTCGCGCGGTGCGAAGACGAAGACGGTGCCCTCTGGGCCCCAGCCACGCACGGCGAATGGATGGCGCAAGACCCACCGCTTGCCCAACGCCAGTTCGCGCGCCGCTTGGGGCAGCATGAGGTGCATGCTGCCCACCGGCGGGTTGTGGATGTGGGCGAACTCGCGGCCCACCATCGCCGAGTGCTGCTCCATGGGCGCGCTGTCGTCGAGCGTCAGCGCGCGCGAGCCATCGGGCGCCACCTGGGTGGGACGTTCGACCACCTTGGGCAGTGAGAACGCATGCTCGGCGAGGCGTTCGATCAGCCGCCAGTCCGGCGGAAACTGATCCAGCTGCTCCTGCGGATTGGCCGGCGTCATGCGCGGGAAGGGGCCATCCCTCGGCGGCAGAGCGCCCAAGTGGTCGATCAGCTTCTGCACGATTCATCCGTGCCGGCGCAAGGCCAGCAGCGCGCAGACCGCGAAGAACAACTCGGCAGCCAGCACGCCCAGATACAGCGGCACGGGCACGCCGTCGGCGATGATGCTGACGACACGCCCGAGCGCGAAGCCGCCGAAGATCAGGGCCACGGCAACCAGGGCCGCGCGGGCATCGATGCGTCGCAGAGCGCCGGCCAGGAACAGCGCCGCGATGCCGAGGTAGGCACCGCCGTAAGCCGCGCGCACGACGTGGAAGTGGTTGGTCGAGCTGAGCACGATGCCGGGCTCGCGCATCATCATCTGCGGGTTGAGCAGGTGCAGCCCACCGACGACCAGCATCATCAAGCCGGCGCCGAACAGCGTGAATCGGATCAAGGGGGTCTCCTGGTGTGTCGCGCTTGGGTGTTCTGGGGTGCAAGCGTAGGGCTGGCATGCCGTGGCCGGAGCACCGTTCGTGGCATGCACAATGCTGTTCATGGATCAATCGCGCAGCACGCTGGCCGACGTGGCCCTGTTCGTCGAGGTGGCGCGCACGTCCAGCTTTCGCCTGGCGGCTGCGCGGCTCGAGATCCCGCCTTCCACGCTGTCGCGGCGCATCGCCGCGCTGGAGGCCCGGCTGGGCGTCGCACTGTTCGCGCGCACGACGCGCAGCGTGGTCCTCACCTCCGCGGCCAAGCCCTACTTCGAACGATGCCTGGAGGTGCTGGCGGCCGCCGAACGGGCACAGGCGGCGCTGGACGGCGGCCAGCAGCGGCAGGCGCGCATGCGCATCGCCATGCCGGTGGACCTGGGCGTGGAAATCCTCGGCCCGTTGATCGCCGCCTTCGCCGACCAGCATCCCGGTCTCAGTGTGGAGTTCGACTTGTCGTCGCGCGCGGTCGACCTGCTGCGGGATCCGGTGGACCTGGCCTGGCGCATCGGGAAGCCGATGGATGATCGCGTGGTGGCGCGCAAGGTCGCCGAGATCGCCAGCGGCCTGTATGCCGCGCCAGGCCTGCTGCGGCGCCTGCCCCCGATCACTGCTGCGCAGCAGCTCACCGATCTACCTTGCCTGGACCTGCGAACCGCCCAAGGCTCGATGCCCTGGCAGGTAGCCGCTGCACACTGGGACGCCGCACCGGGGCGCTGCGTGCTGGCTGCCAACAGCGTGGCGCTGCTGTGCCGGCTGGCCGAGGAGGGCCGGGGCATCGCCTTGCTGCCTCAACATTTGGCTGCACGCGGCGTGCAGGCGCGTCGCTTGGTGCCGGTACTCGCGGGCGAGTCCACGCCCACGTGGCCGCTGTATGCCGTCACGGCCAGCCGACACGTACCCACCCTCGTGAGGCTGTTGATCACGCACGTCAAGGCTGCGTTGATGCCGGGAGCCGGCCTGCCGTTCGATGCCTCGTAAACCTGTTGGTTGGGTTGGCACCGATCCAGCGTGAACGGCTGGTGCCGTCTGCGACGCAGCCACCTCCGGCTGGAGCAGATCGATGGTCGCCTCGGTGCGCGTGGCGAAAGCGGCGATGCGCTGCCGTCCCCGCGTTCAGACGTGCGCAGTCGACGGGGTCAGGCCTTTCGGCCGCGGGCCATCGCAGGCCATGAAGGCCATTCAGGCGAGTCTGTAGGCTGGCCCAAAGGCGGGCGTTGCATCCCTGTCGCGATTTCGGGCTCGCAGCCTGTGCAGGACACATCACTGACATGAGGTTGAGCCATCCTGTCTGCAGACTGGACGGGTCGCCCGGCACGTCAGCCCGTGGGCTCGCGTTTGTACGTACTTGCGCGTCCCGACCGGTAGATCATACCATGAACAAACGTTTGCTCAGGTGGGTTCTTGGGCCACCGTGTCTGTCAGTGAGCCGCTTCGTTCAGGCGAGCGCTTGCCATCGACCCAAGATCGGGCACTGGCCCGCAGCAAGAGTTCTTTATGGAGACTCCATGATCCGCACTTCGACCTTCAGCCTCGCCGCTGCGCTGGTATCTGTTCTTGCTGCAGGCCCTGTTGCCGCCGCGCCTTTGGACATCCACTTCTGGCACCCCAGCCTGGGCGCCGTCGACGAAGCGCTGCAGAAGCAGATCGGCGCGTTCAACGCCTCGCAGTCCGACTACCGCGTAGTCTCCAGCGGGCGCGGCACCTACGACGAGACTTTCAACGCGATGATCGCGGCGTACCGCGCCGGCAAGCAACCGCATCTGGTCACCGCCATCGGTCAGGAGACCTTGACCCTGCAGTTGTCTGGCGCGGTCTATCCGGTGCAAGACCTGTTCAAGGATGCGGGACTGAAGCTTGACGTCGGCCGCTACCTCACGCCGGTGGCCAACTACTACACCTCGCGCGATGGCAAGCTGATGTCGCTGCCCTTCAGCACGTCCACGCCAATCCTCTGGTTCAACAAGGACGCCTTCGCGAAGGCTGGTCTCACGCGTGCGCCGCAAACCTGGGAGGAGGTGGGCGAGTACGCCGCCAAGCTCAAGGCCTCGGGCATGGCCTGTGGCTACGCCAGCGCCTGGCAGCAATGGGTACACATCGACAACTTCGCCTTCATGCACAACGTGCCAGTGGCCACCCGGCGCAACGGTGTCGACGGACTCGACGCGGAATTCGTGTTCGACAAGGGCGAGGTGGTGCGTCACCTCGAACGGGTGCAAGCCTGGGCGCGCAACGGGCATTACGAATACGCTGGCCGGCTGGCCAGCAGTGCGTCCAACTCCTTTGTCTCGGGGCGCTGCGGCATGATCACGCAGTCATCGGCCATCTTCACCACCGTGCGCCGGGGCGCCAAGTTCGCCTATGGCGCGGCGGTGATGCCGATGAACCTGGGGGCCACGCCGGGGCCCAGCCTGATTGGCGGCGGATCTATCTGGGCCATCAAGGGCCACAAGCCGACGGACTACAAGGGTGTTGCTGCATTCCTGGCCTTCCTGTCCAGCGCCGACGTACAGGCGCAGTGGCACAAGGACACCGGCTATGTGCCCTCCACGCGTGATGCCTATGAGAAGGTCAAGGCGTCGGGCTACTACAACGAGTTCCCGGTTCAGGAGATCGCACTCCAGCAGCTCTTGCGCAAGCCACACAAGGACAGCATCTCGGTGCGCCTGGGCAGCTCGATCCAGTACGTGGCGGCCATTGAAGACGAGCTGGAGAACATCTGGTCCGGCAAGAAGCCGGCACAGCAGGCATTGGACGACGCGGTCAAGCGCGGCAACGAGATCCTGCGCCGCTTCCAGAGGCAGAACGCCGCTGCCAAGTGAAGCTCAAGCGCGCCCACTTCGCGCGGGCGCGGCTGACGGCCTGTCTGCTGCTGGCGCCACAGCTGGCGGTATTGGCGCTGTTCGTCTTCCTGCCCGGCATCGAGGCGCTGGTGCAGGCCTTCCTGCTGAGCGACCCGTTCGGCAAGCATTCGCAGTTTGTCGGCTTCGAGAACTTTGCGACCGTGCTGGCAAGCGCCCAGTACCACAACGCAATCACCCGCACGCTGATCTTCGTGTTCTTCACGACGCTGCTGTCCATGTCCATGGGCCTGGCGCTGGCGGTGGCGGTGGATCACATCCGTCGTGGCCGCGGCGCCTACCGGCTGCTCGCCATCTGGCCCTATGCCGTGGCGCCGGTGATCGCCGGTGCGCTGTGGCTGTTCATGTTCCACCCGCGCTATGGCGCATTGGCCTTCACGCTGCAACGCGGCTTCGGCATGGACTGGAACCCGCTGCTCAATGGCAACCACGCGATGTTCCTGATCGTCGTGGCCTCGGCGTGGAAACAGGTCTCCTACAACTTCGTGTTCTTCCTGGCCGGCCTGCAGGGCATCCCCAAGTCGTTCATCGAGGCCGCCGCCATCGACGGCGCCGGGCCGGTGCGGCGCTTTGTCACCATCGTCTGGCCGCTGCTGTCGCCGGTGACCTTCTTCCTGGTCATCGTCAACCTCGTGTATGCCTTCTTCGACACTTTCGGCGTCGTGCACGCGCTCACGCGCGGCGGGCCGTCGGGTGCCACCGACCTGCTGGTCTACAAGGTCTATGCCGATGGGTTCCTCGGGCAGGACTTCGGCGCCTCAGCGGCGCAGTCGGTGATCCTGATGGCGCTGGTGATGGTGCTGACCGTCGTGCAGTTCCGCTTCGTCGAGAACAAGGTCACCTATGCAAGCTGATCGAAGAGCTGATCGGCGAGCCGACCCATGATCGAGCGTACCCCATGGCTCGATGCTTCGGCTCATGCCCTGCTGATCGGCGGGCTGGTGGTGATCGGGCTGCCGCTGTACTACGCCTTCGTTGCGGCCACGCTGCCATTGGAGGAGGTGCTGGTCACGCCAATGCCGATGTGGCCGGGCACGCGGTTGGCCGAGAACATGATGACCGCGCTCACGCAACGCGAGTTCGGCCGCCAGATCCTCAACTCCATGGTCATCGCGGCCGGCATCACCCTGGGCAAGCTGTCGGTCTCGATGCTGTCGGCCTATGCCATCACCTACTTCCGCTTCCCGTTCCGTGCGACGGCGTTCTGGGCCATCTTCATCACGCTGATGATGCCCATCGAGGTGCGCATCACGCCCACCTACGCCATCGCCGCCAATGTGCTCAGCCCGTTCCAGCGCGTGCTGGAGCTGCTGGGCCTGCAGGACATGCCGTGGTACGAGGTCGCGATGACGGCGCGCTTCAGCCTGCTCGACTCCTATGCCGGCCTGACGGTGCCGTTGATCGCATCGGCCACGGCCACCTTCCTGTTCCGCCAGTTCTTCCTGACGGTGCCCGATGAGCTGCTCGAGGCGGCGCGGCTGGATGGTGCCTCACCCTGGCGATTCTTCGTCGACATCCTGTGGCCGATGTCGCGTGCCAACGTCATTGCGCTGGCGATCATCGTGTTCATCTACGGGTGGAACCAGTACCTGTGGCCGCTCTTGATCACCACCGACAAGGACATGCTGACGGCGGTGGTCGGCGTGGCCAAGTTCCTGCCGGGCGGCAGCGAGATCGAACCAGCCTGGAACGTGGTGATGGCCGCGTCGCTGCTGGTGATGCTGCCGCCGGTGCTGGTGGTCGTGACGCTGCAGCGCTGGTTCGTCAAAGGCCTGGTCGATACCGACCGCTGAGATCGGAAGAGTCGCTTCATGGGCAACCCGCGCAATGTTCTGCTCATCACCATCGACCAATGGCGTGCGGACGCGCTGGGCTGCGCCGGCAACGCCGCGATCCGAACGCCCCATCTGGATGCGCTGGCCGCCGATGGCACACGCTTCGCGCGCCACTTCGCCAGTGCTTCGCCTTGTGCACCGTCGCGTGCCGCGCTGCTCACCGGCATGTACCAGCACAACAACGGCGTGATGCGCAATGGCACGCCGCTGGACGCGCGCTTCACCAACGTGGCGCTGGAGGCGCGCAAGGCCGGCTACGACCCGGCGCTGTTCGGCTACACCGATACCGCGGCCGACCCACGCGGCCTGCACGACGGCGACCCGGCCCTGCAGACCTTTGAGTCGGTGCTGCCGGGCTTCGCACCTGAGTTGCACCTGCCGGTGCTGCCCTATCCCTGGCTCGCCCATCTGGCGCGCAAGGGCTATGGCTTCGGCACCGACGTGAAGGCGGCCTATTCGCCTGCCGGGCGGGCCGCGGGGCAAGGCCCCACTCGCGCACCGGCTCGTTTCCGTGCCGAAGACAGCATCACCGCCTTCCTGACCGACGAGCTGTTGGACTACATCGGCATTCGCAAGGACAAGCCCTGGTTTGTGCACGCCGCGCACATCCGGCCGCATCCGCCCTTCATCGCGCCCGAGCCCTACGACGCGATGTACCGGGCCGAGGACATGCCGCTGCCGCGGCGTGCGGCGACGCCCGGGCAGGAAGCTCGCCAGCATCCCTTCACGCGCTACGCGATCGAGCACCAGACGCTCGACAAGTTCTTCGTCGGTGGGCAGGGTGCCTGCAGCGAACTCTCTGACGCCGACCTGGCGCAACTGCGCGCCACCTACTACGGCATGGTCAGCGAGGTCGATGACCAGATCGGCCGCCTGGTCGCCCACCTGCGGCAACTTGGCCTGTACGAGCACACCTTGATCATCGTCACGTCAGACCACGGCGAGATGCTGGGTGACCACTGGATGTTTGGCAAGGACAGCTACTTCGCCGAGTCGTTCCACGTGCCGCTGATCGTGTGCGACCCTGACGCGAGCGCCTCGTCACGCGGCACGACGGTGAGCCGTTTCACCGAGGCCGTGGACTTGATGCCAACCGCCCTGCAATGGCTGGGCTTGCCCCTGCCGAGGCAGTGCGACGGGTACTCGCTGCTGCCGTTCTGCCACGGCGAGCCGCCGACGACGTGGCGGCAAGACGTTCACTTCGAATACGACTTCCGCGACACCTGGTACTCACAGCCCGAAGCCTCTTTGGGCGTGGCGATGGACGCCTGCGGCTTGGCCGTGGTGCGCGACGAACACTATCAATACGTGCACTTCGCGGCCTTGCCGCCGTTGTTCTTCGACCTGAGTTCCGACCCGCACTGCCTGCACAACCGCGTCGACGATCCCGCGCTGGCCCCGCAGGTGCTGGCCTATGCACAACGCCTGCTGACCTGGCGCATGCTGAACACTGCGCGCGAACTGACCGGCGTGGTGGTGGGTCCGCGTGGCACAAGCGCCCGCGACCGCAACGGCGTCCCGGTGCCGCCGCCGACCCGGGGGCCTGGCCGATGAAGCGCCGGGACTACGCCGTGCTGACGGCATCCGACATGGCTCGGCTGGTGCGCCATGGCGAAGTCTCGCCAGTGGCACTGACCCAAGCCGCACTGGAGGCCATTGCGGCCACTGAGCCCGCCATCAACGCCTGGGGCGAGGTGCTGGCCGATGCCTCGCTGGCGCATGCACGCCAGCTCGAGCAGGAAGCCTTGCGTGGCCATTGGCGCGGGCCGCTTCACGGGGTTCCGGTGGGCATCAAGGACCTGTTTCTCACCGCCGGCATCGCCACGCGCAAGGGTTCGCGGCTGCTGGCTGATTGGGTGCCTGCGGAGACAGCGCCTGCGGTGCAGCGTCTGCTGGACGCCGGTGCGGTGATGGTGGGCAAGAACACCACCACCGAGAACGGCTGGAAAGCCTCCTCCACGTCGCCGCTGTATGGTGTGACGCGCAACCCCTGGAACCCGGCCAGAACCACCGGCGGCTCCAGTTCGGGCTCGGCGGCGGCCGTGGCCGCCGGCAACGTGCCGATCTCGCTCGGCTCCGACGGCGGGGGCTCTTTGCGCATACCCGCTGCCTTCTGCGGCGTCTTCTCGCTCAAGGCCACGCTGGGGCGTGTGCCGACCTGGCCGTTGAGCACCTCCGAGCACCTGTCACACGCCGGCCCGATCACGCAGACGGTGCTCGACTGTGCCCTGGCGCTGGACGTGCTGAAGGGCCCTGACCCGCGCGACCCGGCCTCTTTGCCCGCCGAGGCGGTGAGCTATGTGGAACGCCTGGGCCGCAACCTGCCGCCCTTGCGCTGCGCGCTGGCCCCAAGCCTCTTTGGCCATGCGGTCGATCCCGCCATCGCCCAGGTGGTGGCGCAGGCGTTCGCGCAGGTCCGCCGCATCCAGGGCGTGACCGAGGTGGAAGCGCCGGACGACTGGGCCGACCCGCTGCCGATCTTCGAGGGGCTCTGGACGGCGCGTGGTGCCACCACCTCGCCGCCTGGCGCCCCGGCGCGCGACGCGATGGACCCCGGATGGTTGCGTCTGGTGGACGCGGCCGCCGGCATGTCCGCAGGCGAGCACCTGCGGCGACTGCAAGAGCGCGCGGTGTTCTGCCGGCGCGTTGTCGAATCGTTCCAGGCCTTCGACCTGCTGATCCTGCCGATGCTGCCGGTACCGGCATTTGCCGCCGAGGCCGAGGGTCCGGCCGAGATGGACCGCGCGCCGCTGGTGCCCTGGGCTCGTTGGACGCCGTTCTCGTACCCGTTCAACCTCACGGGCCAACCGGCAGCATCCATCCCGTGTGGCTGGACGCCGGACGGCATGCCGGTGGGGCTGCAGGTGGTGGGCAGGCGATTCGACGACGCCAACGTGCTGCACTTCTGCGCCGTGCTCGAACAGGCGTTCCAGGCGCGCTTGCGACGGCCGGCGGTCTTCGCCGGCCATTGACAACCGCCGGCGGTCTTCGCCGGCCATTGACAGCCGCCGGCCACCTTCGCCGGCCACTGACCCATCGGCAGAGGGGCAGCGCGCTCAGCGCCTCTTGGGGGGCCGTGCCGTCGAGGCCCGCTCGACCAGCCCCAGCGGCGCGAGCGTGGTGCCCACCGCGCTGCGCTTGCCCTCGATGAGATCGATGACACCCATCACGGCCGCGTGGCCCATCGCCTCCACGGGCAAGGCCACCGTCGTCAGCGGGGGGTAGAGCATCTCGGCGATCTGCATATCGTGCAGCCCGACGATGGAGATCTCCTTGGGCACCGCGATGCCGCGCTGGTGCAGCAGCCGCATGGCGCCGGCGGCCACCACCAAGGTTGCGACCACCGCCGTGGGCGGCACCGCATTGGCCTCCAGCAGGCGCTCCATGCCCGTGGCGCCGCTGATCGGCGTGTACTCGCCGGTCACCAGCAAGCCCGGGTCATGGGTCAGTCCCGCGTTGGCCAGCCCCTGCAGGAACCCGGTCAGGCGCTGCGAGCCGTTGAAGTCGTCGGTGCGCCCGGCCAGGTAGGCGATGCGCCGGTGCCCCAGCCCCGCCAGATGCTGCACCGCCATCACCGCAGCCTGCCGGCCGTCGACTGCCACGCAATGGGGTGTTCGGCTGGAACGGCGGTTGAACAGCACGAAGGGCACGCCGCAAGTGTCCAGCGAGCGCAGCAGGTCTTCGTCGGGGTCCAGGCTGGCCACGATCAGGCCGTCCACGTGGTTGGCCCGCGCCAGGCCTTCGTAGACCGAACGGCTGGCCGACACCTTGTGCTCGTGGGCGATGAGCAGGGAGTAGCCACGTTGCCAAGCCGCACGCTCGGCGCCCTGGATCGCCAAGGCGTACACCGGGTTCTCCATCAGAGGCACGACGATGCCCAGCGACCGGGTGCGGGCGCCGCGCAGCGCACGGGCTGTTGGGTTGGGCTCGTAGTTCAGCGCCTTGGCCGCGGCCAGGATGCGATCCCGCGTCTCCGGCCGAACGCGCTGGTTGGCATCAGCCCGCAGCACGCGCGACGCGGTCGACACATTGACCCCGGCGCGTGCGGCAACGTCGGAAATCGTCGAAGTCGGGTTGCGGTTCATGGCGCGGGCTGCCGGCAGCCTTGTGGCGGTTTGCCGATGCACCATCGTACGTCTGGTCGCCAGCAACAACCCGACCCACGTGCGCCGACCCGAGCCGACAGCGCTACGAGAACTTGAGCGCCTGCTCCAAGACCTGAACGCCGCGCGTCATCTGGATGCTGGCACCCGTGGTCAGCACGAGGACATGGCCGTCTTTGGTCTTGGCCTTCACTTCCTTGATGCGATCCAGGTTGACGATGGCCACCTGGCTCACGCGCAGGAAGTGCTCGGGATCGAGTTGTGTCTCCAGCGCCGAGAGTGATTCGGGCATGGCATGCACGGCCTTGCCAACATGCACCATGGCATGTTTGCCGGCGGACTCGATGTAGTCGACATCGGTGGCGCGCACCACCAGTGTGCGGCCGCCATCGGCGATCACCAGCCGGCTCAGGTGAGAAGCGGTGCCGACCGACCCGGCGCGGGCTGGCCCGGCGACACGTGCGCGTCCCGCAGCGGGGCCGATCGGCGCACTCAAGCCGACGATGGTGCCCTGAACCAAACGATCCACTCGCCCCTCGAGCTCGCTCGCCGGCGGAATGGGTGCCATGCCGGCCACCAGCAGATTGGCGTAGCCGTGAATGGCAGACCAGACGGCCGTTTCTGCCTCAACGCGTGTGCAGGCCGCGAGCAGGCCCGCACTGCGCACGTCATCCAACGCTGAGCGCAGCGTCAGGTACGAGGGGCTGGTGATGTCGGCGCCATCACCATCGTTCTGCACGGCGGCCAGGACCGAGCGGCGGTGGGTACAGAGTTCGGACACGCCGTACATGGCCTGAAAACGAGCCGCATGCTCCAGCGCGAACCGGACATAGGCGCGGCCGACGGCTTGCACACGGGCAACGGCCAACTCGGCGGCATCGCCGCGCAGCGCAACGCCCTGCATCGCACGCTGCAACGACGCGTTCAGTTCCTCGAAGCTGTCTTCGGTGACAGCCGCCAGCAGCTCTGTCTTGCTGGCGTAGTGCTTGTAAGCGGCACTGGGCGAGACATTGACCGCAGCCGCCGCCTCGCGCAGCGAAAAGCCCTCGACCCCGCGCGCGGCGATCAGCTCGATCGCCACGGCCTTGAGTGCGGCGGCCAGATCGCCGTGGTGGTAACTGTCCCGTCGCTCGACGACCGTCAACTTTGTTGTGCTCATGGTTTCCCCGAGGCAATGTTGACACAGAACACACACATCCGTAAAGTGAGCAACGATCACTTCGCCTCGTGAGCACATGAGAACCATCGCAACCGGACTGCAGTTTCCCGAGGGCCCCATCGCGATGCCCGATGGCAGCGTGCTGTTGGTCGAGATCAGGCGCGGCAGCTTGACGCTTGTGGCGCCCGACGGTCGGCCCGAGGTGGTTGCCCAACTGGGGGGAGGGCCCAACGGCGCCGCGATCGGCCCGGACGGTGCCTGTTATGTCTGCAACAACGGCGGTCTGCACTGGCGCGAGCTCGGCGGGCTGACCATCCCCGGCGAAGGGCCTCACCACTACTCCGGTGGCCGCATCGAGCGTGTCGACTTGAAGTCCGGGAAGGTGGATGTGCTCTACACCCACTGCGATGGCCAGCCGCTGATGGGGCCGAACGACCTCGTCTTCGACAAGCAGGGTGGGTTCTGGTTCACCGACTTCGGGCGCATCGAAGGGCGTGTGCGGCACAGAAGCGGCTTGTACTACGCGAAGGCCGACGGCTCGATGATCAAGGAAGTCGTGTTCCCGCTGCAGTCGGCCAACGGGGTCGGGCTGTCTCCCGATGAGCGCACGGTCTACATCGCCGACACCTACTCCGCCCGCCTGATGGCCTTCGACGTTTCCGCGCCGGGGGAGATCATTCCTTCGGGCAGCCCGGTCGGAGCAGCGCGCTACGTGGCCTCGGCGCCTGGGCACTGCTACTTCGATTCTCTTGCGGTCGATTCACTGGGGCATGTCAGCGTCGCCACACTGATCAATGGCTGCATCACTACGTTTGCGCCCGACGGGCAACTGGTACGGCAGATACCGCTGGACGACATCGCCCCGACCAACCTCTGCTTCGGTGGCGCCGACCGCAAGACTGCATTCATCACCCTGTCTTCCACGGGTCGCCTAGTGGCCCTGGACTGGCCGGTGAGCGGGCTGGCGCTGAACTTCGAACCGAGAGGACTCGGGCATTGACGCCCGATCGAGCGGCAGCGCTGCGGGCTGGGCGTCCGTCGATGTTGACAGGCCTCCACTTTACCCAAATGTGACTTCTGATCACATACAACGATCCCAACGATTCAATGACGAGGAGACCAGAGTGACGTTCGACTACCCATGCTCCGCCATCGAACCGAGACCCGCCGGTGTGAGGCACGCGTTCGCCATCTGCGCTCTTGCCCTCAGCACGCAGGCCGCTGCGCAGGGGGTTTCCCTTTACGGCGTCCTGGACGTCTGGGCCGGCCAGGCGCGGTCAATGTCTGCTTCGGGCGCCAAGACGACGCTGCGGCAGATGACCAACGGCGGCATGACAACCTCGTATTGGGGTCTCGGCGGGCGCGAGGACCTGGGCGGCGGGCTGCGCGCGGTCTTCGCGCTCGAGTCCTTCCTGCGTGTGGATACCGGCTCGGCGGCGCGCGCGGACGGCGACGCGTTCTTCGCGCGTGCCGCCCAGGTCGGGCTACAGGACAACCTCTGGGGTGAGGTGGTGATCGGGCGAACCGGGGCACCGACTGTTGGCGCGTTGTTCGGTACCAATGCGTTCCAGGACTCGGTTGCCTTTGGCACCGCGTGGACAAACCAGTGGGGTGGCGTCGTCCTCGGCGACACCTCCATGAACAACTCGCTGCGTTACGCGAGCCCGGTTTGGGGAGGCCTGCGCTTGACCGTCCACGGTTCTCTGGGCGAGGAGCGGGTGGCGGCGCCTGATCGGCGTCGCGGGCGTGCACATGATGCGCGGGTCGACTATTCGCTCGGCCCCCTGACGCTCGCACTGGCCACGCGCAACATCGACGCCAGCAGCGGTGACGATGGACGAAAACAGACCACGGTGATCGTTGGCGCGATCTACGACCTGAAGGTCATGCGCCTGTACGGTCAGCATCTGTCGGTCGACGATCGCTACAAGTCGGCTGCGTCGGACGTCAGCCGCTCCGGGTTTTCGCTTGGGGCCCGCATCCCTCTGGGGGTGGGCATCGTGCTGTTGTCGCACTCGCGGTCCTCCATCAGCGACACAGTCGCCGCGACGCCGTCGAGGCGGACCTCCACCGCGATCGGCTACGACCACCTGCTGTCCAAGCGCACCGACATCTATGTCAACGGCCTGACCGACCGGTTCGACCAGCCCCGTGGGACCAAGACGGTACGACTGGGCGCCGGAATTCGGCATCGCTTCTGAATCCCCGCGGGCGGCTCGGCAAGCACCCCGGGGTGCCGCGGGCGTGGATGCCATCGGAGTTCGTAGAAACCCATGTGGACACTGATCTATAAGAGACTAATGTAAGCATCGACAACATGCAGCGGTCATCGCTTGTCTCGGGGATGACTGTCCGCATGCAACCGACCGCCACCAGCCAGGACAACTTCCATGAACAACGCACGTGCTTTCAAACTCCGCGGCCTGCTGGCTGCAGCCAGCCTGTCCTTGTGCATCGGGCATGTCCCGGCCCAGACAGCGCCTTTGGAGTTCAAGTTCGCGTCTTCGGTGCCCCCCACCTCGCCTTGGGCCAAGCAGATCGAACGCCTGGCCGCGCAGGTGGCCGAGGAGGCCAAGGGTGGTGTGAAGATCGTTCCCTTCTTCGGATCGCAGCTGGGCAGCGAGAACGAGGCCATCGCGCAGATCTCGCGCGGCCGCCTCGACATGGGTTTGTTCACCACCAGCGCGGTGGCGCTGCAGGTGCCCGAGATTTCGCTGCTGCAGTTGCCGTTCTTCTTTGCCAGCTCGGCGCAGCGCGACTGCGTGCTCGACAACCATGTGCGCAAGCACACCGTGGACGCGCTGGCGAAGAAGAACCTGGTGTTCATCAGTTGGGGTGAGTTCGGCCCGGTGCACCTGCCCGGCAAGCGGTCATACGCCACGCCGGCTGACATCAAGGGCATCAAGGTGGGCACGGTGGCCAACCGGATGACCACCGACTTCTGGCGCGCGATGGGCACCAACCCGGTCCCGACCAACATCGCCGAAGCGACCTCGTCATCGCAAACCGGTCTGATCGATACCTTTCCCTCGCCTCTGGCCTTTTATGTGCCATCGGGTCTGAACAAGGTGCTGCCCACGCTCACGCGCATTCACATGTCGGACGCGGGGGGCGTGTTCCTGATGAACAGGGCCCTCTACGACAAGATGCCACCGGAGTTGCGCCCTGGCTTTGATGCAGGCACGCGCAAGACGCCGGTGGCGACCCTGCGCGCCGAGATTCGTGCCGTCGACACCGCGCTCACCGCCACGCACAAGCAGGCGGGTGGGGCCGTCGTCGACACCACGCCCGAGCAGCGGGCCGAGTGGAGCAAGAACCTGGGCCCCGTCTGGCTGGCCATCGCCAAGGACATCGGCGCGGAAGGCGAGCGATTCCTGGCACTGATGGATGCCGGGAAGAAGGCCTGCGAAAAGTGACGATGCAGGGGCCTGTTGCTGCAAGGCTCTTGCTGCTCAGACTCCCGAACTGCCTGACATCCGTGCACCAGCTGTCGTGGGTACTCCCGAGGTGAAACCGACGCTCGCTGCCACGGCAGGCGCGGCACCGCCAGCCATCGCCACGATGCTGCGGGTCTGGCACCTTGTCGAATGCTGGACGGCCGTGCTGGCCTTCAGCTTCATCGCGCTGGTCTTGATGATCGACGTGCTGGGCCGTGAGCTATATGGCCCGGTGGTTTCGATGTTGGGCTTGCAGGTCGGCGCCACCGGTCTGTTCGGCTCGCAGAAGCTGGCGGTGTTTGCGCTGGTCATCGGTTCGTTCGCCGGCATCGGCATCGGCATCGCCACCGCCACCGGCGTTCACCTGGTGCCGCGCGTGGCCTTCAAGTGGGTGCCGGCCTCGTGGTCGCCGGGCATGGATCGCCTCGCCGACGTCTTCACGGGCCTGTTCCTGCTGGGCGTGGCCTGGTACGGCGTGTTGTTCGTCGTGGCCTCCAGGGAGTCGGGTGTGCTCGCCGCGGTGATCAACGTATCGGCCTGGCCGATACAGGCGGCCATCCCGCTGGGCTTTGCGTCGGCGGCGCTGCGCTACTTCATCTTCGCCGGCTGGCCGGTGCTGCGGCCGCTGCCGCCGGAGTTCCAGGAATGACCGGCGCACTGGTCCTGCTGGTCATGATCGTGGCGCTGCTGATGTTGCGTCAACCGCTGCTGGTCATCCTGCTGGCCGCTGCGGCGGTGGTGCACATCGTCTGGGGGCGTGGCCAGCTCGACTACATCATCGAGGACATGTGGACCTCGCTCGACAAGGAGTTGATCCTGTCGATCCCGATGTTCATCCTCTGTGGCGGGGTCATGACCAAGGGCAGCACCGCCAGGCGGCTGATCGACATTGCCGCCTCGCTGACCGAGCATCTGCCGGGCGGCCTGGCGGTGGCCTGCGTGCTCAGCTGTGGTGTGTTTGCCGCCATCTCCGGCTCGTCGATCGTCACCATGCTGGCCATCGGCACGGTGATGCTGCCGGCCATGCTGAAGGGTGGCTACAGCGACAAGTTCGCGCTCGGCGTGGTCATGGCCGGCGGCACGCTGGGCATCATCATTCCGCCGTCGATCCCGCTTATCCTGTACGGCCTGGTGACCGAGACCTCGATCACCGAGCTGTTCGTTGCCGGAATCGGCCCCGGGCTCCTGCTGCTGCTGGCGTTCTCGCTGTTTGCGATGTGGGTCAACCGCAAGCTGCCGCGCAAGGCCTTCGAGATCCGCCGCGTGGGCACGGCGCTGCGCGAAGGCATCTGGGCGTTGTTGATGCCGGTCATCCTGCTCGGCGGCATCTACAGCGGCTACTTCTCGGCCATCGAGGCCGCGGCGGTGTCGCTGGCCTACGCGCTGGTGGTCGAGTCGCTGATTCACCGCGAGTTCACGCTGCGCGACTTCTACGGCGTCTTGCTCGAAGCCTCCAAGCTGGGCGGCACCTTGTTCCCGCTGCTGGCCGTGGCGCTGAGCCTGAACCTGGTGCTCACCGAACACCAGGTGCCGGGCATATTGGTCGAGATGATGAAGGGCGTGACCGAAAGCCCCCTGATCTTCATGCTCGTCGTCAACGTGCTGCTGCTGATCATCGGCTGCCTGATGACCAGCGGCGAGGCTATCCTCATCCTGGGCCCGCTGCTGGCGCCGCTGGCGGTGGCCTTCGGCTACGACAAGGTGATGTTCGGCATCATCATGATCGTCAACCTCGAGGTCGGCTTTCTCACGCCACCGGTGGGCCTGAATCTGCTGGTGGCGATGTCGGTGTTCAGGCGCAAGTTCGGCGAGCTGGTGATGGCGGCGGTGCCCTTCATCGCGCTGATGCTGGGCTGTTTGGCCGTCATCGTCTGGCAGCCCTGGGTTTCGCTGGCGCTGCTCGGTCGTTGAGGCTGTTCACGGCACCTGATCCGTTGGCGCGCCCTCGCACCCACCTCGACCCGGGGTAATCCCTCGATTTCACGAATCAAGGTTGACACTGATGACATTTGAGCTAAAGTGAACAACGTCTACTTCCCTGATGCATCGCCGGTGGCAGCGAACGCACCTCGACCGGCACGTCTACCCCGGAGCCCCTTCATGGCCAACCCAGAGATCACCGCCGTCCGCAGTCTGCTGGCATCGATGACCATGCCCACCGAGTTGGCGCAGTTGCGCACCATGTTCGATGGCATGGTGCAGATGTTCCCAACGGCCGCCGATGTCACGCTCAGCGAACAGGCTGTCGGTGCCATTCGCGCCGAATGGAGCGCCACGCCGGGCGCCGACGCGAAGAGGGCGGTGCTCTATCTGCATGGCGGCGCGTACGTCAATGGCTCCATCCTGAGCCACCGCCACCTGGCCACCGAGGTGGGGCGCGCTGCTGGCGCCCGTGCGCTGGCCCTGCAATACCGCCTGGCGCCGGAGCATCCGTTCCCGTCGGCGGTGGACGACGCGTTGGCCGCTTATCGCCATCTGCTGGCCTCTGACATCCAGCCAGGCCACATCGCCATCGCCGGAGACAGTGCAGGGGGTGGCTTGGCGGTGGCCACCCTGCTGGCCATCAAGGCCGCCGGGCTGACGCAGCCGGCGTGCGCCTGGTGCCTGTCGCCGTGGGTCGACCTGTCGTGCAGCGGCGGCACCATGCAAAGCAAGGCGGCGGAGGAGCCACTGGCCAACCCGGACGAACTGCGCTTGTTCGCGGGCCTGTACCTCAACGGTGCCGCCGCCAACGCGCCACTGGCATCGCCCCTCTATGCGGACCTGAAGGGGATCGCGCCGTTGTTGATCCAGGTCGGCTCGACCGAGACCTTGCTCGACGACAGCGTTCGCCTGGCCGGCGCCGCGGGAGCGGCCGAAGTGCCGGTGACGCTGGAGGTCTGGCCCGAGATGCTGCATGTGTGGCACTTCTTCCACCACGCGGTGACCGATGCGCGCCGCGCCCTGGCGGCCGGCGGCCAGTTCATCAAGTCGCACATGGCGGCGTAGCTGACCTCCACCACATACCCACCGGAACCCAGCACATGAGCCAGCTGTCATCCCCCTTGAAGTTGCCGCAGGGCGCAACACTTCGCAATCGACTCTTCAAGGCCGCCATGTCGGAGGGACTGGCCCAGTCCCACGCGCCCGGCGAGGAGCTGACTCGCCTCTACGCCCGCTGGGGCCGAGGCGGCCTCGGCGCGATGATCACGGGCAACATCCAGGTCGACCGCCTGCACCTGGAGCGCGCCGCAAACCTGGTGCTCGATGATCAACTCAGCTCGGGCGACATCGAGCGCTACAAGCGCTTCACCAGCGAGGCGCAGCACGATGGTGCGCTGCTCATTGCCCAGCTCGGCCACAGCGGGCGCGCCACTCTGGCCGCAGTGAACGCCACGCCGCTGGCGCCGTCGCCGGTTCCACTGCTGGTGCCGGGTGTCGAGTTCGGCAACCCCCAGTCGATGACGCGCGAGCAGGTCGCTCAGGTCGTGGCCCAGTTCCGCACGGCTGCGCGCCAGGCGCTGGCCGTCGGCTTTGCCGGCATCGAGATCCACGCCGCCCACGGCTACTTGCTGACCCAGTTCCTGTCGCCACTGACCAATCAGCGCGATGACGAGTGGGGCGGTTCGCTCGAGAACCGCGCGCGCCTGCTGCTGGACATCGTGCGCGCCGTGCGCGATGACTCCAAGGGCCGCTTGATCGTCGGCGTGAAACTCAACGCCACCGACTTCCAGAAGGGCGCCTTCTCGCTGGCCGAAGCGGTGCAGGTGGCGCGCTGGCTCGACGAGCTGAGCGTGGACTTCCTGGAGGTCACCGGCGGGACCTATGAACGCTCGGCGATGGCCAGCACCAGTTCCGAAGCGGCGCACCAGTATCGCGACGACGACCAGAGCACCGCTGCCGCCGCAGCGGCGCCGGGCGAGGCCTATTTCGTCGAATACGCCGCGGCCATCCGCAAGGCCGTGAAGTGCAGCGTGGCCGCCACGGGAGGCTTCCGCTCGCGCGCGGCCATCGAATCGGCGCTGTCATCGGGCGCGGCGGACCTGATCGGCATCGGCAGGCCCTTGTGCGCGGCACCCGAGTGTGTGCGCCAGATGCTCGACGGCGCCATCGACAAGTTGCCGGCCGCCGAGACCGAGCTCTCGTCCAAGCCCCTTGCGCTGCCCGGGCCCGAGTTGCCGCCGCAGATGGTGCAGAACCTGAAGACCTTTGCCACCTTGAACTGGTTCAGCCTGCAACTGCGCCGGCTCGGGCAGGGGCAGGAGCCGGATCGTTCGACACCGCTGCTGGATGCGCTGCAAGGCTACGCGCAGTGGGAAGCGGGCGACCTCGTCGCACGCAATGCGCGGCTGCAGACAAGCCGGTAACAACGAGCGCTGGATCGACAGCCCATCCAACCTGGAGACCCCGATGAGCGAAACATCAAACCCTGGCACGGCAGTCTCCACGGCTGCGGCCACTCAGGAACATGTGCCGGTGGTCATTTGCGGCGCAGGCCCGGTGGGTCTGGCCACCGCCATCGAGCTGTCCCGCTTCGGCGTGCGCTCCATCGTGTTCGAGCGATTCCCCAGCACCTCCACCCATCCGCGTGCGCGCAACATCAACACCCGCACGATGGAGCTGGTGCGTGGGTGGGGCGCCGAAGCCCATGCCGACATGATGGCCCTGCACTTGCCTCCCGGCTGGTCGCAGGAGATGGTGTTTGCCAGCACCCTGTCGGGTGAAGAGTACGGCCGCATCCGCACACGAGGCTTCGGCGGCTACGGGGAAGGTGCCGACTCGGTCAGCCCCGACGGACCGGTGCTGAGCTCGCAGGACATGTTCGAGCCGATCTTCGTGCGCACGGCGCGCAAGTCGGGGCTGGTGGACATCCGTTTCGGGCACGAGGTGACCGACGTGGTCGACAACGGCAAGTCCGTGCAGGTCACGGTGACGGAACGTGCGAACGGCGCGCAGCACACCTTGACGGCCGCGTACCTCATCGCCGCCGACGGTGCCGCCAGTCGCATCCGCGAACGCATGGCGATCCCGATGGAGGGCACGCGGGGCGTTGGCCACTACGTCAACGTGTACTTCAAGGCCGACCTGGACCGCTGGACGGCACACCGCCCGGCCCCGATGTACTGGGTCGGCAATGCCGAGCAAGGTGGCGTGGTGCAGTCGCTGGACGGCCGGCGACGCTGGCTGTGCCAGATCAGCTACGACGGCACGCCGGAGACCTTCGCGCGCTATGACAAGGAGGCCTGCACCCAGTGGATCCGCAAGGCCGTGGGGGACGACAGCGTGGCGGTCGAGATCGTCTCGGTCGGCAGCTGGACCATGAGCGCACTGGTGGCCGAGCAACTCAGTTCCGGCCGTGTGTTCCTGGTCGGCGATGCGGTGCAGCAGATGCCGCCGACCGGGGGCTTTGGCATCAACACCGGGTTCCAGGGTTCGCACAACCTGGCCTGGAAGATGGCGTATGTGCTCGCTGGCCGGGCCGATGCGCGGCTGCTCGATACCTATCACACCGAGCGCCGGCCGATTGCGCGCTACAACACCGACAACGCGCTGGGCCTGGCCCGCTACGTCGTGGCCTTCACGCTGGCCGCGCGCGGCGTGCATCCCGAAGGCATGACGCCTGCCGAAGCCGTGCAGAAGGCCTGGCGCTACGGCAACTTCCTGGGCGTGGAGCTGGGCTACAGATACGACAGCGCGACCGTCACGCCCGATGGCACCGCAGCGCCCGAAGTCGATGACCCGATCATCGAGTACGCACCCACGGCGAGGCCCGGCCATCGGGCGCCGCATCTGTGGATCCAAGGCCAAGGACAGCGCAAGTCCACGCTGGATCTCTTCGGCACCGACTTCACGGTGCTGACGTCGCGCGGGCCGTCGTGGCGCGCCGCGGCCAACACGGCGGCTGCACAACTGAATCTGGGCCTGCGCGTGCACGACCTGGAGGCCGAAGCTGCCGACTTCGAGCGCGTCTACGGCGTCGCCCCAGGCGGTGCGGTGCTGGTGCGCCCCGACGGGCATGTGGCCGCACGTTGGCGCGAGGCACCGGCCGACCCTGCTTCGGCGCTGGGGCAGGCGTTGCGCCGTGCATTGGGACTCGTGGTCGGTTCATAGGCGGACCAAGAACGCCATGTGTCCGCGAAACGTTCTCCATGGATGACCACGTCGGAACCCGGCCCGTTGCAGACGCGCAGGCCATCGATGTTCGGGCGCTGCAGGATTTCCTGGCTTCCCATCTTCCAGACATCGCCGGCCCCATCGAGGTGGCGCAGTTCAAGGGCGGCCAGTCCAACCCGACCTTCAAGCTGAGCACGCCGGGCCGCGCCTATGTGATGCGCACCAAGCCCGGGCCGGCGGCCAAGCTGCTGCCTTCGGCGCATGCCATCGAGCGCGAGTTCGCGGTCATCCGCGCGCTGCGGGCCAGCGCGGTGCCGGTGCCCGCCGCGCATCTGCTGTGCGAGGACGAGTCCGTCATCGGCCGCGCGTTCTACGTCATGGACTTCGTCGACGGGCGCGTGCTCTGGGACCAGGCACTGCCCGGCATGGACCGGCCCACCCGGGCGGCCATCTACGACGAGCTGAACCGCGTCATCGCCGCCTTGCACAACGTGGATGCTGCGGCAGTGGGCCTGGACGGGTTCGGTCGCCCGGGCAACTACTTCGCCCGCCAGATCGCGCGCTGGACCAAACAGGTGCAGGCGTCGGCCACACAGCCGATCGCCGCGATGGACCGGCTCATCGAGTGGCTGCCACAGCACATTCCCACCAGCGCCGACGATGACCGGCAGGCGGCCATCGTGCATGGCGACTTCCGGCTCGACAACCTCATCTTCCATCCCCATGAGCCGCGCGTCCTGGCCGTGCTCGACTGGGAGTTGTCGACCCTGGGTCACCCGTTGGCGGATTTGAGCTACCAATGCCTGTCGTGGCACTTTCCGCCCGACCAGGGCCGTGGCCTTGTTGGCCTGGACCTCCAGGCCCTGGGCATCCCCAGCGAGCGCGACTACGTGCGCCGCTACCTCGAACGGACGGGCGAACGAACGGGTCGGGCCGATGCCGATGCGGTGATGGCCGACTGGAACTTCTACCTGGCCTACAACATGTTCCGCCTGGCGGGCATTGCACAGGGCATCGCGAAGCGGCTCGAGAGCGGCACCGCAGCCAGTGCGCATGCGGCCCGTGCGGCTGCCAGCGCACGCCCGCTGGCCGAGCAGGCCTGGTCGATCGCGCAAGCCGCCTGAGAGGCTGAGAGTCCTTCAACCATGCCCGCCTTGCACGCCAAAACGCCCTCGCTCGTCGTTGCAAATGCTCGCCATAGCTCGAGCTATGGCTGCGCTTTGCGCCTAGATCGAGGGCGTTTTGACGCGCCTTTCGGCCACGGCCGAAAGACTCTCAGCCTCTGACCGGCGGTCCGTCCCTCCAACCAGCAAGGCAAGGCCATGGACTTTCGCTACTCCGCGCGCAGCATCGCGCTGCAGACCCGCCTGCTGCGGTTCATGGACGAGCACATCTACCCGGCCGAGAAGGCCTTCACCGACGAGATCGCCGCCAACACGGCAGCCGGTCGGCGCTGGACGCCACTGCAGACCATCGCCCGGCTGAAACCGCTGGCGCGTGAGGCCGGCTTGTGGAACCTGTTCCTGCCGCCGTCGGCGGACGGGCAGGGCAAGTCGGCTGCCAGCGATGAAACGCGCCTGTCCAACAGCGACTACGCGCCGCTGGCCGAGATCATGGGCCGCGTGCATTGGTGTTCCGAGGTGTTCAACTGTTCGGCGCCCGACACGGGAAACATGGAGACGCTCGAGCGCTACGGCACCGCCGCGCAGAAGGCGCGCTGGCTCGAACCCCTGCTGGACGGCCGCATCCGCAGCGCGTTCGCGATGACCGAGCCGGCGGTGGCCTCCAGTGACGCCACCAACATCGAAGCCAGCATCCGGCGCGACGGCGACGACTACGTCATCAACGCCCGCAAGTGGTGGATCAGCGGTGCGGGCGATCCGCGTTGCGCGGTCTACATCTTCATGGGCAAGACCGACCCCCAGGCGCCTGCGCACGCCCAGCAGTCGATGGTGCTGGTGCCGGCTGACGCGGCCGGCATCCAGGTGCTGCGAGCGCTGCCCGTGTTCGGCTACGACGACGCGCCGCATGGCCACATGGAGATCCGCTTCGATGACGTGCGCGTGCCGGCCAGCAACATCCTGCTCGGCGAAGGCCGTGGCTTCGAAATCGCCCAGGGTCGCCTCGGCCCCGGGCGCATCCACCACTGCATGCGGCTGATCGGCTCGGCCGAGCGCGCGCTGGAGCTGATGTGCCAGCGTGCGTCGTCGCGGGTGGCGTTTCACCGCACGCTGGCCGAACAGGGTGTGACGCGCGAGCGCATCGCCGAGGCGCGCTGCCGCATCGACATGGCGCGGCTGCTGACGATGAAGGCGGCCTGGATGATGGACACGGCCGGCAACAAGGCCGCCAAGGCAGAGATCGCGATGATCAAGGTCGTTGCCCCGAGCATGGCGCTGCAGGTCATCGACTGGGCCATGCAGGTGCACGGTGGGGCCGGTGTCAGCGACGACTTCCCCCTGGCAGGCGCTTATGCGTCTGCCCGAACCTTGCGCTTCGCCGATGGTCCGGACGAGGTTCATCGCAATGCCATCGCCAAGCTGGAGCTGGCTGCGCGGGCCTCTGGCGATGCTGCCGTGCGCGCACGCCTGACCGCTTGAGTTCCCGCCCGAACTCCCGCCCGAATCCCCCCTCTTGGAGAACCCATGAGCGCAAGCTACGAAGTGCGCGGCGGCGTCGCCGTGATCACGCTGAACAATCCGCCGGTCAATGGCCTGGGCCTGGCCACGCGCAAGGCCATCGTCGAAGCGCTGGACCAGGCCCAGTCGGCGCCGCAGGTGCGCGCGATCGTGCTCGCCGGCGCGGGTGCCGGCTTCAGCGCCGGTGCCGACATTCGCGAGTTCGGCTCGCCCAAGGCCGGCGCCGAGCCCAGCCTGCTGAGCGTGATCGCAGCGATTGAAGCAAGCGGCAAACCGGTGGTCGCCGCCATTCATGGCACCTGCATGGGTGGAGGCCTGGAGTTGGCGCTGGGCTGCCACTACCGGCTGGCGGCCCGTGGCACCCAGATGGCCCTGCCCGAGGTGAACTTGGGCTTGTTGCCAGGTGCCGGTGGCACGCAGCGTCTGCCGCGTGTGCTGGGCCTGGAAGCGGCGATGAACCTCATCGTCAGCGGTGAGGCCGTGAGCGGCGATGTGCTGGCGAAGTTGCCGGGGCAGAGGCTGTTCGACGAAGTCGTTGGCGCTGACGTGATCGGCGCCGCGATCGCTTTCGCCAACACGGTGGCCGGCGAGCGGCCTCTCCCGCGCGTGCGCGACCTGCCGGTGGCGCACCGCCATGCCGACGGCTTTGTCCAGTTCACCCGCAACATGGTGACGGGCATGTCCAAGAACTTTCCCGCGCCCCTGAAGTGCATCGATGTGGTGGCCGCTGCGCTGCGCGTGCCCTTCGAAGAAGGCCTGCGGCTGGAGCGCGAGGCCTTTGTTGCGCTCATGTTCACACCCGAAAGCAAGGCGCTGCGTCACGCCTTCATGGCCGAGCGTGCCGCCACCAAGGTGGCCGACATCCCCGCCGACACGCCGCCGCGTGAGGTCAGGACAGTCGCCGTGATCGGCGCCGGCACCATGGGCAGCGGCATCACGATGAACTTCCTCAACGCCGGCGTGCCGGTGGTGATGCTCGATACCAGCGAGGCGGCCGTCGCGCGTGGCGTCCAGACCATCCGCAGCACCTACCAGGCGCAACTCGAGAAGGGCAAGCTGAAGCAGGACCGCTTCGATGCGCGCATGGCCTTGTTGACCGCCACGCAGAGTTATGGCGACCTGCGTGACGCCGACCTCGTGATCGAGGCCGTGTTCGAGGACATGGCCGTCAAGGAGACCGTGTTCAGAACGCTCGACGAAGTGGCCAGGCCCGGCGCCATCATCGCCACCAACACCTCGACGCTGGACGTCAACCGCATCGCTTCGTTCACGCGCCGGCCGCAGGACGTGATCGGCATGCACTTCTTCAGCCCGGCGCATGTGATGCGCCTGCTCGAAGTGGTGCGCGGCGAGCACACGGCCAAGGATGTCCTGGCCACCGTGATGGCCCTGGGGCGCAAGATCAGGAAGGTGTGCGTGGTCTCGGGCGTCTGCGACGGCTTCATCGGCAACCGCATGATCGACGCCTACTCACGCCAGGCCGGCAAGCTGATCGAGGAAGGCGCGTCGCCCGCCCAGGTCGATCGCGCCATCGAGCGCTTCGGCATGGCGATGGGGCCGTTTCGCATGAGCGACCTGGCCGGCAACGACATCTCGTGGGCCATCCGCAAGCGGCGCTACGTGGAGCAGCCCGGCCTGCGCCGCAGCGTGGTGGCCGACCGTCTGTGCGAGATGGGCCGCTTCGGCCAGAAGAGCGGCGCCGGCTGGTACGACTATGTGCCGGGCAAACGCGATGCCATGCCGAGCCCGCTGGTGCAAGAACTGCTCGACGAGTCGCGCAAGGCAGAGGGCCTGGCACCTCGCCGCATCGACGACGCGGAGATCGTCGAGCGGCTCGTGTATGCGCTGGTCAACGAAGGCGCCAGGATCGTCGAGGAAGGCATCGCCCAGCGCGCCTCCGATGTCGACATGGTCTACCTCACCGGCTATGGCTTCCCGGCTCACCGCGGCGGGCCGATGTGTTACGCCGACACGGTGGGCTTGTTCAACGTGGTCGCAGCCATGAAGCGCTTTGCCGCCAATCCGCACGACGAACCCGGCTTCTGGCAGCCGGCTGCTCTGCTGTCCCGCCTGGCCCACGAGGGCGCCACCTTCAGCTGACAGCCTGTCTGCCCATTCTCGAAAGTAGCCCGATGACCCAAGCCTTGATCGTTTCCACCGCCCGCACTCCCTTGGCCAAGAGCTGGAAGGGTGCCTTCAACATGACCCACGGTGCCACGCTCGGCGGGATGGCTGTTGCCGCGGCCGTCGAGCGCGCGGGCATCGATGGCGCCGAAGTCGACGACGTGATCATGGGTTGCGCCACGCCCGAGGGTGCGACCGGCAACAACATCGCGCGCCAGGTCGCACTGCGGGCCGGGTTGCCCGTGACGACCAGCGGCCTCACCGTCAACCGCTTCTGCTCCAGCGGCCTGCAGACCATCGCCCTGGCTGCGCAACGCGTCATCGCGGGCGAAGCCGATGTGCTGGTGGCCGGTGGCGTGGAGAGCATCTCGTGCGTGCAGAACGAAGCCAACCGGCACATGGTCACCGACGCCTGGCTGCTGGAACGCAAGCCCGAGATCTACTGGAACATGCTGCAGACGGCCGAGCAGGTGGCCAAGCGCTACGCCATCGGCCGGGAGCGCATGGACCAGTACGGTGCGGCCAGCCAGCAGCGTGCGGCGGCAGCGCAGGCAGCCGGCAGGTTCGATGACGAGATGGTGGCCTGCACGGTGACGGCCGGCGTCGTGGATCCGGTGGCCGGCTTCAGCACCCGCGAGCTCACCATCCGCGCCGATGAAGGCATCCGGCCTGGCACCACCTACGAGGGCATCAAGGATCTTCGCTCCGCCTTGCCGGGCGGGCTCATCTCGGCCGGCAACGCAAGCCAGTTCAGCGACGGCGCCGGCGCCTGCGTGGTGGTGAGCGAAGCGTTCGCGAGCCGGCGCAACCTGAAGCCGCTGGGCCGCTTTCTGGGCTTCGCGGTCGCTGGATGCGAGCCCGATGAAATGGGCATCGGCCCGGTGTTTGCCGTGCCCAAGGTGCTGAAGCGTCTGGGCCTCACGGTGGCCGACATCGACCTGTGGGAGCTCAACGAGGCCTTCGCCGTGCAGGTGCTGTACTGCGCCGACACGCTGGGCATACCGATGGACCGGCTCAACGTCAACGGTGGCGCCATCGCCGTGGGCCACCCCTACGGTGTCAGCGGCCAGCGCCTGACCGGCCACGCGCTGATCGAAGGCAAGCGGCGCGGCGCCAAGCGGGTCGTCGTCACGATGTGCATCGGCGGCGGCATGGGTGCTGCCGGTGTCTTCGAAGTGCTCTGAAGCCTGCCACCCCACTTCCTGGCTGCACATGACCGACCTCTTCTCACTCGCGGGCCGAACCGCCCTCATCACCGGTGGCTCCCGCGGCATCGGCCGCATGATTGCCGAAGGCTTCCTGGCGCAAGGCGCGAAGGTCTACATCTCGTCGCGCAAGGCGGTGGCGTGTGATGAGGTGGCGCAGGAGCTGTCCAAGCTGGGGCCTTGCATCTCGCTGCCGGCTGACCTGTCGTCGCGCGAGGGCATGGCTGCACTGGTCTCAGCCTATGCGGAGCGCGAGTCCACGCTCGACATCCTCGTCAACAACGCCGGCGCGGCCTGGGGCGAACCCTTCGAAACCTTCCCGGAGAAGGGCTGGGACAAGGTGCTCGACCTGAACCTGAAGACCCCCTTCTTCCTGACCCAGGCGCTGATCAAGCCGCTGCGTGCGGCGGCGGGCAAGCAGCCGGCCAAGGTGATCAACATCGCCTCGGTCGACGGCATCGCCGTCAACCCGCAGGACGTCTTCTCCTACACCGCGAGCAAGGCGGGCCTGATCCACCTGACCCGGCGCATGGCCCTGGAGCTGGCACGCGACAACGTCATGGTCTCGGCCATCGCGCCCGGTGCGTTTGCCTCCGAGATGAACCGCCTGGCGCGCGACCATGCCGAACAAGTCGGCAAGGCCGTACCCGCCGGGCGCATCGGCCGCAACGAGGACATGGCCGGCGCGGCGATCTACCTCGCCTCGCGCGCCGGCGACTACGTGGTGGGTGCGACGCTGGTGGTCGATGGCGGCGTCACCGTCAACGCCCCGCCGCGGCATGTTGACTTGATGGAAGGGGCGTAGGCGAGCGTTCTCAACTCCGGCCACCCCCTCTGGCCGTTCAATCGCATCAGGAAGCGGTGGCGGCTCTCGGCCGAGGTTGTGTGAAAACTCGACCGGTCGGCAATCTCAGGGCTCGTCAGACCCTTGGCACCACGGCGATCGTCGATCCTGGAGCGATTTGACGATCTGACGCGTCGTCCTTTCGTGCACAGTCCCATGAGCGCGCTTTCACACAGGCTCGGCATACGCCTGTCGGTCGGGTCGCGGGCTCGCGACCGCGAACTACGGTTGAAGACTGTCTGCAGCCGGTCAGCTTCAGCAAGTGACCGGCGGCTCAACCTGAAACCGGTCACACGAGAGTCGAAAGGGCGGATGGCCGCTGCACCTCCCTGGCCAGCAGTGCCGCTACTTCTGCGCCTTGATCGTCCTTCGCCGACCAGAGGCCTGCGCAGGTCGCAGGACAGCGCCGTAAAGCGCATGCTGCTCATCGGCGTAGGGGTCCGTACCTGGGTTGAACAAGCCCTTTATCTGCCCCCGCAGCCATTGATGGCTGGGCTCGCGCTGGGTTCGGCGGTGCCAGTACTGGTGGCCTTCGACGCCAAAGCGAAGGCCTATGCCGACGCGGGCAAGGTGCGCCTGCTGGCCGTGACGGGCCCGAAGCGCGACCTGCGCCTGCCCCAGGTGCCGACAGCCGCCGAAGCAGGGCTCAAGGACTTCGTGCTTGACTCTTGGGTCGGCCTGCTCGCGCCGGCCGGTACGCCGCCGGCCACGGTGGCGCGCCTGAACGAGGCACTGAACAAGGCGCTCACCGACGGCGCCGTGCGCGCGCGCCTGCAGGAGATGGGGCTGGCACCCGAAGGCGGCAACCCGGCGCGCATGCTTCAGCAGATTCAGAGCGAGATGACGCTGTACCGCCGCATCGCGACGAACACGAAGATGCGCTTCGATCAGTAGCGCGTTTCCTCGACAGCCTCGCTCAGACCTCGTCCAGGTGTTGCGCGGCCTGCTTGAGCAGGGCGCGCAGCCAAACCAGACCCGAATCCTTGCTCCTGAACTTGTGCCACTGCATGGATTCCTCCATGCGGTCGATGGCGATCGGCGTCGGCCTGATCTCCAGCGGCCAGGCCTGCGACAACTGGCGCGCCAGGCGGCGGTGCATGGTGGCGATGCGCTCAGTGCCCACGACCATCGCCGGCAGGGTGACGAAGCTGTAGGTCGTGACAGTCACCTTGCGCGTGACGCCGTAGCGCTTGAGGAACCAGGTCTCGAAGGCGTCCGCCCGGCTGCCGCTGGGCTGCATGGTCACGTGCTCTGCGTTCACGTAGCGGTCGAAGCTCAGCTCGCCGGCGGCCAGGCGGCTGTCGCGCCAGACCACGCAGACGAAGTCCTCGTAGAAAAGTGGCTCCAGCGGATGCTCGGGCGACATGAAGCCAGTGGGGATGATCAGCAGGTCCGCCTCGCCGCGCTCCAGGTCGCGGTGCGGTTGCGCCACCTGCGCCAAGAACTCGAAGCGCACGGTGCTATGGGCCTGCGCGGCCAGCTTGAACATCGGCGGCGCCAGGATCGCCTGGACGAAGTCGGAGGCAAAGATCCTGAAGGTGCGGTCGCTGGCGTGCGGCTGGAATTCCGGCTGCGCTCCGATCGTGCTTTCGATGCGCAGCAGCAGATCGCGCACACCGTCCTGAAGTAGCGCGCCACGGGGCGTGATTTCCATCTTGCGACCGATCGACACCAGCAGCTCGTCGTCGAAGTACTCGCGAAGGCGCGACAAGGAGCCGCTCATCGCCGAGGCGCTGACATGCATCAGCTCGGCTGCACGCGTGACGCTGCGTTCCTTCAGCAGGACATCGAGCGCCACCAGGAGGTTCAGGTCGAGCTTGTTGAATCTCACGGTGCCCAGGCTCCAGGCGGCGATCCTTCAGCAACGGCGAATCGAATCAACCCAGAATTCTGTTTGGCAGGGGCGTCGAAGGCGACCCGCACTTTCCCCGATGCGGCCAGCAGCCACCGAACAAACCCTCGAACCTTGACCGTCGCCGAATCGAGGTTTCGACCAAAACCACTTATCGAGAATCCTGCCGGCACTTAGCCTGCGCCCTGCAACAGAGGGCCAAGATGCAGGAGATTGCTGAAGAGATCGGTGTGGGTGGAGCACGCGGCGGCAGCCCTGCGTCCGTGCGCGATGCGCAGGAGCTCGCCGATGCCGGTACGTGACGTCGTCGTGGTCGGCGGCGGGCTCGCCGGCCTGGCCTGTGCGGCGGCGTGCGCGCAGGCTGGAGCCCGGATCGAACTGCTCGAGTCGGCGGCAAGCCCGCTGTCACGCGCGGCGCATCTTGAGATCGTGCCCAATCTGCTGCGCGACCTCGACACGCTCGGCGTGGCGCAGGCCTGTGTCCGCCAAGGCTTCGCATTCTCGGGTTCGAGTGTGGTGGATGAGGACGGCACGCTGCGCGCCGAACTGCCCTCGCGCCGGCTGGCGGGCCCGCTGCTGCCGCCTTCGGTGGGCATCGTCTATGAGGACTTGTTGGCCATCCTCGCTCAGCGAGCGCGTGCATTGGGTGTGTGCCTGCAATCCGGGCAGCAAGTGCTGGGCGTCGATGCCGGAGCTGGCCGCCTGACCCTGGCCGACGGTCGTTCGCGACAGGCGGACTTGGTAATCCTGGCGGCGGGCGCAGACGCTCCCATCGTGAGGGCCGTTTTCGGCGCGCCGACGGGCTCTTCTCGCGCCACGATCTGGTGGCACGCACTGATTCCGCGTCCGCATGGGCTGGACCAAGCGGTCTGGATGGCCGGTGCGGTCGGGCGCCGGCTGTTGCTTGTACCGGTGGGCATGGCGAAAGCTGGCATCGCTGTCGTCCATACGGAGGCGATGGGCCGCGAGTTCGATGCCGAAGCCATGGCCCGTACGCTTGGCAGCTGGGCGGCGTTGCCGCGCCGCCTGGCCACACTGATCCAGCCAGGCATGCCCACCACCGTGCGGGCGAGCAGCGGTTCGATGCTCGACGGACCCTGGTTCCGCGGCGCTGTGTTGTGCGTCGGTGCGTCTGCGCGTGCCGTTGCGCCCCCGTTCGGCCAGTCGGCGGCTCAGGCGGTCGAAGACGCCCTGGTGTTGGGCGAATTGATCGGCCAGGGCCTGGACCGCACACCGCTCATGGAGTGCTTCATGCAGCGCCGCGGCGAGCGCGCGCGTCGCGTGCACGGGCTGGTGCAGAAGGCGGTGCGCTGGATCGACCAGCCGGACGCCTCGACCGACCTGCTGGCGATCTCGAAGCAGTTGTCGGACATCGTGTCCATCCCTGCTTGAGTGGCGTCATGACACAGGACCTGCTGCCGGAGAAGCTAGGGGTTAACCCTCGATCGTTGCGGCACACCGAAACGTCGCTTCGTTCGAAAGGATTTCTCGAGCGACGAGCCGGCCCATAACCTTTCGCCATCGGATCCGCAAACGGATCCATCCCAAGCCACCCACCTCAGCGACTGGTCTCGACCGGCCGTCAGGCTGCACTACGCCTGAATTTTTCGAAGAAAGGCAAACGCACTCTCATGAAGATCATCGGACCCGATGCATTGGTCTTCGGCGTCGACGACGTCGCGGCCTGCGCCCAGTATCTGCAGGACTACGGCTTGCGTGCCGCCGGCGATGGACGCTACGAGGCGCTGGACGGCACGGCCATCGTCATCAAGCCCAAGGATGACGCCGCGTTGCCGCCCGGCCTGGGCACCGAGAGCATGTTGCGCGAGACCGTGTACGGCGTGGCTGACGCCGCCACGCTGGACGCGATCGAGCGCGAGATGCAGCGAGATCGTGAAGTCACCCGCCAGGGCGGCGTCGTGCGCTGCGTCGACGACAGCGGGTTTGCGCTGGCCTTCCAGGTGACCGTGCGCAAGCCGCTGAGCTTGCCCGGTGAAGCCGTCAACGCGCCCGGCGTGCCGAACCGCAAGACCAACTCGCTGGGCGTGACCGGCGACATGGACGCTTCACCGCGCACGCTGTCGCACGTCGTGTACTTCGTGCCCGACGCGGCGCAGGCCGAGGCCTTCTACGTGCGGCTGGGCTTCGTCGTCACCGACCGCCTGGGCGGCTGCGGGCCGTTCCTGCGCCCGGCCGGCACGCTGGACCACCACACGCTGTTCCTGATCCAGACGCCGCCTTTCATGCAGGGCGTGGAGCACTTCACCTTCCATCTGGGCGGGCCCACCGAAGTGATGGTCGCCGGTACCCGCCTGGTGAAGAAGGGTTACGAATCGTTCTGGGGCCCTGGCCGCCACCAGCTCGGCAGCAACTGGTTCTGGTACTTCAACAGCCCATTGGGCTGCCACGTCGAGTACGACGCCGACATGGACCTGCACGACGGGAGCTGGACCCCGCGTGAACTGCCGATGGGGGCCGAGGCGTCGCAGCACTTTCTCTTCCAGTACCGCGACAAGTGGGCCCCGGGTGGCCCGCCCCCTGGCGCTGAGCACTGATCACCCCCGAACAAGCATTCCCCTTTGGAAGCGAGGAGACACCCATGAGAGTTAACCAAGGACTTCGTCGATCGGCCATCGCCGCAGCTGCCCTGCTGGCCACTGGCGCCCAGGCGTTCGAGATCGACACCGGCAACCCCGACCTGAAACTGCGTTGGGACAACACGGTGCGCTACAGCACCGCCTTCCGCCTGGACGAGCGTTCGCCCGGCCTGTCGCGTACGGTCGTCGGGCCTACCGGCGTGGTCGGTCCCAACAACCTGAACCAGGACGATGGCAACAACAACTTCGGCCGTGGGGCGGTCTCCAGCCGCGTCGATCTGTTGAGCGAAATCGATCTGCGCGCCGGCCGCTTCGGCGCCCGCGTCAGCGCTGCGGCCTGGTACGACCAGATCTACAACCGCGCCACCGACAACACCACCGCCACCTCCAACAGCCTGAACGGCGCCGCGGCGTTCCCGTCGGAAACGCGCGAGCTGATGGGCCGTAAGGCAGAAGTGCTCGACGCCTTCGTCTTTGGCGGCTTCGAACTGGGCAGCCTGCCCGTGACCGTGCGACTGGGCCGCCACACGCTGCTTTGGGGCGAAAGCCTGTTCTTCGGTGCCAACGGCATCGCCGGCGGCCAGGCACCACTGGACCTGATCAAGCTGCAGTCGGTGCCCAACTCCACGTTCAAGGAGATCGCGCGGCCCACGGGCAAGCTGTCGGGCCAGATCCAGCTCAGCAGCGATGTCTCGCTCGGCGCATACATCACTTACGAGTGGGAGAAGACCCGCCTGATGCCTGCGGGCGCCTACCTGTCGACCAGCGACGCCACTGGCCCGGGTGCGGAGCGCATCAACGCCGGGCCTGTGGGCATCTTTGCCCGCCGACCCGACCTCGAGGCCCGCGACAGCAGCCAGGGCGGCGTGCAGCTGCGCTGGCGCGTGGATGCCATCGATACCGACCTCGGCTTCTACGCCATCCGCTACTACGCCACCGGCCCAAGCAACCCCAACTCGCGGTTCACCGGCACGCCTCCGGCACTGCGCGCTGAGACCTACCGCTGGCTGTACCACGAGGGCATCGAGGCCTTCGGTGCGAGCTTCGCCAAGACCATCAACGAGTGGGGCCTCGCTGGCGAGATGTCGTACAGGCGGAACACGCCGCTGGCCAGCACGGGCCAGTCGGTGATCCCGGCCATCGGCGTGGGCGTGAACTACGACAACCGCGACAACCCTGGCTATGCCGTGGGCGAGACCGCGCACCTGCAGTTCTCCTGGCTGGCCAGCCTCGGGCCCAACTTCCTGTCGCAGGAATCGAGCTTCGTGGGCGAGATCGCTTGGAACAAGCGCATGAAGGTCACGAAGAACCCGCAGATGATGAACCCCAACGCCGATGAGACGGCCACGGCCATCCGCACGTCGTTCTCCCCGAGCTACCGGCAGGTGCTGCCGGGCCTGGACCTCACGCCCAGCATTGGCCTGGGCTACACCTGGGGCAAGTCCTCGGCCGTCGGCCCGGCCTTCGGCCCCGACAAGGGAGGCGACCTCACAGTGGGCCTGGGCGCGGTCTACCTGGGTGCCTGGAACGTCAACCTGAATTACGTCCGCTACCTGGGCGCCGAGGGCCCAACGCTGGACAACACCAACAACGCCCAGTTCAGGCAGGCGCTGAAGGACCGCAACTTCATCTCGCTGTCGCTGCGCACCACCTTCTGAACACGAACCATTCGGAGACTCGCATGTCGATTCGTACACTCACTGCCCGGGCCGCCGTTCTCGGCCTGACGGTCCTGGCCACGGCCGCGTTTGCCGCGGTTACGGCCGAAGAAGCCGCCCGGCTGAAGACTGACCTCACGCCCTTCGGCGCCGAACGCGCCGGCAACAAGGACGGCACGATCCCAGCCTGGACCGGTGGCCACACCACGCCGCTGCCCGGCTTCAAAAACGGCGGCCGTCGTGGCGACCCCTTCGCGTCGGAGAAGCCGCTTTACAGCATCACGGCCGCCAACATGGCCCAGCATGCAGAGAAGCTGACCGAGGGCACGCAGGCCCTGCTGAAGAAGTATCCGCAGACCTTCCGCGTCGATGTTTACAAGACGCACCGCACCGCGGCAGCACCGCAGTGGGTGTACGACAACACTTTCAAGAACGCGACCACCGCCAAGATGGACGGCGTCACGGTGACCGGTGCCTTCGGCGGCATTCCGTTTCCGGTGCCGAGGTCGGGCCTGGAGGTGATGGCCAACCACGAGCTGCACTGGCGCGGCGAGTCGTGGCAGAACGACTTCCGTGGCTACCTCGGCACGGCGTCTGGGCAGCGCGTGCTGTCGGTGGACGCAGTTGGTGACTGGCAGATGCCGTACTACACGCAAGGCCAGGCCGACAAGTTCAAGGGCGAGTACTGGCTGATCCGCCTCGTCAACTCGGGACCCCCGGTGCGTGCCGGCGAGGCCATCACCGGCCGTCAGAACCTTGAGCACGACAAGTCCGGCACCTGGGTCTACCTAACCGGTCAGCGCCGCGTGCGCAAGCTGCCCAACGCGTGCTGCGACACGCCGACGCCGGCGTCGGCCGGCGTGGCCAGCTTCGACGAGGTGGACGTGTTCGCCGGCCGGCCCGACAGATTCGACTGGAAGATCGTGGGCAAGCGGGAGATGCTGATCCCATACAACACCAACCGCATGCACGTGCCGGCCAAGGACAGCGACCTGCTGATGGCCCACCACCTCAATCCCGACCACGTACGCTGGGAACTGCACCGCGTCTGGGTCATCGAGGCCAACCTCAAGCCCGGCCAGCGTCACCAGGCGCCCAAGAGCCGCTACTACGTGGACGAGGACACCTGGGTGGCCGTGCTCGGTGATCGATGGGACGCCAATGGCCAGCTCTGGAAGACCAACTGGGCCCATCCGGTGGTGATGCCCGACCTGCCGGCCACCACGCCGGCCCAGCAGTGGGGCTTCAACGACCTGATCTCCGGCGCTTGGTACGCGAGCGGCGTGGTCAACGAGAAGACGTCGCAGTACCGCATCGTGCCCCGGCGTCCGGACTCGTTCTTCACGCCTGAGGCGATGGCCGGCGAAGGCGTGCGCTAAGACGACGCTGCGCCCATCCCAAACCCGTCGTCGGCCCGCGGCCCGACGGGATCGACCGTCGCCCCTGCCCAGAACGAACGACCCATGAACAACCTGTGCGTACATCGCGCCTTGCGCCAGATGCGGCTGCCGCATCGGCTGGGCCCCGTGCTGCTGAGCCTGTTTGCTGCATCGGCCCTGCCCGTCGGTGCGACCCCCGTCGGCGATGCCGTAGAGCGGCAGGCGCTGATGGTGCGGCAGCCCGCACGCGTGGTCACGCTCTCGGCTGCGATGGCGGGCGACCGTGTGGTGGCCGTGGGAGAACGCGGCGTCATTGCCCTCAGCGACGACCGCGGTGCCCGCTGGCGGCAGGCGGTCAGCCCGGTCAGCGTGACGCTCACGCAGGTGCGCTTTGCCGATGCACGTCACGGTGTGGCCATCGGTCACGGCGGTACGGTGCTCACCACCGACGATGCGGGCGCCACCTGGCAGCGGCGGCTGGACGGCCGGCGCCTGGCGCTGTTGGCACAGGAAGCCGCGAAGGCTTCGGGTGACCCGGCGCAGCAGCGCGATGCCGACCGCCTGGTGGCCGACGGCCCGGACAAGCCGTTCCTCGATGTGGCCATCTGGGATGCGAAGCGGCTGCTCGTGGTGGGGGCCTACGGTATCGCCTTCCACAGCAGCGACGGCGGACAGACCTGGCGCACCTGGATGGACCGACTGCCCAATCCCAAGGCGCTGCACCTTTACGTGCTGCGCCGACAGGGTTCGACCCTGCTGTTGGCTGGGGAGCAGGGCCTGCTGCTGCGCTCGGACGATGACGGCGCCAACTTCCGGCCGCTGACTTCGCCCTACCGGGGCAGCTGGTTCGCCGGCGAGATGCTGCCGTCCGGCGAATGGGTGCTGGGCGGCCTGCGCGGCAACGCCTGGCGCAGTGCCGACGGTGGTGCCAGCTGGACAGCCCTGGCGGTGCCCATGCCTGCAGCGATCACGGGCATGGCCGTTGACCCCTCTGGTGAGCTGCTGTTCGTGAACCAGGCCGGCCACGTGCTCAAGCGCGACGGGGACCGCCTGGTGCCCACCACACGCGACGCCATGCCCCCTCTGGCAGGCCTGAGCGTGCTGCCCGGCGGTGGACTGCTGACCTACGGCGTGGCCGGGGTCGCGCTGGTCGGCGGCACGCCCGCCGCTGCAAGGTAATTGCCATGGGCATGAACATTTCTGCATCAGCCGGCTCTGCGCCCCCGATGGAGCACTTCGACCCCCGGTCGGGCTCGCTCATCGAGCGCGCCCTGTTCAACAACCGCTGGCTGGTGGTGCTGTTGTGCGGGCTGGTGACAGCCCTGCTCGGCTGGCAGGCCACGCGGCTGCAGCTGAATGCCAGCTTCGAGAAAACGATCCCGACGCAGCACCCCTACATCCAGAACTACCTGAAGCACCAAGCCGACCTCAGGGGCCTGGGCAACGCCGTGCGCATCGCGGTGGCCCGGCCCGAGGGCAGCATCTACCACGCCGCGTACCTGGACACACTGCGCCGTGTCAGCGACGAGGCGTTCCTGATGCCCGGCGTGGACCGGGTCGGCATGAAGTCGCTGTGGACGCCCAGCACCCGCTGGGTGGGCGTCACAGAAGACGGCCTGGAGGGCGGCCCCGTCATCCCCGACGGGTATGACGGCTCCCCCCGGGCCTTGCAGCAGCTGGCCGCCAACGTGGCACGGTCAGGCGAGGTGGGGCAGCTGGTGGCCCGCGACGCGCGCTCTTCGGTGATCTTCGTGCCTTTGCTGGCGCGAACCGCAGACGGCCAGACGCTGGACTACGCCGCCATCTCCACGGCGCTGGAAGCCTTGCGCATCAAGTACGAAGCTGAAGGCGTGCGCATCCATGTCACGGGCTTCGCCAAGATCGTCGGAGACCTGATCGACGGCGTGCGAGCGGTGCTGGTTTTCTTCGCGATCGCCGTGTTGATCGCGACGGCCATGGTCGGCTGGTACACGCGCTGCGTGCGGTCCACGGCGCTGGTGGTGCTGGCTTCGCTGGTTGCAGTGGTGTGGCAACTGGGCTTGCTGCCGCTGATGGGCTATGCGCTGGACCCGTACTCCATCCTCGTGCCTTTTCTGGTGTTCGCCATCGGCATGAGCCACGGCGCCCAGAAGATGAACGGCATCATGCAGGACGTGGGCCGCGGCGCGCACAAGCTGGTAGCGGCGCGCTTCACTTTCCGCCGCTTGTTCCTGGCCGGCCTGACCGCGCTCCTGGCTGATGCGGTGGGCTTTGCCGTGCTGCTGGTGATCGACATCGCGGTCATCCGCGAGCTGGCAATTGCCGCGTCCATCGGCGTCGCGGTGCTCATCTTCACCAACCTGATCCTGCTGCCGGTGCTGCTGAGCTACACCGGCGTCAGTGCCCGCGCCGCCGCCCGCAGCCTGCGCGCCGAACAGGCCGACGCCAGTGGCGCTGCGAAGCACCCGCTGTGGGCCTTTCTCGACCGCTTCACGCGCCGGCGCTGGGCTGCCGCGGCCGTGATCGTCGGCCTGGTCATGGGCGTGGGAGGTTTTGCCGCCAGCACCCGGCTGCAGATCGGCGACCTGGACCCCGGCGCGCCGGAGCTGCGTGCCGACAGCCGCTACAACCGCGACGTCGCCTTCCTCAACGCCGCCTACGGCGCCTCAAGCGACGTGCTGGCGGTGATGGTGCAGACGCCGCCGGGCCAGTGCTCCAACTACGAGGCGCTGAACAAGGTCGACGCGCTGGAGTGGCAGCTGCGCCAGATCGACGGCGTGGAGGGCACCAACACGCTGGCGCTGCTGAACCGCCGCGTGCTGTCGGGCCTGAACGAAGGCAACCCGCGCTGGTACGAGTTCCTGCCCAACCAGGACATGCTCAACACCGTGACCGCCGGCGCGCCCCGTGGTCTCTACAACGACGCCTGCTCGCTGCTGACGATGTACGTGTACCTGCGCGACCACAAGGCCGAGACACTCACGCGCGTGGTCGGCCACATTGAGGCCTACGCCAAGGCCAACGACAGCGACAACGCCCGATTCCTGCTGGCCGCAGGCTCGGCGGGCATCGAGGCGGCGACCAACATCGTTGTCAAGGACGCATGGCGGCAGATGCTGCTGCTGGTGTACGGGGCCGTGTTGCTGCTGTGCTTCATCACTTTTCGCTCCTGGCGCGCGGTCGTGGTGGCGGTGCTGCCGCTGGTGGTGACGTCGATGATGGCCGAGGCGCTGATGGTGGTGCTGGGGATGGGCGTCAAGGTGGCCACGCTGCCGGTGATCGCGCTGGGCGTGGGCATCGGCGTGGACTATGCGCTGTACATCCTGTCGGTCGCGCTGACGCAGCTGCGTGCGGGCAAGAGCCTGTCGGAGGCCTATTACCGCGCGCTGCTGTTCACCGGCAAGGTGGTGCTGCTCACTGGCGTGACGCTGGCTGTCGGCGTCATCACCTGGGTCGCCAGCCCCATCAAGTTCCAGGCTGACATGGGGCTGCTGCTGGCCTTCATGTTCCTATGGAACATGCTCGGCGCGCTGGTGCTGCTGCCAGCCCTCGCTCACTTCCTGCTTAAGCCTTCGCCGGTCTGTCACCCGCGGGGCGAATCGCATCCTGCGCTGGCATCGATGGAAGGCGCTCGATGAGTACTTCAAGCGCCTGGGCACTGCGACAGCGGACCGCCGCCGGCGTCGGCTGCTCGAGTCCGGACGAGCCCCTGGCTCCGGCAAACCAACCCCAGCCCTGAATGGACGCGATCGATGTTCAAGTATTTCCCCACCAACTACGTCTGGAACCTTTCCGTCGATCTCGCCATCGAGATGGGCGCACGTATCGGCGAAATCGAAGCCATGTGCGCGCCTTTGCAGGAGGCCGCCAAGGCGCCTGACGCTGCTGGTACCCAAGCCTTCCGCGAGACCTGGGTCCGGATGGCAGACACCCTTTGCGAACTGGCCACTGAGGACGAGGCACGAGGCCGCCTGCTGTCAGCGGGCGAGAAATACAAGCGCGCATCGTCCTACCTGATCACCGCCGAGCGGCTGCAGGCCCACGGCTCGGCCGGCCGCATGGCGATCTACCACCGAGAGCTGGCGCTGTTCAACAAGGGCATGGGCCTGCTCGGCGAGCCGGTGCAGCGGGTCGAGATCCCCTACCAGGGCAAGCTGCTGTCGGCGCTGTACCGCCCCGCCGAAGGCCTGAAGCCGGGCCAGCGCGCGCCCGTGCTGGTGCAGCTCAACGGGCTGGATTCCACCAAGGAAATGAAATACCTCGTCGGCCTGCCGGGCTGGCTGGCCCGGCGGGGCGTGGCGTCGCTGGTGGTCGACCAGCCCGGCACCGGGGAGGCGCTGCGCCTGCATGGCCTGACCGCCCGCTACGACGCCGAGCACTGGGCTGCCAAGGTGGTGGACTGGCTGGAGCAGCGCGACGACATCGACGCCAAGCGCATCGGCTGCGAGGGTGTGTCGCTCGGCGGCTACTACTGCCCGCGCGTGGTGGCGATGGAGCCGCGTTTCGCCTGCGGCGTGGCCTGGGGCGCCAACCACGACTGGCGCGACGTGCAGAAGCGCCGGCTCGAGAAGGAAGGCGACTTTCCCGTGCCGCATTACTGGGGCCACGTCTGCTGGGTGTGGGGCGCCAAGGACGTCGAGGACTTCATGCGCATCGCCGAAGACGTGCACCTGGACGGCGTGGTCGAGAAGATCCGCGTGCCCTTCCTCGTCACCCACGGCGAGCGCGACTCGCAAATCCCGCTGAAGTGGGCGCACCGCACCTACGAGCAGCTGGTCAACAGCCCAAAGCGCGAGCTCAAGATCTTCACCGACCGCGAAGGCGGCGCTCAGCACGCCAGTTTCGACAACAGCATCAACGCCGGTCAGTACATCGCCGACTGGGTGGCCGAGACGCTGGGCGCTCGCACCGCCTGAAGCGCAAGGCCGTGACGCGCTCGATCCTGCTGTGCCACCGCGACGAGCTGCCCGAAGGCAGCTCGCGCGGCTTCGACCCGCACCGCCAGGGCCGCGACACGGTCTTCGTGGTGCGCAAGGACGGCCTGCATGGCTACCGCAACGCCTGCCCGCACTGGGCCGACACGCCCATGGCCTGGCGCAAGGACGCCTACCTGAGCGGTGACGGCCTGCACATCGCCTGCCATGCCCACGGCGCGCGTTTCGACATCGCCAGCGGCGTGTGCGTGCTCGGGCCCTGCATGGGTCAGGTCCTGACCCACATTCCCTTGATTCAGAACGACGACGGCGAGATCCGTCTGATCACACCCCACAGCACGGAGACACACACGTGAACCTCAGCACCTTGAAGACCCTGATCATCGGCGGCGGATTTTCCGGCATGTCTGCAGCCATCGAACTGCGCAAGCACGGTGCCGATGTCGACCTGGCCGAGATCGACGCCGGCTGGCGCAGCTACGGCGCCGGCATCAGTCTGGGCGGCGCCACGCTGCGCGCCTTCAAGCAGTTGGGCATCCTCGAGGCCTTCCTGCGCGAAGGCAATGCGGCGGACGGCGTGAAGATCTGCCTGCCCCACGGACAGCAGGTCGCCGAGCTACCCACGCCCCGTGTAGCCGGACCCGATGTGCCTGGTGGCGGCGCCATCATGCGCCCGGTGCTGGCGCGCATCCTGGCCGACGCCACGCGCGCCTCGGGCGCGAACGTGATGCTCGGCAGCACGTTCACGCACATCGCGCAGGACGCCGAAGGCGCCGACGTGACCTTCACCGACGGCCAGCGCCGCCGCTACGACCTGGTGATCGGTGCCGACGGCCTGTATTCGAAGACGCGCGAAACGCTGTTTCCTGATGCGCCCAAGCCGCGCTACAGCCGACAAGCCGTGTGGCGGGCTGTCGTCACCCGGCCGCCCGAAATCAACTGCGCAACGATGTGGATGGGCCGCGTCAAGCCGGGCGTCAATCCGGTCTCGGCCACGCACATGTACCTGTTCATCACCGAGCATCGGCCGACCAACGATCACGTTGACCCGGCGACCTTTGTGCCGCAACTGAAAGCCTTGTTGGCCGACTTCCCGGCACCGGCGCTGCAGAAGATCAGTGCCGAGCTGGGACCGGATTCGCTGGTGGTGTTCCGGCCGCTGGAGGGCTTGCTGATGCCGCGCCCGTGGCACAGCGGCAACGCGGTGCTGATTGGCGACACGGTGCACGCCACCACGCCGCATCTGGCCAGCGGTGCATGCATCGGCATCGAGGATGCCCTGGTGCTGGTGGACGAGCTGGCCCGCGCGCCGAGCCTGCCTTCGGCCCTCAAGTCGTTCGAGGACCGGCGCTGGGAGCGCTGCCGAATGGTGGTCGAGAACTCGTGGCGTCTTGGTGAGATCGAAATCGAGAACGGCGACAAGGACGAGCACGGGCGGATCATGCGCGAGTCGCTGATGGCACTCTGCCAACCCATCTGAGCCCGGACGCCACATGCCATCGAATGTCGACAGCCGGCGCGGCCGCATCGCGCTGATGGTGGCGCATTGCGCCGGCATGGTGGACCTCATTGCACTGCCCCTGTGGGTGGGCGCGCTCATCTCGCACTACCGCTTCGACCCGCAGCAGGCTGGCGGCCTGGCCACGCTGTTCCTACTAGGCGTGGTGGTGGCCAGTGTGGGACTGGCCCCGCGCTTTGCCCGGCTGAACGGCCGACGCGTCGCAGCGGTGGGGTTTGCGGTGGGTGCGGCCGGATTCGCGGCGGCCTTCAAGGTGACCGATTACGCAACGCTCGCCGCGCTGCACGCAGGCAGTGGCCTGGGGATCGGCGCGGCGCTCAGCGTGACTCACGGCACCATCGCCCGCAGTGCGCAACCGCATCGTCTTTTTGCGCTGGTGGGCATTGCGCTTGGGTTCTTCGCGGTGGTGTTCCTCGCGGCCACGCCGCAAGTCATGGCGGCGACCGGTGCACCGACGCTCTTTGCCGTGTTTGCGGGCGTGATGCTGTTGGCCGCCGCTGTCGCGGTGCTCGCGTTTCCGGCAGCGCCGGCCCCGCGTCAAGGGGCGGAAACAGGGCCTGCTGGTCATGCGTTGCCTCCGCTGGACAAGGCGGTGTGGTTCGGCATTGCCGGCATCGTGTGCATGACCGTGGTTCAGGCGATGACCTTCAGTTTCCTGGAGCGCGCGGGCAGCGCGCGAGGCTTCGAGCGGCAGGCGATCAACGCGGCGCTGGTGCCCATCGGCCTCGTGAACCTTTTTCCGGCGGCGCTGGCGGCCCTGCTCGAGAGGCACTGGCCGGCACGCGGCGTGCTCCTAGTGGCGCCCCTGGTGCAAGCGGCCATCACCGCAACGATCATGAATGCCAGCGGCTACCCCGTCTTCGCGGTGGCGGTGGCGGTGTTCGCCTCGGTGATCATCTTCGCGCACACCTTCGCCTTCGGCCTGCTCGCCCGCCTGGACCCCACGGGCCGTGCCATGGCCGCTACGCCTGCCATGCTGATGGCCGGCTCGGCGATCGGGCCGGTGCTCGGCGGCACGCTGGTCAAGTCGCTGGGCTACGGCAGCCTGGGCGTGGCCGCCGGGTTGATGGCCGTGGTGGCGGTGGCGTGCTTCTCGCGCCTGCCGTCTAGCGCCAGCCGCAGCGCCGCACACCCGGCGGCGGCCTGAGAGGGTGCGATCGCCGTTGGCGCACCCCAGCGTGACATCAGCCTCACAAGGAGCCACCCGCCATGAACCTGGCCGCCAAGACCCGCCGCCGCTTCGTCGACCTCTCGATCTTTCTCGAGAACGACGTGCTGTCCGACCCGCCGCCGCTGGCGCCCAAGATCACCTATCAGAAGCATGCCGACACCTTGCCGGAGTTCCTGGCCATGCTGCCGGGCACGAAGCCCGAGGACTACCCCGACGGCGAGGCCGCAGCCGCCGAATGGGTGACGCTGACCACGCACAGCGGCACGCACCTGGATGCGCCCTGGCATTTCCACTCCACGCAGGACGCCAAGGCCGGCGGCAGCCGCCCCAGCATCACTATCGACCAAGTGCCTCTGGAGTGGTGCTTCCAGCCGGGTGTAAAGCTCGACTTCCGGCACTTCGCCAATGGCTACGTGGTCACCGCGACCGACGTCGAGGCCGAGCTTCGGCGCATCGGGCACGAACTGCAGCCGCTGGACATCGTCGTCGTGAACACGCGCGCAGGCGCTCGCTACGGCCACAACGACTACGTGAGCACCGGATGCGGGATGGGCTATGAAGCCACGATGTACCTGCTGGAACGCGGTGTGCGCCTGACGGGCACGGATGCGTGGAGCTGGGATGCCCCGTTCAGCTACACCGCACAGCGCGTGGCAGAGACGGGCAACAAGGCGCTGATCTGGGAGGGCCACAAGGCCGGCCGTGACGTCGGCTACTGCCACATCGAGAAGATGCACAACCTGGAGGCGCTGCCGCCCCACGGATTCACCATCTGCTGCTTCCCGCACAAGATCCGGGGCGCGTCCGCCGGTTGGACGCGGGCCGTGGCGATCTTCGATGAGTCGGAGCCCGCGGCATGAGCTTCCCCCCCATCCACCGCGTCGTCACCGGGCACGATGATCAGGGCAAGGCCGTCGTTGCCAGCAACGGCCCGTTGCCCACCGTCGTCGAGCTCAAGGCGATCCCGGGCACAGTGTTCCATGAAGTCTGGGAGACCCGCGCCACCCCGGCATCGGTGGACAGCGGTGCCGATCCCACCATCGGCGCGTTGACGCTGCCGCCGCCGAAGCAGGGGACCCGCATCCGCTTCGTGGACATCCCGCCCGACACCGCCGAGTACCTGGCGCACGGTGCCTCGCGCATGAAGGACGCGTTCGAGCAGATCGGCGACGCGCAGGCTTCCACCGTGAAGGCCGATTCGCCGCACCCGCTGATGCATCGCACCGAGTCGGTGGATTACGGTGTGGTCATCGAGGGCGAGATGACGCTGGTGCTGGACGATTCCGAGGTGCTGCTCAAGCCCGGCAGCGTGGTCGTGCAGCGCGGCACCAACCACGCCTGGGCCAACCGCTCGGGCAAGCTCTGCCGCATGCTGTTCGTGCTGGTGGACGGGCAGTACGAGCCCTCCCTGGCCGCGGCCCTGGCGCAGCGATGAACGTCTCGTCGCAGGCGGCTGCCTTGTTCGACCTGCGCGGCAAGGTGGCGCTGGTGACCGGTGGCGACAGGGGCTTGGGCCATGCCATTGCGCAGGCACTGGCCGGGGCTGGCGCCACGGTGCACATCGTCAGCGAAGACGCCCAGCGCGTGGCTGCGGCCGCCACTGCCCTGCAGGAGCGGGGCGCGGTGGTCGAGGGACACGCCTGCGACGTGCGCGACGGCGAACGCGAGCATGCGCTGGTGAACACGCTCGCCCAGCGCCATGGTGGCCTGGACATCGTGGTGGCCAACGCCGGCGTGTCCGACGCCATGGGCGGAAGCGCACGCGGCCTGGACGACGACTACCGCAGGGTAATGGCCATCAACCTCGACGGCGCCGTCTCGCTGTGCCAGGCCGCGGTGCCCGCGCTGCGCCAGCGCGGCGGCGGCAGCATCGTGTTGATGGCCAGCCTGGCCGGGCTCCGCGGCAACCGCGCGCTTGGGCCCTATGCGCTGAGCAAGGCCGCGCTGGCGCAACTGGCGCGCAACCTGGCGGTGGAGTTCGGCCCCGACAACATCCGCGCCAATGCCATCGCGCCGGGCTTCATCCGCACCGAACTGGCCGCTCCGCTGTTGGCCAACGCCGGCTTCATGGCGCGGCGCATGCAGAACACCCCGTTGCGCCGACCCGGCGAGCCGCACGAAGTGGCCGCGGCGGCGCTGTTTCTCGCCAGCCCCGGCGGTGCTTTCGTGACCGGCCAGACGCTGGTGGTCGACGGCGGCACCCTCATCACCGACGGATCCTGATCCCAGAAAGCCCACCCATGAAACTCGCCACCCTGAACGACGGCAGCCCTGACGGGCGCTTGGTCGTCCTGTCTGCCGACGGCAGCCGCTGCGTTGACGCCGGTTCCGTGGCACCCACGCTGCAGGCTGCGCTGGAACGCTGGACCGGCGCTGAACCCGCGCTGCGCGAACTGCAGCGAGCGCTGGACGATGGGCGCGCCGCCGGTGCGCGGCCCTTCGTCGCGTCCGAGGCCCTGGCCCCTCTGCCGCGCGCCTGGCAGTGGCTGGATGGTTCGGCCTTCCAGTCGCACGGCGACCTGATGTCCGAGGTGTTCAAGATGGAGAAGCTGCCCTACGACGAGCGGCCGCTGATGTACCAGGGCGTGTCCGATCGCTTCCTGGCGGCCCACGCCGACGTGCCGCTGCCGTCGGCCGGCGACGGCATCGACTTCGAGGGCGAGTTCGGCGTCATCACCGATCGTGTTCCGATGGGCGTGTCGCGCGAGCAGGCCCTGAGCCACATCCGCCTGGTGGTGCTGATCAATGACTGGTCTCTGCGCCGCATTGCGCCGATCGAGATGAAGACCGGCTTCGGATGGATCCAGGCCAAACCGGCCAGCAGTGTGGCGCCGATCGCCGTGACACCCGACGAAATTGGCAGCGGGTGGCGCGAAGGCCGTGTGCAGATGAGGCTGGAGGTCGATTGGAACGGCCGGCGCTTCGGCGCCGCGCACGGTGGACCGATGGCCTTCGGTTTCGACCAGTTGGTCGCGCACGCGGCTTACAGCCGCGAGCTGGTGGCGGGCACCGTGATCGGCTCAGGTACCGTGTCGAACGACGATTACCGCACGGTCGGTTCGTCGTGCATCGCTGAGCGGCGCGCCATCGAGCTGCTCGACGAGGGCGAGCCGCGAACGCCGTACATGAGCTTCGACGATCGCGTGCGCATGCAGGCGCGCTTCGAGGACGGCCGCGAAGGCCCGTTCGGCGTTATCGACCAGCGTGTCGTCAAGGCTTGAGGGGGCACAGCATGCGAGTTCTCGTCACCGGTGCCGCCGGCTTCATCGGCCAGGTGCTCGTCCAGCGATTGCTGCGTCACGGCCTGGCCGGCAAGCCCATCTCCCAGATCGTTGCGGCCGACCTGTCGTTGCAGAGCCTACCCAATGATGCACGGCTGCGGCTCGTATCGGGCTCGATCGCCGACCCCGGCGTGCTGGAGCAGGCGCTGGCCGATCCCGTGGATGCGGTGTTCCACCTGGCCAGCGTGCCCGGCGGCGCTGCTGAGCGCGACCCCGAGCTCGGCCGGCGTGTGAACCTCGATGCGACCGTACGCCTGCTTGACCTGCTGCGGTCCCAGGACAAGCCAGCCCGCCTGGTGTTTGCCAGCACCGTGGCGGTGTACGGCGACCCGCTGCCCGACCGGGTGGACGAGCGGACCGCCCCCCGACCTGCTCTCAGCTACGGCGCGCACAAGCTGGCCTGCGAGGTGCTGATCGCCGACGCGGCCCGCCGCGGTTGGGTGGATGCGTGCTCGCTGCGCCTGCCCGGCGTGGTGGCGCGCCCGGGTGACGGGGCAGGGCTGATCTCGGCCTTCATGAGCCAGCTCTTTTGGAAACTGCGCGCTGGTGAGCCGATCACCCTGCCGGTCACAGCCGAGGGCACGGCATGGTGGATCTCGGCGGGGGCGTGCGTGGACAACTTGCTACACGCCGCGGCCATGGACTGCCGCCAGCTTGACCCCCGGCGCGTGGTGCAACTGCCCGCGCTGTGCCTGCCCATGAGCGCCGTGATCGACGCGCTGTCGCGGGCTTGCGGCGAAGACCGGCGTGCCCTGGTGCGCCACGAACCGCAGGAGATGGTGCAGCGCCTGTTTGCGTCGTACCCGCCCCTGCACACGCCAGGCGCGCTGGAGCTGGGCTTTCACCATGACGGCGACGCCGATGGCCTGGTACGCCGGGCGACGGCGCCAGCCACTTCAGACTGACATACGGAACCTGCTATGACCCCCATCGACCCCGACCGCCGCCGTCTCCTGCTGGCCGCCGGCGCCAGCCTGGCAGCCCCCGGGCTGGCCACCGCCCAGGCCCCGATCGCCTATCCCAGCAAGCCGGTGCGGCTCATCGTGCCGTTTCCGGCCGGCGTGTCGCCGGACGTGGTGGCACGGCAATGGGCTGACCGCTTCGCCAAGCTCGCCGGCCAGCCGGTTGTTGTGGAGAACCGTGCGGGCGCCAGCACGATCATCGCCACGCAATTTGTGGCCTCAGCGCCGGCCGATGGCCACACGCTGCTGTGGACGGTCAACAACACTTTCTCGATCAACCCGTTCGTCTTCAAGAAGCTGCCCTACAAGGCCGACGACTTCGTGGCGGTCACCCAGGTGCTGGCGGTGCCCTATGTGCTGTTGATTGCTGCCGATGCGCCCTGGCGCACGCTGGCCGACTTGCTGCGCGACGCCAAGGCCAGGCCCGGCATGCTGACTTACGCGTCGGCAGGCATCGGCACCGGGTTGCATGTGATGATGGCCCGCCTGCTCAACACGGCCGGCGTGACGATGACGCATGTGCCCTACAAGGAACCCTTCATGCCCGACGTGATGGGTCGCCGTGTCGATGTCGGCGTCGACGCCAGCACCACGGCGATTTCCCAGATCAAGGGCGGCCGCGTGCGCGCGCTGGCCGTTTCCAGCCCACAGCGGCTGGAGCAACTGCCCGACGTGCCGGCCATTGCCGAGTCCTTCCCCGGATTCACGGGTGACTCCTGGCAGGGGCTCTTCGTGCCGCGCGGCACGCCCAAACCCGTGGTCGACACGCTGGCCGGTCTGTCGAACCGCATCGTGGAGTCGGCCGACTTCCGTGGCGTGCTGCGCGAGTACGGGTTGCCGCCGGTGGGCAGCACGCCCGCGGCCTTCACCCAGTTCCTGGCCGAGGACGCCCGCAAGTGGGCCAAAGTCGTTCAGGACAACCAGATCACCGTCGAGCAGTGAGTTGAACGTGCCCCGCCAAGTCGTCATCAGTTGCGCCATCACGGGCTCCATCCACACGCCCAGCATGTCGCCGCACCTGCCGCTGACGCCGGAGCAGATCGCCACCGAGGCCATCGCCGCGGCCCGGGCCGGCGCTGCGGTGCTGCACCTGCATGCGCGTGATCCGGCCGATGGCAGCCCGTCGTTCGATCCCGGGGTGTTCAGGCAATTCCTGCCGCAGATCCACGCCTCGACCGACGCCGTCATCAACATCACCACCGGCGGCTCGCACACGATGACACTGGAGCAGCGCCTCGCGGCCGCGATGGACGTGAGGCCCGAGATGGCCTCGTGCAACATGGGCTCGATGAACTTCGGCTACTTCCAGGTGCTGGACAAGCTCAAGGAGTTCCGCTTTGGGTGGGAGCACGACTACCTGGCCGGGTCGCGCGACCGCATCTTCCGCAACACCTTCGGCGACATCGAGCACATCCTCACGACGCTGGGCGCGCAGCACGGCACGCGCTTCGAGTTCGAGTGCTACGACGTCGGCCACCTGTACACCCTGAAGCACTTCGTCGACCGCGGCCTGGTCAAGGGCACGCTGTTCCTGCAGTTCGCGCTGGGCATCCTGGGCGGCATCGGCGCCGACCCGGAGAACCTCACCCACATGAAGCGCATCGCCGACAAGCTCTTCGGCGACGGCTATCAGTTCTCCGTCCTCGCGGCAGGCCGCCATCAAATGCCGATGGCCACGCAGGCGGTGCTGCTGGGCGGGCACGTTCGCGTGGGGCTGGAGGATTCGCTCTACGTGGGCAGAGGCCAGCTGGCCGCGAGCAATGCCGAGCAGGTACGCCAGATCCGCGGCATCGTCGAATCGCTCGGCCTGGAGGTGTCCACGCCCGACGACGCGCGCCGCCTGCTGCAACTCAAGGGCCGCGTCCACGTGCGGCTGGCCTGAACCCCGGAGGAGCGACACCATGAAGCGCCGCAATCCTCTTCAAGGCTGGCAGGTCGACCGTACATCGATCGTCCATGTCGGCCACGACCTGCAACGCCCCGAGTGCGTACTGGCCGAGCGCGATGGCACCCTGTGGGCCGCGGACGCCCGCGGCGGCGCCATGCGCATAGCGCCCGACGGCACGCTGCGGCTCGTGGTGCCCACGGTGCCGCAGGAGGACGCGGCCACGGCCGACTTCGAGACGCGCTACGTCCAGAGCCACGGCTCCTTGCCCAACGGCATGGCCTTCCTGCCCAACGGCGACTTCATCATCGCCAACTGGGGCACCGACTCGGTGGAGGTGATGACGCGCGAAGGCCAGGTTCGCCGGCTGTTCGACCGCATCGATGGCCGACCGCTGGGCAAGGCCAACTTCGTGATGCGCGACCGCCGTGGCCGCATCTGGCTGACCGTGACCACACAGATGAACCCGTGGACCGAGTCGATCAACGCGCGCGTCGCCGACGGCTACGTCGCCCTCATCGACGAGCGCGGCGCGCGCATCGTTGCTGACGGTTTCATGGGCACGAACGAGGTGCGCATGGATGCCGCCGAGGAATGGCTCTACGTCGTTGAGAGCAACGCCCGCCGCATCTCGCGGCTGCGCGTGCACGACGACGGCTCGCTCTCGCACCGTGAGGTCTATGGCCCGAGCCGCCTGGCCGGCTTCCCTGACGGCTTCGCATTCGACGCCTTCGGCAACCTGTGGATCACGCTGGTGATGGCCGATCGGCTCATCGCGCTGACTCCTGAGGGCGACGTGCTGACACTGCTGGATGACGGTAACCCTGAGGCGACGAAAAGGCTTGACCAGCACTACGAGGCGCGCACGCTCACGCCGCAGATCATGGCCGACGCCGCGGGGACGCTCGCCCCCTGGATGGCGAGCGTGACCTTTGGTGGTCCGGACCTGCAGACGGTTTACCTTGGGAGTCTTCGAGGTACCACGCTACCCGCATTCCGCGCGCCTGTGGCCGGTCTCCGGCTGGCGCACTGGGACGAAGGGCCGCGGTGATGGTCGACCCTTGGCCTCTCATCGGAACGTGGCAGTGCGCCCGGATCTTGGAAGGCAAGGTGCAGAGGCTGGGTCTTGATCCGACGGACTGCGAAAAGCACTCGATGCGGCGCTCCGACGCCACTCCGAACTCTCCGCAGACGTAGACGGCGTACGCGATGGTGCCGCGCACGGCGGTGCTGGACCCCGCCGCGACGCTGCACACACCGCAGGACCTGCTCTACGCCACCGCCATTCGCTCGGTTGACCACGCCGTGGAGTGCTACTGCTCGCCGATGGCTTCACCGGCGACCGAGGCGCTATGTCTGCACGGGCTCAGCCTGCTCACCCAGGCGCTGCGGGCCATGCGTCTCGACGGAACCACCGCCCACGCCCACCAGCAAGTCGGCATCGACACGGCGTGCCATGGCGGCCGCGGCGATCACGTCCTCGCGCGGGCTGTGCGCGCGCACCGCCGCGAAGGTGCCGGCATGTCGCGCCCCGAGCGATCGTTCGATTTGCTGCAACGCTCCATCGGGCAAGGCCCCGAGCGCTCTCGAGTCGATCGTCGCGGTCTCCACCACCGCGATGCGTGCCAACTTGGTGCTCAGCGGCGGAAGCGTCGCACCAGGCGTCTTGGAGACGGGCAGGGACTGCGGCGTCATGGACCAGACAATCGCCCCCAGCAAGCCCAAAGCCACGCCGGCCGCTGCGAGAGTCAAGCGTCTTCTCACCAGGGTCCTTTCGTGCCAGGTCTCGTACGTCGTGTGTGAGGTCAGGCCGGCATCGGCCTGGACAGGAACCCCGAGACGATGCCGGCGAACTCCTTCGCGCGCGTGATCAGGAACAGATGTCCATCGTCGATGGCCATCAGTTCGCCTCGCGGCAGCAGCTTGGCGTGCACACGGGCGTTGACGAACGGGATCAGCGGGTCATCCCGGCCCGCCAGCACCAGCGTGGGTTGGCGAATGCGCCACAGCCAGGGCAGGCTGGTCCAGCCCATGCCGGCCAGCAACTGGTAGCGGTAGCCCACGCGGTTGGCGCCGCGCGCATGGTCGGTGAACAGGCGCACCGCGGCGGGGTCGCGGCGCATGTCGCCACCGTAGATCTCCGGGGCGACGCGGGCCATGTAGCCCTTGTCGGCGTAGCGTTTGGGGCTGAGCATCTTCCACGACACCGAGGGCTTGGGTGGCCACATGGTGGCGCCCATGCCGGTGGCCGCCAGCACCAGGCGCCGCACCCGCTCTGGCCGCGTGATGGTGAACTCCTGGGCCAGGCCACCGCCCCACGACACACCCATCACATCCACCTGCCCGGCGATGCCAAGACGGGTCAGCAAGTCGTCGGCGAGCCGGGCCAGTTGGCGAAAGCGGTAAGGCCAGCGCGGTGTGGGGGAGCGGCCGGCACCCGGCACGTCGAAGATGAGGGTGTCGGTGTCGGGCATGCCGGCGATGAACGGCCGGCACAGTTCCAGGTTGCCGCCGATGCCGTTGAACGCCAGCAGCGGGCGGTGGTCCGGAGCCTGCGGCTTGCGGCCCGGACGGATGCCGACGCGCAACGCCTGCTCGCCGATGGTGATCATGCCGATGCTCATGCCCGTCAACTCGTCGATGGTGACGTCGCTCAGCTGCTCGATGGCGAACGGCATCGAGCCGGGCTTGGCGGGCTCGGCGGCCACGGGGCGCTTCTTGGGCTTACGGTTCATGGATGTAGGTTCCGGGTGCAGGTGAAAGCGGCGGATGACGGCGGCTGCCGAGCTTGGCGGGGCGGGGCACGGATTCGCCGGACCGGCTGGCCATCCAGCCCACCCAGTGCGGCCACCAGCTGCCTTCGACGCGGGTCTGTGCCGCCGCCCAGGCGTCGGGGTCGGCCACATCGGCGATGCCGGTCATGTAGAAGCCCTTGGTCGAAGCCGGCGGGCTGAGCAGGGCCTGCAGGTGCCCGGCGCTGGCCAGCACGAAGGTCGCCTTGCGGCTGAGGATGCGTGCCGACTCGTACACCGGCCGCCAGGGTGTGATGTGGTCGGTGGTGCCGCCCACCACGTAGGCCTCGACCTCGAGCTTGCGCATGTCGATGGGCCGGCCCAGCACCTGCATCGTGCCCGGCCGGTTGAAGGGGTTGCTCTCCATCACGGTCATCATGTCGGCGTGGAAGCCGGCGGGCAGGCGCGTGGAATCCGCGTTCCAGTACAGCACGTCGAACGCCGGCGGGTTCTGGCCCAGCAGGTAGTTGTTGACCCAGTAGTTCCAGATCAGCTCGTTCGGCCGCAGCCAGGCAAACATCTGCGCCATCTGCTTGCCGTCGACATAGCCTTTGCGGGCCACCGCCTTGCGCACCGCCTGCAGGCTTTGCGGCGTGACGAACAAACCCATCGTCGTGTCCATGGCGTGCGTCGAATCCAGCACGCTCACCGGCAGCACCGTGTTGGCCACCTTGCGGTGGCCCACCGCCGCCATGTGGCCCAGGTAGGCGGCCACGGTCATGCCGCCCGCGCAGGCACCCCACATCGTGATGTCGGGGCTGCCGGTGATCTGCCGCATCGCGTCCACCGCTTCATCCAGCGCCTGCACGTAGGTGGAGATGTTCCAGTCGCGATGTGCCAGGCTGGGGTTGCGCCAGCTCACCGCGAACGCATTGATGCCCTGCTCGCCGGCATAGCGGATGAAGCTTTTCTCGGGTGCCAGGTCGAGCGAATAGAACTTGTTCACCTGCGACGGCACCAGCATCAAGGGCCGCCTCCACACCCTCTCGGAGCTGCCCTGGTACTGCAGAAGTTCCAGCACCTCGTTCTTGAACACCACGGCACCCGGGGTGGTGCACAGATCGCGGCCGAACTCGAAAGCCGACTTGTCGACCGACAGCGGCAAGCCGTTGCCTGAGCGGATGTCGCGCCAAAGATTGCGCGCGCCCGCCACCAGGCTCAGTCCGCCGGTGTCGATCACGCGCTTGAGGGCCGCTGGATGGAGCAGCGAGTTGCTGGGTGCCACGGCATCCATGTAGATCTGGGCGACCAGCCTTGCGCGCTCCTTGTTGCGTGTGTCCAGGCCGCTGTCGTCGATGTAGCGATTCAACTGCTCCTGCGCGGCCAGGTGTGCACCCAGCAGCCGGCGGTACAGGCCGCTGGATCGCCAGGCCGGGTCGGCGAAGCGCTTGTCCTTCGGGTCGGCGGCAAGCTGCTTGCGGCCTCTGCCGATCTGCAGCAGCGTGCTTGCGTAGGCACCCAGATGGCGGCCGGTGCGCAGGGGTGTGCGAACCGTGGCGCCCACCAGCGTTGCGGCGGCCCGGCCCAAGTCGGCAAGTCGAAGCCCGATCACCGGGTTCATGGCCAGGGTGTTGTTGGCGGCGCGCTGGACCAGCGTCTCGCCTTCGCCAGCCACACCCGAGGTCGGCGTGGTGGTCGCAGCGGCAGCGGGCGTTTGCACCAGCGCACGTGCGGGTCGGCGGCGCCGTGCGGGGCTGGGCGCTGCCGCTGCGGCACGGGGTGCGGGCTTGCGCGCGCCCTTCATTGCAGGGGCTGCGGTAGGCGTTGGCTTCTTCATGCGGCGCTCTGGGGTTGATCTCTCATGGCCGTGGTGCCACCAGGGTCAGCAGCTCGGCCGTGAGCGCCGGCTTGGCCTCGCCTTCGATCTCGATGGTGTTCATCGTCTTCACCAACTGGCGACCGCCGCCACGTTCGGTCACGGCGTCCAGCGTCACCTTGCAGCGCACCCGCGCCCCCGCCTTCACCGGTGTCATGAAGCGAACCCTGTCCAGCCCGTAGTTGAAGGCCATGGCCGCGTCTTCGGGCAGCAGGCGCAGTTCGAGCGAAAGGCCTGACACCATGGACAGCACGAGGTTGCCGTGGGCGATGCAGCCACCGAACGGGCTGTCACGCCTGGCGCGCTCGACGTCGACGTGGATCCACTGCCGGTCGGCGGTGGCGTCGGCGAACTGGTTGATGCGCTCTTGCGAGACGACGCTCCAGCCCGAGGTGCCCAGCTCCCGGCCGACGAAGTGCGACATCGTCGCGACGGTGTAGCTCGCGTCGGTCATGCGAGATGGCGCAATTCGCGCCGAAGGATCTTGCCCACAGCCGACTTGGGCAGCGAGTCCACCAGGCGCACGATCTTGGGCACCTTGTAGGCCGCCATCTCGGCGCGGCAATGAGCGATGAGCGCCTGTGCATCGAGGGCATGCCCGGCCGCGGCGACGACGAACAGCGTCACCGCCTCACCCGACTTCGCGTCGGGCGTGCCAATGCAGGCACACTCGGCAACGCCTTTGAACGCGGTGGCCACGGCTTCGACCTCGTTGGGATAGACGTTGAAGCCGGAGACGTTGATCATGTCCTTCTTGCGGTCGACGATGCGCAGGAAGCCGAGTTCGTCGAACACGCCAACATCACCGGTGCGAAAGTAGCCGTCGCTGGTGAAGGCATCGGCATTGGCCTCGGGCTTTTTCCAGTAGCCGCTCATCACCTGCGGGCCCTTGACGCAGATCTCTCCGGGCTGTCCGATGGCAACCTCCAGATCGCTGTCGTCCAGGAGCTTGATGTCGGTCGATGGCACCGGAAGGCCCGTGCTGGCGGTGAACTCCCGCACCCATTCCGGGTTGCCCGAGACGATGGGGCTGGTCTCCGACAGTCCGTAGCCTTCGCTGATGAAGCGCCCCGTGATCGCCTGCCACTGGGCCGAGGTGGCCGGGATGACCGCCGCGCCGCCGCCGGAGGCGATGCGCAGCCGCGAGAAGTCGACCTCCCGGATGCGCGGGTGCTGCACCAGAGCGGCATACAAGGTGTTGACGCCCGTGAAGACGGTGAGCTTCGAGCGTGCGAGCACATCCACCAGGCCATCGGTGTCGCGTGGGTTGGCCACCAGCCAGTTGGTGGCGCCCAGCGAGAAGCAGCCGATGAAGTTCACCATCAGCGCATAGATGTGATACAGCGGCAGCGCGGTCACGATGACCCCGCCCCCGTCTTGCAGCGTGCTCGGGTAGAAGGCCTTGAACTGCTCCGTGTTGGCCACGAGATTGCGGTGCGACAACATCGCACCCTTGGACACGCCCGTGGTTCCACCGGTGTACTGCAGGAACAGCAAGTCGCTGCCTTGGAGCTCCACGCGTTGATGTGCGAGCGAGGCACCCCGTTCGAGCGCCTGTGCGAACGGCCTCGTCGCGCTCAACCGTGCGTCGACGGGCGGGCTCGGCAGGGCCGTCTTGCCGCCATCCCCGACGGCCACCGTCACGACATGGCGCACGCTCGTGCGGCCGATGACTTCGGCCAGCGTGGGTGTCGAGCCTGCGAAGACGACGATGGTCTGCACGCCGGCGTCGTTGAGCTGGTGCTCGAGCTCGCGTGCCGTGTACAGCGGGTTGACGTTGACCTGCACGCCGCCCGCGCGAACGATGCCCAGCATGGTTATCGGAAAGGCCAGCAGGTTGGGCAGCATCACCGCAACGCGGTCGCCCTTCTTCACGCCCAGCTCGTGCTGCAGGTAGGCGCTGAAGGCCAGCGACAGCCGATCGACATCGGCGTAGCTCAGCTCACTGTCGAAGCTGCGAAACGCAATCCGCTCGGCGTGGCGCTGCATCGCATCTTCCATCAGGTGCAGCACGGAGGAGCAGGCGTCGGGGTTGATGTCGGCGCTGGCGTGCCTGCCGTACGAGGCGACCCAGTGTCTCTGGCTCATGAACGTGGTCCTTTGAGGTCGGGGTTGTGTCCATTGGGCGAGCGGCTCTCAGGCGCAACGGCTCGATGCCGGCTGTCCGGCACGGGGGCCAGCGAGCTGGCGTGGCTGCTCGGCGACATGGCCCTAACCAGCTGCCAAAGCGGGCACGGGCTTCGCGCCGTGTGTTCCTATTCCGAGCACCCGGGCCAGGGCCGGCACAAGCGCAATGGCGCCCAGCATGTTCCACAGGAACATGAAGGTGAGCAGCAGGCCCATGTCGGCCTGGAACTTGATCTCCGAAAACACCCAGGTGCAGACACCCGCACCCAGCGTGATGCCGGTGAAGGCCACGGCCAGACCGGTGGACTTCATGGTCTCGAAGTAGGCCTGGCGCAACTCCAGGCCACGCTCCAGGTACTGCTCCAGGCGGTTGTACAGATAGATCCCGTAGTCGACACCGATGCCCACGCCGAGTGCGATCACGGGCAGGGTGGCCACCTTCACGCCCAAGCCCATCCGGGTCATGATTGCTTCGCACAGCAGTGATGTGATGGCCAGCGGGATCAGCAGGCACAGCATGACCCTGAACGAGCGGAACTCCAGCAACAGCAGGGCGCCGACGATGCCGTAGACGAGCGCGAGCATGGGCAGCCACGCCTTGTGCACGACCTGGTTGGTGGCCGCCTCGATGCCCGAGTTGCCGGCGGCCATCAGGATCTGCGCGTGCCCGGTGGGCTCCGCCGCCTGGAAGGCCTGCACCGCGCCGACGACGGCGTTGAGCGTGGGCGCCTTGTGATCGCTGAGGTAGGCAATCACCGGCACCATCGAGCAGTCGCTGTTGTAGAGGCTCTGCGGAATGCTGGTGGTGGCAGCGTTGGCGGCAAAGCGGTTGCGCGTCATCGTGGCCCAGCGGATGTCGCCGCCGTAGTTGGCGGCGTAGAGCTGGCCCATCAGGTTGAACATCGAGAACGTGCCCTGCACCTCGGGCACCTCTTCCAGGGCCCACTGCAGCCGTGTCACGGTGGACGCCGTGGTGTAGGCGTTGCACTCGCGGGCCGCCGTGCCCACCATCACGACAAAGACGTCGGTGCTCGACGAATAGCGATCGCTGAGGAAGGCCGCGTCGCGGTTGTAGGTGGAGTCCGGCCGCAGCTCGGGGGCGCCGGGGTCGAGGTCGCCGATCTGCAGATCACGGCTGATCACCCAGCCCGCCGTCGCAAGCGCCGCCGACAAGCCCACCACCGCCCAGGCGTTGCGCGGCACCGTCAGCGCGGCCAGTGCTGCGGCCAGGCGATGTCTGCCTCCCGCGCGCCGGCGTGCCATCTGCAAGCCACCCGCCGACAGGCCGGCGTAGGACATCAGCACCGGCAGCAGAAACATCTTGGTGAAGATGATCACGAACACACCCACGCTGGCACTGATGGCCAGCTCGCGGATCACACCGATGTCGATGATGAGCAGGGTGGAGAAGCCGACCACGTCGCACAGCAGGGCCACCGTGCCGGGAATGAACAACAGGCGGAAGGTGGCCTTCGCCGCGTCCATGCGGCTGGCGCCGGCCAGCGTTTCGTGGGCCAGCGTGTTGATGTTCTGCACCGCATGCGACACGCCGATGGCGAAGGTGAGGAAGGGCACCAGGATCGAATAGGGGTCGAGACCGAAACCCAGGCTGCGCATCACGCCCAGGTGCCACACCACGGCGAGCAAGCAGCACCCAATCGTCGCCAGCGTGCTTCTCCAGCAGCGCGAGTAGACGTACACCAGCGCCGTCGTGAGCCCGACCGTGAGCAGGAAGAACAGACCGATGGCCGAAGCGCCGGCGATCAGGTCGCCCACCAGCTTGGCAAAGCCGACGATGTGGATGCGCGTGTCGGGGCCCTGGTACTTGGCGCGTACCAGGGTCTCCAGCCGCTGCGAGAACAGCGCGTAGTCCAATTTCTCGCCGGTCTGGGGGTCCAGCTCGAGCAGCGGCACCAGGATGACGGCCGACTTCTGGTCATCGGCAACCAGGCTGCCGATCAGTCCCGCCTTGGCCACGTTGTCGCGCACGGCCGCCACCTGCTGGGGCGAGCCCGTGTAGCCCGCCGGCACGATCGGCCCGACGCGCCAGCCTTCTTCGGTGACCTCCATCCACAGCGTGTTGGGGGTCCACAAGGAGCGCAGGTTGCCGCGGTCGACGCCCGGGATGTAGAAGACCTCGTCGTTGATCTTCTTCAGCTTGGCCAGGTACTCCGCGCTGTAGATCTCGCCTGTGGTGTTCTCCACCACGATGCGGACGTTGTTGCCCAGTGGCCGCAGGTCGTTCTCGTAGCGCAGGTAGTTCAGGACAAACGGGTGCTGGGCAGGCACCATCTTCTGAAAGCTCGCATCGGGCTGCAGTCGGCTGGCCTGCCAGCCCAGCAGCAGTGACAGGGCCGCAAACAACAGCAGCCATGTCACACGGTGGTTGAACAGCAGCCCCTCCAGCCTGCGCTCGAGTTTGGCAGTGAACCCGGTGTTCACAACAGCCGAGGAGTTCGTCTTGGCGGTCACGGCAACTTGTCCTTCAAGCTCGCGGCGTCGAGGACCAGGCCCCCGGCACCCGCGGCCAGCAACTCGCCCTGTGTGCCGATCAGTGTCTTGGCCACGCGGCCCAGCTTCAAGCCTTTGGGCAGCGCGGCGAAGCTGGCACCGTCGTCGCTGCTGACCAGCAGCTGTCCGCTCTGGCTGACCAGCAACAGCCGCGAGTCGGCGAGCCGCTGCGCATGCACGATGGACTTGTCCGCGACCTTGCGCCCCGGGGTCCAGGTCTGGCCGTTGTTGGTGGAGCGGAAGACGTTGCCGTTGAAACCATAGGCGACCAGGGTGTTGCCGGTGCTCGCGACCACGCCGTACAGATAGCCCGCATAGCCGGTGGACGACCGCGCCCAGGTTTGGCCGCGGTCATCGGAGCGAAAGACGACGCCGGCCTCAGCAGTGACGAAGAGTGCGCCTGAAGGCGTGCGCTGGATCGCCGTCAGGTGCAGGCCCTCGGGGTTGCTCAGGCGCTGGCCGACGTAGGACCAAGCCTTGCCGCCGTCCAGCGTCTCGAAGACCTGGCCGAAGGCGCCGACCACGAAGCCGTGCTGTGGGTCGAAGAAAGCGACGTCCATCAAGGGGCGCGAAGGCCCGGCCTTGATTGCGGCTTCGACGTCACCCACGCGGTCTTCGGCCAACTCGAGACTGCGCTTGGCCGCGTCGCTGCCCCCGCTGACCGCCGCAGCACGTTGAACCTGCTCGCGCAGCGCGGCCAGCATCTGCGCGTTCGACGTGTTGCCGTCGAATTGACGGTTCCAAAGGGCGCCGCCATCGGCGGTGTGCAACACGATCCCGTCGTGGCCCACGATCCAGCCGTGCCGTTCATCGGCAAAGGTCACCGCCGTCAGCATCACTGCGGTCGGCAGCGGCACCTGCACCCATGTCTTGCCGCCATCGGCGGAACGCAGTGCCAGACCCATTTCGCCCACCGCCCACCAGTTCGGCCCGGCCGCGGCCAGGCCCAGCAGCAGCTTGCGCTCACCGCGGGTGGTGGCTGGAGAGGACCGCTGAAGCAGGTCGAGCCGCGGTTCGACGGGCTGGGCTTGCACGTCATCCGCGGCCGTTGCCGCGACGAGCGCGGCGGCCGCGATCCATGGCGAAAGGCGATGACGCATCGACGTCTTTCGATGAGCGGCAGGCGCTACGGACCGAGCGTCGTTCAGTTGCCCATGCGCCTCAGGGCATCTGCCGTGTAGTCGCTCAGCTTGTACGGCACACGAAAGCGGTAGGGCTTCTCTTCGTTTGTCAGGGCACTGGCGACATAGCGCCGAGCCTGCAGGTCGTACTGCGCAGTGCCGGCGTAGTACTGCGTCGGCGCGTCGTAGAACTGGATCGCATGGCCTTCGAACACGCGCCACAGCTCGCCGCGGCCGTCATAGGCGTCGTAGTGGGCAATCTGCCAGGAGTCCTCGTCGATGTACAAGAGCCGCTTGGCGTAGACATGGCTCTTGCCAGGCTTGAGCGTGGCTTCCACCACCCAGACACGATGCAGTTCGTAGCGCACCAGGTCTTGATTCAGCGTGCCTTGCTTGACGATGTCCTTGTACTTGAGCGACTTGTCCACCAAGCGGTAGTTGTTGTACGAGACGAACATCTCTCGCTTGCCCACCAGCTTGAAGTCGTAGCGGTCGAAACGACCGTTGAAGCCGTCGTAGTCGTCGATCGTGCTCAGCCCGTCCACGCCATCGCGTGGTGAGTCGTACGCAATGCTGGGCGCGCGCAGCACCCGGCGCGAACCCGGGTTGTAGACCCAGGCGTTGCGGTCCTGCTTGACCTGGTCGAGGCCGTCGAAGACCAGGATGGCCTGGCCGGCAATGTTCGACGGTGAGGTGAAGATCGTGCGGAACACGAAGCGAAGGTTCTCAGGAGGATCGACCAGAGCCGTCAGGTCGACGTAGGTCTCCATGCGGCGCACGGGCGTGAACGAGCCATCGGTGTTGACCGGGAACTCGACGATCTCGCGCTGCACCGAGCCGCCGGTGGACCGGTAGAGGTGGTTCAACACGGCTTCCTGCCCGGCGACAGGGACGGGGAACGGCACCGACGACTTGCGCACGCCCGTCACCGTATCGCCGCCGTTGCTCATCTCGGCCGTGCGCGCCTCGCGGGCGATGTTGGCGTAGATCTCGTCGGGGTAGCCCGCCGATCGGCGCGTTGGATAGACCAGCATCTTGTAGCTGGGGTAGCGCTTGAGCATGGCCAGCTGCCCGGGCGCCAGCTTGTCCTTGTATTGCTCGGCGTTGGCGGCCGAGATGGTGATCAGGGGTTTGTCGGCCGCGAACGGGTCCAGGTGACCCTTGTTCGGATCGAAACCCGCCGGTGCCTTGGTGAGGCCGCCGGTCCATGCCGGAATCGTGCCATCCTTGTTGCCGGCCCGTTCGGCACCGACCGGGGTAAGGTCCTTGCCCAGGCGCGCGACCTGCTCGGCGGTGGCGGCGGCCAAGACGTTGATGCTGCACAGCGTGAGGAGCAGGACGCCGCCAAGATGCCGTGGCAGGCTGAAGCGGGGGCACTTCATGGTGATGTCTCCTTTGACGGTCAGAAAGCTGCGGAGAGCGCCAGACCGATGAAGTCCCGGTCGTGCAAGCTGTCGAAGCGGGCCTTGCGGTTGAACATGGAATAGCTCAGGTCCAGGCTGTACTTGTGCAGATACTCGAACCTGGCGCCCAGTGCCACGGCGCGGCGGTCCTGAACGAACAGCCCGTCGGCGGACCAGCCGCGCACGTCTTGCGAGATGAAGATGCGGGGCTTGACGTTGATAGGGCCGAGCAGGCCGGGGTACTCCAGTTCGACCTGCGCGCGCCAGCCCCAGGCGTTGGACGTGGAGTACCCGTCCTGCGTGCAGTCGGCCGGGTTGCCGGCCAGGCAGGCGCCCCCAAGGGTGGCGTGCTGGGCAACGCCGTACTCGAAGCCACGCCCGTAGCGGACGCCGCTGTAGGGGTCGCCGATGCCGGACCAGCGCTGCGCGGCGACCTCGCCCACAAGGGTGACGTTGGACGCGCCCAGCACATTGGCAAACGTCTTGATCGTCGACGCCTGAATCTGCGTCTTGTTCTTGCGATCCCAGCCCCTCAGATACATCCCCGAGCCGAATGGCGCCACGGTGGCGCCGATTCGAGTTGCCATGGGCCCGGCGTCGGCTGCAAAGGCGGTGAGCAGGTCGCCACCATTGATCTGCATCGGGAAGTCCCGTGTGTAGGACAGTTCCCCAGACACCGACCAGCCGCCGATCTCGGTGCTGGCGCTCAGGCCCGCGACCTTGATGTCCTTGGCCGAGTAGTCCCACATCGCCGAGCCGACGCCGGCATACACCGAGCCGGGAATGGCGGTGGTGTTGCGCACGGCCGAGAGGTTGGGTAGATGCGGTGCGTAATTGACGTAGTAGAAACCGAACTCGGTGTCGAGCGCATCGACACGCTTCTTCAGCGCCAAGCCGTAAGTGCGCGGGCTGTCGGGTTCGAGGTCGGTGGCCAAGGGCAACCTGAAATTGGCCAGGACCCCCGGGGCCACAGGCACGCCGTTCCAGGACAAGGCTGAGGGCAGCGGGCCGAACGGGGTGGCGTCGGAGGCCGTCAAGGTGGCGCCCTTCACGCAGTTCAGGGGCTGGGTCGACGACCAGAACGTGCCGCAACCGTCGAGCACGCTGCGCTCCCACTTGAACTGGTAGAAGGCCTCGGCCGACAGGCCACCGGGCAGGGCCGCGTTGATCGACAGTTGCCGAGACGGCAGCAGCACCTCTTTGAGCAGCGTTCCGGGCTGGTGCAGGGCCGTCAAGTCGAATCGAACCGACTGATTCACCCCCGGGACGAAGAGCGATTCGCCCCAGTTCACGACGTGACTGCCCAATTTCACCTTGACCGGGTTGCCGGCCAGTTCGAAACCGGCATAGCCATAGGCGTCCAACAGTGCGACGCCGCTGAACCTGGACAACCGCGTGTCGAAGCCATCGTCGCGCAGGCGGGTGTCGGGCACGAAGTTGTTGCTCGGGGCGCCGAAGGCAACGCCCTGGCGGCTGTAGCGCAAATCGTTCCAGGCCTTGGCGCGCAGGAATGCGCCGGCCTCGCCGTACTTCAGATCGACGTCACCCAGCAGGCGCAGCAGGGTCGAGGTGTTGTCGCCCTTTGCGAAGTTGCGGCCAGCAGAGCCGTTGGAGTAACCCGATCCGGTGCCGCCATCGCCCACGCCGATCAGGTCCGGGTCGGGACTTCGCGCGCGCCATGTGCCGGACACCGACGCCTGCAGCGTCCAGTTGGCTTGAACACCCCCGCCCAGGTCCAAGGTGCCGGCATGCGCCTGACCCAGGGTTAGAAGAGCCACCGAGCACGCGGTGATCTTGAATCGACCGGAAGTGCGGTTGCAGCGTTGAGTAGCGCGCATCGGGACCTCAAGGAGTGGAGTGGATGGATGCCCGGCGTTGCTTAAGCGAGCCGCCTTCACGCGAACAAGACCCAGGCAAAGCACCCGGCCAGCAAGGACTCGACCAGGACGGCGCTGAGCATTCCGGCGCCAGCCTTGCGCGAGAAGAACTCGAAGGCGCCGAGCAGCGCCAGGAGCACGAGAACGGCCAAGACCCCTGCGCAGACCGCGGTGCGCAGTTCCGAGGGCGGCGCGGTACGTGCCAGATACAGCATCAGGCCCAGGCCGAGATAGATGGCGCCGATGCGGCGTGCCCCCAGCGTGCCGCGGTGCGACTCACCGATGCCCCACTGCTTGTAGAGCGTGCCGCCGCTGAACAGCCAGCCGGCCCCCAAGGCGAGCAGCAGGATGGACAGGACAAGTGCGATCGTGGCGAAGGTCATGGGCAGAGTCCTTGGTCTGGCAAAGCGCTGAGGTCGTCGACGCGGAGTGAATGATGTTCACTTTAAAGTGTGAAGTGCACAGTGTCTACTTATGGAAAACACCAGCAAGACCGATCGAGAACAGCGCGGCCCGAAGCGGTTGACGCCCAGCTGCGTGCGGGGCGGGCTGTGGCGCCGGCGCGAGAGGCAGGCCGGCGCTGCTGCCCGCCCGCCCTTGGTGGCTACATGGCGGTCTGACCGCCGTCGATGACCAGTTCCGCACCCGTGGTCCAGCGCGCCGCGTCGCTGGCCAGGTAGAGCACGGCCTTGGCGACGTCGCTGGGCCGCCCAAGTCCTATCGGGTGCACGGACTCCGCGAAGGCGGTGGCGGCCGCTTCGTCGGGCGCCAGGCCCATCTTGACGAAATCCTTGATGAGATCCAGGCCCATGTCGGTGGTGACGAGGCCCGGGTGGATGGTGTTGACGCGAATGCCGTAGCCCAGCCGCGCGCATTCAATGGCGGCCGCCTTGCTCATGCCGCGAACGGCACCCTTGGATGCGCAGTAGGCGCCGAGCAACGGAGTGCCGACGACGCCAGAGGTCGAGGAAAGGCTGACGATGGCACCACCCTTGCCCGCAGGGCCGCCCGGCCGCATGGCGCGGATGGCGTGCTTCATGCCGAGGAAGACGCCGTCGACGTTGATCGCGATTTGGCGACGGAAGACATCGAGCTCACAGTCGGCGAAGAGCGCCGGGATCAGGATCCCGGCGTTGTTGACGAGCACATCCAGGCCGCCGAATCGCTTCAAGGTTGCCGCGACGGCCTCCTCCCAATCGGGCTCCAGCGTCACGTCGTGGCGACGAAACTCCACCCGCCCGGGGGCTTTCTCGGCGAGCGTGGCAGCGGTGGCGGTGCCGGCTTGGTCGAGGATGTCGGTGATCATGACGCTGGCGCCCATTTGCAGCAGCGCGTCGGCAATTTCGGCGCCGATCCCGCGGGCGCCGCCGGTGACCACTGCGACCTTGCCGTCGAGTCGAGTCGCCTTTGTGTAGTCCATGAGGAAGTCTCCAGTTTCAGTTGAAGCGCACGTGCCGCACCGACGCCGGTGTCATGCGTGCGCGAGAGGTGATGGGTTTGTGTTCGGAATGAAGGTCGTTGTGGATGAGCACCTCCTTGGGAGACGTCAGCGAACCCGTCGTGGGGTGGTCTGCTGCAGGCGGCCCTTCGCAAGACAGTGCGCGGCGGCCAGCGCGGCCTAGTTCTTGACCACCAGGCCCTTGCCGAACGTTGCTCGGTCACCCAGCGACCGCACCATGAAGTCGGCCACGTCGGCATGGGAGACGCCGGAGGCCAGGCTCCAGGGCAGGGCCTCGCCGGACTGAACACGGCCCGTCATCGCCTTGTGGTTGATCTTCACCGGGCGCACCAGGGTCCAGTCGGTCGCGCTGGCCATGACATGGCGCTCCTGGATTTCCTTGTCGTCCATCACATCGCGCATGACCATGCGCACGACGGCGGCGGCGCCAAAGCGCCCGCAGGTGCGGCCCGCGCCGACTGCGCTGGCGCTGAGGACGACGATGCGGCGGGTTCCATGTTGGGCCATGGCGTCCAGGATGTGCCGCGTGCCTTGCGAGCACACCGGCACCTCCCGCTGGGCGCGGCCGGCGTCGGCCTTGCGGCCGGACAACACGCCCAGCGCGCACAGTACGGCGTCGTGTCCGGGGAGCGCCGCGTTGACGGTTCCGGCGTCCATCACGTCGCCGGTCATGTGGCGCAAGTTCGCGTGCCGCTTGGGCAGCCGGGAGGCGTCTCGCACGAACGCCGTCACTCGATGCCCCTCCTGGAGGGCTCGGTCGACGAGGTGGTGACCCGTGGCACCGCTGGCGCCGAAGATGATGACGTTCATGGAGAACTCCTCAGTGGTTTGAAAGTGGCGACGACGGCGTCCGGGTTGAGCCTTAACGCTGTTCGCAAGGCGCCCTCCAGCGCAGGTGCGAGCGACGGCGGCGGTGCCATCCAGCGTGCGCAGATGTGGCCGTCCGGCCGAACCAGCACCGCACCACCGCACGGGAGGCCGTAGCGGTGGTCGAAGCCGGGGCTGCGGCTGTCTGCGGTGTACGCCGTGATCTCGAGGTTCAGTGCGCGGCCTGCGGTTCGGGCGGCGGCAAGCCAAGCCTCGCCGCGCGACGTGAGCAGCGTGAAGCCGTGGCCCACCAGCTCCGACGTGGACCGGCGTTGCCCGTTGACCTGGATCCAGGCATGGGGCGCAAGGTCGCCGGGCCGTGCCTGCGGCGCGCCGTGGTGGGGCGAGGCATCGCCGGCAGACCCGTCGCCGACGTCGAAGGTGATGGCCTCACTGAGGTAGCGATAGCCGCGCTCGATGTCGTGTGCGCTCTTGGTGAGGCCTCGGCGCGTCGAACGACGGCGCCGTACCTGACCGGTCGACGCGAACTCGAGAGACTCGAGAACGGCCTGCGCGATGCTCAGTGCGTAGGCCGTCGTCTCGATCGACACCGGGCGCCGTTCAGCCTCGTAGGTGTTGAGCAGGGCAGGCGCTGCGCGACCTTGCAGGACGTAGGCCAGCTTCCAGGCCAGGTTGTGCGCGCCATGAATGCCGGTGTTGAGACCGAAGCCTCCCGTGGGCGGCATGTTTTGTGCGGCGTCACCGATCAGGAAAACCCGCCCGGCTCGGAACTGCGACGCCACCAGGGCATTCATCGTCCAGTCTCCGACCGAGAGGGCCTCCAGCTTCAGGGCGCTGTCGTCCACGGCCCGCCTGACCCAGTCCTTGCACGATTCGTTGTCGAAGCGCGCTCGACTCTCGGTCTGGCCGTCGTAGGCGATCTGGCACAGCCATCTGGAGCGCCCGTCAACAGGCTGAAGGACACCGAGCTGATCGCGCTTGGCGATCCAGTAAAGCCCGTCGGGCCGGTTGCCGAAGTGGCGTGAGAGATCGGCCTGGAAGTAGAAGTTGATGTAGTGGCCAATGGCATGTTGCCCTTCCATCGGCAGGCTCAACGCCTGCCGAATCGAGCTCGATGCGCCGTCGGCGGCCAGCACGTAGGGGGCCGAGATCGACTTGCGTTGCCCGGTGCCGCGGTCCTCGACATCCAGGCGCACGCCCGATTCGTCTTGCTCGATATCCAGCAGCTGCTGGTTGAACTGCACGTCCACCAGTCCCGAGCCGCGTGCGGCCGCGAGGAAGACAGGCTCGAACATGTCCTGCGAGCTCAGCACGGGGTACTCGACGCCGCCGAAGGCTTCTTCATCCAGCGGGCCGTTGAGCGGCGCGCGTGCTGTTGCCGTGCGGTCCGAGGGGACATGTCGAGTGGCCCACGGACGGCTCGGCCAGTCGAGCATGCGCAGGGCTCCATGGGTGCTGCCGCCCCACGCCCGGAGGATTTCCATGGTGCGGCCGTTGAGCAAGCGCGCCTTGGGGTGCGTCGACGTCGAGGCGCGGCGTTCCAACACCACGGAGGGGATGCCGTAGCGCGCCAGTTCGATGGATGCGCACAGTCCGACCGGGCCGGCTCCACAGATCAACACTGGCAGCGCGCTGGCGCTTGGCGACATGGCAGGCAAGTGCTCTCCAAGGGGTATCCGCCGACATCCATTCGGCCGTGGGCCCGGGCGGGTGGTTGCGCTCCAGACGTCATCTCATGAGAAAGTATACGCTGCTCACTTTAAAGTCAAGTGAGCAACGCTTCAATGAACGGGAGGCGGGGCGCGCGTCCGACCAGTCAGAACGGCGCCGAGTACAGCGCCACGGTCTCGTAGGCCATGCGCGTCTGGGTGCTGCGCTGCTGAAGCGAGCCGCCACCCTCAAGGGTCCGGGAACGATGCAGCCCTGCTTGGGCAGAAGGCCCTTGCGCTTCAGGTGTTCGGATGACCGACAGCGCGGCCGCATTGAGTGCCGGCCTGGACGGGCTGGGAATCGTCGTGCTGGCGGAGTTCGTGGCCAGCCACTATCTGACCAGCGGCGCGCTGGTGCGAGTCCTTCCCGGCTGGCAATGCCCGTCACTACCGCTGCACTTGGTGACGCCCACCAGCCGCAAGCGCGCAGCACGCGTGCAGGCGTTCATGGACTGGGCGCACGCCCTGCTGCTTCGGCGACTGGGCCCGCAGCTGGATAGCCACTGAGGCGGGGCAACCGCAAGGTGCCACATGCAACGAGGCGCTCCGTGGGGCAGAGATGCCGGGAAGCTGGCCTTCGCCAACAGTCGATCATGGCCGTCGGCGTGCGTCGGTTCGCTCGAATCGATTGCGCGGTCCAGGATCCCCGATGCGAGCTGAAGCCCATGGCGCCCAGCGGCCGCCACACGTGGACCTCGCTGAAGGTGACGACGTACATGCGCTCGATGACCCTGCGCACGCGCTTGAGGGCCCAAGGCTCGGTGCCGAAGCCGCGCGCCAGCGCGCCTTGCCGCAGCGCCACCCGCAGGCCGTCGAGTTGGCTGCTGTCCAGCTGCGCCGGCCGACCCCCTGCCATCGCGCGCAGTGCATCGATCCCGCCCTCATCGAGGGGGGCCTTCCACGTGTGCGCGGTCTGCCGAGCCACGCCCACCGCATGGGCCGCTTGCGCCTGCGTCTTGCCCGCCGGCATCGGCCTGACTGCGCGCACCCCCTTGCCTGTGGCTTCGTCCATCCGCGCCATGACCGCGTCCACCAGTTGATCCGATGGTCGCCGAAGGTTTCAGCCGCAAGGCGGTTGTCGTGGGGTACGTCGATCTCGACAGGTTCGGAGGTCGACGCAGTTCGGCGGTGGCGGCGCTCAGCGAGGGCGGGTGCGGGAGTTCCCGGCAGGCCGTGGCACCTGTCGGCTGGCGACAGGGCCGGTTCGCGCGGCCACCGCGGCCTGCGGCAGTCGCTGCAGCGCCAGGTCGATGAAGGCGCGCACCTTGGGTGAGAGATAGCGGTTGCTCGGATAGACCGCATGCACCGGTACGGAGGCACTGTTCCAGTCCGGTAGCACCCGCACGAGCTGCTCTCGACTTCCTGCCTGGGCGGCCACCAGCAAGGGCAGCTGGCCGATGCCCAGACCGCTTAGCACTGCGTCGCGCACCGCGAAACTGTTGTTCACGCGCAGCCGGGCCTGGCCGTTGATGCGCACTGGATCGCGCCCCGTCTCCAGCGTCAGTTCCCACGCCGAACGGCGACCCCCCGGGGCGAACATGATCAGGGGATGCTCGCGCAGTTCGGCCGGCTCGGCCGGCACTCCGCGTTGGTGCAGGTACTCCGGCGTCGCAAACAGGCCGTAGTCCAACTGCCCGAGTCGGCGCGCCACGAGGCGCGACTCCTGTACCTCGCCGATGCGGATGGCGAGGTCGAAGCCCTCGTGCACCAGGTCCAGCACGCGCGAGGTGTACTCGGCCTCGACGCTCACCTCGGGGTAAAGCGCCAGGTACTCACCGATCCAGCCGCCCACGGCCAGCATGCCGAACTCCACTCCGCAGGTCAGGCGCAACTGGCCGCGCGGCTCGGCCTGCGCCCGCTGGGCGATGCGCAGGGTGTCGTCCACCGCGCCGAGGATCCCCACCGCGCGTTCGTAGACCTCGCGCCCGACCTCGGTGAGCGCGATCGAGCGCGTGGTGCGCTCCAGCAACTTGACGCCGAGCTCGGCCTCGAGTTGTGCGACGACGCGGCTGACATAGCTCTTCTGCGTGTCCAGCATGTCTGCAGCGCGCGTGAAGCTGCCGGTCTGCACGACTCGGGTGAAGAGCTGGAGGTGGTCGAGGTTCACGAGCGGAGTTCCAACACGTTGACTGTTGCTACTTTGAATACCTAGGAGTTCACTGTATGTGAATTTATGTTTTCCAAGTGCACGCAAAGAATGCAGTCTCTGCAAGTCGACATCCCGGCCATTCCCATCGGAGCCCCCCGTGAGCCTCAGAGACCCCAACGTCGTCAGCCCCAAAGCGAAGAAGCGTGTCGCCATCGTCATCGCCAACCCGGCCGTGTCCGCCACCACTGGCTGGCCCGTGGGTTTCTGGTGGAGCGAACTCACCCATCCTTACCACGCCTTCACCGAGGCTGGCTACGAGGTGCAGGTGTTCAGCCCAGCCGGCGGCGCGTGCCAGGCCGACGGCATGAGCGACCCCAGCGACGCCAGCGGCTACAGCAAGACTGACCTCATCAGCCAGGGCTTCATCCACACGCCCGAGCTCAAGGCGCTGGTGGACAACACCCAGAAGGTGGCCGACATCGACGTGGCGGCCTTCGACGCCATCGTCGTGGCCGGCGGCCAGGCGCCGATGTTCACCTTCGAGTCCGCAACCGACCTGCACGCCAAGTTCGCCGCCTTCTTCGAAGCCGGCAAGGTGGCCGCGGCACTGTGTCACGGCAGCGCCATCCTGGCTTATGCCAAGGACAGCAACGGCGAGTACATCGCCAAGGGCCGCACCGTGACCGGCTTTGCCAACGTGGAAGAAGACTTTGCCGACAACGCGGTGTGGAGCTACGGCATGCTGCCGCGAGACATGCATGTCATGCCCTGGCGGATTGAAGACAAGCTCAAGGCCATCGGCGCCAACTATGTGCAAGGCGGCCTGTGGCGCGGCTTCGCAGTGCGCGACGGCAACCTGGTCACCGGGCAGCAGAACTTCTCCGGCCAGGAGACCGCGGAGATGGTCATCGAGGCCCTGGGCCGTTGAACCCGATGGCTTTCGCGTCCGTGAGGTGTTCCATGCTGCACAGGCGATTCCTCGGTGCGCTCACGGTCGCAGCATCCATCGCCAGCGGGCTGGGGGTGGCGCCTGGCGCTGCGGGTGCCGCAGCTGCTGCACCCGCTGCGTCGACCCATGCCAAAGCGCCTTCGTACTCGAGGATCGTCGTCTTTGGCGACGGCTTGTCCGACGCCGGCCACTTCGGCCGCTTGACCACTAATCGTTATCCCCCCAGCCCGCCGTTCCACGAAGGCCGCTGGACCAATGGGCCCACCTGGGTGGAGCACCTGGCGCGGCTCTCAGGCTGGCCCTTGGCGGTCGCCGACAACCACGCGCAGGGCGGCGCGACGACCGGCACTTACAACATCAACGAGCCGCTGCGTGCGGCGCTTGGCCTGGCAGCCGATGCTGCCATCCAGGGCGTCAGCGCGCAAATCGAGTCGGCTACACCGCCGGGCACCGCGCTGGACCCGAAGGCGCTGTACGTCGTTTGGGCCGGCGGACACGACATCGGCAGTTACCTGGAAGCCGGACAGCCCGACCTCAAGGCCCAACCCGCGGCCGAGAACATCCGTGCCGGGCTGCTACGGCTGGCGCGCGCCGGCGCCCGCCATGTGCTGCTGGGCACCCTGCCGGACCTGGGTGCGGCACCCGGCTACGCAGGTACACCCAAGGCCGCCGAAGCCACGGCGCTGACGCAGGTGTTCAACCGTGGGCTCGGTGCCCTGGTTCAGCCGCTGCGCGAAACCGGTCTCACCGTGACCTTGCTCGACGCCGGTCAGGCATTCGGGCGCGCAGGCCAGGAGGCCGCCGCGCGCGGCATCCGCCGTTTCGACGAGGCCTACTTGCCAATGGACTATGTCGACTTCCAGCGTCCGCTCGCGCCGGCCAAGCCGCTGCCTGCGGGGCGCGAGGCAGGCGAGTTCTTCAGCTTCTGGGCGGTGTCGGCCAGTGCCAAGGTGCACGAGGTCATCGGGCAGGTTGCCTACGAGACCCTGGTGGGCCGGCGCGCACCGCAAGCGCGAACGCGCCGCGTGGACACCGATCGCATGCCCGGCTTGCCCTTGCACGGCGGCCCGGGGCAAGTGAACTTCATGGCGTTGAATGCCCAAGGCGCGCCCGACGTCGCCCGCATCGTGTTGCGACGCGGCCAGGTGCAGGCCCCGTATGCATCGGACGACGGACGCACGCGCCTGGCGACCGTGCTGAAGGGGCAGTTGGGCTATGGCGATGGCGGCGTGATCGACCGCCGGCGAGAGCGCCGCTTCGGCCCGGGCACACAACTCGTCATTCCCTCCGGCGTTCCCTTCTGGGCCGCAGCCCGCAGTACGGACGTGGAACTGCTCATCACCATTCTGCCGTCCGGCAGCCAAGTGGCTGTTCCCCTGGTCGAGTTCTGAATTCCCCAACCCAACATCTCAAGGCAGTGGCATGAACATCAGCTTCATCGGCTACGGCAACGTCGGCGCACCGCTTGCCGACCACCTGCAGCGCCTGGGCCACAAGGTCTCCCTGGCGGCGCGCGACCTGAACTCCGATGCGGTGCGCCAGGCCCAGGCCCGCAACGCGGCGCTGAAGGCACAGCCGATGGCGCAGGCGGTGCGCGAGGCGGAGGTGGTTTTCCTTGCCACGCCGTTTGCCGCCAACGCCCAGGTGGTGCCGCCCTTGGCGCAGGCTCTGGCTGGCAAAGTGCTGGTGGACTGCACCAACCCGGTGGGGCCGGGCCTGGCGCATGGCTTGAACAGCCAGCAGTCGGGCTCGCAGGCGCTGCATGCGATGGCCCCTCAGGCGCATGTGGTCAAGGCCTTCACCATCTACGGCTTCGAGAACTTCGAGAACAGCGCCTATCCCGGCTACGGCGTGAAGCCCGCGATGCTGTTTTGCGGCGATGACGCCGCGGCCAAGCAGACGGTGGCCGGATTGATCGAACAACTGGGCTGGGAGCCGCTCGACGTGGGCGGACTCGAGCAGGCCCTGCACCTGGAGCACATGACGCTGATGTGGGTGCGCCTGGTGCGTGCCAAGGGCCACTCGCCCAACCTTGTGTGGGCAGCGCTGCGGCGCTGACCACGTCGGCATGCACACGCCCCGGAGCGCTGAAGATGGCCCACCGTGCCCCTCAGCCCATGGGTTCGGAAGACGCCATCCGGGCCTTCTACGATGCCTTCTCCGCCAGTGACTTCGAGACCATGGCCTCGATGATGCATCCCGACTGTGCACTGGAATTCCCAGGCAGCAGCTTTGGTGGCCGCATTGAAGGGCGGGACAGCATCGTGGGCCTGTTCCAAGGTGTGCAGCAAGGCTTCGTTGGCAGCCTCAGGTTCCATCACCGCTGGGCGATCCACAACCCGCACACCAGCGCTGGCGACTTGATCGCCGAACACTGGTACACCACCGGGCGCATCGCCACCGGCGGCGCGTACATGAACCGCGGCGTGGCCTGGTACCGGTTGCAGGATGGCCTGATCCGCGACTTTCTCGACTTCTTCGACACCGAGATCGTCTCGGCCTTCTTCCCGGGTGGCCAGCCGGCCACCGACTTCAGCCACGCCAACGCACTGGTGGACCGGCTGCTGCCGTTCGCGCCGGCTGAGGCCGTTGAGCGTTTGATGTCCCTGCGTGCCGGTGTCGCGCCATGAGTGAACCCACCGACCCCGTCACCGTCGTCATCACGCGCCGCGTGAAGGCCGGCCGCACGGCTGACTACGAAGCCTGGCTGCAGCAACTGCAGCAGGACGCGCGCGACCTGCCGGGCTACCTGGGCGTGACCACGCAGCGCCCGGCACCCGGCGCGCCGCTGGACTACGTGAGCGTGCTGCGCTTCGACTCTCTGGCCAGCCTGCAGGCGTTCGAGCGCAGCGATCTGCGCGCCAGGGCGTTGGCCCAGGTGAACGAATACGTCGAGGGCGACGCAGCCTGGCAGCGTCTGACCGGGCTGGAGTTCTGGTTCACCCCCCCACCCGGCACGGTGATACCTCAACCCTCGCGTGCTCGCATGGCGATAGTGATGATCGCTGTGGTCTTCGGCCTGGTGCTGGGGCTGGGCACGGCGGTCAACGCGGCCTTCGCGCTGCTGCCGTTTGCCACGCCTTACCCGTTGCGCCTGCTGGTCACCATCACAGTCGAGGTGCTGTTGATGACCTACTGGCTGATGCCGCTGATCACACGGCGCCTGGCACGCTGGATCTACCCGGCGCGGAAGGCGGCATGAAAGGCGGGCCCTCGGCGGCGTTGCCGCCGATTCAAGGCGGTGCGCTGCCGCTGAACCAGGGCGGCGCGGTCCCGCGCGTGGGCCTCGGCGTGTTCCGCGCCTCCCCTGATGAGGCCTATGCCGCCGTGCGCGAGGCCCTGGCGGCGGGTTACCGCCACATCGACACGGCTCAGATCTATGGCAACGAGCAGGCCGTGGGGCAAGCGGTGCGCGACAGCGGCCTGCCGCGCGAAGCAGTATTCGTCACCACCAAGTTGTGGAATGACTTCCAGCGGCCCGGCGCGGTAGAGCCCGCCGTGCATCGCAGCTTTCAGGCTCTGGGCCTGGGCGCGCCCGACCTGATGCTGCTGCACTGGCCGGTGGTTGGCCAGCGCCTTGCCGCCTGGGCCGAACTGGAGCGCCTGCGCGACGCTGGGGCACTGCGCGCAATCGGCGTGTCCAACTTCATGGTGCGGCACCTGCAGGAATTGCTGGCCCACGCGCGCACCGTGCCAGCGGTGAACCAGCTGGAGCTGAGTCCCTTCCTGCAGCAGCGAGAGGTGCGCGCGCTGTGCCGGACCCACGGAATCGTGGTGCAGGCCTACAGCCCGCTCACCAAGGGCCGGCGGTTGGACCATCCGGTGCTGGTGCGCATCGCGCGCGAGATGCAGCGCAGCCCGGCCCAGGTGATGCTGCGCTGGGGTCTGCAGCAAGGCCTGGTGGTGCTGCCGAAGTCCACCCGGCCGGCGCGCATTCGCGAGAACCTGACCCTGTCTGACTTCGAACTGGCGGCCGGCCACATGGCCGCGCTGGACGAACTGGAAGAGAACCTGGTGACCGGCTGGAACCCCCAGTTGGCGCCGTGAAAGGACGACGTTGGAAAAGAATCGGCTCGAAGCCTTCAGCGACGGCGTGCTCGCCATCATCATCACGATCATGGTGCTGGAGCTGAAGGTGCCGCACGACGATTCCCTCCAGGCACTGGTCAAACTCTGGCCGGTGTTCCTGAGCTACGTGCTGAGCTTTCTGTACGTGGGCATCTACTGGAACAATCACCACCACATGATGCAGGCCGCGCACACCGTGTCGGCGGGTGTGCTGTGGGCCAACCTGCACCTGCTGTTCTGGCTGTCGCTGCTCCCCTTTTCCACCGGCTGGATGGGTGAGAACCACTTCACCCGGCTGCCGATGGTGCTCTACGGCTTGAACCTGCTGCTGGCGGCGGTGGCCTACTACCTGCTGCAACTGCGTTTGGCCGAGCACCACGGGCCGGGCAACGCCATCGCGCAGGCCCTGGGGCGGGATGTCAAGGGCAAGGCGTCGCTGATGGCCTACGCGGTGGGCACGGCGGCGGCGTGGTGGCTGGACCCTTGGGTGGGGTTCATCGCCTACGCCGGCGTGGCCGTGATGTGGCTGGTGCCCGATCGGCGCATGGAGCAGGCGGCGCACAAGCGCCGCTCCGGCCGCCCGCACGGCGGCGCCTGAACGGGGGCTGCCCGGCCATGCGCGCCGTGGTCGTTGGCGGCTCGATCGCCGGGCTCAGCGCGGCGCGGGCGCTGTGGCGGTCTGGCATCGAGACGCTGGTGCTGGAACGGAGCGATGGCGCCCTGCGGGACCGGGGTGCGGGCCTGGGATTCGATCCGTCGTTGGTGGCTGCCGTGCTGGGTCACGACCCCGACCCTGAGCTTCCGCAGTTGCGGCCGCGCGGACGGGCGTTGCACCGTGGCGGCGCGGATGCGCCGGAGATCGAAGCCGGTGAACATCGGCTCACCACCTGGCAACACCTGTACGCGGCGCTTCGACATGGGCTCGAGGTGGCTGTAAGCACCGGTGTGCAGGTGTGCGGCTTGCGTCCCCACGGCAGCCGCTGGGAGGTTCTGACCCGCCAAGGCGAGGTCCATCGGGCCGATCTGGTCGTTGGCGCCGACGGCCACCGCTCGGCGCTGAGGCGGCTGTCAAGGGTCGCCGAATTTTCCCCATCCGTGGTCGTTCAGATTTCCCCACCCGGTTGAGAAGAGTTGTCGTCGTGTGAGCGGACGAGCCCGGCCTTGAGCTTGTCCTTCAGGCGGTATG
>Ga0209573_1000482_pt1 | contig 83628 bp, 48 predicted proteins | sample TNRBio252014_DNA_FD_185870 | JGI IMG/M metagenome (GOLD analysis project Ga0209573, IMG submission 185870) | Wastewater treatment Type I Accumulibacter community from EBPR Bioreactor in Madison, WI, USA - TNR Reactor_6/25/2014_ DNA (SPAdes)... | ecosystem: Engineered > Bioreactor > EBPR >... | reverse complement strand
GCGCACGAAGAAGCGGTGGAGCGTCGAGTTCGCCACCACCAAGCCAATGCCGGCGAGGTGCTCACGAAGCTCATCGAGCGTGATGTCCTTGCGAGCCTCCCACAGTGCGAGGATATCCTCCCGGCGCTCTTCGACACGCCGCGAGCGCATGTCGCCACCTTGGCGCTTGGGGGCGATGCTGCCGGTGACTCGCCGCTGCGCTTGCCAACGGATGGCCGTCGACGGCGCTACCCCGAACCGCGCCGCCGCTCCGCGGCAGCTCATCCCCGCATCAATCGCAGCCAACAACCGCGTGCGCAAATCCATCGAAAGAGGCTGACCCATCCATGCTGGCCTCCTCGCCCAGCCAGCACTATGAATCAGATTCGCAGCCCCTCGTGAATCCCCCAAGATTCATACCGGTCAGAAACCGCTCTAATTTGACGATGCCGCCGCGAGCAGCGCCGTGGCTTCCCGCGCCGTCGGTTCGGCCTCCGCATCGCGACCGCAGAGCTTGAGCGCCTCGGCCAGGACCAGCAGCGATCGTCCCAGTTTCGGCCGAAACACCGTCGGCCAGCGCTGGGCAAGTCGGCGGCGTATCGCCACCGATTCATCGGCACAGGCCAGCATCCCGTCGGGATTCCGCGCCTCCTGCTGTGCGAACGCGAGGCAGCCGAGCGCCGTCGCCAAATCGTCCTCGTAGCGATCGGGGCGTACGCGTGCCAGCTCGCGAAGCATGTCAATGGCTTCGCTGGCGATATCGACCGCGCGCCGTGTTTCGCCGCACTCGACCAGGAGTATCGTTTGGTTGTTCAACTGCTTGGCAAGTTCATGCCGGTGCGCCTCCGGCCGAGCATCCGACAGCTCGCGGAGGATGGCGACCGCCTCGTCGAGGGCCGAGCGCGAACCCTCCACATCGCCCGAACGGCGTGTCGTCATTGCCAAACCGTTCAGCATCAGCGCCAGATCAAGCCGATACGCCTCGGGGTATGCGGCTGCGAGGTCCCGCTGAATGGCGATGGCCTCGCGCGACCGCCCGAGAGCCTCGGTTACCCTATCGACGCGCGCCAGATAGACACCGGAGCTGTTGAGCGCCTGGGCATAGGCCGCCCGAAAGGCGTCCGGTTTTCTGCGCGCGAATCCCGAAAGGATGTCCACGCTCGCCTCCGCCGACGCGAGCGCGTGATCGATGCCGCCGAGGTCGCTGTGACAATAAGCAAGATTGAGCAACGCGAGCGCCACTGCCGGCGCCTGCGCTTCCGCGTGCTCGGCAACCAGATCGCTGTGCACGGCGACCGCCTCCTCGGCGGCGGCCAGTGCCTCTTCGCGACGGCCCAGATCGCTAAGATGGCTCGACATGATGGCCAACGCACGTGCCAGGCGGGGCCGCGACACCGCGTGCGGCGCATGGCGCAGCCACTCGACCGCCTCCGATGAGGCCGCCAGCGACTCATCCCGCCGGCCCAGTTCGCACGCGGCGCCGGCCAGCACCAGTAAGCTCTGAGCACGATCCGTCACCGGCACGGTCGCGTCGCCGTCGCCATCGAGAGCACGATGGATGTCGACCGCCTCGGCGGATGCCGACAAAGCGTCCTCCAGCCGATAAACATCCCGCAGGCGCGACGCCAGCCGCGTGAGGCAGCGGGCAAGCGTCAGCCGGTTTTCCGCGCCGTTGTCCGTGTCGAGGAGACGGCGTTGCGCCTCGACAGCCAGGCGGTCGATGTCGGTCGCCTTCTCGATCATGCACACCGTCCGCTCCGGCATCTGGTCGGAAATGGTCATCAACTCGGCCGGACCGGTGGCGGTCTCGACCAGCGCGTTGAGCCAGAGGAGCGTCGGGTGCTCGTTTCCCGTGGCGTAGTCCTGAGCGCTCCGGACGACGGTCGCCACGCACTGCTTCCCGCCGACGGCGAACGCCCGGCGAATGGCGGCCGCCTGCTCCGGCGCCGGATGCGGCCGGAGAGCCGCAAGGACGGCCGCTTCACCGATCAGATCAGGCAGGATCGGCAACAGTGTGCGCCCGTCCTCGCCATCCGCTTCGCTCAGGCAATCGCGCAGTGCCTGCCGGAGATCGGGGACGTCGCCCGCACCCGCCCAGCCCAGAGCCGTTTGCTCGGATGCGATAGCGTTGCCGAGCTCCTCTACCGGAACGCCCCCGGCCAACGTGACGAAGGCCGCCATGTGGCAGAGAAAGTCACCCTTGAGCCGACGATCGTCGCCGAGCGTCTTCAGCCGGCCGAGTTCGAACTGGGCAAGCCGTTCGGCGAGCCGCAGTCGATCGGTTCGGCCTTGGCTGGCGGAAATCGCGTCCATCAGCAGGAAAAGTGGCTCGCCGTTGATGGATGGTGTTTCGGCGGAGTCGGTGTCACGGGCATCACCCTCTGTCGTGTGCACGCCCGAGGCGGCGGTGCCACAGAGCGCCGCGGCGGCGTCCGCACCAGCGATGGTCAGTCGATGGCAATCGGAGGCCTCAAGGCGCGGCAGGCTGCAAGGCTCCGGAGGTTCGAAAAGGTCAACCAGGCCATCCTCCTGGAAGCTGCGCGGAGTCACCAGGTCATGCCACCATCCCACGTCGCGGTCGGCATGCCGCTCGAGGAGCAGGAGCCGAAGAGACCGCCCCGGCACGCCCGGATGATAGGCCAGTTCCACAAGCCATTGCCGCAACACCCGCGCGACGGCGGCCGACCCATCGATCACCGCCAGCGTGGGATCATTCCATCCCCAATCGCCGAGGTTCTGCTGTGCGAGGAAGCGCATCAGTTCCGTCTGTTCGACGAAGCCCGCGCGCCATTCACGCGCTTCGGCCCAATCGCACAACTCGATCGCCAGCCGCGTCTTGCCAGTTCCGGCAGGGCCGACGAGGCCACGGCCGGCGATCGGCTTTTCGCTTGTCAGCCAAGCCTGCAGCCCCGCCAACTCGGTCTCGCGTCCAACCAAGGGAACGGCGCGGCAAAACGGATTGAGCACATCAAGGGCGGAGCGAACCGCCCGGCGCCGGCCATGCGAGCGAACGATCGTCAGATGCGGCTCGCCGGCGACGATCGCCCGGCCATCGCTCGCGCTTTGAACGACCACGGCGGAATGGCGGCGCACGTCAGCGAACCGATCGGCCTGGTCCGGGTCACGCCGCCAGAGCCGCAGTTTTGCTGCCAGCGGCGCAGGCGTTATCCGTTGTCTGGTGAGGTGTCGATAAAGCCTCTCATAGCCGTCTTCGTCATCGACAACGTAAAAGGTCGTGCCCATGACAGGCCCTGGGATGAAATCTGTTTTCGCAGGATGGAAGAGAACGGGTATGAATCGGGCGTTTTCACAAGACTTGTAATAGATGTGGTTGTAAATGAGCATGCCTTCCCAACGCACCCCGCGCCCCTTGTCGGGTTCTTCGCGTCCGCTCACCCGTCGATGATAGGTTTCGGTGCAGACCAGCAATACAAAGTCGCTGTCTTCTAATTGCTGCTCCATCCAGAGCGGCCAACCGTTTGGCGGCGTGCCGACGTATTGGTCGATGATCGTCTCGACGCCGTCACGGCGAAGACGGTCGGCAAAGTCCAGGACACGGTCAGCATGCTCATGTGAATCGTGGCTGTAACTGATGAAGACGCGGGGATGTTGCGCCGCCGGTGCCTCACCGAGCCCGGCGTCAGTCTCCGGCAGCGGAGAGACGGTCTGCATTGTAGCCAAGGGCCCCCAGGCGGATCGCGGCGACCATCTGAGGATCATCGACACGGTGTTCGGCGTTGAACGCGCCGCGTGGCACAAAGAAGAACTCGCCCTGTTCGTCGCTTGATGCGAGCATTGGTCCGAACGTGGGTGTCTGAGCGCCGATTGTCTCTGAAATTATGACTTGCTGAATCGCCGGCCCGAGATCGCTGAGACCGACGACATCGCCGTTTTCGCGAAGCACCTGAACGAAGGCTTGCGCGAACGGTGAGACGTCTCGCGACCCGATGGCATCGAGCGCCTCCTCATTCTCACCGACGGAGGTGAGAATCTGTCGCGACCGGCGCTGATAGAGAGCCTCGATGCGCTCGCGCTTCTGGATCTGCTCACGGGAGGACCGGAATGTTCGATTGAACCCGCCTGCATAACAGGAATCGGCGACCACCAGAACGTGCCGGGCCGTGGAGCCGTCGAGTATCCGGGTGATTTCATAAGCCGGTATCCAGCTGCCGTCGACGTTGTTCGGCTGAGCGTCAACCGGAATCCAATACGTCGGTTTTATCGCGGCCGAGGAGCGTTCGACCTCACCGTGGCCGGCATAGTAGACCAGCAGATTGTCCCGCTCACCGGCCATTCGGCTAAGTTGGGTGAATGCTTGAAACATCTGGGCGCGATTGGCGTTCGTCAGTAGCGTGACTTGGAAGCCGTAGCGCTTTTCGAGGATGTCCTTGACCCGTCGGGCGTCCTCTTCCGAATTCGCAAGATCGGGGAATGCACTGTCGGCCTGATAATCGCGGTTGCCAATGACCAGGGCATAATAGGTGCCGAGAGACAAGGCGGGAACGACCGCTGCCGGTGTTGGCGCCGTGCCACCGCCGCCAGCCCGCTGGGTCCGACTCTGGATTTCGGCGATCTGGCGGTCTTTTTCCGCCAGTTGGAGGTTAAGTTCCTCAATTTGCGCCTGATATCGAGCGCTTTCATCAACGGGTGGAGGTGCTCTCTCGGCTCTGGCGCGCTCGGCCTGCAGTCTGAGTTTCTCGACCTCCGCCTGTTGCTTTTCGACTTTCGCCTGCAATTGGACCCGTTCGGCCTGAGCCGTCCGCAAGTCGTTGCGAAGGCTTCGAACCTCGGCGCTTTCCGATGGCTCCGGTGGCGCCGGTCCTCTCATCACGGCGGCAAGCTGGTCTTCCGGTACTCCCCGAGCACGGAAATACCAGCGAGCGGCCTCCTCGCGGTTCGCCGGTACGCCCGCGCCGCGCTCGTACAGAATGGCGAGATTGACCATCGCCTCGGTCGCGCCCTGTTCGGCGGCGCGCCGATACCACGTCGCGGCCGTGGCGTAGTCAGGCTGGCCGACAAGTCCGCGCAGATAGATATCGGCGACGTAGAGTTGCGCCTTGACGTCCCCCCGTTCGCCTTTTTCCTTCCACCCCTCAAGCGCAGCCTCGTAGGAGCCCATGTCCTTGATCACGTACTCCCCGCCGCGCAGCCCGCAGTCGTAAGCATCGGTTTCGATCAATTGCGGCCGCGACACGTAGGTAACCTGCCGGCCGAGCTGGCGAAGCTGTCCGGGCAGAAGGCAGTCGACGATGCGATACCGGTCGGCCTCGGTGGAGGATGCCGCACCCGCGGCGGTGGCGGGACCGCCCCCGACGGAGCCGCCCGCGCAGCCCGCCAACAGCGACAAACCGGCGAGGCCGCTGAGGACGATTCCGCTCCGTGCCAGCAGCGAGGTCATTCGTCACCGTACCATCGGCCGGCCCAATCGAGCTGCAGAAGCAGCGTATCGGTCGACGCCTGCCGCGGGCAATCCTTCAGCCTCGTGGCAGCGGGTGCAAACGATAGCCGCTTTGCCGTCAACGATGGGCGCGCTCGTACCGCCGTTTCGATCGCGGCGGCACGCTGCCGACTAAGCTCGACAGTCGCTGTCGGATCGGCGAGCCAGTCAATCGAGAATTTCCATTTTTGCTGGTCCGGAGAGGTAAGGGCCTTGATGAGCGCGTCGAGGTTGGCTTGTCCTTCCGCCGATGGCGCGGCGGCTCCGGGTACGAAAGTAACCGCCCCGACACCGGGACACTCGGGCGGTGGCGGTTCATCGGCGCGCCTTGGCGGCCGCATTGGTGGACGGATCGTATCGAGCCAATCCTGCGCGGACATGGCGGCCGCGGCATCCGCCGGCGCATCGACGACAGCGCACATCGCAAAGAGCACGACGGTCAGCCGCGTGAGCTTTCGCCTCGGCATGTGCGTTCCTCCCGCCCAACAGTCGCGCTTTCGCGGTCTTCTTCCTGATGCCGAACGGCGCTGCCGTTCAGCCGTTACATTGCCGGGAAGGCGCAGTGTTCGCCGCTTGTCCACGGACACTTATGAGTCCGACACTTTAGCAATTATAATACCGCTATAGGGTTAGGGAAACCAAGTGGCTTCATTGGTTCACGTGTCGCGCATGACGGCGTTGCGGTGGCCGATGTTGGGACTCGCCGCCATGGCCGTTGTCGCTGGATGCGCGTCGCCGGCCGAGCGGTTGGACGCAACGGCGTCAGCGCTCGGGCTTCGCCGGATCGTCGTCGACGGCGATGGCTTCGGACACGTCGTGTTCGTCAAAGGCGCATCGAGCGGGGATACGCTTCGAATCTATGTCGACGGAGACGGCTCGCCCTATGTCCGCAAGACAATCGCGCCCGATCCGACGCCGCGGCGGTCCCTTGTCCTCGATCTCCTTCGCACGGACCCGGGGCCCGCGGTCTATCTCGGCCGGCCCTGCTACCACGGAGAGACCGGGACATCGGCGTGCACGCCGGCCTATTGGACGACAAAGCGTTACGGCCAGAGAATCGTGAATTCCATGGCAGCGGCTGCCGCGCACCTCATCGCCGAGCGCCGGGTGAGCCACGTAACCTGGATCGGTCACAGCGGTGGCGGAACGTTGGCGATGCTCATCGCGCCAAGCATCCCGCAGTCGGACGCGGTCGTGACGGTCGCCGCCAATCTGAATGTTGCCGAGTGGGCGCGCGTCGCACGGCAGGACCTGTCGGGCAGTCTCGACCCCGCGACGGCACCGCCGCTTTCCGATGCCATTTGCCAATACCACTACGCGGGCAGCGAGGACGCGGTTGTTCCGGCAACGATCACCGCGTCCGGTCTGCATGGCGCGAACGGTCGACTGACGATCATCGACGGCTTCGACCACGTCTGCTGCTGGGCGGAAATCTGGCCCCAAATCCTTGCCCGCTTGAACGCCACTAGCAGCCGGGACCATTCGGCGGAAGCGCGCTAGCACAGCCTCACTTGATCGGTGCCGAACCTTTTTTCGCCGTGTCTAAAGATCCATGCGCAGGCCAATGGTACCGGTGAGCGTCCAGAACTTGCTGTTGCCGGCGATCGTGCTCACCGACGCGAAAGGCTGGATGCGGTTGGGAAGAACGGTGGACACGCCGACGCCCAGGCGGGCGAAGTTGCGATCCGGCTCTTCGGTTTCGAACTTGAAGCCGGAGTTCGTCGCGTCTCGCAGGCTCGCCTGGAGGTTGCGCTGGTCATTATCGAATTCGTGTATCCAGGCCGCTTCCACTTGCGGCAGCACGACGCCGAAGTTCGTGCTGATCGCCATTGTTGCAACGACGCCGAGGCTGCTCTGGATCGACGTGGCCTCGTCGCTGTTATAGTCGAGTTCGAGACCGGTGTTCCCCGTCTCGGAATAGTCGTCGAACGTGTTGTAGACGACGTCCAGGCCAGCCCGCGGTCCCACGGTGAAATTCTCGATGGGATAGTCGTAACCGGTGAGCAGCCCGGTGCTCCACTCGTTGCCGCTGTAGTCGCCCTTGATTCGTCCGCTCAGCGAAGCGGCCGGACCCACGCCGGTGACGGATCCGTCCCGCCGCTCATCGTAATTGCGCCGGCGATAGCCGCCGACGATCTGGGCGAAGGCTCCTTCGAACGGAACGAGCGACGCGTACAGAAACGCGCCGTAGCCGTGGTTGTCGAAACCGCCCCCGTCGTCGAAATCGCCGTCGTCATACGTGTAATTAAGCGCCGCGCCGGCGATCAGGAAGTCCGTAAACCGATAGTCGGCGCCGGCAGTGACGATGGCGCCGTTGGAGGAATAGCCGTCCTCGAAGCGGTTGTTGCGATGGCTCACGCGTTGGTAGCCGGGAGAAATGAAAATGCTGAGTCCGGGCGCGATCTCGCTCACCACATCGGCGCTGGCGCCGCCGGACCCCAAGTCGCCGCCCTTGTCCGTTTCTTCGGTCAGGCGGCGCATCCGCTCCTGGACCGCGACCGGGGCGGCGGTCGACCCGACGCCCGAGTTTCCCGTCGCGTCTACAGTGGTGGTGCCGGAGCCGCAATAAGCGACCAAAGGGCTTCCAGCATCAATGACACTGTCACTATCAGCGTCGCACACGTTGTTCATAGTATCTTGCAAAGCGTCATTGAACGTTTGCGCCGCCGCCGGGTCAGGAAACGCCGACAACGAGGCGAAAACCAGCAACGCCGCGCTGGTTGCCGCCGGCACGAAAAAACACCGGGACGGAAGCTCAAGCTGATCCCCAGACGAACAGAATGTCTTGTCACCCATTGATTGATCCACCCTTCCCCTTGTTGGCGGCCACGTTAGAAAAGCGGCGACGTTAGAAAAGCGGCGACGTTAAGCGTCGACGCTGCGACCGTCTCAGTAAGCCTAAAGTTTACACCCGCCGTTCGGCTTGTCGCGGGTTTGTTGCAGGATGGATGTCGTGTTCGTCTCGTCTGTTGCGGAGAAGCATCGCATGGTGGTTTGCGATAGATTGCGTTCTGCTTCAACTGCCGCCGCACCGGCTAGGGCGCCTGCCCTTTCCTCATTGGCATCGGGACGCAAAAAAACCCCTCAGCCACAAACCGTTCATCTCACCGGAAGCAAATGATGTTGCCATGCCCGCGAAAAATCGCGGTTCCCCTCCGCCGACTTTCCCATCGACAGCCCGATAGCGATAATCCCGCCCACGGAGTAGCTAGCCATCACATCGAAATAATCGAAGCACCGGTGGCCGGTTTCCTCTTCAAACGCGGCCAGCACCGTTGCCGAGAACGCACCCATGATGTCGCCGCCCGCACGACTCAGAATGTGAAAGCGCTCGAATGGCCTGCTGTCTGCGTCACAGCGTTATTAGAGCGTGTGAATCCTCTCGCATCGCCTCACTCTCGAATTTTTATCGAGCGCACCGCCATGGTTCGACCTTGAGGTGCCTTTGGCCAATGTAAAGTGCATACTGGACATTAAGCAGATTGCCGATTAACCGGCGAAGCGGGAGTTTATATCCTTAAGGGCCGGCTCAGAGACAAGATTGCGAGAGAATCTCGCGTTGGGCGGGGTATCGCTACCGCCCCAAGGGATCGTGCGCGGTCCGGTTACTGAGGATCCGGATATAGGGACCGGCCGAAGCGGATAGGGGCGGACATGACGTCACACATCTTCGACAACCCGATCGCCGTGCACGTGATCTGGCACCCGGACTCCGACGAGGCCGCAGGTATCGCCGACACCCTCTTCTCGGCGCTGCGCAGCGACGGGGCGCAGATCCAGGGCGGCATCGGCATCCCGGTATTTTTTTATTCCATGGGCAGGGACGGCTCGACCGGCGTTCCGCCGGACATCGACCGGGGCGCCGCCCGCCGGTGCGTGCTCCTGCCGGTCATCGATGAGCACCTCATCGATGCCGTCGACTGCAAGCCGGATTGGCGGGATTGGTTCGATCAGGCCACGGAGCTTCGGTCGAAAGATCCCGAGCACGTCAGCCTCATCCCGGTAACCCTTTGCGAAGAAGCCATCGCGTTCTGCAACAGGAGCGGCCTGCCGAACGCCATCCGATGGCACCACTGGCACCGGCAAAGCGCGCAGGAAAAGACCAACCGGCTGCTGGTGACGCTTCTGCCCATGGTCTTCGATGCGCTTCGCAGCGAAGCGGGCGACAGCGTCAACCCCGACGACCGTGAGAAGATCAGCCTGTTCCTTAGCCATGCCAAGGCTGATGGCCGCGACTTGGCGATAGTTTTCCGCGACGAGATCAATCGGATCCCCGGCGTGGCCGACTTTTTCGATGAAGTGGACATCCTTCCGGGCGAAGACTTCGAGTGCGTTCTGGAGCGGCATGTCGGCAAGGCCGCTGTCCTCATCATTCACACCGATTCCTATGCCAGTCGCGACTGGTGCAGCTGGGAGGTGGTGACGGGAAAGCGGCTGAACGTTCCCATGGTTACCGCCCATTGCATCCACGACCGGGAACACCGCGCCTTTCCCTACCTCGGCAACGTCCCTTCCGTTCGGGTAGGAGAGGTGACATCGGCGCGCGTCCTCGACGTCGTCAGGCGGTTGTTGGAGGAAGCGCTGCGCCAGCTCTTGTGGCGCTGCTTCATCGCGCAGGTGCGCGAAAAGGCGCCGGAGGAGCTAAGGGACGTCATCGACACTTGGCGAACGCCGGAGATCGTCTGGTTGATGCTGAACCAGGACATCGCGGAAAGTACCGCTTCAGACATTCGCATCCTGCACCCGGACCCGCCGCTGGGGCGGAACGAAAAGTCGATTTTGGAGAAGTTCAAGCCGAAGATATCGCTGCTAACGCCGATCGATCTGAGCATTTAGGCGCATGTTTCGGAGGTAACGGACAATGGAAAGGACCGAACGATTCCTGGACGGGGTCCAAATAATGATGTCGGTGTCTAACAGTCCGGACCTGGGCGCCATGCGCATGGGCGAGCAGCATTTTGAAGAAGCGCTGAAGGAAATCGTCCGTCACCTGCTGGCTAGGGGCGCGACGCTGGCGTACGGCGGCGACCTGCGAAAGCAGGGCTTCACCCGCATGCTGTTCGATCTGGCCCGGACCTATAACGCCACCGACCACGAGGGCGGACCAGCGAAAATACGCAATTACCTCGCCTGCACGGTGTGGGAGAACCTGGGCGAGGCCCGAGCCGTCGAGCGCGCGATCCGCCGCGAGTATGCCGGCGCCGCCGACGTCCAGTGTCTTCCACCGCCCGAGACGGTCCGCGACTGTATCAGCGGCGAAATCCTGTCTATCGGAGAGGATCGCCCGGCGGCGGCACTAACCGACATGCGCTGTAAGATTATCGACGACTCGGACGCGGTCGTGTTCCTCGGTGGGCGAGTTACTGGTTACGCGGGCCGTTATCCCGGTGTCCTTGATGAGGTGGCGCTGTCCCTCCATCAAGACCGTCCGATCTATTTGCTGGGGGGATACGGCGGCTGTACCGGTGATGCCGCCCACGCACTGTATGGGATGAGCGCCAAATGGGGGGGCGCCTTCACCCCGCATTACATGCGCCCGCAGGAACAGGACAATCTCTTCGGTTATCGGCAGGCGATAAACAAAATCACGACGTTTGCTGACCGCATGCCCGATAACGGCCTAAACCACGACGACAACGCCGCTCTCGCTGTGTCATCGGATATCCGCGTGATCATCCCGCTGCTATTGCGCGGTCTCCGGACCGTCGCGGAACGCCGGTAACGGAAACGGCCAAGATCAGGCAGGCGATCGACCGAGCTTTGGCGGAGAGATGCCGCCTATAGGAGAGGACGGGACATGCCAGCCAAGCTCGCGGAAGTGATAATCGGCTTCGACATCCCGGTGCTGGGGCTGTCGGCGAAGTCCCGGTGGACGCCCGACCCTTCGGTCGAGAATGCCGTTTGGGCCGTCTATGTGGAGATGGCGACGCGCATTGCGGTGGCGGCACTGAACACGGGGCACCTGCGGGAGGCGCTCAGTTCCTACCACGACCTTTTCGTCGAACTGCGCAAGATTCTCCGCGAGGGCGGACCGGCACTCGCCAATACGCCAGGCGACGAGTCGTCATTCGCGGCCTTGGTTCTGTGGATGCTCAACGGGGAGATCCGTCCGGTGTTGTCCGAGTGGCACGTGAGGCTGAACGACTACGAAGCCCAGCGACCCGAGACCGTCTCGACCGCTGCCCATGAAGCCGTGTGGCGCGACGCCGAGCCGTGCGTCGCGGCGCTGAACGACCTTTCGAAGCGGCTCTTCCTTTACGCCAAGTTGTTCGAGCGCGTGTGCGGGATCACACGGTCGCCGATCCCCGACACCGCAGGTCATCCTGACGCCGGATCGGCTCGGTCATGACGGGGCTCGTCGGCATCGGCCGAGCCATGCGAAGGTACGCTCGACGACCCAGCGGCGAGGCAAAAACTCGAAGCCCTTGGCGGTGTCGGAGCGTTAGACGATCTCCATCGTCCAGTCTCCGATCGTCGATGGTGCCTTGCGCAACGTCGGCCCGCGTAGCCCCTTCGGCAAAAACATGGCGCAGCCATGGGAAGGTTCGGCAAATGGAACCGGGCACGATGCAAGCGCCGTCGCGATCCGGTCCACCCTCGTCTTCCATGCCACGCGACCTCACAGAACCCTCCAGATTGAACGAACCCGCGGGATGGCGGGCTGGGCTATGGGGATTGTGTCTCCGGCACTCGGTTCGGGGTAGGCGATCGGCTGAGGCGCGCGAGGATGTCGACGGGTGACGGCGACCGGCGAGGACGATTGGTGGCGGCGGCGTCGCGCCTTGAGTTCGGCTTTGGCTTCGATCGGGGCCGCTGCGGCGCGACGCGGTATCACGGCTGTGTCGAGGGACGATACCCGGACGCCAGCACGTCAATGCGCATGCGCGGGCATGCCTTCCGCGTCGGGAAGGAAGATACGGACGTTTTGCATCATGCCGCGATCCTCGTGATCGAGAATGTGACAATGCAGCACGAAGTCGCCGATGTAGCGTTCGTACCGCGTGCGCAGAACAATCGTGTAGACGCCACCGGGCGGTTCAACCTGCGGGATCAGGCTCTTGATCCAGAGTGTGTCCTTCCACACCCCCTTCAGGCCGGGATATTGCGGATCCACGGCACCGCCGCTGTCATCCACCGCGCCCGGGGCACTGACGTCACGGCCGTTCGGATCGAGAATGCGTACGATCTGGAACGGATTGACATGGATGTGAAAGGGATGGCTGGCCAACTCGGAATGCAATGACCATTCATCGACGCCGCCCACGGGCAGCATGCGGTCGATCCGACCGGGCTTATAAGGTTCGCCATTCACCTCGAACCGTGCCGGCTCGACGGTGAGGTCAATGGAAAAGGTCAGTTCCTGATTGCCGGTCACCTCATCGTCGGCGATGTCGTCGAAGGGCACGAACTTGCTGAGCTTGAATCCGTCCTGAAGGTCGGCGATCACCTGCCGGCGAATGTCCCTCGGCATCGACCGTCGGGCGGCCTTGATCAACCGGTCTCGCACATGCTGGTCGATGTCCGTCACGGCGGTGCCGGGCGCGGCGACGACGACACCGAGCAGCCGTCGGCTGGGTGCGGTGCGGCTGACGCTTGCCGCGGCCGGAACCGACGCGTTGATCACGCAGTACATACCCGCCTCGGGAAACACGACCAACGCGTCGTTGCGGTAGCCCGGCTGCAGCGTCGTGCCGGTGACGCGCCGCGCCGCCGACAGAGTCAATCCGTCCGCCGCGACCAAGTAGTACGGAATTGGATCGCCGGTACAGTTGTCGTCGATGAACCTTTTCGCGTCCGCCGATGACAGCGTGTCGGGCATCGCCGCATCCGGCTTCAGTCGCCGGAACTCGAGGCTGATGGTGTCGCGGACGCCGGCGTGAATCAGCCGCCACCGCTCGATGTCGCCCGCCGTGCTGAGGAAGGACGGCAGCACCAGGCCGTTGATGCTCGTATAGCGGCCGGACTGCGCCCACGTCCCGGGGCCGAATTGCGCCGTGCCGGCGGGGTCCTCGTAGAACTCGATGACGCCGGTGTCGTCCGGATCACAGACCCAGGCGACGACATTGCCGGCCTCGTCGCGCTGGACCTTGATGTTTCCCTCGGCATCCAGGCACGCATACTGGATCTGCTGGAGCACAAGGACCCTCTCGGGCATCGGACGGCCGTCTCCGGTCCTCAACAGCGTATCGAGGTCGCCGTTGGCGTCCGCGGTGGGCAGACGATCGCCGCGCACGATCAGGGCGCCCGCCATGCCGCTCGCGACCTGCAACGCGGTGGAGCCGTGACGATGCGGGTGATACCAGAAGGTGCCGGCGGGATGGTCGGGCGGAAGGTTGTACTCGTACTGGAAGTCGACGCCTGGATCGATCGACAACAGGACATTGTCGCTGTTGCCGGCGGGGCTGATCCATAGCCCGTGCGAATGCAGGTTGGTGGCGTTGAAGCATTGCGGAATGTTCGGGTCCGTGTGTTCGCCGGTGCAGGTCGGGTCGGAGGGCAGCCGGTTGCGAAGCGTGATCCGCACCGTGTCGCCGGGCATGGCCTCGATGGTCGGGGCCACGTAGGGGCGGTCCGGATCGGTCGCCGGCCCGCTGTAACTGCGCAGCCGGACCCGATCCTTTCGACCGGCGACGGGGTTATAGATGCGGCTGTCCGTATAGCCGATCGTCAATTCCAAGGTCCTGTCGCCTCGCGCCCGCATCGCGTCGGGCGGCAAGGCCACGCGCGTCTTCCGCGCTGCCGGTGGCTGCCACATGTCGATGACCGGCGGGTTCGCGTGCACCCGTTCGTCGGCCTGCGCGACCGCCGGCGACGCGCCGCCAAGAAGTGCAAGATGAACGAGCGCGATAAGCCCGCTCAGACTCGAAAGTGAAGCGGGGGTGCGGCCGTGAACCGGCGGCAATCGCACCAAAGTTTGCGGCATACCAACGAAGCGTGTCGTCATCGCGTCCTCCCCTACCACATCCGGTCTTTTCTTATCGCCGGCATCGATAAGCGTACCAAATTCTGAACGAACCGACGACGATCCGATGCACGTCCGCAAACGACGATGGTCCGCTGCGCGTCCGGGTCGACCGACGCGCCGCCGCTCCTGCCGGCGTCGACACTCGCGCCGTCGAGGCATAAGCTATAATGAGCGTCAGACCGAGTGATTGTCAGACCGGCTCCGGCCGCCGCTGGGGTCGATGGCGGCGACATAAAATCGCCCAAGGCGGGGCAAAGGGAGGTGGCGGCGTGGCCGATATCGAACGGTCTGGGGTCGATCTCGACGGACTGAGCAATTTTCTCGATTCACTCAGTTCGTATCATGAGTTCCTGGTTCAGATTCCCTCTCCGGACCAGCAGATCTTCCACTACACGGATCTCGCCGCGCTGAGCGGCATCGTCAGCGGCCATGACCTCTGGCTTACCAACTCACTCTATTCCAATGATGAGGACGAATCCCGCCACGGCTATGAGGTCGCTCGCGGCGTCGTCGCCGCCTACCTGCGCCGGGCAAAACGGGCCCGCGCGGCGCGGGACGACCTGAAAATCGCGTACGCCGAGGCCCTGTCCTCTCTCATCGGCGCCAACCCCTCCCAAGGCTTCTACATTTGCTGCTTCTGCGAGACCGACAATCTGCTCAGTCAGTGGCGCAGCTACGGCGCCAACGGCACCGGGGTGAGCATCGCCTTCGATCCCATGGCGTTCATCGACATATCGGGACCGGACATGCCGCACGGCCTGATGCGTCTGTGGAAGGTCTTCTACAACCAGAGCCAGCAGACCCGAATCGTCGGGCGCGCGCTCGACTTCGTCTGGGACACCCGCACCGACGCGGAGGGCGCCGACGACCTCGCGCGCCGCGCTGCCGATGCGGTCCAGTTCTTCATTCCAACGTTCAAGAACGCCGACTTTCGCGAGGAGAAAGAGCGCCGGCTGATCTTCACCCCCGATCCGGCCTGCCCTGTGAAGCCGCGCTATCGGGTCGGCAGGGGCATGCTGATCCCCTATTTCAGCGTCCGCGACCTAGCGGAAGCGTCGGGCCTCAGCGGTCCGGATATGCCGTGGCGGCTCCCGATCCGCTCGCTCACGGTCGGTCCCAGCGCCCAGAAGCAACTGAACGTCGAAAGCGCGGTCATGCTGCTGCATCAGAACGGCTATGACGGCATCGAGGTCGGAGCATCGGCGACGCCCTACCGCGGCTGAGGCCGGGCGCCGCGTGATAATATTCCTTGCCTCATACCGAAATGCGTCGCAAGGGCAATCGGCTCTTGTCAAATCGGCAGCGGCGGGAGTATTCTAACCTCTGTGGGGAGGTTTTCGCGTAGTGGCAGGGAAATAGAGCTATATATAGTTAGCGAGAAGGCGTCCTGCGCGGGACAAACGTTAAGCAATCGTGGCGCCGTTTGTGCGGCGACAGGCATTGTTGTGCCATTTTGGTTCTGAGTGGTCTTTAAAAAACCTTCCCTCTCCACAGGAGGAGTCGGTATGCCGCTCAACAATTACTATCAGACACTGACAGTGATGGGCGCCGTCATCGCGCGCGACGACGATGCTTTGACGTTTTCCGTCCAGGCACGTAGCGGTGACGTATTCCAAGCCGTTGTCGGTCCGTCGACGTACTATACCGTCATGTCCAATCTGGACGACCTCAACAGGGATCGCGTGCCGAATCCCGACGGACTCGAGTGGAGCGACAATCCGCCCAAGTACGATCTCGTCAAGTACATCCAGTTGCAGCGTCCGGTGACGGTCACCGGGCTTTATTATGAGCATGGCGGAAAACAACGTTTCGAGGCACGCGCGGTCTATCTGATGCACTCCGATCCAAAGAGATATCTCTTTGAGGAGACGCATTGGTGGCTGGTGCAGATCTCGTTGATGGCCGACCGTTGGCTGGACATTTTCTTTGATGCTCGACGCGCTTATACAATCGATGACTTTTCGGAGTTCTACAGCACCAATCTCAATATTACTGGACAAACCACCAACGACAACGTTCAGGAATGCGCGACGTTGTCGCGGCTGATTTACGGGCTGTCCTCGGCCTATCTGCTGACCGGCGCCGATCGGTACTATCTCGCGGCGAAAGCGGCGGTGGCTTACCAACGCGAGGCTTTTCGCAGCCTCAGCCACGATGGCGAACATTGCTTTTGGGCGTCGTCACGCCGCCGCAGCACCGGCGAGCAACGGGGCGAGAAGCTGATCGTTCCCTCGCACAACCCGGACGACGAAGACACCATTCCGCTGTATGAGCAGATCTACGCCCTTGCCGGTCTGGCGCAGTATTACCGCATCACGTGCGAGTGGGAGGTGCTGGAGGACATCCGGCGGACGGTCAACACCTTCCAGGACTATTATTGGGATTATCCGGAAGCGAAGCAGGAAAAGGGCTTCGCCGGCACGGGGGGGTACTATTCCCACCTCGACTACGCGACGATGCGCCCGGACACCGCCGGGCTTGACCGCAGCAACAATCGCTCGCGAAAAAATTGGAACTCCGTCGGCGATCACATCCCGGCCTATCTGATCAACCTGATCCTTGCCATCGATCCGCTGCCGCTCGGTACCAGCCGGCGCAGCCTTAAGGAGTTTCTCGCCGTCTGTCAGGGCATCCTCGACGAGACGTCGGAGATTATCGGAAGCAAATTCGAAGATCCGCAATCCGATTACGTGAACGAACGGTTCATGGCGAACTGGGACGCGGACCAGCATTGGGGATGGCAGCAAAACCGCGCCGTCGTTGGCCACAACCTCAAGATCGCCTGGAACCTGACCCGCGTCGCGTTCTATTGCCAGGCGCGGGCGGCGGAAGCGGGGGTTCCGGCGGCGCAGGCGAAACAGCTTCGCGATCAAGCGGATAACTTCCTCGCGTTCGCGCGCCGGCTGGCCGACCGGATGGGCGAGGTCGGTCTTGACAAGATTCGTGGCGGGATCTTCGACGCGGTGGAGCGGCAGCCGACCAACGGCATGCCGACCGAGTTCGCTTGGGGATCGACGAAGGATTTCTGGCAGCAGGAGCAGGGCATCCTCGCCTATCTGATTCTGCACGGCGCCACCCCCAACGATCGAAAGTATCTCGACCTTGCCCGCGAGTGCACCGCGTTCTGGAACCTGTTCTTCATCGATCGCGACCGGCAGGGAATCTTCTTCCGGACGTCGGAGAACGGCTTGCCGATCATTCAGGGCGCCTACGGTCAGAAGGGCGGCCACTCGGTCTCGGGCTACCATGCCTTCGAGTTAAATTACCTCGCACATCTGTACATGCGCGCCTTCGTCGATACGGGCGGATCGGGTGACAACAATTTCTGTCTTTACTTCAAAGTGGCGCCGAATACGGATCAGCAGTCCGTCAACACATTGCCTGACTTTTTCGCGCCGGGGGCTGTTCGCATTCAAGGGGTTCGCGTCAACGGTATCGATCAGACGGAAAATCCCAAGGTCTGGTCAGGCACTGGTTACCAGATCCACCTGGACGACCTGCAGGACAAGCGGGCCGCCGACGGCACCATCGAAATCACGGTCGATTTCGCCCGCGTCTGAGCGCGCCGGCGAGGAACGACTGGCACCGCATTAGGGAAGGTTAACCGATGGCCGACACACCTCTGGCGGGTAAGAAAATCGCCGTTATCATCGAGAGCCAGTACATTCCCTCGGAGATCAAGGCCTACCAGGACGGCTTTGCGGCCCTCGGCGCGACGGTCGACTTGGTATCGCGGCTTTGGGACGCGCCGAGTCAGCGATTCTACTCGACCGTCGAACCGAACGAGGACGGCTCCGTGCCGCCGCTGGAATGGCTCGAGGTCACGCACGACGTCGATAAGGTCAACGTCAACGACTACGCCGCCGTCGTCATGGCGGCGAACTACACCAGCGTGCGGCTGCGCTGGAACGAGACGCTGACGACGTCCGCCAACCCGCGGGCCGACATTCGGGCGACGCCGGCGGTGCGCTTCTTCCGGCGCGCCATGGCCAATCCGGCCATTATCAAGGCCGCTCCCTGTCACGGACTGTGGCTGCTCACCACGTCGCCCGACTTGCTGGCCGGCCGCCGGGTGACCTGCAATCCGGTCCTACTGGCCGACGTGTTGAACGCGGGGGCGTTTTACGAGCCGGTCGCCGAAGGCCAGCCGTGGAACCAGCACGTGGTGGTGGACCGCGATCTGGTGACCAGCACGTCCGCCGCCGGCACCGGGCGGCTCGTCGAGGCGGTTCGCGACGCCATCCTCAATCCTCCTCCCGCCGCGCGCCGTCCGGAACCGGGACCGGCGAAGCCGTCAAAACCCGGCAAGCGGCGCATTCTCATTCTATTGTCGGAGTGGGGCTACTGGGGCGAGGAGCTCGTGGGGCCGCTGGGCGAATTCGACAGCGCCGGTTACAAGGTGGAATTCTGCACGCCGAACGGCCGGCGGCCGAACGCCATTCCGGTCAGCTGGGACGCGGACTACTTCGATCCGCCCCTGCAGCGGTCGGTGACGTCGCCGGACATGGGGGCCCGAACGCTGGAGATCGACGATCCGTCGACCAAACAGGGAAAGCGGCTCGACAACCCGATCAGCTTGGCCGCCTGGTTCCCGCAACGGCCCTACTTTGCCGCCTCGCAATTCGTCCGCCTGCTCGAGGACTACAACTGGCGTCTCGAAGAGGCACGCGAGCGGCTCGCTCGCTACGACGCGCTGCTCATCGTCGGCGGCTCCGGGCCCATCGTCGATCTCGCCAACAACCAGCGCGTGCACGACCTGATCCTGTCGTTCCTGGCCGCCGATAAGCTCGTCGGCGCCGAGTGCTACGGCGTCGCCTGCCTTGCCTTCGCCCGGGACATGAACCTGCGGCAGAGCATCATCCGGGGCAAGCACGTCACCGGCCACTGCCTCGAGTACGATTACCAGGACGGCACCGGCTTCGTCGAATCCCGGGGTCAGTTCCTGAATTTCAACATGGGACCGCCGCCGTATCCGCTCGAATTCATTCTGCGCGACGCGACGGGACCGGATGGCGCCTACCATGGAAATTTCGGCCACCCGACAAGCGTCATCGTCGACTATCCCTTCGTCACCGGACGGTCGACGCCGGACAGTGTCCTGACAGGCCAGAAAATGATCGAGGTGCTGGACGGAGATCCGCCGCTCCGCCGCTGGGGGTGGTAGTCGTGGCCGCCGAGCCGTCGGTTCATCTTTGGGCCTGACCTTCACGCCGATAAGATCAAGGAGCGCGGGACATGCCAACCGGACATCGGAAGCTGCTGGAACAGCTCGCGGCCGACGGGTTAACGACGATCTTCGGCAACCCGGGATCGAGTGAGGAGGGACTTCTCGACGAGGTCGCCCGGTTCCCGGATATTCGCTACATCCTCGGGCTGCAGGAAGCCGCCGTCGTCTGCACCGCCGACGGCTTCGCCCAGGCGACGGGCAAGCCGGCCATCGTTCAGCTCCACACCGGCGTCGGCCTCGGAACCGGCCTCGGCAGCATCTATCACGCGTTCCGCCGCCAGACGCCGATGGTCGTGCTGGCGGGCGAGGCTGGCGTCGCCTATGACGGCATGGAAGCGCACATGGCCGTCGACCTGGTGGGGATGGCGCGACCGGTAACCAAGTACGCCACGCGCGTCCTCCATCCGGCAAGCCTGCTCCGCCTGCTGCGCCGCTGCATCAAGGTCGCGTCGACGCCGCCCTGCGGGCCAGTGTTCCTGGCCATCCCGCAGGATGTCCTCGACCAGAACAACGACGAGCCGGTGGTGCCGACGCTGGTTCCGGAAACCCGCACGCTACCGGAGCCGGCGCTCATCGCGCAGGCGGCGGAGATGCTGGCGGGGGCCGAGAATCCCGTTATCCTGATGGGCGACGGCATTTCGCGCTCGGGCGGGCAGGCGGAGCTGCTGCGCGTTGCCGAAGCATTGGGCGCCCGCGTCTACGGGGCCATGGTCTCGGAGCTGATCGTGCCGTGGACGCATCCGCTCTACTGCGGCATGACCGGGCACATGTTCGGTTACGCCAGCGCGCAGACGGTCGCGGACGCCGACGCGGTGCTGATCAGCGGCACCTACGTGTTTCCCGATGTCTTCCCGCTTCTCACCAGTCCCTTCCGCCCCGACGCCCGGATCGTCCAGATCGACCTCGACGCTTATGCCATCGCCAAGAACCACCCGGTGTCCCTTGGTCTAATGAGCGACCCGAAAACGACGCTCGGCGCCTTGGCAACCGCCCTCGACGAACGGCTGACAGGCGACCAGAAGCGTGCGGCAACGGCGCGCCGCGAACGCATCGGCGCTCAGAACACTGAGCGTGTGCAACAGGAAAAGGACGCCGACGCCGACCGGTTGCGCCAGGAGGGCGCCTCGGGTCCGGCCCGGATGAGCCGCTTCGGCATGGCGCTGGCGGATGTCCTTCCGGACGATGCGATCCTGTTCGACGAATCGCTGACCCATTACCCGGACCTCTTGCGCTATCTGCCGCCCACCCAGCCGGGCAACTTCTTCCAGACGCCCGGCGGCACGCTCGGCGTCGGGCTGCCGGGGGCGGTTGGCGTCAAGCTCGCCCACCCGGACCGCACCGTGGTCGGCCTCACCGGCGACGGCGGCGCCATGTACACCTATCAGGCACTGTGGACGGCGGCGCACTATGGCATCAACGCCAAGTTCGTCGTCTGTCACAACCAAAGCTACCGTCTGCTGAAAGCGAACCTCGTCGACTACTGGCGGGGGCAGGGCCTGCCGCCCGATGAGTATCCGGAGGACTTCCCGCCGCCGTTCGATATCGCTCAGCCGGCGATCGATTTCGTCACCCTGGCACGCGCGCTCGGGGTGGCCGGGGCGCGGATCGGCACGGCGGACCAGACCGTGGGCGTCATCCGTCAGATGCTCGATCACCAAGGCCCCTTCCTCGTCGAGCTCGACCTGTCCGCCGAAAGAGGCGTGGCGCGGCCGGTAGCGGAGACGAGCGAGACGGCCACCGGCGACTGCCCCTGTTCGTGAAGGGGAAAGGACCGACACCATGCCGACGAACGCATGCTATCTCGGGCGCGAATGGAACATCGAGCACGACCGCCGCGCCCGCGTCAACAACGCCGAACTCCGCTACACGGTCCTCGGCGAAGGGGAGCCGGTCCTCTGCATTCACGGCACCAGCATCGCCGACAGCCTGATTACGCCACTCCGTTTCTACCCGCCGCTGTTCGAGGACTACCAGCTCATCAGTTATTACCGCGCCGGTTACAACGGCAGCACGCTGGAGAAGGACGCGCTCAGTATCGAGGAGGGGGCGGAGCACGTGTCGCAGCTCCTCGATCATCTCGGCATCGATAAGGCGCACATCCTGGCGTTCTCCTTCGGCGGCGTCATCGCCTTTCAATTCCTTCTTTCCTATCCGGAGCGCGCCCACTCGGCGATCCTGCTGGAGCCATACCTGCCGCGCGAGGAGCCGGCGGCGGTTCAGGCCAACATCGACGCCTTCAACAATGCCTTCGCCCTCTACCAGCAGGGCGACAAGCTGGGTGCCGCGCTCCGCTACATGGAGGACGTCTGCGGGCCGAGCTTCCTCGGCGCCGTGGAGATGACCAATCCGCTGGACGTGTGGAAGCGGGTGGAAGAGGCGGTGGACACGACGTTCACGGTCGATTTTGCCGCCATCTCGAATTGGGGGTTCCGCATGTCCGAGGCCGACCGGTTCGCCGACCGCAAGCCGACGATGCCGGTCCTCGCCGCCATGGGGTTCGACAGCGAGGCGGCGATGCCCGGCTTCCGGGAGACGCAGCGGTTCCTGATGACCTGGCTCCCGCAAGCCGAGCGATGCGGGATCGAGAACGCCACCCACGGCATGCAGAGCATGAACCCGCTGGCGGTCGGCGAGGCGGTGTACCTGTTCCTGAAAAGGCACCCGATGAGCTGAAGCCGCCGGCCTGCCGCCCGAATGATGGGGACAGGACGTCGGGGGGAACGAGAAGGAAACGAGGCGGCGATGCCCGATAACGTTGTCGATTACGTGGTGGTGGGGGGCGGCACGGCCGGCTGCATCGTCGCGGCCCGCCTTGCGGTGGACCCGCACGTGCGCGTCACGCTCGTGGAAACGGGCGGCATGGACTCGAACCCGGCGATCTATGCCCAGGACCTTGGCTCCATGTTCAGCCTCTGGAACCCGCAAGGCGCCGAGGACTGGGGCTACGCGACGACACCGCAGCCGGGGCTCGCCGATCGCGCCATCAACATTGCCCGCGGCCGCGTCCTCGGCGGCTGCAGCGCCGTAAACGCGATGATCTACATCCGCGGCCATCGCCGCGATTTCGACGCCTGGGCGGCGCTGGGCAACCGCGGCTGGTCCTATGACGACGTGCTGCCCTACTTCAAGAAGTCCGAGACCTACCACGGGCCCGCCTCCCCCTACCACGGCGACAACGGCCCGCTTTCGGTGATCAACATGCAGTCGCCATCGGCGGCGTCGCACGCGTTCGTCGAAGCCGCCGCCGCTCTCGGCGCCACGCAGACGTACAACGACTTCAACGGCGCCGTGCAGGAGGCGGGGGCCGGCTTTTATCAGTCGACCCGATCCATGGGCGCTGTGCGCGTCACCGCCGCGTCGGCCTTCGTGCGCCCGGTGATGGGCTATCCGAACTTCCGGCTCATCCTTCAGGCCCGCGTCACCCGCGTGCTCGTCGAGGGCGATCGGGCCGTCGGCGTGGAGGTTGCCGGCCCGGACGGCGTGCAGACGCTGCGAGCGGAGCGCGAGGTGATCCTCAGCGGCGGCGCGTTCGAGACGCCGAAGCTGATGATGCTCTCCGGCTTCGGTCCCGCCGACGACCTCGGTCGGCTCGGTCTTCCCGTCGTCGCCGACCTGCCTGGCGTCGGCCGCAATCTTCAGGATCACATGCTTCTGGGCGTCGGTTACGAGTGTCCCGAGCCTCTCGATCCGGCGGAACTGCTGGCGGAGGCAGGGCTGTTCACCTGGACCGACGGCGCCGACAAGGACGCCTCGCCGGACCTCCAGTACTTTTTCGGACCCATCCAGTTCGTTCCCGACGAATACCAAACGGACGCGCCCGCCTTCACCTTCGCGCCGATCCTGGCCCAGCCGGCGAGCCGCGGGACGGTGACGCTCCAGTCCTCCGACCCCACGTCCAATGCCCGCGTCGATCCCGCCTACTTGAGCCGGGACGCGGATGTCGCCGTGCTGGAGTACGGCATGCGGTACGCGCGCGAGCTCGTCCACACCCCGGCCTTCGACGGCCTGCGCGGCCGCGAGTTGGCACCGGGTGACGGCGTTACCAGCAGCGCCGACTTGAGCGACTACATCCGCCGGGTCGCGTCCACCGTCTGGCATCCCTGCGGCACCTGCCGGATGGGCGCCGACGGCGAGGCCGTGGTCGACGATGAGCTCCGCGTCCACGGCGTGTCCGGCCTGCGGATCGTCGACGCCTCGGTCATGCCGCTCATCGTCAACGGCAATCCGAACGCGGCGATCATGATGATCGCCGAGCGCGCCGCCGACCTGATCCGCGGCGCCGCCGCCCCGGTCGCCTTGGCCACCCCGAAACCCTGACGGAAGGCCGCCCATGATCCACCAGTTCATCTTCGCCCACCCACGGCCGGGAATGTCCGAAGAGGCGTTCCAGCGGTACTGGCTGGAGGTTCACGCGGTCCGCTATGCCAGCCGCATCCCGCAGATTCGCCGCTACATGATCGACACCCGCATCCCGCTGCCGGGAGAGACGGGCGAGCCGCTGTGGAGCGGCGTCGCCGAGATCTGGCTGGCGAACGTCGAGGAGCAGCTCGCCTCCATCCAGACGCCGGAGTTTCTCTTGGGGGCGCGGGCGGACGAGCCCAACTGGGCGGCGTTTTGGCTGACCCGCGGGCTGGACACCAGCAACCACGTCGTCCTGCCCGGTCCGCCGGAATCCCGCGACAGCCGGATGGTGAAAATCCTCTTGCTGTCGAAACGCCGCGAGGGCCTGTCGCTGCCGGCGTACCGCGACTACTGCCTGGGAGCCCACGCCGCCAAGGTGTTGCAGGTTCCGGGGCTGCGCCGGTATGAGCAGGGACACGTCGTCGACGGCTTCTATTCCGTCGGCGAGGCGGTGCTCGATTGCGTCGAGCAGCTCTGGTTCGACGATCTCGACGCGCTGCTGGAAGCCCAGCGCTCCATACAGATGCAGGTCGTTCGCGGCGACTACCGGCTGTTTACCGAGGAGCGCTACCTGCACGAAATGACCGTGCGGGAGAATTGGATCATCGGTCCCGAGCCGCGGCCGTACGTGCCGGGTGTCCCGCCGCCGCCGCTCGACTGACGGCGCCGGCCGAAGGAATCGCGTTATGTCCCTTCAACAGGCTCTTGATTTCCTTGTCGCGGTGCGGGACCGGCCGGCCCTGCTCGCCCGCTACAACCGGCGCAATCTGGCGCAGCTCGTGTTTCACGCCAAGAACGACGGCTTCGAGTTCACGCGCGAGCATCTGGCCGATGTCGTCGGCCGGCTGGAGGCGAATGTGATCTTGGAAAAGGACGGCGACGGGTTCAGCGGCTCGAGCCGCCTGTGGCGGCGGATGTGGGGACTGCCGCATCTGGAATACGTCGTCCGACACCTGCTGCCGCGGCACAGCGACGACGAGCTGCAAACCCTGGTCGCGCCGGGAGTCGAGGCGCCGCCGTCATGAGCGCCGAAAACCTGATCGAGTTCCTGCGCGTCGTCGCCGCCCGCCGCGATCTCCTGGCGACGCTGGAAAGCCACGACAAGGACCAGGTGATGGCTGCCGCCGCCGACTTCGGCCTGCCGTTCACGGAAGCCGAATTCGACCGGGTCATCTGGGATCTGGAGATCCGCCTCGCCGAACGGCGTGGCGAGACGTTCGATGCCCGTTTCCCGCTGTGGGAAACGATGTGGGGCCAGACGTACCTCGCCTACCTGGTGCTCGATTTCATCCCCTGCGTCACCGAGGCCGACGTGGCGGCCGTCGCCCCGCCGACGGCGGACGGCGGAGCCTGAGAGGAGCGATCATGCCGGATACGTTCGACTACATCATCGTCGGCTCGGGCGCGGGCGGCTCCACGCTCGCCTACCGGCTCGGCGAGGACGCGGAGGCGAGAATTCTCGTCCTGGAGGCCGGCACCGGCGACCTTCCCGAGGCGGCGCAGGTGCCCTGGCGCTGGAACGAGCTTCTGCTCACCGCGCTCGACTGGGCGTACAACAGCGTTCCGCAGCCGGGCCTCGGCAACCGCCGCATGTATTCCGCTGCCGGCCGGGCGACCGGCGGCGGCTCGGTCGTCTATCACATGATGCACGTCCGCGCCCGGCCCGCCGACCTGGACAACTGGGCCTACAACGGCTGCGCCGGCTGGTCGTTTCAGGACTGCCTGCCGTTCTACCAGCGCTCCGAAAACCAGCTCGACGACACGAACCCCACCGCCGGTAAGGGCGGCCCCGTCACCGTCGTCAACGCCAAGGACATGGGCAATCCGGTGTCCCAGACGTTCATCGACGCTTGCGTCGAGCTGGGGTACCCGGAGGTCGCGGATTTCAACGCGTCGCCCTTCGGCGTTGGCTGGCAGCACGTGGACATCCGCGACGGCCAGCGGGGCGGCGTGCTGACCTCCTATCTTCGTCCGGCCGTTGCGCGCGGCAACGTCACGCTCAGGACGGACGCGCTGGCGACCCGCCTCGTCGTCGAAAACGGCCGCTGCGTCGGCGTTGACTACACCGTTAACGGCGAGCGGACGACGGTGCGCGCCGACCGGGAGGTCATCGTCTGCGGCGGCGCGATCGAGACGCCCAAGCTGCTGCTGCTTTCCGGCATCGGTCCGGCCGATGCGCTCGCCGGCCTTGGCATCCCCGTCGTCGTCGATCTGCCCGGCGTTGGCGAGAACTTCCACGACCACCCGTTGGTCATCGGGCCCTTCGGCCTGATGGCGGAGCCGGGACTGGATCCGCGCGGCAACATGACCGAGGTCAGCCTGTTCTGGGGCTCGGTGCCCGGCATGCCTGTCCCCGATATGGAAATCTGCCTCGTGCACCGGGCGCCCTTCGGCGACCAGTTTTTCGCCAACGTCGTCAACCGGCTGCAGACCGGCCAGCCGATCGAACCGGTGACCCAGCTCGTCGACCCGCGCGTCATCTTGAGCTTGCCCGGTCTCGTTCAGCCCCTCTCGCGCGGCTGGGTCCGGCTGAGCAGCAGCGATCCGGCCGTGCCTCCCGACATCAACGCCAACTACGGCGCCGAACCGCGGGACATCGACCGCATCGTCACCATGGTGAAAATCAGCCGGGACATCTACCGCACCCAGGCGTTCGCCCGCCTCGGCCTGCAAGAGGTCGGGCCCGGCCCAAGCGTCGTCACCGATGCCGAGCTTCGGCAGTGGGTAATCGAAAACACCGGCTCCTACTACCACTTCGTCGGTTCCTGCCGCATGGGCATCGACCGGCTCGCCGTCGTCGATCCGTCGCTGAAGGTTTACGGCGTCGAGGGCCTCCGGATCGCCGACGGCTCGGTCATGCCGACCATTCCGGCCGGCAATCCCCACACCACCATCGTCATGATCGGCGAACGGGCGGCGGACTTCATCAAGGCGGACGGGTAACACGCCCGCGCGATCACGGGGAGGCGCACGACATGGACACCTTCGAACTCGGCAATTTCCAGCTCACGACAGGATACACGATCCCCAACGCCACGCTCGCGTACACGACCCACGGCACCTTGAACGACGCCAAGGACAACGCGGTCCTGTTTCCCAATTTCCTCGGCGGCTCCGATCAGGCGCTGGAGATCTACATCGGCGAGGGGCGGCCCCTTGATCCCGCCCGGCACTTCGTCATTCTGCCGGGGCAGTTCGGCAACGGCTATTCATCCTCGCCCAGCAACACGCCTCCGCCCTTCGATCGCGGCGCCTTTCCGCCGATAAACATCGCCGACGACGTGATCGCGCAGCACCGGCTGATCACCGAACACTTCGGCATCAGCGAGCTGCAGCTGGTGCTCGGCTGGTCGGTGGGCGCGCTGCAGACCTTCGAGTGGGCGGTACGATTCCCGCAGATGGTTAAGCGCATGGCCTCCATCGCCGGCGCGCCGCAGCCGTCGCCGTGGACGCTGCACTGGCTCTACGCCGTCATCGAGGAGCCGGTGACGACCGATCCGGCGTGGAACAACGGCTTCTACGCCGCCGCGATGGACGTCCAAGCCGGGCTGCGGCGCCAGGCGCACATCATGGCGCTCACGCTGCCGCCCGTCGGCTACATGAACCCGGAGACCCTTGGCGCCCTCGGCTTCGCCTCCGCGCAGGACTTCGTGCGCGGCTTCTTCGAAGGCTTCATGGTGCCGCAGGATCCCAACAACGTCATCGTCCAGGCGCGCAAGGCGCGCGCGGCCGATCCCGGCCATGGCCGATCGCTTCGGGACGCGCTGGGCGGGATTACCGCCAAGACGCTGATCGTCGCTTTTAACGGCGACGCGATGTTCCCACCGCAGGATGGCGAGCGGCATGCGGGCTGGATTCCCGGTGCCCGCTACGAGCAAAAGACTACTCGATCCGGCCACCTGACGACGTTCGCCTTGTTCCCGGAAGACCGGGACGCGGTCGATTCCGCCATACGCGACGCTCTGGCGCTGTGACGGACGGTCCCGAAGCCTGAAACGGAGAACACGTCATGGCCCTCGTTCCCGTGCATTTCGAATACCGGACCGGACTGCGTCACCCGGCGTTCGTCAACGCCCGCGTGACCGGGAGCTGGGACGCCAACGGTCTCTTTTCCGAGGCCTGGACGACGCAACCGATGACGCCGTTCACGGCCGACGACGGGTGCCCCGCCTTCCGCGCGACGGTGCAGCTGGACGACAGCCAATTCGGCCGCGTCTTCCGTTGGGGCGTGGCTGTCGACACCGCCGCGGCGCCGAACCGGTGGGGCATCGCGACCGAGGTCAACGATGTCGCCAGCCGGGAGCGCGTGCGGCTCTTCACCTTGCGGCAGGCGAATCAGACCGAGCGCTATTATCTCACTCACTGCCGTCGCCTCGGCGCCAACAAGCTTGTCGCCGATGGCGCGACGGCCATCCGCGTCGCCGTCTGGGCGCCCAACGCCCAAAACGTCGAGCTGGTGCGGGGGGACGCGGCGAGCGGCTACATCTGGGGCGATGGGCGGGGCGTCACGGCGGCTCTGCCGATGCACCGGACGGACGACGGCATCTGGGAGACCCGCGTCGCCGACGATGCCGTTCTCGGCGATTTCGCCGCCTGGGACCACACGCCCTACATGTTCCGCATCACCCGCGACGACGGCTCCGTCCTTTATCGGACGGACCTCCAGTCCCGGTGCCAGATCGGCTCGGGCGGCAAGAATCCGGAAGCTCCGCGTCCGGGCGAGGCGCCCTGGGACGGCACCCGCTACGATCTGGACGGAACCAAGAGTTGCTCCGTTGTCGTCGATCCGGAACGAGTGGCCCGGCAGTTCCAGGAACGGAACGCCGCCGGCGAGCCCGTCTGGCCGGAAACCGACTGGCAGAGCGAGGCGGATTTTTGGGCCGATGAGCTGGACCCCGCCCGTCCGCTGCCGTCCCGCATCGAAGACCTGGTTATCTACGAGCTGCACATCGACGGTCTCGGGTTCGGCCGCCACGCCCGGGGGACCCTTGAAGACGGCATCGATTTCCTCGATCACCTGGCCGACGTCGGCGTCAACGCGGTGGAACTGATGCCGTTCTCGGAATACGAGGGCTGGGTCAACTGGGGCTACGCCACGTCGCACTACATGGCGATGGAATACGCCGGCGGTGGTCGGGACCAGTTCAAGCACTTCGTCAAGGCTTGCCACCAGCGTGGCATCGCGGTCATCCTCGACGTCGTCTACAACCACTACACCCCCAGCGCCGAGCGGGCACAGTGGGCGTACGATTCCACCACCCACGAAGGCAACATCTATTATTGGTACGAGGGGCGTTCCTCGGACTACCCCGCTTACGAAGAAGCGGCCCGCCGCGACCCGGAACGGATCGCCGCCGGTCACGGCGGCTACATCGACAACATGTCCACCGGCTACGCGCCCCGCTATTGGGAGGAGACGGTCCGCAAGCTCTTCATCTCCAGCGCCGCCCAGCTGGTGAGCGAGTTCCACATCGACGGCTTCCGGGTCGATCAGACCACGTCGATCCACTCTTACGCCGTTTTGCACGCCGACGGGCGCGCCGCCGAAAGTGCGCGTGTCTTCGGCGCCAAGTTCCTCTCGGAATGGACGCGCACCCTCAATCTGATCAAGCCGGGGGTGTTCCTGATGGCCGAGGACCACTCGGAATGGCCGGCGGTAACACAGTCGAGCGAGGACGCCGGCCTCGGCTTCGACGCCGTGTGGTACTCCTCTTACTACCATCACCTCATCGGCGACGCGCAGAACGACTCGAGCCGCGCCCGGCTGCTGAAGTTCGCCGGTTACGGCGACAACCGTGCCCTGAACATGACGTGGTTCGCGGGTGTCCTGGCCGCCTCAGCGGAGGGGCGGGTAATTTACCATGAGTCTCACGACGAAGCGGGGAACTCCTACTATGAGGAGAACGGCAACCGGGTTTATTCCGCTCGGACCCTTGTCGTTGCCGTCAACGGCGCGGACCTGAACAATCCCGAGACGCGGCGATATGCGGAGGCGCGTACCCGCGTCGTTGCCGGCATCACGCTCCTCTCTCCGGGCATACCGATGTTCTTCATGGGCGAGGAGGTGGGCGCCTCCACCGCCTACCGGTACGGCGACTTCATCGATCACCGCGAGGACTATCTCGGCCTGCGCCAGGGCCTCGGCCAGGCGATGTTCCGCTTTTACCGGGACGTCATCGGCCTGCGCCGGGCGCGTCCGGCGCTCCGGTCGCGGAACGTCGACATTCTTTACGTCCACAATGCGAACCGCATCCTCGCGTTCCGGCGCTGGGAAGGACCCGATGAACTCATTGTCGTCGCGAGCTTGAACAACGGCGCGTTTAGCTCGGGCTACGGCATTCAGAACACGCGCATCGCCGATGCCGAGTGGCGCGAGGTGCTGACCAGCGACGCGCCGGAATACGGCGGCGGCGGCCTGTCCAACGCCGCTCCCATTCCGTCCCGGGGCGGTGTCCTCGCCCCTCGGGTCGCGGCCAACAGTATCATCGTCCTGCAACGTCAATAGCCGGGGAGGCATTCCCATGCCGGCGATCAACGGCACGATGCTGCAATATTTCCACTGGGATTTGCCGGCCGACGGCTCCCTCTGGCGACAGGTTGCCGCCCAATCGGCCGAGCTTGCCGCATCCGGGTTCACCGCGCTCTGGCTGCCGCCGCCGTCGAAGGCGCAGAGCGCCGATGATGTCGGATACGGGGCGTACGACCTGTGGGATCTGGGCGAGTTCGACCAGAAGGGCACCGTCAGGACGAAATACGGCACCCGCGCCGAACTGGAAGCGGCGATTCAGGCCGCCCACGTCGCCGGGCTCCAGATCTATCTGGACATCGTCATGAACCACAAGGGGGGCGCCGACAGCACGGAGCGCACCACCGGCATTCCGGTCAATCCCGACAACCGCAACCAGGTCGTCGGCCCGGAACGCGAGATCGAGGTGTGGACCGAATTCACCTTTCCCGGCCGCGGAAACCAGTACTCCTCGATGCAGTGGCACTGGTGGCACTTCGATGCCGTCGACTACGACCAGATGACCCGCTCCGTCGGCACCATCTACCGGCTGCGCGACAAGAGCTTCGATACGCCGGTCGCCGAGGAGTTTGGAAACTACGACTACCTCCTGTTCGCCGACATCGACATGGACTCAGACGAGGCGCGCGCCGACCTGTTGGCCTGGGGCGAGTGGATCGTCCGCACGCTTGACATCGACGGTTTCCGATTCGATGCCGCCAAGCACATCCGCTTCTTTTTCTTCAACGACTGGCTGGATGACCTGCGCGGCCGTTTTCCCGACAAGCCGCTGTTCGCGGTTGGCGAGCATTTCACCGGCGACCCGGCGACGCTGGACGTGTTTCTGGAGCAGACCGGCCGGCGGATGTCGCTGTTCGACTTCCCGCTGTTCTTCCAGTTTCGTGCCATCTCGCACGGGAACGGGCAGATCGACATGCGCAGCTTGGTCACCAACACGCTGGTCACCAGGAGCCCCGTGCAGTCCGTTACCTTCGTCGACAACCACGACACCTTCCGCACGCCGGAAGAGAGCGTTGCCGACTGGTTCAAGCCGCTCGCCTACGCCTTTATCCTCCTGCGCGAGCAGGGCTACCCGTGCGTGTTCTATGGCGACTGTGTCGACGTCCCCGGCCGCGCCTCCCACCGGGCGGCCGTGAACGGGCTACTAGCGCTGCGCCGCGACGTGGCCTATGGCCCCCAGCGAGACTATTTCGATCACGAAAACGTCGTCGGTTGGACGCGCCTCGGCGACGACGATCACCCGCTGGCAATGGCGGTGGTGATGAGCGACGGGCCGGGCGGGACGAAGACCATGTTCGTCGATCGGCCGGGCGCCCGGTTCCGGGATGCCACCAGCGCCGTCGGCGATGTCGTTACCGTCGGCGCCGACGGTAACGGCGCCTTCCGGTGCAACGATCAGTCCGTTTCGGTTTGGGTGCAGGAGGGTTCCTGACGCCCTGAGCGGCGGCGCATCTCCTCCATAGAACCGCGTATGTCCGACAGCGACCGGGGGTGGCCATGCCCGATTTCCCAGTCCATTTCAAGCGGCCCGCCGGCTGGGCCGAGACGGTCCACATCCATTACTGGGATACCGGCCCGGCCATGCCCGCCACCGTCTGGCCTGGTGTCCCGATGTCTGCCGAGGGCAGCGACTGGTACGTTTTCCAGTTCGCCGGCGTCGAGAGGGTCAGCATGGTCTTCACCGACGCCGCCGGGCGTCAGACCGGGAACCTGTCGCGGGACCGGGCCGGCTGGTTCTTCACCAACAACCAGTGGTACGATCTCAACCCCGAGCGCCCGGCCATCCCGGTCATCCGCGCCACGCCCCGCGGCGGTCTCTACGACACTGCGCAGCAGGTGGCGCTGGAGAGCAGCAACGACGACGATGCGATTTTCTTCACCACGGACGGCTCGCCGCCGATCGACCTAGCGGTGACGCCCCCGGTGCTCGCGCCGGCGGCCCAGCCGTACACGGGGCCGATCGCCGTCGACCGGACGGCGACGCTGCTCGCCGCCGGCATCAATGTGGCGGGCGAGGCAGGGCAGATCCGCTCCTTCGCCTACACCATCGACCCCAACGCCGACTTGCAGCGGCCGGAGATCGCCGCCAGCCACCGTAACGGCACCTACGAAACCGCCATCGACGTCGTCTTCACGGTCACCGACAACCGGCCTGCGGCCGTCCGCGCGTTCCACACGCTCGACGGCACGGAACCGACGACGGCGTCTCCCCTTTACGTCGAGGGGGACGCGACGACCGGACTCGCCGGCCCGTCAATCGCGGTCGCTGAGGCGACGCGGGCGCGCTTTCTGGTCGTCGACGGGGCCGGAAACGAAACCCGGCGCAGCTTCTACTACAACATCGGCCCGGCGGCGCCGCTCGGCGATTTCCGCGAGGAAACGATCTACTTCCTCATCACCACCCGTTTCTACGACGGTGACCCGTCCAACAACTTCTTCTGCCGTGACCGCATCCGCTTCGATCCGGATACCGGCGCGGCCATCGATCCCCACTGGCGGGGCGACTTCCGCGGCCTCATTCAGCGCCTGGACTACATCCGCGATCTCGGCTTCACCGCCATCTGGATCACGCCGCCGGTGGAGAACCGCTCGGGCCTCGACTACCACGGCTACCACGCCTACGACTGGACCCGCATCGACCCGCGCCTCGAATCCCCCGACGCCACCTACCAGGATCTGATCAACGAGGCGCACGCGCGCGGCATCAAAATCATCCAGGATGTGGTGATCAACCACTCGAGCCAGTACGGCATCCGCGACCGGGTCTGGATCGACCACCTGCCGATCAAGTACTTCGTGCCGCCCGGCTCCCGGCCGGGGCTGATCGACAACGGCCCCTATCAGGGCACGCTGGGCAACTATCGGGAGCCCTATCGCGAAGACAACGACAACCCGCTGGCGCCCGAGTGGTTCCGGGAGCGCCAGACGATCGACGCGGAAGGCGCCCTCCCCCTCGTCGACCCGCGCACCGGTGCCACCGTGCCGTCGCCCGGCTATGACCCGAACCGGTTCTTCGGTGTCGATCCGCAGACGCTCGATCCGACCTGGTATCACCAGGAGGGGTTCATCATGGGCGGCGACTGGGAGAGCCAGCAGCCGCTGCAGGCCCGCCACATCGCCGGCGACTGCATCGACCTGAACACCGAGAACGAGACGGTGCGGGACTACCTCGTCGACACGATCGGCCACTTTCTCGACATGGGCGTCGACGCGCTCCGCATCGACACCGTCAAGCACGTCGAACGCGGCGTGCTGCTGGACTACGTCAACGCCTGGAAGGCGCGCCGGCCGGGCCTGTTCGTCTTCGGCGAGAACTTCGTCCGCGGTACCGGCTGGGGCGACCTGTTCGGCGACGACAACGCGTCGTCGCCCATCCGGCCCTGGTGGTACACGCGCCTCACAAACGATCCGCGCAACCCCCAGGCCGGCGGGGACTCAGGCTTCTCCGTCCTCGACTTCGGGCTGTTTTCGACCTTCCGCGACAATCTCAGCCGGGGGCACTTCGGCGGCATCGGCGGCGTGCTGTCGCGGGACTGGGTCTACGGCGACGCGACGGTCCTGGTCACCTTCCTGCAAAACCATGACGTCGGGCCCGACAACGACTTCCGGTTTCGCTATCAGGGCGAGCAATGGATGGCCGCCGCCGCCTATAACCTCCTGTGGACCGTGCGCGGCATCCCGTGCCTCTATTACGGCGAAGAGATCGAGTTCATGAAGGGGGCACCGCAGGACATCATAGGCAACGACGACACCCTCGATACCACCGGCCGCGCCTATTTCGGCGATTTCCTGACGGACGACCGCCTCGCCGAAACCCAAAGCCATCCCCTGTACCAGCACATCCGGCGCCTCAACCAGATCCGCCGCGCCATTCCGGCATTACAGAAAGCGTGGACCACCCAGGTGGGCGAGTGGGGCAGCGGCATGAGCTTCGTGCGCGACTGGAACGACGGCGAAAGCTATGCCGTGGTTGGTCTGGCCATCGGCGGCGATCAGGACATTACCGTCGAGGGCGTCCGCAACGGCACCTACCGGGACGCCGTCAGCGGCCGCGAGGTCCAGGTCGGTGACGGACGTCTGTCCTTTCACGTCCCCGGCAGCTCGGCCGGCATCTACGTCCTGAACGGCCCCGGCCGCATCGGCGAACCGGGACCGTATCTGCGATAGAGGCCGTCGCTCTGGTATCCGTCAGTCGGTACAGATCGCCGTCAGCGCGGCGGGCGGGGGGGACGATTGATCCTGTTCCGTCGCAGCGCCGCCCGTCGCGCCGGCGTCCGCTGGCGCTGCACGCGCGGCCCCGTTCCCATCGACCCGGTTCTTGGCGAGCCGGATCTGATCCAGCACATCGGCCGGCGGCGTGTCCCACATCATCACCGTGCCCGTGCGCGACGCCGTGAACAGCTTGCGCCCGCACGAGGCCGCCCGCACCCAGCTGATGCGGCCGGCGTGTCCGCTCAATTCGACGGTGTCTTCCAGGGTCGCGGTATCCGCTATGACGACGGTCCCGTCCTCGAAGCCAACGATCACGTGGCGGGCATTGGAATCCAACTCGGCGAAATCGACCTTCCGGCCCGGCTTGTCGAGCTTGCTGCCGGTATTGCCGTCGGTGGGTGCGATCACGCTGGCGCCGGCGGTGGAGGTGGCGAGCAGCCAGGCGCCATCACCGCTGATCGTCGCCGATGCCAACCGGTCGCCGCGCGCCTCGGAGCCCGCACCCGCGTTGTCCGTGCCAAGTCGGCCGTCCCGGCGGAGCGTGGTCCAGCGCGGCCGGCCCGTCCGTGCGTCCCAGAACGCCGTCGTCGTCATGGCGGACCCGTCGTCGGGGTTGAACTGGACCGTTTGGATCAACGCGTCGCCGGGCGTGAACGCCGCCGACATGACCGGCGTTCCAAGGTCGATGGTCAGAAGCGGCCGATCGCCTCTCTCGGCGTCCCAGACGACGACGGTGCCGTCGGCGGACGCGGTGACTATGCGGTCGCCGTCGTTGCTGAACGCGGCGGAAAACACGGCCTCCTCGTGCCGGCAGCACAGCCGCGAAACCGGTGTCTGCTCCGATGTCGACCACACGCGCACGGTGCCGTCCTGGGAGGCGGTAACGATTCGCTCTCCCTTAGGATCGTAGTTTACGGAGAGCACGAGGCCGCCGGTTTTCGTCTCGGGGGGGGGCACCTTGAGCCGTTTGGGCACGGACGGCGCGCCGTTGCCGGGCCTGTCCATATCCCAGATCAGCGCGTGCGTGCCGTCTTCATACACTCCCGACGCCTCAGCCAGATGACGGCCGTCGGGCGAGAACTGGATGTCCATGACGGCGCGGCCGCCGAGACCCGCCGGGCGCTCCAGGTCCCGGTTGCCGTTCACTCCCCACAACCGGATCGTCTGATCGAAGGCGGTGGCGACGACGCGGTCGTCCGGACTGATCGCCATCTTCGTCACCCGGCCGGAATGGCGCATCATCAGCGTCGGCTGGTTCAGGGTGTCGAGGCGCCAGATGTAGGCCGGGCCATTCCAGAAACTGGCGGCAACCTGGTCTTCCTCCGCGCTGAAGGCGGCCATCGGGATCCATCCTTCCTCGCCCTCCGGTGAGTGTACAACGCCGATCAGGTCTCCCAGCGCATCGTCCCACAGCCGCACCGTTCCGTCCTTCGATGCCGACAGGATGCGCGTGCCCGACCGGTCGTAAGCGACCGACGTGACCGTGTCGGTGTGACCCTTCAGCGTCCGCAGGAGATGCGAACGACCGTCGTCGCGAAGGCGCGCAGGGACCGGGCCGTAAATCGATTGAGATGCCCGTTCCGCCTCCACCCTTCGGGTCAGCATGGGCCTTCCGTCGTCGGTGATGTTCCAGATCTGGATCGTATTGCCGTCGGACGTCGTCACCAGCCTGTTCGTATCGAGGGGACTGAACGCCGCCGCGTACACCGGTCCGGCATGCTCAAGGACCAGTGCCGGTTGGATGTCCAATTGGGACCAGGACGATATGTCACGCATCCACGCGTCCCACGTGTCATCGATGCGGTGCGTGTCGATGGCGCCGATGCCGAGAATCTCGGGCCAACGACACGCCGTCGTGATGTCCCATATCCGCGCCGTGCCGTCGAGCGACGTGGACACGATCCGCTTGCCCACCGGATCGAAGGCGGCAAAGATCGCCCGCGTATGCGGCAGCGAGCAGTTTGGCGCAAGGTGACGGTCGCCGACGTCCCAGACGCGAACGCCGGCATCGGATACCGTCAGCAGGTGCCGGCCCGCATCGTCGAAGCTTACATACGGCCGGCCGCCGGCGGCGCGGCGGCCGGCAGCGTTTTCGCTCACGTCCGGCTCGGCGATGATGAGCGGCGTTTCACGCGCGTGCAGGCCGGGGTCCAAGGTCCAGATGCGGACGGTCCCCCTGTTCGTCATCGTGGCGAGGCGACGGTTGCCGCTGAACGCGGCGCTGGTCACCTGTTCGTCGCCGTGCGTCAGCGTCGCCACGAGCGCGCCCGTCTCGGCGTTCCAAATCCGCGCGACACCCGCTTCGGCCGTTGCAATCAGGCGTTCGCCGCTGCCCCCGCCGCTGAACGCCACCTGTCGCGCCGAGTCATCCTGCGCGTCGTCGGCTTCCAGCACATGCTCGAACGGCTGATAGTAAAGGGCACGCTCGAGAATCTGGGCGGTCTCGGGTACGTAGGGCCGTTCCGGCAGCATCGCGTTCAACAGGTCCGGATCTGGGTCGGGAAGTCCCCTCAAGACCTCCCGGATGGCGCTGGTGGAATCGCCGCGCTCCAAGGCATCCTCGGCCCGCATGGCGACGATCCGTGATTCCGCGATCTGCGTGTTCCGCCAATTCGCGTAGGCAAGGAACGTGCCGATGAAGCCTAAGATAATGCAGGAGGCGCCGATCCCGCCGAAGATCATGACGCGCCGATAGAGAGCCGAGCGTGCCTGTTCCTGCTTCAGCTCCTCGTCCTTTTGCCGCTTCTCCTCCTCGGCGCGGTAGCCGCGCGCCCAGCGCAGGATCGGCTGGACGAGCACGTCATGGAATATCTCGTAAAGGAATTCATCCGGGTTGTGAGGGGCCGGCAGCCGGCGGACGATGCGGCTGTACCCCTGCGTGAGGCCATCGAGGATGCGCTGCACGTCGTCCAGGTTTTCGCCGGACCATTCGGACAGCGTGTCGGCCGTCAGCGCCACCTTCATCCCCGAGGGCGTCGCCATGTGATAGAAGATGCGTGCGCAGGTGCGCTGGTCGGCCGGCGCCAGCTTATCCATGGTGTCGCGGAAGTGGGACCGGGCGATGCCGCTGGCATAACCCAGCCGGCGGAAGGTCTCCAGGCGCAGCATGTTGGAGCCGAGCCGGCGTTCCTCATGCCAGAGCCGCGTCAGGGCGAGCTGCAGGTACGGCGTTTCCACGCGCTCCTCGCCCTCGTCGGCGGCGCCATCGCCGTCGAAGTGTTTGACATCCTCGAAGCGGACGCTGCCGATCTTCACCCGTTTCAGGATCTCCTCTACCAAGCTGTCCTCGATCCGCATCGTCGCGTCCGGGTGGTGTCGGTTGAACACGTCGAGCGGCTTGCGGATGGCGCGTCGCGCCGATGGGATGTCGAGGTAATCCAGCCTGAGCGTTGTCGCCAGGATCTGGGGTAGGCGCGTCTGCAGGCGGTTCAGTCCGAACAGCGCGTCTTCACGCAGGCTGATCATGACGTGGGCATCGAGATCGCGGCGGTTCACGACCCGCGCCATATCGATCTCGAAGTCCTCATCGCCGCGGTGGGGGTGGTTGACGAAGTACTGCTCGAACTGATCGAAAATGAAGACGACCGGCGCGCCTTCTCGGCCGGCTTCCTCGGCCAGGGCTTCCAGCGTCGGGGTTTCCTCGCGCTTCAGCAGACTGCCGTAAAAGCCGCGGTCCCAGCGGCTGTGGAAAACGATCCGAACCTTGGGCGACAGCGCCGCCAGTCCCGGCGGCAGGGCGGCGCCGACGACCGAGCTTTTGCCGACGCCGCTCGGGCCGCAGAGCACGACGATGCTGCGCGCGATCGTGCTGGCGGCGACGCCGCGGGCGTCCCGTTCGCGGCCGAAAAAATAAGCGTAGTCTTGGGCCAGGAACGGCGCCAGACCCTTATAGGGGCACTCGGTGTCCGCCAGATCGACGACCCCGTTCTCCGCGGTCGCGTTCTGCGCCGGCTTCTGGTTGAGCGGCTCGAACACGGACATCGGCGTCAGTCGGCCGTTCCGAACAGCGTTTCAAGCTTCACGACGAAGTCGTTCAAATCCTGGTTTCGAAACTCGACGCCCTTCTTGTCCCAGATTGCCGATTCCACCGGATCGGGGTTGAGAGCGATCGCCCAGTCCTTGATGTCGTTGCGTTCTTCCGACAGCATCTGCAACAGAACGCGGAAGTTCCAGTCGCGAAGGCTGTAGCCGAGGAACAGCAGCCGTTTCCGCTTCAACGCCGCCAGCACGGAGTCGGGCACGGGGCTGCGGATGCGCAAATCGCCGAGAAAGCGGATGTAGTCCTCCTCCGTGATCAGATAGCTGTCGCTGGCCTTGCGGGCGCGGACCATACTGCCGTGTATCTTGTAGATGACCGACGCCTTCACGTCGTCGTCCAGCGCGTGATCCTCGTCGGGGCCTGGACACAGGATCGGGTTCAGTTCCCGGTCAAGCTTTCTCGGATCCACGGGCTTGAGCTGCTTTTCATTGGGCGGGCAGTACAGCACGGCGCCCGCGTTGGCCGGGTCGTCGACGACGGTAACGATCAGGTGATAGAGCCGCCCGGCGGCCTGGAACGCACGTTCGATCATGTCGTCGTAGTTGGTGGTGATCAGAAGCATGTTTTGCTGACCGGCCGCCTGCGCCAGGAAGGTATGCAGCTTGTTGGGCGGAAACTCGGGCTCGAACTCCTTGCGCAACTCCCGGTATAGGCTCATGCGGTCGAAAAAAACGTGCTGAAAATAGGATGCAACGCGCGCCAGATCCCGCTTCAGATACTGTGCGTCGTCACGCACCGGAAATCGACAGCGCTCGGCCAGTTTCTCCGCCAGCATGGTGCCGCTGGGCGGACAAGGGATACCGTTGGCCCATTGAAATACGGACGCGCCGGCACCAAGAAACGGCACCAGCTCGCCTTCCCGCAACTGCTCAGTCAGTATGCTGAGCCGGCTATCGTCTAAAACGTCAATCGTATTGGCTGACCCGTCCACTCGACACGTCCCCCAATTGCCAAACCTCCTGTATTATCGTTGCTTTAACGATACTCCGTTTGGAGAAACCTGTCGATTCAATCGATCCTTGATGTCGCTGGCTTTATCATATCTCCGATGGACTGTTACCCATGGCGAGAAAAGCGGTCGATGGCGCGACGATCTCGACGGCCTCGAGGCTGCGCCATGGGCCGAGCCGGCGGATGACCTCGGTCTTGAACAGCCCGATCACCGTCCCGGCAAGTGCGTTGTCGTAGCTGTCGCCGACGCTGCCCACCGAAGGCGCGATGCCGGCGCCTTGATGTCCCGCTTCACTCGGTCGAGTGGACAGGGCGCGGCCTTGTCGCTGTTGGTGGTTCGTACGGATTTTCCTCGCACAATCCTTTGCAGACCCATCTGGGCATCAGCCGGGCGACGGTACAGCGGGCCACGTCGATTCCTTCGCGGCCGAGTTGCCGCCAGACCTTGCGCACGCCGTAGACCCGGAAGTTCTCCTCCCAGACACGCCGGATCTCGACGCGCAGAGCGGCGTCGCGGCGCAAGCGCGGCGGCCCCTTCGACGGATCGGCCCGCCGGGCGGGTGGGCGTGGTAGGTGTACGGGGCGATCGGCAACTCCCGGCAAATCGGCTCGACCCCGTACGCCCGGCGATGATCGTCGATGAAGGCGATCCTGGCTTCCACCAGCGGTCGAGTTCCGCCACCGCAAAATACGCGTTCGCCTTGCGCAGGATCTCGTTCGCTTGCCGCAACTCGCGGACCTCGAGCTCCAGCGCCTTCAGCCGCGTCCGCTCGTCCGTGGTTACACTGTCCCGCTCGCCCCCGTCACGCTCCGCCTAGCGCACCCACAGCCGCAGCGTCTCGGGCGTGCCGCCCACCTACTCCGCGATCGATCGTAGCGCCGCCCATTCCGAGGCGTGCTCGCTTGCATGCTCGCGCACCATGCGCACCGCGCGCTCGCGCAGCTCGGCAGAGTACGGATTCACCGGCTTCGTCGCCGTTTCCATGGCCCCATCCTCTCAAATGTCAAGGCCCCCGGGAAACCCGGCGCGGTTCACTTGAGGGCAAGCCCTGTCCGTGGCATTATTATGTTTCGGTCGAGTAAAAGCACGATAAGTGTGGCTGGCCAACCCACCGGCAGGGGGCAGGGAGGATCCGGTGGACGCTCAGGGTGGGACGTCCGATTCTACCGACAATGCGCGTTTGCGTGGAAGTGGGGTTGCGACTGAAGCGAGGCTCGTTCGGCGTCGTTCTCGCTCGGAGCTTTGCGATGTCCGGTTCTCGCTGAAACGACAGCGCCGTAGGACGTCCGCGCGCCTCAATCGTGCTGTCCGGCTCCACACAGGTCGGTCACGGTCATGACTACCGTGCCCAACGTGTCCTTTGCCGATGTGCAGCCAGAACAGCTTGAGATTCCACATCAGGCAGAGGTCGATCCCGTCAGCGGCGCTGCCAAAGTCACTGTTCCGCTTCGCCTGAGCACGGGCCGCGACGGCTTTGGGCCGCGTCTTGCTCTGAGCTATTCGTCATCGGGCACCAATTCCGCGTTTGGCATCGGCTGGGATCTGGCGGGTTTGTTGTCGATCTCGCGAGACACCCGGCGTCGGCTCCCCCGCTACCAGGAAGACGACGTTTATGCCTTCAGTGGCGCGGGCGAACTGATTCCCGCCGACCAGGACCACGGCGGATTTTGGGAACCATGGACGGAAGACCTGGGTGCTTTCAGCGTGCGGATGTTCCGGCCGCGAGTCGAACAGAATTTCGTGCGCGTTGAGCGCTGGTGGGACAAGGCGAGCGGCCATGTCCACTGGCGCAGCCGCGACGCTCAGAACACGCTGACGATTTACGGACGCGAGCTCAATGGACAGAGCCGAATTAGCGACCCCGCGGACCCGGCTCGAACGTTCGCGTGGCTTCCGGACGTTCAATACGATCGTCTCGGCAACGCCATCGTTTTCGAGTACGCGCAGGAAGATCGAGAGGGAGTGGATTTCAGCCTCGGTGCCGAATGGTTCCGACTCGCCAACGGAACCGGGATCGCCCAGCGCTATCTCAAACGCATCCGATACGGCAACACCGTACCGCTGGCTCCCGACAGGCCGATCCCAGCGGAGAATCGCTGGCTGTTTGAAGTCGTCTTCGACTATGGGGATCACCGAGATAATCGTCCGACACCGAACGTCGATCGACCATGGTCAACCCGGCCCGACCCCTTTTCTTCCTACCGCCCCGGCTTCGAGCTGCGCACCTATCGGCTCTGTCGCCGCGTTCTCATGTTTCACGCGATGGAGACGCTTGGCCGGGAACCGACATTGGTTGGCGCCTACCGCTTCGAGCATGCGCTCGACACCGCCGGAAGCCGGCTTGAGGCGGTGCACTACACGGGATTTCGGCTAAACGGCGCGATCCGCGAACGGACGCTGCCCGCGCTGCGGTTTACCTATTCTCAGCCCGTGACGAATACCGCGTTTGTGCCCGCGCTGGGTCAAACGGTGGAGAACGTTCCCCAAGGACTCAGCGGCGCGAGCTACCGCTGGCTCGACCTCTATGGCGAAGGTCTGCCGGGAATTCTCACTGAAACAGGCGACGCCTGGTATTTCAAATCAAACGAAGGCGGCGGAGCGTTTGGAAGCCAGCGCCTTGTCATCGCACGGCCAGCCTATCGTCTCGGCGACACAGCGTTTAGCGATTTCGACGGTGACGGCAATGGCAATTTGGTGGCGTTCCACGGCCGCGACGCCGGCTACTACGAATACGATCGAGATGCCGACGCGTGGACGGGATTCCGGCCATTTGCCCACACGCCCCATGTGGAAGCCGCCGGTGCCAAAGCGCAGTGGCTGGACCTCGACGGCGACGGCCGGTCGGACCTCGTCCTTGCCGATCCCGAACGGTTGACGTGGTATCCCCTCGCCGGAAAGGACGGTTTCGAGGCTCCCGTCGAAACCCAGCAACCAAAGGACGCAACTCCGTCGCCGCCCATCGCCGAGAACGGCGTGATGGCGTTCTCTTTTGCTGACATGACCGGCGACGGGCTCGTCGATCAGGTACGGGTGGAAAACGGCCGGGTTGAATACTGGCCCAACCTCGGTCACGGACGCTTCGGACCTGCGGTGTCCATGGCCGACGCACCCACTATTACCGACGCGTCACGCCCGGACCCGAGGCGCCTTCTCTTCGTCGATATTGATGGAGATGGCGCCGCCGATCTCGTCTACGTTGGCCAGGGCGAGGTCCGCATCTGGATCAACGGGGAAGGCAACCGCCTGATCGAGGGACCGCGTCTCACCGGTCTGCCGATGATCGACGATCTCTCAACGGTGCAGGTCCTCGACTTTCTCGGCAACGGTACGCCAACGCTTATATGGTCGTCCCCGCTCCCGGGTGGATCGGTGCCCATTCATTATCTGCCGCTAACGGGCGGTACGCGGCCGAATTTGCTGCTGAACATCGACACGTCCACAGGGCGCGACACGACCTTCGCGTACTCGACTTCCGCCAGCCATTATTTGCGCGACAAACGTGCCGACCGCCCCTGGCAAACGCGCATTCCATCGCACGTAACCGTGGTCGATCGGCGCGAGATCGTCGATCGGATTGGCGGTTCCAGGGTGGTCAGTCGCTTCGAGTATCGTGACGGCCACTACGATGGTCCGGAACAAGCGTTCCGTGGGTTCGCACGGGTCGATCAGTACGACGCCGAAATCCACGACGATGGTGGTGGGCTCGGCATCACGCATACCACGCCCTCCTGCCTCCGGACGTGGCATCACGTCGGTCGCCCGGAGATCGGCCGCCCGCCTGGTTCCTACGAAGGAGACCCGTTGCAGCCGACGCTGCCGCCGGACCGCATCGAAGACGTCGACGAACTCCTGCCGTCCGAATACCTCGATGGCCTGCGCGCTCTTGCCGGGCGTGTCGTGCGGCAGGAGTTGTATGCCGTCGCGCCAACCGGCGCGCTTGCCCCCGATCCTTTTCAGGTCGTCCAGCACCGCTACCGCGTTCGGCGACTGCAGCCGCAGCGGAACGATCACCCGGCCAGCTTCGTAGCCTTCGACCGGGAAACCTTGACGCACGACTACGAACAAGACGGCACGGACCCCCGCGTCAGCCATCGCCTTGCGATGGATATCGACAGCTTCGGCAACGTCGGCCTCGAAGCCACCGTCGCCTACGCCCGCCGGCCGACGGCCGCCGTCGATGCGGATGCGCAAAGACACCCGATCATCCATGCCGCCACCAGCCGGTATCTCAACGTCAATCAGGCTGACCACTATGAGATCGGCATCGAGGTCGAAACGGGCGAGTACGACGTGCGCGGTCTCGCCCCGGCGGCGCCCGGTCTCCTTGATGCCGAAAACGCGTTTCAACGGTTACAGGCGGCGATCGCGGCGCCTCTGCGATTCGACGAAACCTTACAAGGCGGTACAGAGGCGCGTCTCATCGCGTGGGCCCGCAGCTACTATTGGAACGACGCGCGCGACAGTGCGCTGCCGCTTGGCGACATCGGCAGCACGACGCTCCCGCGTCACACCGAAGAGGCCTGCTTCACCCCGGAGTTGATCCAGCAGACGTTTGGCGCGTTGGTCACATCCCAGACGCTGCGCGGCGACGGAGGATACAGCGAACACGACGGCTACTGGTGGCGGGAAAGCGACGTAAGCCATTACCGGCCAGCGGGTGACTTCTTCCGCCTGTCCCGGCTGGCGCGCGCGGACGGCGGCGAAACCGTCTTCACCTACGATCCGTGGTGGCTGGCCGCTCGGGAGGTTCGCGATCCCGCCGGCAACCGGATCCGCGCCGAGATCGATTACCACCTCGTCGCACCGTTTCGGATTATCGATCAGAACGACAACGTCGCCGAGGTCCTCTACGATCCCCTAGGCGTCCAGATCGTGACCACGCATCACGGCGAAGCTCTCGACGCCGCCGGCCGGGCGCAACCCTACGGCCAGGACCCGCTTGCGCGCTACGTCGTTCGGCCGCTGGCCGATTTTGGTCAAGTCCTCGCCGATCCGGTGTTTTATGTTCAGTCCGCGGCGAGCTTCACCCACTACGATTTGGACGCGTGGGTGGTCGACGGGACGCCGCTCAGAGTGGTTCGGCTGGAGCGGGAGACGCTGGCGCACGACGCCTCCGGCGCCGGTCCCGGTCCGCCGCGAGTGCAGGCGACGGTCACCCATCTCGACGGCTTCCGACGGCCGCTGCAGACCAAGACCCGCGTCGAGCCGGGTCCGGCGATCGTTCGGGACGGTGCTGGCGCGCTCATTCTTGAACCGGACGGCCGTCCCCGAGAACGTGAGGTCGAGGATCGCTGGCTCGTTTCCGGCCATACGCTCTATAACCAGAAGCAGCAGCCGGTGCGGCAGTACGAGCCGTTCTTCTCGGCAATCGCCGTCTATGAGCCGGAGGCCGCGCTCGCCAGCTTCGGCGTCTTCCGTCAATCCCTGTTCGATGCCGTGGGTCGGCAGATCCGCGAGGACCTGCCCAACGGAACCCATGTGCGCTCCGAATTTGCTGCGTGGACCGTTCGTCACTTCGACGCCAACGACACGGTCCATGAGTCGCTCTACAGGACGCTGCGGGAGAGCCTGAGCACGAGCAATCCCGAGCGCCGGTCTCTCGACAAGGCGCTGGCCCACGCCGATACGCCGGCGGTCGAGCACCTCGATCCCCGCGGCCTCTCCGTCAAGCAGGTCGAAATGTCGCCGGACGGCAATCACCGGACGACGGAACGCCGTCTCAACATCAACGGCGAGGCCGTCGCGCTCATCGACGGCCGCGGCTTGACGTCGTTTTCCTCCGTTCTCGACATGCAAGGGCGGCCGCTGCTCTCCCGCAGCATCGATGCCGGCGATGTTCGCACGCTGTTCGACCGATTCGATCAGCCGGCGCACTCCTGGGATTCGCGTGGCGTGCACATCCGGCGTCACTTCGATCGGCTGGATCGGCCAACATCGGTAACGGTGGACGGCGCGCTCGGCCTCAACCACGTCACCGAACGGATGGTCTATGGCGACGAGCCCAACGTGCGCCAAGCCGCCGAGCGCAACGCCCGCGGCCGGCTCGTCACCCACCGCGACCAGGCCGGCACACTCGAGATACAGCGCTACGAACCCTCGGGACAGGTTCTCGCCAGCGAGCGCCGTTTCCTAAGCCTGGCCGCCGGCGCCTACGAGCGCGAGCCCGACTGGGCCGCTCCGGCCGCTCCCGCGCACGAGCCGGAGGTTCATGCATCGGAGAACGCGTTCGACGGCCTCGGGCGCGTGGTGCGCCAGCGGCTGCCCGACGGGACGACCCGCTCCTATTCGTATCTCCAGGGCGGCGGATTGGGCGGTATCGGCGTCTCCAGCGACGACGGCCTGCTCGTCGACAGCATCCTCTTCGAGGGCGCACGGTTCAACGCCCGCGGCGAACGCCTGGGCTTCCGGCTCGGCAACGGCGTCGAGGTGACCCACGCCCACGATCCCGAAACCTTCCGCACCCGTGGCATCACGGCGGTTCGACCGGCGCGGGCGATTGGCGAAAGCAGGGTCACGCTGCAGGATCTTGCGTACACCTACGACCCGGTCGGCAACATCACCATCGCCGTCGATCGCGCGCAGGAGCCCGCTGCGGCGGGTGCCGTCATCCGGGGCCTCAACGTCAGCACGGAGGCGGATTTCACCTACGACGCCTTCTATCAGCTAACCCGCGCCACCGGCCGGGTGCATCAGGCGCTGCTCCAGCACGACTACCGGCCGGACGCCCTCGCCGCGGGCACGGTCAAGGGCACGCGCCACATCCCGCTCAACGACGGCGGAAGGATCGAGCGCTATACGAGAACCTACGGCTACGACCTCGCCGGGAACCTGCAGTCCATGCGCCACGTCGGCGCAACGCGGAGTTGGACCACCGACCTCTGGACGTCCGCCGGCTCCAACCGCGGCCTCCCGGCCCTCGACCCGAACGGTCTGCCGATCGTCAATCCCGAAGCCGACTTCGACGCCAATGGGAACTGCCGGCGCCTCGCCCATCTCCGCCGCATCGACTGGACCTATCGTAACGCCATCGCCCGCGCCGTCGTCGTCGACCGAGCCGACGCCGGCCAGCCGGACGACGCCGAATACTACGTTTATGACGCCTCAGGAGCGCGGGCCCGCAAGATCAGCGAACAACGTGTCGCCAACACGACCGAGCGCATTGAGACCCTGTATCTCGACGGCTGCGAACGGCGACGCATCTACCAGAACGGAAACCTCGTCCTGGAGCGCTGGACCTCGCACTTCAGCGACGAGACCAACCGCATCGCCCTCATTCACCGGTGGCGACAGGACGATCAGCGGCGGGAGACGGATCGCCGCGACGCGGCGCGCGTCCGCTACCAGCTGACCAACCATCTCGGATCGTCCCAGCTCGAACTGGACGAGCGGGGCGACGTCATCAGCTACGAAGAGCATTTCCCCTTCGGCGGCACGAGCTTCATCGCCGGCGATGCGGTGCGCGAGGTCCGGCTCAAGGACTACCGGTTCTGCGGCAAGGAGCGCGACGACGCGACGGGGCTCTACTACTTCGAGCATCGTTACTACGCCGCGTGGATCGGCAAGTGGCTCAGTCCCGATCCTATCGGCCCCGAGGGCGACAGCAACCTTTACCGCTACGTCTTTAACAATCCGGTCAATTTCATTGATCCGGAAGGATTAGAGGCACAACCGCCTGATCGGGCTGGCATGCGTCGCGAGCCGCCCACACAGCCAGTAAATTTTCTGGGATTACTTAAATTTATTCCCGCGGAATATCGAGGTGAAGTCGATCCGTTTAGTGAACAGCACATTTTAATTGATGAAAAACAAAAAGGATTTCGTATTGTTACCCAAGAAGAACTGAAACGTTCTTTGTATGAAGCTAGCCAGTACGTATACTATCACCCATCTTTTAATTATCCAAATTTTTTACAATGGTATAAAGAATTACGCGAGGATTACGATCCCCTCGAAGCCGCCGAGTGGGCCACTCGGTTAGCGCAGTTAGAATACGAAATAGCGAACCCACAGGAGGAAGGCGGAACCGGGGCCGGCGGCGGGGAACAGCCGGCCGGTGGCGAGCATGGCGAGGACGGCACCGGCGGCGGCGCCCAGGCAGACTCCAACGGCAAGGGCACCGGCCAGGATTCGGGTGGCTCGGGTACGCACGCAGCTGACGGGAGCGGCACGGCCACGACGTCGGGCTCCGGCGGAACCGGCGGGCGCGGTCTTGGTCCAGGAGCCGGCACGGTGGGTCGGGTCCAAGGCGGCGGCGGAGAGGCTCCCGGGCGCGGCGTGAGCACGCGCAATCAGCCTCGCCGAGGAGTGGGCCCGGGCGCAGGAGGCGGAACCGGCGCGGGCACGGGCACTCCCACGGGCCAGGGCCTGAGCGGGGCCGGCGGAACCTCTGGTCGTTCAGGAGCCGGCGGCCGTGGCGGTGCATCCGGTGGCGTTCCCGAGGTCGTCGAAGGCGATGTGCCTGGGGGCGTTGTTAACGGATCTGTTGCCGGCACGCGGGACGGTAGCCCGAATGGCATCGAAGGCGGCGCCCCCAAGGGCGTTCCCGTACCGCCGGGACAAACGGTCAACGGCGACGACCGGAACGACCGTCGAACCGGAACCGGTGCTGGCGGCGGAGAAGCGGCCAGCACAGGAACGAGAGCCGGCGACACACAGCCGACAACATTGGACCAAGTCGTAAGATACGCAGGCTATTACAATTTGGAATTCGGTAACGAAGGGGGTGAATCAGGCGGCGTTCCGGGTGGCTCGGGTTCCTTTTCTGGTGCGGCAGGGCAAGCGGCGTACCTTGCGCTCGTCGCCATCGACATCATCCTCACCGTCCTCACCGGCGGGGCAAAAGCCGCCCTGAAAGGCGCGCTCTCAGTAGCGAAGGGAGTGTTGCGGCGCGCCCTGGCTCTTGCCTCGCGTCTCTTGACTCGAGACGGTTTGAAAGCCGCTGCTAAGAAACTAGTTAGGTCGATCGCTGCGCGAACTAGCAGACTTTTCACACGTATAAGTAATTGGTGGAGGCAAAAATGGTTTAGTACTTTCTACAGCGTTCAGAACCCTACAGACGTAAGTCGGTTGCTGCATCACGGCGGCGAGCCCTGGCCAACGGGTGTTGTGAATAACAGCGTGGCAGATATTCTAGGCCGCGGCCTGTATACCTTCGCAACCAGAGAATCCGCTGAAGCTTATAGGACATTGTTGGCAAGCCTTGGCGCCAAAGAACTTAGAGTACTAGCGCACCGTATAAGCAATAAAGCTCTATCTACGCTAAAAACGGCTGATATGACGAAAATGTCAGACGAGGCAGCAACTTTATTATTAGAAATAGCACCTAATCACGGCTTTGAGCATGTCATACGAATGACCGGAAAATTTGGCATCGAACACTTTTTCAAAAAAGAAGTTTTCCCTCTTTTCAAAAATTGGGTGCTGTAATGAGAGGTGAGTATAAACTACTCCGTCAGGCCGGAGGAAAAGGAGCATTCGCGCACGTCATCGTGGATCGAGAGCAAACCCTTGGTCAACCGACTGAAACTTTCATCATTTTCGAAAAGATGAAGGATGATTTGGGTGAAACAGTGAAGTTGCCGTCAAATTTTGCAAAGTCCGCGCAACACGGCTGCGCTGCCGCATTAAAAGCAGTCCGACTACTTGGCTACAACACGACAAATCAAATAATAAAGATTGTTAGTGTGCGAATTAATATAGTGGACACAACCGCTGATGCAGTGGAAAGCGCTGCATTTCTAGCAACAGCCGATAGTTTTAATACGCTTGAGAAATTCGAGCTAAATTATAGAGACGGTTGGGTAGTGAATACTCGTTCTAACTATAAGTTACCTTAAAACCTTAAGCAGGCTGTGTTCACGGCGGGAAATCCAGGTATTGTAGTAGTAAAGGTTGTGTATAAAAAAATAGATATTCAATTTATTCGATCACAATGTGCATATTTTTTTATAGAAGAAAGATAAGCGTCTTACGAGAGGGCGAGGCCATGAATAAGCAAGATCGACTGGCGCTGCACAAAGTCTCTGCGAAGCCTCTTCATGACGTTGAGAAGGCCGACGACGCCCTACACGCGTCGCTGGCGGAGACTATCGCCGACGAGCGCAAGGCGAGCACGCTGGCGCTCTTCGCCAATGCGTCGGATGAGCTAAAGGGGCTTCTGGAGGCGGTTGACTATACCGCCGTGGATCGGCCGCAGGGAAACCTGCGCGACATAATCCTGAAGGCGCTGAAGGAAAAGGACGCCAAGCCCGAGGTTCTACGGGAGGCCGCCGACGGTCTGCAGGGCGTGGAAACCGTGGGCATTCTGCCGGTCGACGGCCTGGCGGAGACCCCGATCGAAAACATTCCCCTCTTCCGCTCGGCTCTCAATGAAGCGGAGGTCATTCGCCTGACGAAGGTCGTCGACCTGCCCGAGGCGAGCACGGACAGGCTGCTGGAGCGGGCGAGCAGCGTCGGGATGATCACCGATGCCAAGCTCGGTGAGTTCGTCAAGGAGCGCATCCTCACCAAGAAGCAGGCCAACGATCTCGGCCTCACCTCCAGTCTTTACGCGTTGGTCAACGACCGCCTCGACCTTATGGAAACGGTGCGCTCGATGAACTTCGCGTCGCTGGGAGCGCGGCGGCTGGAGGCACTTTCGGAAATCGCGCTTTTGAGCGTCGACGACTGGAAACACGCCATCGATCGCTCCCGCACGGCGCTGCCGGAAGGCGTGAGTTCCCGCGCCTACGCGCAGCGCCTGCGCCGCCGGGCGACGAAACTGTTCCCGGCCAAGGCGCTGATGGCTGCCGTCCTTCCGGCGGAGGTGAAACAACTTCGTGCTCACCTCGAGCAGCTAAAACCGCTCGCCGAGCGCAACAAGGACCTCTTCAGCACGGCGTTCGACGAGCTCGATATCGGGAACGTGCCCGCCCGAAGCATCAAAACGCAGCGCGACTCCCACGCCGCTCTCCGACGGTTCGCTAATATCAATCCCGGTCTAGGCATTATTGGCATCCTCAACAGCAACGCCAATGCGGCCCAGAAAATCGAAGCGATCGAGAAACGCCTGGGGCTGGTGAAACGCTTCACCGAACTCAATCCTGACGTTGCTGTCCTCTCACTCGACACGCGGCCCGACAGCGACGCCCTCGCCGCCCTGAAGTGGGACGGCTTGCGTCTCGAGGAGCAGAAGATGGTGCTCGCCAACATCAAGGCGCACCAGCGCACGTTCGCGCTCACCCGGGACATCGACGACGCGGTCGCGGTTCTCGGCGCCGGCTACCATTCGGCGACGGCCATCGCCGGCGCGGGCCTGCCGCGCTTCGTCGCCGATGTGGCGCTGCCGGAAGACACCGCGACCGCGCACTACATGATGGCGCGCGACATGGCAGATATATCGGCGACGTCACTCGCAAGTTTATTGGAATCGCCCACTGTAAGCCCTGGCGTTGTTCCCCGGGATCTCTTCAACCACACGCCGATGAGCAACGTCGATCCGGCGATCGAAGATTATCTTCGGAAGATCGACGGCTACACCGACTTCTTCGGCAGTCTCGACTATTGCCGGTGCGAACACTGCCGTTCGATCTTCAGCCCAGCGGCCTACTTCGTCGATCTGATGCATTTCGTCGAGGTCAACGTTCTCAACCATCGTTCCGCGCCAAGGCCAGATCATCCGCTCCATCTGAAGACACGGAGGGGCGATCTGTGGACCTTGCCCCTCACCTGCGAGAACACCCACACGCCGATCCCCACTCTCGACATCATCAATGAGATTCTTGAGAATTACCTCGCTCGCCGCCGGCAACCGAACATTGACCTGACCGACCGGCGGGCGGTCGAGGAGCGCGTCTATCAGCGCGAACTTGCCGGCGCGCACCCCAATCCGCCGAAGGTCGCTTCCTTCCGGCAGCCCTTCGTGCTGCCTTTGGAGCGTCTGCAGCTCTATCTCGCGCATTTCGAGCTTAAACGCGGCGATGTCGCCACCACCCTCGGCGCCCCGCCGGATGGGCTCGCCATCGCGACGCTCGGGCTGTCCCGACGTGCGTACTCTCTGATCACGACACCGGACCGGGATGCCGCCTTCCTGCGCGGCATCTTTGGCGTCCAGTTCACGGTGACCGCAGGCGTGATCGATGCCTTCGATGCCCAGGATATGCTGCGCCACACCGGAATTTCACGGAGCGATCTGACGGCACTCGCCGGCACCGATTTCGTTACTAACGGCGGAAGGGCGCCGTTCCGGATCGTTTCCGAGAAGCGGGACCCCGTTAACTCGGTTCAGAACGACATCGAAAAAATCCATGATCTGACCTTTGATCATCTCGACCGCATCCACCGCTTTATCCGCCTGCAAGGCTGCCACACCTGGAGCGTCGGCGAGCTCGACATCGTGCTGGGCTGCCTGGGCCAGGCAGGACTGGCTAACGGACTTGACGGTAGCGCCCTCGAAAACCTCGTTCACGTCCTCGCGCTGGAGAAACGCTGGAAGCTGACGGCGGAACTCAATTGCGCCCTGTGGAGCGAAACCGTGCCTGGGCGACCAGTTGCGGACGCGAAGCCATCCTTGTTCGACCGGCTGTTCAACTTCCCGCCGTTCCTGCAGATCGATGGCCCGTTCCCGAAGCCGCTGGTCAGGTTCGTGCACCCGGCATTCCGCCAGTCCGGAACATCGAATCCGAACGACAACACACTGCACCGCCTGCTCGCCGCGCTGCAGATCAGCGACGAGGAACTGGCTCAGTTGCTGACGGCGCTGGCTCCGGCGCCGGCGCTCACCTTCGACCCCGCGGACGCTAATGAAGACAACCGCGGCCCCCTGCTGACCGAGGCATCCCTCGCGCTGCTCTATCGGCACGCCAAGGTAGCCCACGTGCTTAGGCTTTCCATTCCGAAGCTTTTTCAGCTGATCAAGCTTGGCGGAATCGGCGGCGGCCACATCACCGGCCTGCGGGACGTCATCGACCTCATCGGGCTTTACGACTGGCTCGAGGACAGCGGCTTCACGGCCGATGAGATCGGGGTGATCACAGGCGGGCCCGTATTGAGTACCGAGGCTCTCCCCGATGCCGCCGAGATTGCCAAGCGAATCGTTGACGAAATCGCCAAGGAACAGGCCCTTCAGTTTGCCGAAACGGTCTTCGCGTTCGATCCAAGCGTGACGGAGATCCAGTCGAAAGAAATCATTGATAGTAACGTTACAGCCGCGCCCGCGCTCATCGAGCCCCTCGATCCCGAGCGTCGCGCGCTGCGACTGGCGGTCGGTTTCGATCCGGACGATGCGGCAGCGGCGTTTCCGATCCCCGCCCCTCCCCTCATCCCCGCAGGTACGATCAGCGCGGCCGACGCCAAGCGCGTGCTGTCGCGATACCATCCGCGCCACGTGTTGCCGCCGAAGCTGGCGGCGGCGCTCGCCATCCCTGTCGAGAAGATCGGTGGCCTGATCGCGATGAGCGGCGTCGACCTGGCGTCGCGACCGATCGTGGATGCGGCTTGGGGCGGCGCCGCGGGGCCGCTCGAAGACCTCGTGGCCAAGCTCATTCCCCTCGGCATCCTGTTTCGCCACGCCGCGTTCGACGCGGTCGCGCTGACGTTTGTCGGCGATCACAAGGATCGGTTCGGCATCAACCGCTTTGATGCCATCGATGTGCGCGCCGTGCGCAAGCTTGCCGTCTACTCGTCGCTCGCTGGCGTTCCCGCGGACGCGGCGTTCAATGCCAATCCTATCGTCGTCGACGCCGATGCCGTCCGACAGGCGATCATCGGCTTCGATCGCGCCACCCGGTTCGACGCCTTCGATCCCGACGTGCTCGCTCGGGCCCTGCGCACCGAAGGATCACTGATCAAGACGATCCGGGCCCATGTGACGCTGCCGACGACGGCGGCTCCGGAACCGCCCCCGGCACCGGAGGCATTGCGGATCCTCGAAGGCTGCGTCGGGTTGGCGCACCGTCTCGGTATCGACGGCCACGCACTGAGGCGGATCATTGCCGACGGCTACGAAGACCTTGCCCGCGCCGCCGAGGCCGTGCTCAGCGCCTTCCGCGCCAAGTACCGCGACGAAACGGAATTCGCTGAGAAGCTCGAACCGTTCGAGAACCGCCTCCGTGGCCGGCGGCGGGACGCCCTCGTCGACTACTTGATCCGATCAGTCCATCCCGAATTCGAGTCCACCAGCGACTTGTTCCATCATTTTCTGATCGACGTTGAGCTCGAAGGATGCGCGCGCACGTCGCGGGTCGCCGCCGCCATCTCCAGCCTGCAGCTCTACGTTCACCGCATCCGGATGAACCTGGAGCAGGATCGCCGCGACCCGGCCGACCCCCAGCGCGTCCATATTCCGCCTGATAGCATACCGATGGACGAGTGGACATGGCGCAAGAACTACCGGGTGTGGGAGGCAAACCGGAAGGTATTCCTCTATCCCGAGAGCTACATCGAGCCAGACCTGCGCGACAACAAGACTCCGCTGTTCCAGGAGCTCGAGTCGACGCTGCTGCAACAGGAAATCAATGAGCAGACAGTCCTCGACGCCTACGCGCGCTATCTCTCGGGTTTTGAAGAAATCGCCCGCCTCAAAATCGCCGGTTCTTATCACGATAAGAATTACAATTCGCGTACCGACATCCTTCACCTTTTTGGCGTAACGTCCGATGATCCGCCAATTTATTATTACCGCACCGCCGAAAATCTTCACTTCGGTGCGATCTTTTCTGATCGCCCGGTTTCGTGGGCAGCTTGGCGTAAGATTGACGTTCAGATCCCCGTGCGCACCGTTTCTCCCGTTGTCTACCGCGGACAGCTCTATGTTTTTTGGATCGAGATTACGACCATCCCTCAAAACGAAGTCATAGACGCAACATCGTCTTTTGTCGCCTATAAGCACAAGACAAGTCTCAAATTTACAAAGCCCCGTCTTGATGGCGCATGGCTTCCAGCGCAGCACCTGTCGCTGCAGAACTGTTATCGGCCTGAGATAGGTGGCTTGAGCTTATGTTTGTCGGATGGTGTGGTTGAAGATCGAAAGGACGACAGTGGGGTTCCTCAATACTCCGGACGAAAGGGACAAATTATAAATGGGTACTTTGAGAGAGAATATTTCTGGGAGGACAATGAACATAAAGAACCTATTGAAAGTTACTCTCTAAAGGGATTTCAGTGGGAACAGCCCTATCCATGTCTTGGCCTCCAAACACCAGAAATATATTTACAAGTATATTGCTTAAGCTTTGCAACTATTTTTAATTTTTCCGATATATTTACTAAAAAAGTTACATATAATAATCTTCTTGGTAATATTATTTTTAATAGATTGTGGTGGAGTGCGCCGTCAAGTTGCCTTTGCTCAAAACGTGATGATACTGGTCGTAGATATTTATATCTAGGACAACCTGAATTTATTATGGACCCATACGCGCAATGCGCAATAATGTCGGATGAACGGCGTATTTGGATGTTGGAGGAACATACACACTTGCATTCGTATAATATTGGATTAAACCTATACACTACTCCAATAGCGAATTTGGAAAATAATGACGACATTTCCGTGATAAACGGATCACCGTCATGGGCCTTCATCAGTCGTGACGGCGATAATTTCTTGCTTCAAGAAATGACCATTGACTACTCAATCCAGCGTATGGGCACGGGCCTCATCAAGGCACTGGATATGCTTCTCTCTCATGGAGGTGTGGACGGGCTACTCGCGACAACATCGCAACAAGCGCTTAAAGAGCCTTCCCTGACAATTGACATTATAAATAATATTCGCAATCGGGTTGTTTCGGGAAAGATGGATTTTAGTGGTTCTCTCGGCGTCTACTTTCGCGAGATTTTCTTCCACGTTCCCTTTCTGATCGCCAATCACCTCAACAGTCAGCAACGATTTGCCGCCGCCCAGCGTTGGTATCACTTCATCCTCGATCCCACCGCTAGCGAAACCACCGTTCCCGCGACTGACCGGGTGTGGCGGTACATCGAGTTCCGGGGACTCGGCGTTCCAGCGCTGCGGGAAATCCTTGAAGATCCCAAAGCGCTCGGCGTGTACCTCAAGGACCCTTTTAATCCACACGCCATCGCGCGCCTCCGCTTAAGTGCCTATCAGAAAACCATCTACATGAAATATATCGATAATCTGCTCGACTGGGGGGATAGCCTTTACACTCAGTACACGGCGGAAGCAATCAACGAGGCCATGCTTCTTTACGTGCTCGCCAGCGACATGCTCGGACCGCGACCGGCCGAGCTTGGAGAGTGCGGGGAAGGTGCGGTCGAACCGACCTACGAAATCATAGCACCCGCTATCGGAAGCCAAGTAGGGACGGGCCCCGCACCAATATTGATCGAGTTGGAAAATCGCGCGTTTAGCGGCAGCGGCACCGCCGCCATGGTCGCCGGCGGTGGCGGACCTGGAACGGCGTTCATGATCGACCGCGGCATTATGGTCAGTCGTCTCGGCGTCGACGTCGCGGAACCCGGAGCGGAAGGTGCGTTGCTTTCGGCGGGCGGCGCCGGGATTGCCCGCCCGTATGACTGGAACAGGACGATCACCGGCGGCTGGACGACTCGAGCCGTTTCGTCCAGCGCGGAGACCGGCGGCGCTCAACCTGCGACACCCTCTACTATGGAAGCGCCGGACCGATTTATCGACGTTCCCGTTCGGCTCGTGGAAATGGATCGGCCGGACAGCCGGTCGCGCTCTCCCGGCTTCGCGCGCAGCGTGGTGGCAGCGATGGGCGGGGCTCCGGCGTTCTGCGTGCCGGAAAACAAGGAGCTTCGCCAATACTGGGATCGCGTCGAGGATCGCCTGTTCAAAATCCGCAACTGCATGGACATCGCCGGCGTGCGGAGGGAGTTGGCGCTCTTTGCCCCGGAGATCGACCCCCGGCTTCTCGTCCGGGCGCGCGCCGCCGGTCTGTCGCTGGAGGACGTGCTGAACGCCATCAACGGCGATCTGCCGCCCTACCGGTTTACTTACCTTATCGAGAAAGCCAAAGCGTACGCAGCCACACTGCAGGGCTTTGGATCGGCGCTCCTGGGCGCCATTGAGCGCAGGGATAGCGAGGAACTCAATCGCCTGCGCACGGTTCACCAACAGAACATCCTCGAATTGTCGACAAAGCTGCGCGACATCGAAATCGAGACCGCGTCGGAAGCCTACGACCAGCTATATCTGCAAGAGCAGGCAACCGAATATCGCATGAATTATTACAAAGGCCTGCGAGATGGAAGCCTGACGCCCTGGGAAAGAACACAACAGATTTCCCGACACGCAGCATCCGCTCTAGGCATAACGGCTAGTATGTTCAGTACTGTTGCTGGAATGGCGTACCTGGTGCCACAATTAGGGTCTCCATTTACACTCGAGTACGGCGGCAAGGAGATGGGTGACGCGGCAAGTGCTCAGGCTATGGCTTGGAGAGGATTTGCATCGGTCGCCGAAGCCGTCGGTGCTTCCGCCGGCCTCGAAGCCGGCTTCGAGCGCCGCGACGAAGGATGGGAGCACCAGCAAGAACTCGCCCAGCGCGAGTTGGGTCAGATCGAAAAGCAGAAAAAAATTGCCGAGCTTCGAAAGGATACCGCCGCCCGCTCGAAGGAAATTCACGACGAAACGGTCAAGCAGATCGAGGAGGTGTATGCCTTCAACCAGGAGCGGTTCAGCAACTTCGGGCTGTACACGTACCTCTCGGCGACGCTCCAGGGGGTGTTCCGCGAGGCGTACAACAACGCGCTCGCGATGGCGCGCCTCGCCGAGCAGGCGTATCGCTTCGAGCGCGGTGACGATCAGGCGCCCGTCCTGCAACCCTCCTATTGGGAGACGGGCAAGGCCGGATTGCTGGCGGGCGAGAAACTCTTCATCGATTTGCAGAACCTCGAGCGCCGGTTCCTGGAGACCAATTACCGTTCCCTCGAGATCGATCAGCCGTTTTCGCTCAGCCAGATCAACCCGGCCGCGCTTCTCCAATTAAAACAAAACGGCGAATGTACCTTCTCGCTTCCGGAAGTATTCTTCGACCTTTTCTATCCCGGCCAATACCGGCGACGCATTCGCTCCGTCCGGTTGACCATACCCTGCGTCACCGGTCCGTTCACCAACGTCGGGGCCACCCTTTCGCTCACCGGCAGCTCGATACGCCGGGAGCCGAAGCTGGGCGCGGTAGAACTAAAGCCGGTGCCTCTGCGCCGCAGCGTCACCATTGCGTCCAGCACAGCGCAAAACGACGCCGGCGTGTTCGAGTTCAGCTTCCGCGACGAGCGCTATATGCCGTTCGAGGGTGCCGGTGCGATTAGCGACTGGACACTCTCTCTACCAAAAGCGTTCAAGCCCTTCGACTATCAGACCATCACGGACGTGATCCTCCACGTCTCCTACACAGCCGAATACGATGGGCGCTTGCGAGGTGACGTCGAACAGCAAAACGCCGTGCTTGAGGGCGCCATTCTAAATGTCTTGTCCAACGTGTCGTTGACGCGCGCATTCAGCTTGCGACAGGACTTTTCAACGGCGTTCCAGCGTTTGCTGCACAGCCCAGCCGACACGGAGGTCAAGTTCGCGATATCCGATGCTTTTCTGCCGTATTTCCTCAAGCGCCGCAGCGTCGTCGTGACAGCCATCAAACTTGGTTTGAGAACGGCACCGGATCCAAACCAGCCGGACCAGTTGATCGACCCGGGCACCTTTGAGATCGCTCTCGATGGTAATCCCGCGCTTGGGAATTTCACCAAGGACGCGAACCTTGGAAACCTGTGGGCGCAAAACGGTCGGTTTGTTCCCGCGCCTCCGAACCATCCTCTCGGCAAGCTGCTCGGCGAGCACTCGTTGAGGGTGAAACGGGCCGGTGCCCTCGCACCTCAGGCGCCTCAGCCGGGCGATCCGTCGGCGATCGACGCCGACAAGCTGTTGGACGCGATCCTGTACGTCGAATATCACATCTGACTTGGGTCATGTCAGCGGGACTCTCGAGGGCGCGTCACTCGTGACGTCGCTTCTGGTTTTGTATGGTGTCCCGGCCTCGTCGGCGTTCGTGAACGCGCTGGGAACCGCGGTGGCGATAGCTCCAGCCGTTGGCACCGTTATCGCCGGCGGCGTCACGTCGGGCCTGGAATACCTCGGCAGGTAACTGGAACAGCGGCTTTGGGTAAACAATACTTTCTGACCCATCGCGTGCTCGTACGAGCGGAAATTTCGATGGCGTCAAATTGACGACAGGAACCTCAGGTGATTCGACGGTTCGAAAAATTACCGCTCTAACCAACTGAAATTTAACGGGGAAAAGTTCGTCCCGCGTTCTCCTCCCCCGCCACGGCGACAGGATCCCTAACCGGACACATAGGTGGACACATAGGTGACGGTTCGTTCCTGAGGCATGGGTAACACGTTGTTGCCGAGACCTCGGCACGCATCGCTCATCGCTTTTCCGTCGAGAAGCCGGGCGACAACGGGCGGCGATGATGGCACTTTAGCCGATGGGTTCCGATGCCGCCCTCGGTTTTGGGGCCGATGTGCGGCGGGGCCATCCGAAGTAACTGCATGCGGAGACCGCCCGATGACATGCCGACTGATGGCGACCATAGTGGCCCTGATTGCCCTTGCCGTCCCCGGCGTTTGTGGTACCGCCAACGCGGATGACACGCCGCCGGTGGTTCTGGGCGCCGTCTACAACCTCATCGGCGGCCAGGCGGACCTCGATGTCCCGTCGCTCAACGGCGCCCGGCTGGCGGTCGCCGAGGCCAACCAGGCCGCCGGGCCGGACGGCCGGAAGGTCGCGCTTGCCGTCGCCGACGGCGCGAGCCTCGTGGAGATGCTGCCCGCCAAGACGCGGGCGCTCATCAAGACACACCCCTCGATGGCGGCGCTGATGGGGCTGTCCGATACCGACATGGTGCTGGCAGCGGCGCCGGCCGCGGCCGAGAACGGCCGCGTTTTCTTGACCTCGGGAGCGACGTCACCACGGCTGCCGGCTGAAGTTCCGGAATACCTGTTCCTCGCCTGCTTCGGCGACAATGTGCAGGCCGCCGCCGCCGCCGAGTGGGCCTATGACCATCTGTCGGCGCGGACGGTGAGCGTCCTCTACAATGACACGGTGTCCTACACGAAGCTGCTTCACGGGTATTTCCAGGAGCGCTTTACCGGGCTCGGCGGCCAGGTCGTCTCCGCCCAGCCGTACACGCCGGGGGGGGCGGCGCAGGGCGCCGAGCTGATGGGCACGGCCGATATCGTCTTTCTCGCGGCGGCGAACCCGGAAGAGGCGCTGTCGGAGGTGCGTCAGCTTCGCCAGGCGGGGATCACGGCGCCGATCGTCGGCGGCGACGGCTTCGACGATCCCGAGATGTGGCGCGTCAGCCCGAACGTCGATCAATGGCGCACCGACCAGGGCATCCGCGACGTGTACTACACCACCCACGCCTACGTCGGCGCCGACTCGACCGACAAGAAGGTTCTCAAGTTCCGGCAGGCGTACATGGACGCCAATCCGGGCGAGGACCCAACCGCCTTTTCCGCCCTCGGCTACGATACGGCGCGGCTGCTGATGACGGCGGTGAGCGACGCCGGCAGCACCGAGCCCAAGGCGGTCCGCGAGGCGCTGGCCGGCATCCGATCTTTCGACGGCATCAGCGGCACGATCAGCTACCCCGACGGCAGCCGCATCCCTACCAAAACGGTGACCATCCTCGGCGTCGATCAGGGACACGTGACACTGGTCGACCAACTGGCGCCAAAGGACGTGCCGGCGCCTTAAGCGCCGGCCGCCGGGACGGCGCGAGAAGGCATCCGGCACGACGGCCCGATATGGGAACCTGACCCAGCTCGGGACGTCGGTGATGTCCGCGACCCAGAGCCGGTCCGGCGCGTCGGCCCGGACGTTTCGCTCGACCAGATCGCCGGCGGGACGGGCCCGTTCGCCCAACTCCAGCATGAATGTTGCGACGTCGTCGAACGACCTCAGCCGAGGCAGGTCACCAGGGCTTCTCCCATTCAACTCACTCAACCTCCCATACATGCCGGTGAGCGAAAAGCTACATAGCGTTCCTTGAGAATGTTCAATTGGGGTATGCTTTTTAAAGAAAGACGATGTCCTTAGGACACGTGGGGGAGCATGTTGGGGCAACCGGGGAGGGCTTGGGGGAAGCTGCGTTTTCCCGCTGACGCGAGCGCCGACCTCACGTGGCATCCGCTCGTGGATCATTGCGCCGACGTTGCCGCGTGCGTCGAGTGTTTACTTGCTCAGGCAACGATCGCGGTTCGTCTTGGCGTGGATCACTCTGACTCGCGACAGAGGGCACGCCTTTCAGCGATCGCCTTTCTGCACGATCTTGGCAAAACGAACAGTGGATTTCAGAACAAACAGCACCGTCAGCCGGATGGTGCGTACCCGCGAGGACTTTCTATCGCCGGGCACGTGGGCGAGCTTTGGTCGCTGTTCAATCGGGATGACCTGTTCTCAGAACTGACGCACCTGCTGCCTTTGGAAAACCTGGCTGCCTCGGGCGACGAACGGGCCTTAGGCAGTCTTCTGGCGGCGTCTTTCTCCCATCACGGCAGACCGTTCGACCCGTTCGGCGAAGGAGAAACCAAGCGGCGATACAGCACCAATCGTTATTGGGAACCGTCGGCTGAGGGATATGACCCGTTCCTGGCCATCGCCGAGATTGGGTCAGCTGTGACTCGGTGGTTTCCAGAGGCCTTTGCGCCCCGGGGAACACCGTTGCCCAACGGCACGCGCTTTCAGCACGCCTTTGCCGGACTCGTCATGCTCGCGGATTGGATCGGATCGGACACCCGCTTCTTTCCGTTCAGTAACGAGGGTGACGGTGATCGGTTGGAGTTCGCACGGACGCAAGCATCCCATGCTCTCGCGTCCATCGGCCTTGATGTCGAATCGAAGCGCGTTTACGTCCGCGGACATCGCGCCCAATTTACCGACATGTTTCCCGCCATCCCGGCACCTAATCCCATGCAGGAGGGTGCCTGTCGGAGCGACACGGGACGCTTGGTCATTCTGGAAGCGGAAACGGGTTCCGGCAAGACAGAGGCAGCACTCTGGCGGTTCAAACAACTGTTTGAGGCGGGTTTGGTGGACGGGCTCTATTTTGCGCTGCCAACCCGGATTGCGGCGACGCACATCCATGCGCGTGTCTACGGGGCGGTTCAAGCGCTGTTTGCGAACGAGGATCGGCCCGCCGTCGTCATGGCCGTGCCCGGCTACGTTCGTGTTGATGATGCCGGGGGGCGCATCCTGCCCGGTTTCGATGTCCTGTGGACCGACAGTCCCGAGGAGGCCGAGGCGCACAAGCGGTGGGCGGCGGAGAACCCCAAGCGATATCTCGCGGCGCAGATCGCGGTCGGCACCATCGATCAGGCACTGCTCTCCAACCTGGCGGTCCGGCACGCGCACCTTCGGTCGACGGCGCTCCTGCGCCATCTGCTCGTGGTGGACGAAGTCCACGCCTCGAATGTCTATATGACCGATCTGCTGGCGTCGGTGCTCGCGGTTCACGTCGGGGCCGGCGGCCATGCGCTTCTGATGTCGGCAACGCTTGGCGCCACGTCCCGCCGGCAGTATCTGCTCGGCCGGCACGCGCCCCAACCATCGCCGCAAGAAGCGATGGCCGTGCCGTATCCCTGCTTGTCGTGGGCGGATGACTCAGGCGAGCGGGTGGCGCCCCTGGCCGCCGCCGGCCGCCGCAAGGTTCTCTCCATCCAAACGGCCGCCGACATTGATGTCCCGGATGCCATCGCCCGCCGCGCCCTGGAAGCGGCCCGCATCGGCGCGAAGGTCCTCGTTGTCCGCAATACCGTCGGCGGCGCGGTCGCGGTGCAGCGGGCGTTGGAAGAAACCGTAGCCGCCGATTCGAATGACGCGGCGCTCCTGTTCCGCTGCGAAGGCGTAGCAACGCTTCACCATGGGCGGTTCGCGCGCGACGATCGGGTTTTGCTGGATCGGGCCGTAGAGGCGCGGATCGGCCGGGAGCGTCCCGCGGGCGGTGTGGTGGTGGTCGGCACCCAAACGTTGGAGCAAAGCCTCGACATCGATGCGGATCTGCTCATCACCGATCTCTGCCCGATGGATGTTCTGTTGCAGCGAATCGGTCGCCTTCATCGCCATGACCGCCGTGACCGTCCTTCTGGCTTTACCGAGGCTCGCTGCGTCGTTTTGACGTTCCCGGACCGGGACTTGACACCATTGCTTACCCGCAGCCGGCATGGACTGGGCCCCATGCGTGACTTCTGCGGTGTCTATCCTGACGTACGCATCTTGGAAGCAACATGGCGGCTGATCGACGCCCATGCGGTTTTGGACATTCCCACAATGAACCGGATGCTGGTCGAGGGCGCCACCCATCCCTCCGCCCTCGACGCGGTATCGGCGAAACCGGGAGACGCGTTATCGGCGAAGCGGAAAGAGATGTGGACAGCCCATGCCAACGGCCTCTCGGGCAAGTGCTCGGCCGATCGGTCGATTGCGGGCATGGTTGCCATCGATCGCAACCAGCCTTTTGAGAAAACGACCTTACACTCTGCGGAAGAACACATTCAGACCCGTCTTGGCGCCGACAGCCGCGTGATCGACTTCGGCGCAGTCGGCGAACCTCTTCCGACAGGCCCGTTCATTCAACCCGTCCGCCTCCTGACCCTGCCGGAACATATGTGCCGCGGCATCCCCGCTGACGCCGGCGTTACCATCCGCGAACAGAAAGCCGACGGCTTCGTGTTCACCTACGGCGATGCGCGGTTCACGTACGGACGGCATGGCGTCGATCGCCAGAGGGAAGAGTAACCCATGAACGCTAGCGACAATTTCAATCTCATTGCCGAGGCTCACGTCGGCGTGCGCCTGACCGGTGATCAGCGTCGACGCTTTTTCTCGCTCCCCGGCGTTCTGGCTGCGCTCGCGCGGGACGACGTCGCGGAGTTTCCGGCCCTTCGTCCCCATCAACGGCATTCCTGGCACGCGTTCACTGTCCAGCTCGCGGCGATGGCGCTGCATGGGAGCGGCGTCGCGACGCCGCCGCGGGAAGAGGCGGCGTGGACGGCGCTGCTGCGCGGGTTGACGCCCGACTCTCCCAATGACGCGCCCTGGTGCCTCGTCTCACCGCCCGACCAGCCGGCGTTCATGCAGCCGCCCGTTCCGGGCGGTACGCTCGCCGAGTTCAAGTCCGTCGTCGCCACCCCTGACGCGCTCGACATGCTTGTCACGTCGAAGAATCACGACATCAAGTCGGACGTGATGATCGATGCACGCCCGGAGGACTGGCTGTTCGCGCTTATCTCGCTTCAAACCATGGAAGGGTTCATGGGCGCGGGCAACTATGGCATCTCGCGGATGAACGGCGGGTTCGCCAGCCGGCCGGCCCTCGGAATTCAGCCGCCTGGCCAGCCCGGTGCCCGGTTCGTTCGCGACGTGCACGTCCTGTTGAGCAATCGCCGTCGCGTGCTTGAAAACGACCTGAAAGCGGCAGGCGGCATCGGTCTGGTCTGGCTTGAGCCCTGGGATGGCACGAGTCAAATTCGTTTTTCGGACCTTGACCCGTTCTACATCGAAATCTGCCGTCGCGTGCGTTTGGTGGAGCGCGGCGGTGTCCTGTCGGCCCGCACCGCCGGCAGCAAGAAGGCACGCATTGCCGCCGCGGCGCTGAAGGGGCGCACCGGCGATCCGTGGGCGCCCATCGAGCTGACGGATCGCGCGGAAAAAGCGTTGGCCGAGCCCAAGGCGCTGACCATCACCGGCAGCGGGTTTTCGTATGAAAAAATGACGGAGCTTCTGTTTTCGAAGCGTTACAAGCCGCCGCTCGCTCAAGACATTAACGACCGGGACGCCGAAACGGGCCTGACGGTCGTTGCCGCCGGTTTGGCGCGCGGTCAGGGCAAGACCGAGGGCTATCATGAGCGTCTCGTCCCCATAACCAAACGTGTCCGGACGTTCATGAAAGAACGCGCAACCGATCAACTCGCCGCTTGGGCGCGCGAGCGCGTCAACGATGTGGGCGTGCTGCGCGGTAAGGTTCTACGGCCGGCTTTGTTCGCGTTGCTTCAAGATGGGCCGGATGCGGTCGACTATCGGGACAACGACTCCGCGAAGCGCGCCGAGCCCGTTCTCCGACGTTTTGAACATCATGTCGACGCCACCTTTTTCGCTGATCTGTGGCTCGAAGTGGAGGAAGCGGAGGGCGGGCAGGCCGCTCGCGAAACGATCCGTTTCCAATGGCAACGGCGTCTTGCCGAACACGCTCGCGGTCTGCTGAGCGAGGCGGCCGGCGCCGTTCCGCACGCGACCATGCGCCGCTATCGCGCCCAGGTCCGTGCCGACGATTTGTTTCAGGGCGCGTTTTACAAACATTTTCCGCACCTGAGGTCCAAGGAGAGCCAACGTGACGCCCACTGATCGGACGACGGAAGACGCGACCGAAACGTCAAGCGCCCCGCACCAGATTGTCGGCCGGTTCATCGGCGACCTGAGCGCGGAGGCATCCGGCCAGTCCCGCATCGGCCGCGGCGATCTGGCGGCGCTGCGACGCATGGACCCCGATCGGCCCAACACGCCGGCGTTCTGGCGTCTGCTCGCCAAGGCGACCAACGGCGCCATGGTCTGGCGCGACGACGAACCGCGCTGGGCGCTGATCGCCCACGGCATGGCGTTGATGGTGCCCAATCACCACGCGGCGGTGATCAGCGTAGGTGAAGCCCTGCACAACATCCACTACGCCGAAGGCCGCCTGGCGCGCCTCCTCAACGCCCGCGGGTCCCAGTTCCGCGCGTTGCTTCCGCGCCTCTGCCGCCACCTTGCCGCCAAACAGCAGCCGCTCAACTGGTTCCAACTGGCGGACCTGGTTCGGCACGAGGGCCGAAGCGAAGATTTGGCCGATCGCGTTCGCCTTGCCATCGCGCGGGACTACTACCGCACCGACGCAAAAGCCGCCGCGAAACAGCGGACGGCCTGATCCGTCAACCAGAACCGACATCAAAAACCGAAGGGGGGTCCCATGACCACGCCGCGTTTCCTGCAAATTCACACGCTTCAGTCCTATCCCGCCGCGCTTCTCAACCGGGATGACTCAGGCCTTGCCAAGCGTCTGCCGTTCGGCGGCAGCACCCGCACGCGCATCTCGTCGCAATGTTTGAAGCGGCATTGGCGAGTCGCCGACGACGAATGGGGCTTGCGCACCCTCGACGTGCCCATGGGCGTTCGTTCCCGCGAGATCGTCAGCCGAGCCGTCATGGAACCGCTGCAAAAATCGGGTAAGCACAGCCCTGAGACGCTGGCCGCGATATCCGCAGCGTTTCAGCGCGGCGTTTACGGCAAGGACGGTGTGGACCGGGCCAAACGCCAGCCGCTGCTCTTGGGATGGCCGGAGGTTAATTACCTTCGCACCAAGGCCGAGGAGATCGCCGCCAGCAGCACGGACGCCGAGGACGCGGCGAAGCAGGCGGATGCCCTGTTCAATGACAAGGCGATGAAAGCGAACCTCTCGGCGATGATGGAGGCGAAGGGAACGCTGCACGCCGGACTGGAGGCGGCACTGTTCGGCCGCATGGTCACGTCGGACCCGGCCGCCAACACCGACGCGGCGGTTCACGTTGCGCACGCCTTTACGGTCCACCCGGAGGAGAGCGAGAGCGACTATTTCAGTGTCTGCGAAGACCTGCATGAAGAAGACGATGACGCGGGTGCCGCGCACATCAACGAGACCGAGCTGGACAGCGGTCTGTACTACGGCTACGTCGTCGTCGATGTCCCTGCCTTGGTCTCCAACCTCGAAGGCTGCGCGACGACGAAGTGGAGCGCGCCCGATACCAGCCGTGAGCTCGCCGGCCGGGTCGTCCAGCATCTCTGCCACCTGATCGCCAAGGTTTCCCCCGGCGCCAAACTCGGCTCGACGGCGCCCTATGGCTACGCCCGGCTGACGCTGATCGAGGCGGGTACCCGCCAGCCGAGGTCATTGGCCAATGCGTTCCGCATCCCCGTAGACTGGCGGCGCGCGCTTGGCGGGACGACGACCGCAATCGAGCGCTTGAAAGAGGAAATCGAAGCCCTCGACGCGTGTTACGGCACTACGGAGTCACGACGGTTCGCGGCGGTGGAAAAGGACGTATCGCTTCCGGGCGCCGAGCGTTTGGCCTTTGACGACCTCGCCCAGTGGGTGGCGCAATCCGTTCGCGACGCCAAGGCCTGAGCGATGCCGGAGCATATTCTGTTGCGGCTTCAGGCGCCGCTGATGGCCTTTGGCGGCGAAGCCATCGATCAGCGCGGCGTTATTCGCGATGTGCCGGCGGCATCAATGCTGACCGGCCTTCTCGGTAACGCGCTCGGCTGGTCCCGCACCGATACCGCGTTGCTCGACGGCCTCCAGGACCGTCTTGTCTTTGCCGTCCGCGTCGACCGGCCCGGCAGCCGGGTTCAGGACTTCCAGACGGCGCAACTGGCCAAGAGCGATCGGGGCTGGACGACCCGTGGCGCCCCGGAAGGTCGCGCCGGCGGCGGCGAGACCTATCGCGCGCCTCATCTTCGCTACAGGGATTATCACGCCGACGCGGCGGTAACGGTGGCGCTCCGCCTCGATCCCGGTGACGGCGAGCTGACACTGGAGACCCTTGTCGCCGCCCTCAACGAACCGGAGCGGCCACTTTTCTTCGGCCGCAAGCCGTGCCTGCCCTGTGGTCCCATTGTTATCGGTAGGGCTTCGGCGGAATCGGCGCTTGGTGCCGTGATCGGCGCCCCGGCCTTGGACGACGACGCGCCTGATCGCCGGCTTCGCCTGTTCTGGGGAGACGACGAGGACGCCTCCCTTCCACGGGAAGCGACACGGCACCACAGGATCACCCTGTGCGATCGTCGCAATTGGCGCACCGGCGCGCATGGCGGCTGGCGAACGGTGCACGAGGGTTCCGTCGAGCGTCACGTCGCGGATCACCGGCCATGATCGCGCCGCTGCACATGGTGAAGCTGGTGCCAAACATGCCCCGGCTGTCTGGGTGGGCCTATTCACGGCGCCTGGCCGGCAGACGCGGAGATTTGGGCTACGCGTTGCACGCCGCGCTTGCGGAAGCCTTTGGGGAGGCGGCGCCGAAACCATTTCGGCTGTTCGAGCCGCGCGCCGGCGGCAACGGCGCGGTGCCGGCGCTGTACGGTTACTGTGCCGCGGACGAGGAGGCCGTGCGCGAACGCGCGGCCCTGGCCGACCCTGACGTTTTCCAGGCGCTGGGTCTCGATACCCTGGCGGTTAAGCCGATGCCGATCCAGTGGCGGACCGGGCGTACGCTCGACTTCGACGTCCGCGTCTGGCCGGTCGTTCGCACCGACCGTTCCGGCGACCGGGCGCGCGTTCAGGAGCGTGACGCGTTTCTCGCCGCCCTGCCGTCGCAAGAGGCACCGCAAAACGACGACGATGTTATTCGTAGAGAAGACGTGTATTGCCAATGGGTTGCGTCCCGACTTGATCGTAATGGCGCGGCCGCACCGGTTGACGGTTCCATGCACATGACCGCCTTTCAGCGATCGCGCATCCAGCGGCGCGGCCGCCGTGGTGAGGACGGCCACCGTCCGCTAAGGGAATTCGAAGGGCCGGACGCGATTTTTACCGGCACGCTGGAAGTTCGGGACGGCAATGCTTTCGATTTTCTTGTTCGCCGCGGCATCGGGCGGCATCGGGCGTTCGGGTTCGGCATGCTGATGCTTCGCCCGGCGCGGGCGCGACGCTGATGCTGAAAGGCCGGCTTGGCCTGGAAACCGCCCGTATTCCGCACGCGGACCGGCACGGATTGATCTGGCTCGATCGCGGCGCACTATCCGTCGAAGACGGCTGCCTTCGTTTTGTCTGCGCCGGCGGCGGTACGCTCGATCCCGGCGACTATCGCATCCCTTTTCAGACCGTTTCCATGATCCTCCTCGGGCCGGGCAGCACCGTAAGCCACGATGCGCTAAGGCTGCTCGCCCGTCATGGTACGGCCCTGGTTGCCGTGGGTGTGGACGGTGTGCGCGCCTACACGGCGCCCCCACTGTTGCCGGACGCCTCCGATCTGGCCCGCCGGCAGGTGCGCTGCTGGGCGGATGCGGAGGGTGCTCGGTTGTCCATTGCGCGGAAAATGTACGCCTGGCGTTTGGGCGAAGTCCTGCCGCATCGCGACATTGCCGTGCTGCGCGGTATCGAGGGCGCGCGGATGAAGGAATTGTATCGGCTTACCGCACACCGGTTCGGGGTGCCATGGCGGGGGCGCCGCTACGACCGCGCCGCTCCAGGGTCCGACGATCTTCCCAATCAGGCGATCAATCACGCCGCCACCGCGGTCGAGGCGGCGGCGGCGGTGGCCGTCACCGCGACCGCGGCCGTACCTCAACTGGGCTTCATTCATGAGGACTCCGGACAGAGCTTCGTGCTCGACATCGCCGATTTGTTCCGCGATGTGGTAACGCTGCCGATTGCCTTCGAGGCGGCGGCCCGTACGGCGAAACATCCGGAGGTCTCGGTCGATCGGACCGTCCGCCGGCTCGCCGGAAGCCGGTTTCGGCGCGATCAGGTGATCCCGGCCATGATCGACCGCATCAAGGCGCTCTTCGATGTCGACTGAATCAACGCGGCGGAGGCAAGCACATGCCGATGACGGTTATTGTGACACGTGATGTCGAACCGCGCTTCCGGGGCTTTTTGGCGTCCGTGACGCTGGAGATCGCTCCCGGCGTCTACACCGGGCCGCAAATGACCAAGGGTGTGCGCGAGCGGGTCTGGTCGGTTCTGGACTCATGGTTCGGTGAAATCGGTGGCGGCGGCATTGTAATGACTTGGCGCGATCCGGCCGCGCCGGGCGGCCAATCCGTGCGCGTCCTCGGCGACGCACCGAAGACGCTGATTGATGTGGACGGCCTTTTGCTCGTCAGACGCGAGTTGGCGGGTAACTAATTCTCGTTGCTGCTCTTGGACTAGTGAATATTATGAGACCGTTGGGTCCGAGAGGCTCCCCCGCCCACGCGGGGATAGACCCGTGTGCTGCGGACACAGCGCCATCACCGCGAAGGCTCCCCCGCCCACGCGGGGATAGACCCACAAGACCGACCTTCGCCGACGCGCCGACGCGGGCTCCCCCGCCCACGCGGGGATAGACCCCGCGAACAGAGCGGCACATGACAAGCCTACCGGGCTCCCCCGCCCACGCGGGGATAGACCCGCGTTACACGTTTCTTAATTTGCGGTGTTGACGGCTCCCCCGCCCACGCGGGGATAGACCGAAAAGGCGCTACAGGCCGCACCCTAATTCGGCGGCTCCCCCGCCCACGCGGGGATAGACCTATGCCGAGCTATACGAGGCAACCGGACTCCGCGGCTCCCCCGCCCACGCGGGGATAGACCCCGTATCGGTCGAATGGGATGCGGCCGGCAGCGGGCTCCCCCGCCCACGCGGGGATAGACCCCTCGCCTCGGTGACCGGCCGGACGCAGTGGATGGCTCCCCCGCCCACGCGGGGATAGACCCTGCGCGTCCTCGGGCGGGATCGTCGTCGTCGTGGCTCCCCCGCCCACGCGGGGATAGACCCGATCTCGGTGCAGTCCGGCTTTTCGTCCGATTGGCTCCCCCGCCCACGCGGGGATAGACCCGTCCCGACGGCGACGTTTTCGTCATGTTCGTCGGCTCCCCCGCCCACGCGGGGATAGACCCATGGATGCGGACCTGTCGCACTGGATCAGAATGGCTCCCCCGCCCACGCGGGGATAGACCCATGGCCCTCGGGTGCGCCTACGCGCGAGCGCTGGCTCCCCCGCCCACGCGGGGATAGACCTGCGGCGAACCCATCCGAACATCAGATAACCCGGGCTCCCCCGCCCACGCGGGGATAGACCCCGCGCTTGGCAGCCGTCCGCAGCACCGCCGTCGGCTCCCCCGCCCACGCGGGGATAGACCCGGGACGAAAAACTGCCGATCGGGGCACACGGCGGCTCCCCCGCCCACGCGGGGATAGACCCCGGTGACGGTATCATCGATCGACACGGTGAGCGGCTCCCCCGCCCACGCGGGGATAGACCCGGCTCAAGTCGGCGCTCATTGAACACGGCAAAGGCTCCCCCGCCCACGCGGGGATAGACCCAGCTTCTTGAGCGGGTCCGCGCCGGTCTTCGCGGCTCCCCCGCCCACGCGGGGATAGACCGTGGCGGTGATCGACGGGTTACTGGCCGATGGTGGCTCCCCCGCCCACGCGGGGATAGACCCGAGAGTTCGGCTCCCGGTGCCGACGGCGACGTGGCTCCCCCGCCCACGCGGGGATAGACCCTTGATGGCTCGATGCGGCCGGTCGCGCTATGGGGCTCCCCCGCCCACGCGGGGATAGACCCATCGGCGCCAGCCTTCAGGCGACGCTCGACAAGGCTCCCCCGCCCACGCGGGGATAGACCCCCTTTTCTTGCTGGGGGCCGATGTGTAATCACGGCTCCCCCGCCCACGCGGGGATAGACCCCATCCTGCGGTGGAAGAACGGGGCGCCGAAGCGGCTCCCCCGCCCACGCGGGGATAGACCGCTGGAGCCGTCGCTGCGGGGGTGGGCGGAAACGGCTCCCCCGCCCACGCGGGGATAGACCTTCGGCATGCCGCGCGTGCCGGTGATCACCGAAGGCTCCCCCGCCCACGCGGGGATAGACCCATCCTGATCGACGACGCCGGGCGGCTGGTGCTGGCTCCCCCGCCCACGCGGGGATAGACCCCGCTGGGTCGGGACGCCAAGCCAGGGTGAGATGGCTCCCCCGCCCACGCGGGGATAGACCCGGGAGCGGTCATCGGCCGGCCATCAGCCGAGCGGCTCCCCCGCCCACGCGGGGATAGACCCAGCCTGATTCGTCCCGCCCCCGAGCGTGACCGGGCTCCCCCGCCCACGCGGGGATAGACCGGATGGCGCGCGCGATGCGGTACGCGGTCGATGCCGGGCGGCGGCTCCCCCGCCCACGCGGGGATAGACCCTGGGCAGTCCCGCACGCGTTCGTTGTGCCGCTGGCTCCCCCGCCCACGCGGGGATAGACCCGGAATGACCGGCCGCCCGTACTGAGCCGCCTGGGCTCCCCCGCCCACGCGGGGATAGACCCGGTGACGTCATGGCCGCAATCGAGAGTGACGTGGCTCCCCCGCCCACGCGGGGATAGACCCTTGATGGCGTCTCGCGCCACAACGTCGCAGTTGGCTCCCCCGCCCACGCGGGGATAGACCCTATTTCTCCGGGGCGTTTGACGAGACGACACCGGCTCCCCCGCCCACGCGGGGATAGACCCGTCGAGCGAATGTGCGCGATGTCGGCCGGCGTGGCTCCCCCGCCCACGCGGGGATAGACCTCAAACGTTCTGCGCGTCGAGTGGCGCGAGGGTGGCTCCCCCGCCCACGCGGGGATAGACCCTACGCGCCCGCCAGTGACGAGGCCAGCGCGCGGGCTCCCCCGCCCACGCGGGGATAGACCCCAATGTGCAGGCGCGCACCATCGAGGCTCTTGGGCTCCCCCGCCCACGCGGGGATAGACCTTGTTCTAGGAGAGGAAGGAAATGGTGGCTGGTGGCTCCCCCGCCCACGCGGGGATAGACCCTCTCATGAAGTCTCTGCCGCTGATTGGACGGTGGCTCCCCCGCCCACGCGGGGATAGACCCGGCGACAAGATGCTGTTCATATTCCAGGAAGGGGCTCCCCCGCCCACGCGGGGATAGACCCGCCGGAATCCGGTCGTCCGCGAACCGCGCCCGGGCTCCCCCGCCCACGCGGGGATAGACCCCAGCGCCGGAAGCTCCGGCGCGACGCGAAGCGGGCTCCCCCGCCCACGCGGGGATAGACCTGGACCACTCTAAAAATGGCGGGATATGGTGGCGGCTCCCCCGCCCACGCGGGGATAGACCTTGACCCGGCGCTGGTCGAGCGCGTGGCGCGGGGGCTCCCCCGCCCACGCGGGGATAGACCCGGCGTCGAAGTCGCCGACATCGCGCGGCAGTGGGCTCCCCCGCCCACGCGGGGATAGACCCGCCAGATATTGCGTGGTGTTCAGCGGCACTCCGGCTCCCCCGCCCACGCGGGGATAGACCCCGCTCGAACGGGATCGGTGTGATGGGGGGAATGGCTCCCCCGCCCACGCGGGGATAGACCTCAACAGAACGCGGTCTGTGCCCGTCGCACCTGGGCTCCCCCGCCCACGCGGGGATAGACCCACGGTGCCGTGACCATAGGCCTGGTTGTAGACGGCTCCCCCGCCCACGCGGGGATAGACCCTCCGCCTCGTACGCCGTGCGGCGGGTGTTCAGGGCTCCCCCGCCCACGCGGGGATAGACCCCCATCGTGCAGGCCGACGTCGCCCTCCAGGTCGGCTCCCCCGCCCACGCGGGGATAGACCCCTCTACCTCGACGATGGCGTTGATGCCGTCCGGGCTCCCCCGCCCACGCGGGGATAGACCCCTTCTCTACCGCTGTCCCCGTCACGCCGTCGAGGCTCCCCCGCCCACGCGGGGATAGACCCACCAGAGACCCGCGCTTGGTCTCCGTGCGGTAGGCTCCCCCGCCCACGCGGGGATAGACCCCGGGAAAACGCATTCGAAATGCTGCGTTATCCGGCTCCCCCGCCCACGCGGGGATAGACCTTTATCGGCATCGCGCTGATCGCCGGCGGCCTCGGCTCCCCCGCCCACGCGGGGATAGACCCTCGACGTGCGGTACGGCGGCACCATCCGCTTCGGCTCCCCCGCCCACGCGGGGATAGACCCCCGTGATCAAGAATCGCGTCGTGGTTCTCTTCGGCTCCCCCGCCCACGCGGGGATAGACCATGGTATCGCCGATGGTGGCAGTGGACGCCAGAGGCTCCCCCGCCCACGCGGGGATAGACCCATGCCGATCTTGAACCGCGCCCGGTCCGCGAAGGCTCCCCCGCCCACGCGGGGATAGACCCAGGACCACGGCGCGCCGATCGGCCTGTCCAACGGCTCCCCCGCCCACGCGGGGATAGACCCCTGAACTCGGGAACCTGGATAACGTCAGCGGAGGCTCCCCCGCCCACGCGGGGATAGACCCGGGTCACTTATCGCCCCCTTTGGCGATGATGTGGCTCCCCCGCCCACGCGGGGATAGACCTTTATCCAACAATTGTGCACCATAAGTCTTTGTGGCTCCCCCGCCAACGCGGGGAGAGACCTTCGACAAACACCCCGCGCGCAAGAACGACCCGTATTTGCCGAAGGAAGCAGAATTTTTGCTGGCGCGGGGCAGCCGATTTGTCGTCGTCGGTGTTCGCAACGGCGGCGGAAAGAAGATCATTGAGGTGGCTTTGGTCCATGACGAATAGACATCGCATTGTTCACGGGCGCGACGACGGGCCGGTCAGGTGGCTGGACGAACCGCCGATGATTCAGACTCCGGAGCAGCGCGCCCGCCGCGCCGCCGCCTTTCGCGTCGACGAGGAGGCGGCCCGCCTGGCAGAGGAGCGCGGGTCATCCGGCGAGGATGGGAGCGACATTGACCGCGACGCTTAGTGCCCGCGACGCGCTGGCGGCGATCCGGGTGCTGCTGTCGTGTCTGACGCCGTGGCTCCCCCGCCCACGCGGGGATAGAGGCGCCCACGCTGACACCGCCGCAAGGAGTACGCCGCCCGTTACTGAAACGGACATTCCCGGAGGTAGGGACTCTATCTCGTGAAGAGAACGTCATGCCCTTTCACCCCTGCTGCGTGGCAAGCAGAACACGTCTGATGGTGGGCCTCGTCCACGGGTTTCTTATTGATGAACCGTACGCTGCCTCATCCACCGGATCTGACGGCGGTCGAGTTCCGCCTGTGCAAAATAAGCCGACGCCGTGCGAAGGATCACGTTGGCCTGCCTGAGTTCCCGGTTCTCCCGTTCCAGGGCTTTCAGTCTCTCGGCGTATCGGTCGTAACACCGGCACGCCCGCCGCGGTCAACCTCGGCCTTCTCACCCCACTCGTTCATCGTTTGCGGCACGCAGCCGATCTTCGATGAGATCGATACGATCGCCACCCAGTGGCTCTCGTGCTTCCCTTGGTTGTCCAGACCCGCGCGAACCGCACGTTCACGCACGTCGGGGGAATATTTGTTCGTCGTCTTGCGCATGATGCTCCATCCTCCTCAGGAGGTGGAGCCTCCGGCAAACCCGGGGCGGTTCACGCATCCCGACTGCCGCTGGCCTCGCCGCGTTAGACGGACGTGTTCGGCTTCGTCTAACAAGCCGCCCGCCGATTCGCCTCTGCCCCGTGCCGGGGCTTTGTCGTTCCTGCAGCCCGCCTCTGTCAGGTACCAAAAAAACACCGGTAAAGAGACACACCACGCCATGCACCACCACGAGTGGGACCCGGTGGGCTCTCCGGACACCCGAAGGCTGCGCCGCGGCGCCCGAGGGGCGGAAGTGACGGCGCACTTCCGCGCCGACGCAACGCCAAAACATATATTGATATCAGTGTGTTAAAGCTGGCGGAGGGAAGGGAACCGGGTTACAACCTTCTCTGTTTCTCACAATATTATCAATGAGTTGTAGGCTGGGCCAATGCCGTTTTGAGTCGGCGCAAGAATGTGTATAATACATGGCCTGGATACACATTGGATGATGCCATGCGCACCAACATCGAGATCGACGACGCATTGATCCGCGACGCCATGCAGACGAGCGGTCTGAAGACGAAGCGGGCCGCCGTCGAGGAAGGTTTGCGATTGTTGATCCGGCTCAAACGCCAAGCCGAGGTCCGGTCTTTGTTCGGGCAGGTTCACTGGGACGGCGACTTGAATGAGAGCCGCGGCGGTCGCGCATTGCCGGAATGATCGTCGTCGACAGCTCGGTCTGGATCGATTTCCTGAATGGAAACGCGACGCCGGAAGTTGGCCGGCTATCGTCCCTGCTTGGCACCGAGCCGCTCATGGTCGGTGACGTGATCTTGCTTGAGGTGCTTCAGGGCGTGCGTTCGGAAACCGATGCCAAGCGCGTCGAGGCGACGCTTCGCCGTTTCGATGTAGTGCCCATGCTCGATCCCGAGCTCGCCGCGATCGCAGCGACACATTATCGGCGTCTGCGCGCACTGGGAATCACCGTGCGCAAGACCATCGACCTGATCATCGGCACGTTTTGCATTGCGCATGGGCACACCTTGTTGACGGCCGATCAGGACTTTGCACCGATGGCCGAGCATCTAGGACTGACGCTCGGCTGACAGGGGAACGGTAAAAGTGCCGCGCGCTCAAACGGCGGCTCAACACGGTCCTACTGACAGAGCGCTCCGAACTACGGCTAACATTAGCCAAACGTGAATTCGTCAAGCGGACCGATAAAGAAGCTATCAAAAGACCCCAATTGGAAGTCGTCGATCGTGTAGGCGTCCTCTGTAATCGCCCCGTCGAGGATCTCGATGATGCCTTCGAACGTCGTGTCGCCAGTGGTTTCGATGCCGACCAGCGTCGCGTCGTTGCCAGCTTCGCTGAAAACGTACACCTGTTGCCGCCCGTCGAAAATGGTGAGGTCGATGATATCGCCGACCTTGGGTCCGGGATTGTCGAACTGGACGATCGTGTCGCGTTCCCCGACGTCTACCCCAAAGTGAGCGATAAAGGGGAAATAGAACCGATCCGCACCGGCGCCGCCGTCCAACACGTCGGCACCCGCCCCCCCGGTCAGGAGGTCGTCTCCCGGTCCGCCCTCGAGCGTATCGTCGCCAGCATCACCGTAGAGGGTGTCATTGCCGGACAGTCCCTGCAACACATTCGGTATACCGGCGAAGCCACCCACACGACCGCTGCCCCAGATAACGTCGGCGCCGGTGCCGCCCGACGACGACGACGTGCCGACAACGTTCTCGATGCTGGTGAGCGTGTCGTTGACCAAGCCGCCGCCCTGTCGGTCCGACGCCGTTCCCGTGGAAAGATCGACAAAGATGCCGTTGGTCAAGCCGGTGGTGGAGAAGTAGGTAACGGTATCGTTATCGGTCTCGTCGGTGTCCTCGGTAAGATCGTCGAAGCCGTTGACGACATTACGTCCAGCCCCCGGTGCCAAAGTGTCGTTACCGGAACCACCCCAAAGCGTGTCGTTGCCGGACCAGCCACTGATGCTGTCATTGCCGGAATCACCCCAAAGCGTGTCATTACCGGACCAGCCGCTAATGCTGTCGTTGCCGGACCAGCCGTTCAGAAAATTCGCGGCGTCGTTGCCAATGAGGATATCGGCGCCGGTACAACTCGCCGACAATTGTGTGCCTTCGGCATTCTCAATCCCGGAAAGCTTATGGAGAAAGAGCTTGCCATCGGACTGGCGGTCGGTCGCCAACCCGCTCGTCAGGCGGACGAAAACGCCCTCTGTCAAGCCCGTAACATCATCGAAGACCACCGTGTCGTTGCCCGGTCCGCCATCAAGGGTGTCGTTGCCCAATCCGCCCGAAAAGAGATCGTTGCCCGAAAGTCCGACCAAGCGGTTGTCCAGATGGTTGCCGATCAATTGATCGTTACCGGTCCCGCTGCCGGAGGACGATGTGCCAATGACATTCTCGATACCGTCCAGCGTGTCGTCGACCACTTCGACCACACGCCCATTTTGATGACCCCAACCCGATGCGGTCCCCCGCGACAAATCGACGACCACACCGGAGGATAAGCCCGGCACGGCGTTCGCATAATCGACCGTGTCGATATCGGCACCGCCCAACAGCGTGTTGGTTCCGGCGCCGCCTCGGATGGTGTCATTGCCGGCACCGCCGTCGATCGTGTCGTTGCCGGCAAGGCCAGAGAGAACGTTCGCGAACTCGTTGCCAGCGATGGCGTTGGCGAGATCGTTGCCGTAACCTTGGCGCGCCTTTCCGTAATTTTCGGCGTTGAGCAGGACGAGGTTCTCGATACCCGGCGTCAGGGAAAAATTGACGAGCGTGTGAACCGTATCGAGACCCTCGTTCGCGTTCTCGTACGCCCGGTCGTTCGCATCATGGATGCCGTAGAGATCGTCGCCGGGCCCACCGCGCAAAACGTCAGCATAGTGGTCGCCACGGCCATCCAACCCGGCACCGCCGATCAGCGTGTCGTTGCCGTCTCCGCCGGCTACAGTGTCGGCGCCATCGGACCCATCGAGGGAATCGTCGCTGGCGCCGCCATCGATGCTGTCGGCGCCGTCGCCTCCCTCGATGATGTCGTTGCCGGCGAGGCCGAACAGCGTATCGTTGCCGCCGTTGCCCACGATGTAATTGTAACCCGGGCCGCCGACGATGACGTCGCCAAAGGCCGAGCCGGCAACATTCTCGATGTTGCGGATGGTGTCGTCTACATACGTATCATCAGCAATGTATACGCGGACCGTGGCCTCAGTCGATATGTTGCGCTCCAGTTTCATGGCGCCCGTGACCTTGAGCCCGTAGGTAAACTGATCCGCGCCGAGCGTATCGGCTTTTGGCGTATAAATGATGTTGTTGCCTTCGATCGCAGCACTGCCATGGGACGGACGGCTTAGCAGCGCCATTTCTACTGCAAGGCCATAGGGCAAAACGTCGTTTTTCAAAACCTCGATTGTTATTGAATGATTGAGATCCGTCGACGCGACGTCGTCCTCAATCTTAAGGTCTGCCGGCGTGATAATGCCGGCCACAAACTCGTTGAAATCCGCAGCATTGCTATAATAAGCGTCGGCTTCGACTGCAATAACTTCTTCACTAACGGCGCCGTCCGGTGCGCTTGCCAATCCCGTCCTGAGGAAATGATGGCGAAGGTCTGCATTCACCACGCCGCTTTCTTCGTCGCGAAACGTATGCCAAATATTATTAGGCATAGATTGACTGTGGGAAGTAACCTCACGGGGCACCCAGACAGCGGGATTGGACTCGTCTACCGTTCCCGAACCCAGTCTCGCATAGGATAGACGCAGAAAATAGCCAGGTTCATTAAGCCGGTCCTCGGGAAGAAAAATATGCGGGTTTACCGAGGGTGTGTCTGGCGGCTGGATAAAAGCAAGGCCTGAAGCCGCTTCGCCAGTAGCGAGTGCACGCGCCTTGTCGATACCAAGGTCGGTGGCGAGCAAGGCACGGTCGCCTTCGGGAACTGCGCCGCCAACGCCGACCGCGGATGCCGCGGGATCGACATAAAAGAAATGGACGTTCGAGCCTTCTTCAGCGTCAGGAAAAATATCACCGAGCCTAACCTGGCTCCCCTGCCGACTTGAAGCCGACCAGTCTTCAAATGCCGGAAAAACAAGTTTAACAAAGTGCGCTCGCAACGAGTCGTTAGGCGACACGAACGCACCAATCAAGCCTGAGTCTTGTTCGCCTTCACCCGTACCCGCTGCTAAGAACTTGACCCAAGCATCAGGATCGAAAGCAATTGCAGTATGATAGGTATCGACATTGTTTGGGTCGATGGTAATTGGCGGAGAAATTCCCTCCCTTACGGTTGTTTCGAGAAAATTTTTTTCGTCATCCGTTAATATCTGGACCGATCCGCGCGGGTCTATACTCTGAATATTCGTCCATTCAGGCTTGGTGATCGGAATTGGTATGTTCGCCGGAAGGACAGGCACGATCGAACGCGCAAAACCTCTATCGATATTGGCCTCAATGGCAAATGTTGATGATAGTGAATAATCGACGGCATCGATGTCGCCGCCGCCGTCAAGGACATTGACGCCACCACCGCCGTCGAGGATGTCGTTACCGGTTCCGCCGTTAATCTCGTCGTCACCGCCGGCGGTTCGGATGACATCGTCGCCGGCAGAGCCTGTAAAGTCGTCTCTGCCGGCATTACCGTTGATGGCCTGGATGCCGATCAGGGCCGTATCGATAAAATTGAGCGTCGCCCCCTCTTTGGCACCAGCGATCGTTACATTAGCATGTGCAACACCCGACGCGCGGTTGATGTTATCGATTTGTTCAATCCCGGACACACTGCGAAGCCCGATGACCGTGCCATCAGCGACGGCATAGATGCTGTCTATTCCCGATGCACCCGTATCATTGACATCATCAAAGCCTTGGCTCGGGCCAACCGCGTAGCTGTCGCTTCCCCCGGCGCCGTCAAGGCTATCGTTTCCGCCGCCGCCGGCAATCGCGTTATCGCTAGCGGAGCCGACAATGGTATCGTCTCGATCACCACCATCGATACGAAGAATCCCGTTGAGCGAGACGTTACTGAAATCGAGATTGGCCGAGAAGTTATCGGCTTTGATGACGGTGTCACCGAGACCGGTTATTTCTTCAATTCCGGCGAGTGATTTCAGCCCAATCGTCGTACCGGCTTCCATTGCGAGGACGGTATCGACGCCGCTTGTGCCCGTATCCGCTAATTTGTCGAAACCGTTATCCGTCGAGCGATAGCTGTACTGATCGCCCTCTTCGCCGCCATCGGCGAAGTCATTGCCAGATCCGCCTTCGAGGCTGTCGACGCCTCCGCCGCCGTAAAGTGAGTCGGCGCCGGCTGCGCCGAGTATCATGTCATTTTGAGCATCGCCATAAACCACATCGGCATCTAAGCCCCCATTTATTTTATCATTCCCACCCGCACCATATAACGTATCTGTATCGGCGCCACCCGCCAAGGAGTCATCGCCCCGACCCCCGAAAATTTTATCAATCCCACCTGCGCCAAAAATTAAATTACCAAAATCACCGGCATAAATAATTTCATTGTTGTTGCCGCCACTAATTAAATTACCCGTCATGTTATCTGAAATATAGATTTGCTGCGTTATAAAATCGGGACGACTTGTGATTTTTTCAAAGTCAATTGCTGATATGTCTATGTCAATTTTTTCAAAATCGCTTTGAGCATTATACAGATTACGAATGCTACTTTGGTATAAATTTATGCTATGCTCACTCGCCTCTTTTATTTTTAAAAGATCCGATAGGTCCAAAATAATACCAATATTTTTCGCCGTCAGGCCCTCAATATCCGGTAGGTCAATTGAAATTGTTTCCCCAATAGAATTTAATTGCGGCACTGGAAAAGGTGTGGTTCCTGTTGTCGTTATCGCCTGAATAGTAGGTGCATGATAATTTTTTAATTGATAACCTATTTCAGGAATAACATCCTCACTGTGAACAAAGTTTATTAAATTCAATTGCGCAGTCTTCGAAGATTCAGCTCCTGGGGAGCCGAACGTCATCACGGTGTATTTATCTGTCGTATCGATAAATGTCATGTCCGTAATAACGTAGCTTTTATCCCATATATATCCTTTATTTGGGATAAGTATCTTTCCCAATCCTTGTGGATACTGGGCCAGTATCTCAGCCATCACACCACCAAGGCTATGGCCGGTGATAAATACCTCATCAATCGTTGCATCGTGGTCGTTTACGAATTTCGAAAATGCCTGCGTGAGCGGAACAAGCTTAGAATAATGATTAATTTGATAATATGCTGCCTCGACCGCTTCTTCTGGTAATTCATCTGTTCCACGAAATACTAGAGCAACTTTTTTAGCTTCATAATTTTCTGCGACAAATGCAGATGCATGGTTATTAAAAGTAGTGTTATTCGAAACTCCTGGTGCAATAAATAACCCAATGGGTAATAACAATTTATTTGGCACAGAAAGTTGGGGTGATAATTCCGTGCTATTGTCATAACTCTTGGAATTAAAATATCCTTTCTCATTAAAAAATTTGTTATCCAAATTGAGGTCCGAGGCGCTCAGAGCCCGCCAATGACCTTGAAGCAACCCATCCCTCGTTGCTTGGTCCAGCTTATTTTGGAGTGACAAACTATCATTGTCGTATGCGATCGAAGACAGTGTCGCTAAATCGAGGGCCGTCGAAAGGTCATTTAGGCGTGTCATTTTCCTGACCTGCGGTCAAAAAATCTCCCGACGCCTCGGGAATCGCGGCGGCGGTGGGAGCCAACGACCCTGGTGTTCGATGACTTTCGCCGTTTAAGCGAAAGTCAGAGCATGATTATAACCCGTGTGGGTTATGCCGCAAATGCAAAACTAGCAAGAAATGTGTGGGCAATTGGCTCGGCTTCATACCCGCGTTCAGTGCCACAGGTGCGAGCTTCTGGCTCGCGAGAAGCCGATCACCCAGGCGGTCACCGCGGTCGCCGGCGCACCGGTGGCATTCGGTGCCGCCAATCCCGGATCAGGCTGAGCAGGTGCGGAAGCGCGGAGGTGATGAATCCCAACCTCCTCCGCTGGTCCTTCGCCGAAGGCAATCGCGAACGACGCCGAGTAGGTATAGCTCACCGCCGTCTGCGCCGGCGCGCCGCCGCCCTTGCCGCCTGCCTTCTGGACGTTGCGGCGCTCGCGTATGCCGGAAGACCAGATCATGTTGCCGGCAAGCCGCAGCGTGCCGTATCACCCTTGGCGCAAGGCTGCCCCGTTGCGGCACAGCCGGCGCAGTAGCTCGGCCCGCCGCCGAAGTGCCACTCGGCGCGGGCCCTCAGGCGTTTTTTTCGTGGTCCAGGAGCAGCGCCGGGCCGAGGTAGAGCCGCTCGAAGGCATCAGCCACCGGCCAAAGATCCATGAGCGCGTTGACGCCCTCCGGGCTCACCGGCATCGGGTTGCCCTCACCATCGCCGACGCCTTCCCAATCGAGGATCGCGAAGCGTGCCAAGGCGGTGACAAGAGCCACAGAGCGCGCTGGATGATCAACGTTCTCCGCTTTCTGCGCTTCGGAGCGTGCGGCCATCATCAGAGCCGTGTTGCACGGCCGGACGTGCAGGCGCGCGCCGTGGCCGACGTCGAGCCAGTGTGGCTCGCGCGCGAGGTCGAGACGGATCATGATGGTCCTCGATGAAAGTAGTTGGCTTGTTGGTTCGACTTCTGGGCGATGCCCGAGCCCTCGCCGTCACCGGTGCCCGAAGTGAATGATTACCGGGCGAGCAGGCTGGCATCCCGCATCAAAGGAACGTCGGACGCGAAATCCCAGAAGCGTCGAATCGGGGTACGGTGTCGGCGAAGTCCGCTATGGTACCTTAGCGTCGAATGATGAAGGTCGGATTAGCCGTCAGGCGTATTCCGACGCATGAAGGCCGGTGACGCGATAACGACGAAAATCGGGCATCGGTCAACTCTGGTTTCGATACACGAAAGCCGGATGGCGTGCTCCCAGAAGCGGCGTTGCCAGATTCCGCGTTCGCCGTCGGCCCGTCGGACACGCGACAACCGCTCCGTCTTCGGCAAGGCTCGCGCGAAGAAGGTCTTGATCAGCCGCCAGCGGGTCGAGAAATCGTCATCGCCGGGCGGCTGGGTCCAGACGGCGTGGAGGTGATCGGGGAGAACAACCCAGGCGTCGATCGCAAACGGACGGGTGTGCCAGACACGCCGCACCGCATCGCCAAGGAGATTGATCCGGTCGGTGAGCAAATTGTTGGCGCGCCGCTCCAATAGGTTGACTTTGAAGAAATAGCAGCCGCCCGATGACGAGGATTTTGCCGCGCACGTGGATAATTTCCACTTCAACCCAGTCAAGCACGGCCTCGTTGCGTCGTCGGCGGATGGGCCTTACTCTACCTTCAGGTCCTGCGCCGAGCGCGGCCTTTCTCCGCTTGATTGAATCGTCAGCGGCGTTGAGGATGTCCCGGCGGGCGAGCCCGGCGGCTCAAAGCATGCGTCGGATTACGCCTGACGGCTAATCCGACCTGCGAGGGCTGCTGTTACCACAGCATGCAGTCCGTCTCAGCCAGTTCCCAAAAAAAGCGGAATATCTGTACAGAGAACGTGCATGAAACTTCGAAGAAATACGCTTACCTTTATACGGAATATAGCCGAGAGGTTGGAGCGATTTAATATAGTGTTGGCACTTTTATTTTTTGTAAGCTTTTTATTTATTCCAATTTACGATATATCAACCACAATGAAATATTTACTCGCTGCCGCGCACTTACTAGGCTCCGGACTCATAACCAGTAGCTGACGGTTGCAGCGAGGCAAACGGCGCTGAGATAGTTCTGGGCGAGGCGATCGTATCGGGTGGCGATACGTCGAAAGTCCTTGAGCCGTCCGAAC
>Ga0209573_1000481_pt1 | contig 83859 bp, 39 predicted proteins | sample TNRBio252014_DNA_FD_185870 | JGI IMG/M metagenome (GOLD analysis project Ga0209573, IMG submission 185870) | Wastewater treatment Type I Accumulibacter community from EBPR Bioreactor in Madison, WI, USA - TNR Reactor_6/25/2014_ DNA (SPAdes)... | ecosystem: Engineered > Bioreactor > EBPR >... | reverse complement strand
TGAGGGCGGTGGCTGAGGCACTCGATCCAGAAATCCGGGCGCTCTTCCAGATGACGAAGATCACCATCGCCAAGGACAAACTCGTGCTCGACCCACGCTTCCCACCCGCATGATCCACCTTCGTTCATTCACCCAAGCGTGTGTTTTTCTGGCAGCCACTTTGTGTGTGGCAGGCCAGACAGCGGCGCCCACGCCTCCACCGCTGACGAAGGAGCAAAAAGAGGCCGCGGCAGCCGTCGAGGTGCCGAAGACCTTCGCCCCTCCGCCCGTGCCCGGCCAGTTGCAGAGCACTGCGCCCGCCAAACCGGCGGCTCCTACTCCTACTCCTACTCCCTCCCCTCCCCTGGCCCCTGACGCCTCCGCCAGCAAGATGCAGGCGCTTGAAGCCGCCACGCAGCCAGCCGCCATGCAGGAGGCCCCGCGCGTCGCCGCGCCTTCGGACAAGCTCCCCATCACCAGCTCCACCAGCACCAGCCGCCAGTTCATCGTGCATGGGAAGGTGCTTGAGACGCGCAGCGCCATGTCATCCCGCTGCGAGGAGATCTCCCAGGAGTTGCGCCGTGTGCTTAGAGACAGCGAGCCATGGGTGCTGCCCATCGTCGTGCTTTTGAACACCGGTGACGAGGCCCAGAAGTCGAAAGCCCCGGCCATCTCCACCGCCATCACCGAAATGACCCACGGCGGCTTTCACCTCCAAGTCACCGTGAACGAGCGCCCCGGCCTCAAAAACGAGGATCTGCGCAAGGAAGTCGTCCGCGCCCTCCTGGCCGAGCGCGTCCTGCGCAACCAGCAGAAAATCACCACCCCCGAGGGCCGACTGCTGCTGCCGGACTGGGTCATGACCGGCGTGCTGCACGCCATGGATTACAAGGCCAGCGCCCGCCCCAGCGCCATCTTCGCCACCATTTTCCGCAGCGGGAAAATCTTCGGCATAGAGGAGATCATCGCCGCCTCCCCCGTCGAGATGGACGGCCTGTCCCGCACCATTTACGAAACCTCATGCTGCGCCCTCGTGCTCGCCCTCGTGGACCAGCCGAGCGGCTCCAAGAACTTCAACAAATTCCTCAACGCCCTCTCCAGCGACCCGCGCTCCGAGCGCGATCTGCTCAACGCCGCCTACCCCAGCTTCGCCGCCTCCGCCTCCAGCCTGAACAAGTGGTGGGCGCTGCAGCTCGCCGCGCTCTCAAAGCCGGGCATCGCCGAGCCTTACACCCCGGCGGAAAGTCTGAAGGCCATCGAAGAAGCCATCACCATTCATTATCAGGCCAAGCCAGACGAGGTGCCGCAGAACATCAAGCCGCGCCCCTTCGTGCTCCCGCCGCCGCTCATCACGGCCGCCAGCCTGCCAAAGCCTGAACCACTTCCCAGCATCGACGCGGACACTCCCCCCAAGCCAAGGGCACAAGCCAGCTCCAGCAGCCCGACCGACGATCCGCCCGTGACCGCCGAAAACGAGGAGGAATCCCCCAAACGCAGCCTGTGGCGGCGGATGCTCTTCCTTGGCCCGGCTGATTCTGCCGCGCAGGAAAAAGAAGAGCCTAAAACCAAAGACCAGCCCGCCGAAACCGCCGCCGGTGAAAAACCGGACGAGCCGCAGGAGGAAAACAAACCCGGCTTCATCGGTCGCATGCTCAGCTTCGGCGGTGACGACAAAAAACCGGACGAAACAGCCACCGCCGAGGATAAATCCAAGCCAGCGGTCACCGAGAAGCCCAAGACCGCCGAAAAAACCGAGTCTGCCGACCAACCCAAATCCAACGAACCGCAGGACGAGAACAAACCCGGTTTCATCGGTCGCATGTTCAGCTTTGGCGGCGACGACAACAAACCTGACGAAGGCAAAGGGAAGAAACCCGCCGAAAAGCCCAAAGCCGCCAAAAAAGACACCCCCGAACCCGAGGAGGAAAAGAAACCCTCCAATCTCAATCCGCTGAACTGGTTCCGGGGCGAGAAAAAGCCCGAAGAGAACCCCAAGAAAGACCCGCCCGCCAAAGACGGCCAGTCTTCCGTCCTTCCCACGAGTCCCCTCGACATGGCGCGGCTGCTTTCCCCCGCCCTGGCCGATGCCTGGCACATGCTCGCCCCCGCCGCCCCACGGCAGACAGCGGAGCCGTTCTTCAACTTCTTCCGCCGCAAACCCGAGCCTGAGGAACCCAAGGAAGACGAGGCCGCCAAAAAAGCCGAGCCGAAAAAGTCCAACAAGCCCCGCGCCAAACCCAAAGCGCCCGCCACACCCGGCTCAGAGCCGGAAAAGACCAAACCCGTCACCGCACCACACGCCACCCCGGCGAAACCTGGCCTCGTGACCGTGATCCTGCCTCTGGAGGAATACCAGCACATCCTCAAGCGCGAGGACCGCGCCGCCATCCTCAATCGCAACATCGCCACCCTCCGCGCCCTGGAGCTGCGGGTCAGCATCCTGTTCCGTCCCGTCGTCACCGGCTACCTCGCCGCCGTCACCGACCTCCAGGCCGGCAAGGCCAAGGACATGGACCAGCGCCTCGCCGCCCTGCGCGGGTTCGCCCTCATCGCCTGCCAGAAATCCATCGCCGTGCGCGACTACCTCGACTGGTTTGAGGCCAGCCAGGGCGGCGGTCTCTCCGGCAAGTTCGACGACTTCCTCGACCTGCCCGCCATCATCGAACAAGAACTCCCCCCGCGCACCGACCCCATTTCGAAGTACCTCGACGCCATCGACCAGGAGTTCACGAAGTAAAAAAAGAGGGAACCTGCCCACTGCCAAAGTTCAGCACAAGCACCACGCCGAGCGCATAGCGTTCACGCTCATCGAAGTCTCAGACATCCTGACCTCGGAGGAAAGCCGATGACCCGGAAATTGACAGCAGAATGGGGACAACAGAATGGCTTTAAATTCTGCTGTCCCCATTCTGCTGTCCTTCCGGCTCACCTCATTTCCCGAAAGCTTCGATCCTGCAGAAGCGCCTCAGGATGTCTGAGCCTCTGACCAATGCGGCTCGGTGTGACGCCGACAGAGAAGCGGAACCCAACAAAAAAGCCCGGTCACGGCTGAATAGACGGAACCGGGCTTTTTGTGAATATGCGGCCCGTTACAAGGAGCCTTCGCGGCGGCGACGGCGGACCATCAGGCCGAGGAGACCGAGGAGGAGCAGCACCATGCGGGAAGGCTCGGGAACGACCACGATGAAGCCGTTGGTAGCGAACAACTGAGTATTGAAGGCGAGACCGTCCCCGAGAACAACACCAGAGAAATCGAAGGTTGTCGCCCCCCCGATGCTCGACATGGCACTCCAGTCCATGAGATCGAAGATGTCACCAAAGACCGGAACGTAGGTGTTCAGGAAGGTGGAATCGATCTTGATGGAGCCGTTGATGACAGGGGCGGAACCACCGTTCACGATGAGGTGATCATGGAGTGAGACGGTATTGGAGCCTTCCCAGCCAGCAATGGTTCCGGAATCAATACCAGTGAGGTTGTTTTCAAATCCCCGGATCGAAGCGTCGGCATTCAAGGTGGCGCCGCCAAGCTGCATCAGCGCGGTGGAGCCACTGTTGATGGTGAGATTTCCATCAATCGTGAGCTTCCCGATCTGGTCGCCCGCGTTGGCGAGGAGGCCACCAGTGCTGTCACCGGCCCTCAGCGAACCCACCGTGTTGGTGGCACCCACGTTGCTGCCGATGGTGATGTCCCCCGAGATGGTGCCCGAGCCGCTCACCGTGGCGTCTGTGGTGTAGCCCCCGGCTGCCGTGCCGAAGGTGGCACCGCTGTCGATGCGGATGAAGCTGGTGTCATTGATCGAGCCGCCTGTGCCGAGCTGCAGGGTGCCCTCCGTGATGACCGTGGTGCCGTGGTAGGTGTTCGCTCCGGTGAGGGTGACGGTGCCTGTGCCGGTTTTCTCGATGGAAAGGGTGTCGTTGGCCACATCCGCCTCGGAGATGGCACCGGAGAAGGTGATACCAGTGCCGGAACCGTCGGTGGAGGAACTGAGGGTGACGGTTTTGGTTTCGACACCCGTGGCTCCAGACTGGAGGTTCTGCAGGACGATGTTGCCGCTGAAAGTTCCCGTGCCAGCCAGCAAGCCCTCATCTCCGCCGATGGTCACACTGCCTGTGCCGGCGGTGGCGTTGACATCAATGTGGTTGGCGATGGCGAGGCCTTCTGTGGTGAGGACAAGCGCGACGTTGTTGGTGGCGAACTCCTCGCGGAAGCGGATCGGATCAGCCACCGGCAGGCAGCAGGTTTCGACATCCGACTCGATCATGAAGAAGGACTTGGCGGCATGGGTGCCGTTGGCAACGGTGAACTGCGTGCCGTAGGTCATCTCGCTGGGCTGGTCGAATGCCTCATGACGCACCAGTTCCATGGTGCCACCGGAGACGCTGACGATGGTGTAGATGCCATTTCGACCCGGATTGGCCTCCTCGTTCTTCACCAGGATGACTTTGCCGGCATCGCCAGCGGTGTAGGTGTGGCCGTCCACGGTGGCAGAGACGCCGCTGAAGGTGCCAGACTGGAAGGCTCCACCGGTTTCGTTGTAGCTGCCGCCGCCAAGGGTAAGGCTGGCGGTGGTGGCTCGGTCGATGAGTGTGGACATCACGACGCGGGTGTCACCCAATTCGACGTGTTTGGCCCCCAATGCGCTGCTGTGGCTGAGTTCGACCCGGCCGGAACGGACAATCGTGCCGCCGTCAATCAGGGCACCGGCACTGCCGCTGACTCCAGAACCGTAGGTGTTGCTGCCAGACAGAAGCAAATTGCCACCGTCCACCATGGTGATGCGGCCTGCGCCGCTGACAACGTTTGCGCCGCCAAGAACCAAGCCGGTGAGAGCTTGCGCTCCCACGAAGGTGTCACGATTGAGTGTGACATTGCCGGTGATGGCGGAATCCGAAACCGTGGACTGGATCACACTGACACCTGCGGAGTTCGTGTTGTTGACGATGACGTTGTTGGCAAGCGACACACCCTGGAGGTCGAGCACGGTCATGTCATCCGCACCTGTGACAGGGGCAACTCCGAGGGTGACGTCACCGGAGCCGAGCTTGCCATCATTGGCCACGGAAAGCTGGCCATTGGCGATCTCGGTGGACCAAGTCTGCGCGGAATGATCCATGGTGGAGAGGGCCTGAGCACCGTGAGTGTTCACACGGAAGACACCGCTGCCGGTGATGCCACCGGCATAAACGGCGCCGGAAGTGTCGTCCCCGCCAACGGTGAGTGTGCTGGCACCAAGGATCACGCTGGCATTGGCCTGGGTGGCGCCCGTGCTGGCCAGGGAGCCGATGGTCTGGTTGAAGCCATTGAGATCAAGCGTGCCGGAAACCGTGTCTCCCGTGATCACCACGCGGGATGTCGGGGAGAGGGCATTTTCAGCGCCGGCAACGAGAGAGCCAGCGGTGATGTTGGTGGCACCGGTGTAATCATTAGAAGTGCTGTTCAGCGCCAGGGTGCCGGTGTCTGTCTTCGTCAGGGAGCCGCCGCCGGTGACGACGGACTCAATGGTGAAAGTCGTGCCTGCCGCTGTGGCGATGGTGCCGCCAGCAGCTTCCAGGGTGACGCCGCTGTTGGCGTGCAGGCTGGTGGTGGCGGTGGTTTCCAGGATGCCGCCCGCAAAACGCAGGGCGTCTGCGCGGAAAGCCAGGGAGGTGTAACCAAGGCTGGAGGTCTGGGCGATGGAGAGCGTGCCTGCCTCGATCACCGTGCCGCCGCGATGGCTGTTGACGGCGGTGAACACCAGCCTGCCAGCGCCCTTCTTGCGGAAGGTGACGTTGCCGTTGACCTGTCCGCCATAAGTGGTGTCAGCGGCCTGATTGACGGTGAGGGTCTTGTTCTCAAAGGCACCGTTGTTGATGGAGCCGCCATCACCTTGCAGACCGGCCACTTCCTGGTTGTAGCCATTGAGGTCAAACATGCCGGCAAACTTTGTCGTCAGCGTGCCGCCGAGAGGCAGGACGTTGTTCGCCCCGATCTGCAGGATGCCGTTTTCGATGGTGGTGCTGCCGTAGGTGTTGCCGGTGCCGGAGAGCTTGATGATGTCCTGGCCGACCTTGGTCAGGTTGAAATTGCCGGTGATGTTCCCATCAATCTGGAGGTAGGAGCCCCGCAGACCAGGATCGGTCGGATTGAGGTTGGTCGTGGTGTTGAGCTTGCCCATGTCGTAGAACAGGGAGTTCTGGCCGTTGGAGACACCGGCAGGATAAATCTGGCCGAGGTAGGAGTCGGCGGTCAGATTGAGGGTCACCCCGCTGCGCACGGTCTGAATCACCGCGACCTGCTCGAAATCCATCGGCAGGTAGCCCATGATGGAACCACCGGCGAGGTCGATGGTGCGTGTGCCCACCAGATCCGCGAAGACCTGGAGGTGAACGCCATCGGCGAGCGTGAAGTCTCCCGTGCCACGGGCGTCGCTGACAGCCCAGCGCTCAATGGAACCCCATGCCTGCGTCAGGTTCGCGGTCGGCGTCCAGTTGGAGACGGCGATCTCGAGGGCGGCGGTGGGGTTGATGACGGCGTTGATGGTGTTGTTGCCGAAGGCGCCGTTGTGGGTGACACGCACACCGTTGTCACCAATGGTGAAGGAACGTGCGCCGGTGAAGGTGCCGCTGTTGTCCCCGAGTATCAGCAGACCGTCGCCCACCTTGCGGAAGTCGTAGAGGCCACCGTTGTTGAGGCCGCCGACTCCGGAACCGGAGCCAAGCTGGACGCCAACGGTCGAGCCCGGGCCAAAGCTTCCCGCCTCGACATGCATCAGGTAGTGGTCAAACAGGGTCACGGTGCCGGTGCGCGTAACGGAGCGCAGGCTGTCCACCTGGAAGAAGAGCACGCCCTCCTGGCCCGCGCCTGCCACCGTGTTGGTGGTGCGCAGATTGACGCCCGCGATCTGGACCAGGCGGTCGCTGGCGGTCGGAGTGTAAATTCGACCAATGTCGTAGCTGGTGATCGTGCCGGTGTTCCAGGTGAAGATGTCTGGCGTGCCTGGGTTGAAGTTGAAACGGACCTCCGAGTAAAAGGACTGCAGGAAGTTGTCGTTGTCGTTCATGTGGCCGCCGCCCAGGATGATCTGATTGCTGCCATTGCCGGTGGAGTCCGGGGTCAGGAACTGGATGCCGCCGTCCTGAATGACCCAGTTGCCCGTGAACTGAGACTGATCCCCGCGAATGTTCAGGACACTCAGGCCAGACTTGGTGACCTGGCTGGCGAAGATTCTGCCATTGATCTGCAGGGTGTTGACCGAGGTGTTGATGATCGCCTCGCCTGTGCCATTACCCGAGGCACCAAAGTAGAGATCGGGGTTGATGGTCGGTGTCAGGCTGCTGCCCAGCAGGAGACCGCCGCTGCGGATGGTGATGCGGTTGAACTGGCCGTCCGCGCTGACATTGATGTCGCGGTCCAGGCGCAGGGCATGCACGTCGGCATTGATGCCGAGCGTGGTGGTGGCGGTGATGAGGTTCAGGATTTCCGTGCCATTGTTGGCCGTCAGCGTGGTGGCGTTCAAGGTGCCGCCCGCGAAGGTCTTGTAGTTGGCGGGAGCGCTGCCGGCGGTGATGATTTGGAAGCCCAATGCGGTGTCGTATTTGAGGAACTGGTGATCCGAACGGCTGACGATCCATGGATCGATCATGCCATTGGTCATTGGCGCGGAACCATCCGACCAAGCGGTCACGATAAGGCGTTCCGCATTGGAGTTGCCAGTGACGCCCAGCAAACCGGCATTGTGCCGAATGGTCAGAGTGCCGCTGGTGGAAATGTCCCGGATGAGATCCTCAAGCGTCAGCTCGGCGAAGAAGGTGCTCCGTTTGACCACTGAAATATCAGCGCCCCGGGCTGCGGTCACAGCTCCAACGGTTTCCAAGTACTGGATGGAGCCGCCCACAGACGCCGCGTCATCACCCAGCAATTCCAGGCTGCCGCCGTTGAGGAAGATGGCCTCGCTGTCTCCCCAGCGACCATCGGTGGTGCCGGTGTAGGGTGTGGCATAGTCAAAGCGCAGCCTGGTGGACGGGTGAAACACCCAGACGTTGGAGTTGAAGCCCCCCGAGCTGGCCGCCGTGCCGGTGGCGCCTTCAATTCTCACCTCACCAAAGATGTCCACCGTGCCGGTGCCGAGAGGTGTGCTCGTGCCATTGTTCCCGCCCGTCAGGGACAGGCCAAAGCCGCGATAGCCACCGTCATAATGCCGCGTCCGGCTTAGCAGGGTGCCGCCACTGTAGTCGTTGTTCGAGTTATTACCGAAAGCCACAAAGCCGTAGGCATTCACATTCATGCCAGCACCTAGCAGCATTCGATTACCACCCGAGAACTGCGCTCCCGCTGTGCCGGGGTTGAGAGTGAGAGTGCCCTGGCCGCCACCAAGAAGGAACTCGCTGCCCCCAGCGCCCCATGGCGTCACGCTGTTGGCGGAAAGCGTGCCGCTGCCGTTGCCGCCGCCCAAGAACCAGTTGTTGTAGAAACCTCCATCGCGCGTGGCCATGAGCGGATCGGCGGAGATCGTCTGGCCGGCGTCAATGCTCAGAATACCGTTGCCATTGCCCTTGAGCAGGCCGGCGGCGGCCACCATGGCGGTGATCGAGTTGAAGTTGGCGGCGCTCCGCACCCCCAACTGGGTCAGTGCGCTGCTGCTGCTGACCATCAAGGTCAGGCCGGTGGTGCCGAGGTTCGCGGTGGAGATGGTTGAAAGGTAGGTGCCGGAGAAGAACCGCGCTGCCCCCGTGCCCAGCGTGGCATTGGTCGCGCTGAGGAGTGTCACGCCCTGATAGGCGTCGTAGCCACCGCTAAAGGTATTGGCGGCGGTGTGATCCAGCACCAGGTAGTTGCCCATCTTGACGATCTTACCCCTGCCCTGGATGACATCCCGGACGTAAGTCGTGCTGTCAGTGCGGAAGTTGAGAATGTCATTCACCATGAAGCCCGCCTCAATGATCAGCCCGTCGCTGCCGTTGACGATGAGGAAGGCATTGTTGTTGGTGTAAATCATGTGCCCGTTGTTGTTGAAGCCAAGATACTTGTTGACCGCCGCCGAGCCTCCATTGCGGTCCAACGTGATGGTGGTCTGGCCGTTGATGGTGATGGACTGGCCCGCTGTGACAAAGAAATCGTGGTCAGCCACCGAGCTGGCGAGACGGATCGTGCCGAAGTTCGAGATGAGGTCGCCCGTGCCGATCGCGTTGTTGGGGACGGTGCCGGTGCCGGTGCCCTGGAGGCGGATTTCACCACGGTTGAGGGTCCAGTCGCTGGAAAGGTCTGTGTTGTTTGCATCCAGCCGCAGGATGCCGTTGCCCGTCTTGGTGATGCCAGTGGATGCCGTGACTGCACCAGTCAACTGGGCGGTGCCCGCGCTGACATAGATGCCCACCTGGCTGGTGCCGCCGATGGTCGTCGTGCCGCCGACGATGAGATTGTAGCTGTTGTTGTTCTGAATCTGGAGCAGCGTGCCCTGCAAGGTGCTGGTGCCCTCAATGGTCAGGTTCTGGATGGTGATGTTACCGCTGGAGCTGCCGCTGTAGCGGTTGGTGTCGATGCGGGCCAGCGGCACGTTTTCAGAGATGATCACGCTGTTGTTGTAGGTGCGGCTGGCGGAATCCGTTCGCAGGGCCAGGATGGGCATCTGCCCGCCCGTGGTGTTGGTGGCGGTGTTGAAATTGTTCGCGTGGTCGGCATGCAGACGGATGGTGGCATTGCCAATGGGGCCGGAGCCTGTGCCATTGTGGTCCAGGAACAAGGTTCCGGCGTTGATTTGGACCGTGCCGGTGATGCCAGGATTGTTCGTGCTGGCGATGTGCAGCCCGCCCACGCCGGACTTGGTCAGATTGGCGGCTGTGACAGCAGCGCCAAAACGCAGGTTGTTCTCATCCACATTGATGAGAGCCTCACGGGCCGTGGTGCCATCGCCGAAGTAAACAGCGGTGGTGCTGAAATCGACGCGGGCGTTGTCCCGGTTGTCCACGATGAGACCGCCGCTCCAGATGTTGATCTGGCCGCCGGTCAGGGTGCTGTCGTTGCTGGCGGCCTGGTGGTCGATACGCAGGGCATAGACATTGCGCGTTCCCCCCAGGGCGGTGTCCCCTGCCGTGTAACGTGCGATGGAGGTGCCGGTCAGCCCGGACAAGAAGGCGTCACCGGTGCCGCTGGCGGAGAAGGCCAGGTCCGTGATCCCGGTGAGATCATCGTAACGAAGGAAGTTTTGATTGGTGGCATTGATCATCCAGGGCGCCAGCATGCCGTTGGCTGTATTGAGGGTGACCCATGCCGAATCATTGACGTAGATGCGCTGGCTCTGGAACTGGTTAAGCCCAAGCTCATTCGCGTTCACACGGATGCTGAAAGTGGCCTGCCCGTCACGGACGATGCCACTGTTGGTGATGAGCGCGATGCCACCGTTGGTGCTGTTGCGCTCAAGCAGAATGCTTGCCCCGCCCTTGACCGTGATCTGGCCCACCAGCTCCTCGGTGTAGTGCTGAAGAGCCGCCACCATGTTGAGTCCCGCGCCGTCCAGCACGAGCGCCGTGTTGTCCCCCCACTTGTTGCCGATGGCGAGGTTGCTGTTGTTCAAGCGGCTGACGACGATCTGGTCGTTCACATCCAGGCTATAGTCGAGCCGCAGCACGCCGCCAGGGCGCAGATTCACCGTGTTGGTGTTGGTCAGTCCGGCGTCATCCGTCACCCGGCCCGCGCCACGCAGGTTCAGACGTCCGTAAACGTCGATCACCGGCGAGGCGATGCTGTTGGTGATCTCAAAGTAATTGCCGATGGCAGCGAAGTCAGCGCCACGGAAAATGGTGGTGTTGCCGCTGTAGTCCTGGGTGCCGTAAGCACGAACGATCGCGACAGTGGAAGTCGGAGTCTGGAAGCCGGTGTCGTAGGCCGCACGTCCCACCTCGACCGAGGCCGAACCTGTCAGCACATTGTTCTGCACCAGGCTCAGGGTGGCCCCGTTCGAGCCGAGGAAGCGGTAGGTGTTGTCCACACTGGCCCCCAATGTGTCGGCCATGTAGAAGGTGTTGGCGTAGGCGGAGAGCCCCCACTTGCCGTTGCCCATGCGGGCTTGATCGAGCGTCTGGGTGTAGAAGCCGGAATCCCCGATGCCCAGCGCCAGCGAACCGTTGGTGGTGGAGCGCAGGTTGTAGCTGCTCAAAGCGGCGTCGGTGCCTATGTCCACGCGGGTGCTGTAGGCCTTGTCACTGCCGAAGATGAGCACGTCCTGCCCAGCCACGACATTGCTCGGGGCGTTCAGGCGAATGGCAGTGGTTGAACCATTGCTGACGGTGAAGGCCTGATTGACCACAATATCACCGCTGCCCGCGTTGGCGGTGCTGCTGGGAACGAAGGTGGTGCCTGGGAAGAGCACATCGTCCGTGCCGCGGTTGCCGAAGAGCAACGTGCCGACGCTGACAACCAAGCCGCCGCTCCAGGTGGAGGTGTTGTCCCCAGAGATGGTCATGTCGGATCCGCCAATCTTGTTGATGGTGTATCCTTTGCCGCCGTCCGTGATGCCGCCGGCCAGCACGAGCCACACATCATTCTGGATGCGCGCGTGGTTGGTCAGGGTGGTCAGGCCGTCAAAACGTGGGATGTAGGTGCTACCGCCCGTGGTCAGGAAACGCTGCACATCCAACTGAAGAGTGCCGAACGTCAGCAGCTTGCTGCTGCCCGCGCCCGTGGGCCGGTTCACGATCAACTGGCTGTCTCCACCCTGATGGATGATGTTATTCCCGATGACGATGCGCTGGGCGTTGCCCGTGCTGTCACCGACGGCGTAGGCCTCCCACTGCCCGCCGCGCAGGAGGATCGTCGTCGTGCTTGGAGTCGCCGAGGCAAAACCCGTTGGCGTCGCCCATGACTGGTCGTTGATCCATGACTGAACAAATCCCTGGGCGATGTCCAGTGTCTCCAGCGAGTTCGGCATGGAGGTGTCCCAGTTGTTCAAAATCAACCGCCCTCCACCGACCTTCGTGATCTTGGAGCCTGCGCCACCAATGATCTGGCCGGAGAACGTCTGGTTGCTGCCTTCACGCCCCACGATCAGCGTGGCGGAGCCAAGATCAAGCACGCCCCCCGTGCTCAGAACCCCGCTGGCCACGCTCGTGCCAGCGAGGTTGCCGAACTCCTGGTTGAACCCGTTGAGCTTCACCGTGCCCCCTGGTTGGATCGTCACGATCGAGCCTGTCACCGCGTTCAGGTTTCCAAATCTGGGAATCACATTGGCCGCCGTCAGGCTCAAGATGCCCGCGTTCACCTGCACATTGCCCTGGAAAGTGTTCGCCCCGCTCAACTCCAGCGTGCCTGGACCATACTTCACCAGCACCGCCGGTGCCGCCACGTTGCTCGTGCTCAGCGTGTTGTTGGTGTTCGAACGGAAGTTGGTGATTGAGGCGCTGATGGTCGATACCGCCGCGTCGTCGGTGTAAACGTTCAACGCGTTAGTGCCCAGACTAATAGTGCCGCCCGTGACATCCGCACCTGCGTTCAAGATCATGCCCGCCTGCCCCAGCGTTCCCGCGTTGGCCGCTCCCACGCTCAGGGTGAACCCTGCCAGATTAACGCCCGCGTCCGTGCGGAAGGCATACACGCTGCGGTTCGCAGTGAGCGTCCCGCCTGCGGCACCCGCGTTGAACAACTGCGTCGGCCCTGTGGCCGTGTCCAGATCTCCCGTGCCGCCATAGGTCGCGGTGACGATGTTCCCGCCGCTGATGCTCGCATAGTCTCCCACGTTGTTCGTGCCCTGGATCACCGCCCAGGTGCCAATGGTCCCGTTGAGCTGCGTCGGCGCGGAGGTGAAACGGATTTTCTCGTTGCCCGCCGCACCAATGTCAGTCGTGATGCCCTTGAAAGTCAGCGTGCTGCTGTTCTGGCGCACCAGAGAGCCAAAGGTCAGTTGTGTGGTCGTGCCGCCCGCGTTGTCCACGATGAGAGCCGCGTTGCCGCCGTTGAGGGTCAGCGCCCCGGTGGTCGTCGTGGTCGTCGCCCCCGCTGTGCCATTGTTGAGACGCAGCTTTCCATTGGTCACCGTGAACGCGCTGTTGGCACCGAACGGGCTGCCACTGGCCCCGGCCTGCCCCACCAATGTGCCGTTGAGCACCGTCGTGGCCCCCGTGTAGGTGTTGGCGTTGCTCAAAATCACCGTGCCAGCGCCCACCTTGGTGATGCCACCCGCCGCACTGACCACACCGCTGAAAGTCACGTCCCCGCCAATCACCGAACTAAGGTTCACCACGCGAGTGGTGTCGATGTTGCCGCTGAAGGTCTTCGCCCCGGCGTCCAGGCCGCCCAGGGTCTGAGTGCCGCCTGTGGCGCTGTTGGTGATGTTACGCGCAAGCGTGCGGTTTTCACCACTGAGCAGCAGTTGTGAGAAGGTGTTGGCAGCACGGAAGGTGACCGCAGAGGTGGCCGTTCCAAGCGCGTTGTTGTGACCCAGGACCAAGACGCCATTGGAGATGTAAGTCACCCCCGCGTAAGTGTTGTCACCGTTCAAGCGCAGCGTCCCCTGCTCCTGCTTGTTGAGGTCGTTTGCCGCGTCACCCGTGACAACGCCGCTGACTGTCACCAGCGCACCGCGGGTGCGCAGATTGATGTCTCGGTTGAGGTTGAGCTGGCCTGTGATTTCAATGCTGTAGCCGTTGAAACCATCAAAATAGACCGAGCTGCTGACACCGCTGTCCAGGCCAAAGGTTCCACCATGTCCGATGGTCAAAGTCGGAATCTTGACGACCTGATTGAAAGAGCCGCCGTTCATGGAACCCACCGTGATCACGCGAGTGCTGTTGTCATTGCCGCCCGTGGTGTTGATGACGTTGCCGACCACGAAGGGGCCAGTGCCGTCAAAGCGGAACTCCAGGTCGGAGCGGCGGTCGTTGTTGGTGTTCAGGTTGATCGTTGAATTTGCCGTGCCGGCCGCCCCCACATGCCCGAGAACCAGCCGTCCTTGCTGGATGTTCGTGGTGCCGGTGTAGGTGTTGTCACTGTTCAGAATGAGCACGCCGCCCTGGCGCTTCTGCAGGTTCACCGAAGCGCCTCCTTCACTGATGACACCGTTCACCGTCAGCACTCCGGCACCGGCTTGGAAACTGTTGTCGAAACCGATGTCCAGATACTGGTTGATGGGTGTGCCGGTGGCACCGCTGTGAAGCAGGATGTCATTGACCACGACATTCGTGAAGTGCGTGCCAATGGTGTTGACGGAAAAAACACGCTCGGAGTCATAGATCGCGATGTTGTTGAGAAGCACGTTGCTGTGGCTTCCGCCGCCGAGATTGGCGAAACGGAGCGTGCTGTTGCCCCCCGCGACCTCAATGTTCCGGGCGGAGTACTGGCTGTCCACCTGGCCGTAGGCACCCACGGCAGAGGAAAGGCGGAGATCACCGCCCATCAGCTGGAGGGAGTTGCTGCTGCCGAGGGAGGCGTTGCTCCCCACCTGCAGGAGGCCGCCAGTGCCAACGATCGTGGGACCGGTGTAGCTCTGCGCCTGCGGAATGAACACCGCGCCGCCAATCTGGCCGCGGGTGGTCTGATCAGGCGCACCGATGACCAGCGGCACGTTGCCTATCAGTACATTGGCATTGGTTATGGTCAGCGTGCCGCCCCCGGAACCCAGGCGGAGGGCGCCGTTGGAGGCGGAGAGCACATTTCCAGTGAACACCGCGTTGCCACGCTCGGCCCCCACCCAGAGCTGAATGTTTGGGGAGATGGCACTGATCTCGGCCGCGAAGTCACGGCTGAATCTCACACCGTCGGTCGCCTGGATGGCCATGCGGCCGACAAGACCGGCCTGACCGGTCAGGTAGATGTTGCTGCCGCCAAGCTCCCCGCCGGGGCTGTCAAGCGGGCTGAAGAAGCGAATGCCGCTGAGATCGCCATAACCCGCTCCGAAGCCAATGGCGGCGGCATGGTTGGGATCGTTCACATTGAGGGTGATCCGCTGGTTGGAACCGACACTGCCAGGGGTAGAAAGCACAAGAGCGCCTCCTGTGCCGTTCGCGGCGCTGATGTAGATGTCGTTGCCCGCCACATTCGCGCCAAAGGCCGCGTTGCCGCGCCCCATGAGAGTACCGCCGGTCACGACCGTGCCGCCAGTGTAATCATTGCCTTGGTTGGTCAGCAGCAGGGAGCCATTGCCGAGCTTCAGCAGCGCGCCGGAGCCGGTGATCTGGCCGGTGACAATGCCTATGCTGTTGCTGCTGATCTGCGCGTCATTGACCAGGGTGACGGTGCCGGACGCGATGGCGTTGTCGAGGCGGATGCCGCCCAGGCCCACGCCCTGCGTGGTAGCGGCGCTGGAGAGCAGGAAGTTGTTGGTCAGATTGACGTCCTGGGCAAAGACCTGGCCGCCCGCCTTGATGGTCACGTCCCCGGTGCCGAAGGCGCTGCGGTTGTTACGAACATAGACCTGGCCGAGATCCACCACGGTGCCGCCGGTATAGGTGTTCGGGCCAACGACGTCTTTCCTACCCCAGCCGGAGTAAGTCACGGAAACTGCTCCAGCACCGTTGTCCACGATGGAGGCATTGATGGTCAAAATCTGGGCACTGTTGGCGTTCGGGGTGGAGTTCGTGAAGATGAGCTCTCCGGCGGTGTCAGCCGCACCACCCGCCGTGATGCTGCCAGTGGTAGAGGGACGGAATTCTGTGCCGTTGTTGCCGTTGTACACCGTGGTGGTGGCGGCCCCAATGCTGGTGCCGACATGGACAGTGCCCGCCCCGCTGGCCAGCAGAATGCCGCCAACCGCGCCGAAGCGCAGGGTGTTGTTGCCACCGATGTTAATTGTCGCTGTGCCGGTATTCGTGCTGGCGACGAGCAGGGTGTTGATGTCCGTGATTCCCGCGTTCAGATTTGTGGTCGTGGCGGCAGAGCCGGCGGTGATTCGCACATTGCTGGCGGCGTTGTTTGCCAGTGTCGCTCCGGTGGCGGTGATGTCGGTGTAGCCGGAGTAGGCGACGATGTTTCCACTTGAGATGGTGGCCCAGTTGGTGCCTGCACCGGCTGTGGCCGGGGCGCTTACGGTGGCCCAGGCACCTAGGATGCCATGGGTTAGGCCATGGGTGGCGGAGACGGAGCCTGTGGCTGGCAGGGCGATGTCCAGCGTGCTGCCCGCGTCACGTGTGATGGTGCCGAGGGCGAGGCTCAGAGAGGTGGCCGTGCCCTGGTTCATGTAGATGAAGGACGAGCCCTGTCTCACATGCGTGGAGGCAAAGGTCTGGCTGTTCACGGTGGATGCCTTGCCATTCAACTGCAATGTTCCGCCGTTGGTTTCAGCAGCACCGCCAAAGACCAGAGCAGACGAGCTGGAAATCAAATTCGAGGCAGGCGCGGCAGCGTTGTTGAAGTCCAGGATCAAGGCGTTGGCCGAGTTGCCTGAGCCAATCGGGGCGGAAACGGAGCCTGTGAGGGTTGTAGCACCCGTGTAGGTCTGCGCGGCACCGAGGGTCAGGGTGGAGTTGGTGATGAGCGTCGGATTCACCCGGCTGTTCTGGCCGATCTTTGTCAGACCACCCGTGCCGGAGAGCACGCCGGTGTAAACACTGCCATTGCCAGCCACCCGGAGGTTGACCGCCCCTGCCCCGGTATCCTGCAGCACCATGTTGGCGGAGCCAGAAAGGCCCCCGAGGACGAAGGTGCCGACTCCCTCCGCGAAGGCCACGCTGCCGCTGGAATTCAGCGTGCTGAACTGCAGCGCGTCACGATGACCGAGAATCAACTGCCCCGCGCCCGTGACAGTGGTGGTGCCGTTGAAGGTGTTCGCCCGTGTCAGCGTCAGGTTCCCCGCCCCGCTCTTGGTGAAATTGAAGCCGCCGGAAATCTGGCTGTCCAGAGTGACCCCGGCCGTGTTGGCGATGTCCAGCGCACCGTTGGCGGTGAGCAGGATGTTTTTGTCAATGCTCACCGCGGTGGAGCCGGTGATCTGAAGCGTTGCTCCGAGGTTGAGCGAGGCCGCGCCACCGAGGCTGGCCATGCTGCTGACGGAAAGCACGCCGCCATGCACGGAAACCGGGCCGGTGAAGGTGTTTGCGGCGGTGAGCACCAGCGTGCCGTCTCCAAGCTTGACGATGCCCGCAGGAGCGACGCCATCGACGATGACCGCGTCAATCGTGAGATCCGCGCCGGCGGCGGTGGAGTCTTCCACCACGATGTGCCGGGTCTGTCCGCCGAGGCTCAGCGCACATTCAGACACCGATGCGCTGATAAGCGCGCCCAGGGGATTGTTTCCTGCCGAGTAGGTGATGTTGCCGCGCAGGGTCAGCAGGCTGGAGCCAATGCTGACGGTGGCGCTGGAACCGACCGGGCCTCCGCCAAGGGCGAGGCCGGCCAGTTGCAGATCAAAACCATTGAGGTCCAGTGTTCCACCAGCCACGATCACCGTGCCGGTGCCAAAGATGCTGTTGTTCTGCGATCCCACCTTCAACGTCCCCTGATAAACAATGGTGGAACCCGTGTGGCTGCTGTCTCCGCTGAGTATCAGCGTGCCATCGCCGGTCTTGAGCAGGGATTTTGCCCCAGTGATGGCAGTGGCATAAGTGAATTCCTCCCCGGAGCTGAGGTGGAGGCCAAAACCGCCTGAGGAGTTGAAATTCACCGCTCCGAGCGCGGTGTTGATGTCCGTCGTGCTCCAGGCACCAGCATCAGCGATGAAGGAGAGGAAAGCGCCATCAGAGACATTGACCTGACCGGGCGTGGCGAAGCCAGGAAGCGCTGAGGTGGAACCCACAACCAGAACTCCTTCCTCGATGTTGGTGAGTCCAGTGTAGGAATTGGCGCCGGTGAGCACAACAAAGCCGTCCGTGGTCTTGGTGACCGGCACGGCACCGGTGATGTTCGCGGCGACAGTGCCGTTGCGAAGGTCATAGGCACCCGCGTTGAGCACGCCGTTGGTGATCGAGCCGCCTTCGAGAATGACCGAGGTCAGGGTCTGTGTGGAGCCACCAAGATTGAGCACACCAACGGTGGTTTTCCGCAAGGGGGCGGCCCCCAGCAGGGTGGCGGTGAGAGTGCCGCTCTGAGCGTTGTACTCCGTGCCCGTGAGGGTACCGTTGGAAAGTGTGCCGCCCGCGAGGGTGACCACACCGACCGTCTGCGACGTGCCGCCGAGATCCAGCGTGCCACCATTCGCAGTGAGGGATGCGTTCACATGCCCCAGGGTGCCGGAAGCACCCAGCAGCAGCGTGCCAGCGTTGATGACCGTCCCGCCACGGTGAGTGTTCGCCGCAAGCAACGTCAAGCTGCCAGCACCGGTCTTCGCCAAAATCACATTGCCATCCAAAGTGCCCGCGTAGGTGGTGTCGCCAGCCTGGTTCACAGTCAGTGTGTTGTAGTCAAACGCACCGTTGTTGATGCTGCCAGCAGGGCCGCTGAGGGAGGAGACCTCCTGGTTGTAGCCGTTGAGGTCGAACTGACCGGCGCTGCCGTTCATCACCAGCGCGGTGCCGGTGGGCAGGCTGTTGTTCTGGCCGATTTGCAGAATGCCGTTCGTGATGATGGTGGAGCCGTTGTAAGTGTTGGCACCATTGAGCAGAATGACATCCTGGCCCAGCTTGGTCAGACTGCCCGCACCAGTGATGACACCGTCGATCTGCAAATAGGAGCCGCGCAAGGCCAGATCGTTCGGATTGCCCCCCATGATGCTGTTCTGCTTGCCCATGTCATAAATCACGGTTTCACCCGCCGGGAAGGGCTGGCCCAGGAAGGAGTCCGCCTGGAGATTGATGGTGATGCCGCTGGCCAGACTGTGGATGACGCCGACATGGTCGTAATCAATAGGCAGGTAACCCATGAGAGAGCCACCATTGAGATTGATCGTCTGTGTACCAGTCTGGTTGTGGAAGATCTGCAGATGAACACCGGATGCCATGTTCACCGTGCCGGAACGGGCACCATCCACGGCCCAACGCTCAATGGAGCCGGGGCGCTGGTCCAGCGTGGCGAGAGAATTGAACCCAGAGACGGCAACTTCCAAAGCCCCGCCCTGACTGATAACGACAGTGTTACCAACTGCGCCAAAAGCGCCATTATGGAGGGCGCGCACGCCCCCTTCATCCAGATAAAAGAAACGGTTGCCATCAAAGGTCGTGGAGTTGTCCCCCAGAGCCAACATACCATCCCCGATCTTTGCTACATCGAACTGGCCCTGGTTATCCAAACCGCCAAACCGAACACCTGTCGTGCCACCAGGACCAAAACTCGCTGCATCGACATTCAGATTATAATGGTCATACAGCGTAACCATGCCCGTAAACAGGGTGCTCCTGGAGCCGTCAACTTGGAAGCGCATCAGGCCTGGATGCAGGCCTCCAGGGGCTGTGGCGGTCGTTTTCAGATCAATGTCAGGTATCTGCTGATTACGGTCGGTTCCAACAATCATTCGAATGAGGTTGTTGTCATTGGAAGTGATCTTGCCGTGGTTCCAGGTATAGAGGTCGGGGCTGCCGCTGTTGTAATTATAGCGAAGTTCTGTGGCCAGGATGGAGGAGCCACCGTCGCGGCGGTCAGCATCATCACTCATCACAGAGCCGTTCAGGATGATCTGGTTGGAGCCACTTCCCACCGAGTCTGGGGTGAGGAACTGAATACCGCCCTCGTTGATGACCCAGTTGCCGGAGAACTGCTTCTGATCGCTGCGGATGTTGAGGAATGCAGAGCCAAACTTGGTGACCTGGCTGGCGTGGATTTGTCCATTGATCTGTCCGGTGCTTTGCCGGGCAAAAATGAGCGCCTCAGCCGTGCCGCCGGCTCCAAAGAACAAATTGGCGTTGATGGTGGGGTTGTTGGCCAGGAAGATGAGTCCGCCACTCTGGACGGTGATGTCGTTGAAGTTGCCGTTGGTGGCAACGTTGATATCACGCGCCACACGCAAGGCATGCACGTCAAGATTCGCGCCCAGCGTCTGTGTTCCAGAAGCGAGGCCGAGATCGAGGATGGCTGTGCCGTCGGTCGCGGCAGCGCCGAGGGCGCCATCCAAGGTCGTTACGGCCGCGAGAGGTTCCAGACGGTTGGCGGGTGAGCCACCCACCGTGATGATCTGAAAACCATTGGTGTTGTCATACTTGAGGAACTGATCCTCGGCGCGGCTGATGATCCAGGGAGCCACCATGTTGTTCGTCAAGGTCGGAACATTGTCCAGATTCGTGACCACGAAGTTGGCCGATAAGTTAACGCCACCTGCCGCTGTATTGGCTCCAAGAGTCTGGTTGGTGAGCGTATTGTTAGCGGGGCTGGATGTGGCATAGATGGTCAGGGTGCCGTTGGTGCCGCGGATGAGGCTGTCCACCCCAAGCCCCGCGTACCCAGTACCTTCAATGTTGAGGCGGAGATGGGATCCGCCATTGATGGTCAAGGCACCGATGTCCTCCCGGTTCGTCGTCGCCGTGTTGATGTTATTGGTGCCGCGGATCTGCAGGTTGGAGGCATTCAAAACCAGTGCCCCTTGATTGTCAAAGCGCCCCTCGCCTTCGGAGTTGAGGAATGCCGTGCGGTTGTCAAAAGTGATGCGGCTGCCGGCATGGGTCACAAGTGTGGTGTAGTTGTCACCAGCACCATCCAACAGGCCTCCGTTAGCTCCAGAAAAGCGAAGGTGACCCCACACATCCACCTGTCCGGTGCCCAGCGGCGTGCGAACGCTGCCCGCACCGTGATCACCACCATCCACCCGCATGGCGGTCTGGTACCAGCCGCCACCGATGTCACGAGCGCGTGTGATGGTGGTTCCGCCAGAGTAGCTATTGTTAAGGTTGGAGCCAAACACCACTGGGATGGCACCGTAGCCGGAAGCATGCCAGGCATCTGGCCGACCAATCAGAACCCGGCTGGTGCCTGAGAGTAGATCAGTGCCTGCCGTGCCGGGCTGCAGGGTGAGTGTGGCACCGCCACCGCCGAGACGATAGACATCTCCTGCACCTGCGATGATGCTGCCCGCACCGCCGTTGAAGGTGCCGCTAGCAAGCGATGTGCCCAAGCTCCAGTAGCCATCCTGGAAGGTGGCTAGATTGATCGCCGTGCCGGTCGTGATGTTGTCCAGGCCAATGATACCACCCGTTCCCGGACGGCTGGTGTTGTTGGCGTACGGGAAGAGGGCGGCAAGATTGGCCTCGGTAAACAGCGCGGCCTGTGACACCGCGAGCACCACCGGGGTGGTGTAACCACTGCTGAAGCTGGCGACCGCGCCACCAGCGATGTTGGTGAGCGAGTTCAGCGACAGGTTGGCCGTGGGACCGGCCCGGACCGCTCCTGTGCCAAAAGTAAAGCTCGTGGCCGACTGGGTCACCCGGCTGTAGCCCTGCAACGCCGTGTAACCACCGCTCCAGCCGGTATTGGCCGCGTTGTTGTTGAAGGTCACCAAATAGGAGTCGCCACGGGTCAGGGTGCCGACACCGCGAATGATGTTGTTGATGATGAGGTTGGGGTTCGACACCCGGAAGAACGGCTGGTCGTTGATCACCAGCTCACTATTGAGGCGCAGGTGGTCTCCAAAAGAAACCTGGCTGAAAACCACCGTCGGGCTGTTCTCTGTGCGGAACTCAAGTCCGGCGGCCCCGATGGTGGCTCCATTGGACCCCGAGGCAGGCGAGCCACCGTTGCGGTCATAAGTGATGGTGGTGCGACCGGCGACGGTGATGTGCTGGTTGGCACTGCTGTAGAAGGTTGTGGTGGAATTGGTCGTGCCGGTGTTCTGGGCGGCGAGGCGCAGTGTGCCGGTGTTGATCCGCAGCGATCCGCTGCCTTCCGCCTGGGAGGAGCCGCCGGCCACGTTCGGACCTGTGATACGCAATTCGCCGGCATTCAGCGTAATGGCGCTGGAAAGTGTGGCGTCGTTGTTGCCGTCGAGACGCAGCACCCCGCCGCCCCACTTGGAAATGGCATTGCTGGATGTGAGGGTGCCGGCCAGACGCCAGGTGTTGCCATTGACATTGATGGCGAACGGGCTGCTGCCACCGAGCAGGGTGGTTCCCAGAACATCCACATTGGAGTTGCTGTTGAAGAGGTTCAGCAGCGTCCCGGCCGGCCCTGCGGTGCCCAGCACGTTCAATGCCTCGAACTGAACCACGTTCGTCGTGCCGGTGCCTGAATAGCGCTCCCCCTGAATGGTGGCGACGGCCACGTTCTCGGCCACGGTGACCGTGAGGCCGGTGTATGTGGTGGTGGCGCTGTTGTGGCGCAGGCGCAAGCTGGGCATCTGTCCTGCGTTGGTATTGGCGAAATAGTCGGCGTGCAGGATGACCTCACCGGCCGTGCCGCGGGTGCCGTTGCCATCCAGATACAAAATGCCGCCGTTCATCTGAATCGTGCCGGAGATGGCGTTGGCATTGTTCGTCAACTGCAAGGCACCGGGACCGTTCAGGGTCAAATTGGCCGCCGTGACCACACCGCCCATGCGGGTGACGTTTTCATCCACATAGACGATGCCCTCCACCGCAGCCGTGCCATCGCCAAAGTAAACATTGGTGGTGTCCAGATTGACGCGGGCGTTGTCGCGGTTGTCGGTGATCAGACCACCGCTGTGGATGTTGATTTGACCGCCTGTCAGCGTGCTGTCATTGCTGGCTGCTTCATGATTGATGCGCAGGGCATAGACATTTTTTGTGCTGCTCAGGGCGGCATCTCCTGCCGTATATTGGGCGATGGAAGTGTTCGTCAGGCCCGTGAGGAAGGCGTCACCCGTGCCGGTTGCCGTGTAGGCGGCGTTGACGAAACCCGTCTCCGCATTGTAGCTGAGGAAGGTCTGGCGCGTGTAGTTGATCATCCATGGGGCCACAATGCCGTTTGTCAGCGTGGGGGCGGCACCAGTGAGCATGAATTTGACGGACTCGAGGTTGATGGAGCCGAGCTGGTCGGTGTTTTCACGGACGGACAAAGTGGCCTGGCCATTGCGGGTGATGCTGGGAGCCTTGAGGATGATCTGGCCGTTGGTGCCGTTGCGTTCCAGATAAACCCCGGCACCGCCCTTGGCCGAAATGACACCGACGGTTTCACTGTTCACTCGGCCGCTGCTATTGATCAGATTGATGGTGGAGCCGTCGAGGACCAGAGACTCGCTGTCGCTCCACTTGTCCTCGTCACTGCCAAGACCGAGGTTGCTGTTGTCGAGGCGGGAGACTAAGTGACTGTCGAACACGTCCATGTTGTAATCGAGACGCAGGGTGGAGCCGGGCATGAGGTTCACCGTGTTCACCTGGGCACCAGCGTCGTTGGTCACTCGGCCATCGCCACGCAGGGTCAGACGGCCATAAACATTGAAGACCGAGGAGGCGCTGTTGCCTGTGAGTTCCAAAATGCCGTTGATACTCCCAGCGTCCGCCTCACGGAAGATGTTGGTGGCTCCGGTATAGGTCTGGTCGCCATAGAAACGGACGACAGCCTCGGTAAAGCCGGGATTCTGACCAGCCACCACATGAGAGCGTCCCACTTCCACCGAAGCCGTGCCGGAGAGCGCACCGGACCGGGTGATGGAGAGAGTCGCCCCACTGCTGCCGATAAAGCGGTACACGTTGTCCATGCCCGCCCCCAGAGTGGCGGCATCGTAGTAGGTGTTGGAGACGGCGGAGAGCCCCCATTTGCCATTGCCCAGCTTCGACTGGTCGATGGTGTTGGACCACAGCCCTTCGTTCAGGTTCAGAGCCAGGCTGCCGTTGGTGGTGGAACGCAGGCCGTAACTGGTCAGCGGCGCGTCCATAGCAAGATCAATGCGGGAACTATTGACCGTCTCGTTGGAGAACACCTGCACCCGCTGCCCCTGGGCGGTCAGCACGTTGGAAGGCGCGTTGAGGCGGATGGCCGTGCCGCGGTTGATCACGATGTCTCCCGTGCCGGCGTTGGCCGTGGCGCTGGGAGAGAACAGGTTGGTGCCCGCCATGTAGTGCGCAGTGTCCTCAGGTGCACGGGTGCCGAAGAGGATGAAACCGTCCGTGGCCACGATGCCACCGTTCCAAGAGCTGTTGTCACCGCCGATTTCCAATTGGCTGGCACCACGCTTTTCCAGCGAGTAGTTGCCGGTGATATTGCCCTGCAGCAACAGCACGCCGTCGGTCTGGATGCGGGCGTTGGCAGTCAGGGTGATGGTGCCGTCAAAGCGCGGATAGTTGGCTTGGTCGTTGTTGGTGAGGAAGCGCTGCTTGTCGAGCGTGAGGTTGTTGAAGACGAGGATCTTGTTGGAGGCGCCGCCCTGGTCGCGGACGGTGCTGAGGATGGAATCACCGCCGCTGTGGAAGATGTCATTGCCGAGGATGATGGTCTGGAAATTCGTGGTGCTGTCCCCAACCGTGCGCACCTGCCAGGTACCGCCGCGCAGATAGACATCCGTGGTAGAGGGGATGGCGGAGGCATAGGCCGTGGGCGTGGCCCAGGACTGGTCGTTCTGACGAGAGGAGAGGGTTCCCTGGTCGATGCGCAAAATGTCGAGGGAGTTGGGCATGTTGCCGTTGTAATTGCTCAGTGTCAGTGTGCCGGTGCCGACCTTCTGAAGGACGGAACCCGCGCCGCCGATGATCTGGCCGCCGAAGGTCTGACTGCTGCTCTCACGCCCCACGGTCAGGGTTGCTGTGCCCAGATTAAGCAAGCCTCCGGAGAATTGAAATTCAGCACCAGGATTGATGCCCGCAAGGTTGCCAAACTCCTGGTTGTGGTTGTTCAGGAGGATGGTGGCACCCGGTTGAATCGTCACGATCGAGCCTGTCACCACGTTCAGGTTCCCGAAGGTCGGCATCACATTGGCCGCCGTCAGGCTCAAGGTGCCCTGGTTCACCTGTACGTTGCCCTGGAAGGTGTTCGCTCCGCTCAGCTCCAGCGTTCCCGGACCATACTTCACCAGCACGGCGGGTGCCGCCACGTTGCTCGTGCTCAGTGTGTTGTTCACATTGTTGCGGAAGTTCGTCAGCGGCGCGCTGATCGTCGACACCGCCACATCGTCCACATACACGTTCAGCGCGTTGGTGCCAAAGTTGATCGTGCCCCCGGCGATATCCGCTCCGTTGTTCAAAATCATCCCCGCCTGCCCAAGCGTGCTCGCATTGGCCGCTCCCACATTCAGGCTGAAGCCACCCAAGGCAATACTGGTATCCGTGCGGAACGCATATACCGAGCGGTTGCCCGTCAATATCCCGCCCGTCCCCGTCGCGTCAAAAACCTGCGTCGGCCCCGTGGCCGTGTCGAGATCCCCCGTGGCGCCATATGTCGCCGTGATGACGTTGCCACCGCTCATTGTCGCGTAGTTGCCGCTGTTGTCTCCGCCTGCCCCTTGGATCACCGCCCAGGTGCCGATGATGCCGTTGGTCAACGTCGGCGCACTCGTGAAGCTGATCTTCTCCAGCCCCGCCGTGCCGATGTCCGTGGTGATGCCCTTGAAGGTGATGGTGCTGTTGTTGCTGCGCACCAGTGAGCCAAAGCCCAGGGTAGTGCTGTTGCCGCCGGCGCCGGTGCCGTCCACAATCAAGGCCGCGTTGCCGGTGTTGATGGTCAGCGCACCGGTGGTGACCGTGGTATTGACTGCGGCGGTGTTGTTGTTCAACCGCAGCGTGCCGTTGGTCACCGTGAAAGCATTGTTGGTGCCGAAGGGATTGCCACCTGATTTCGCCTCACCCATCAGCAGCCCGTGGCTGACCGTCACTCCACCGGTAAAGGTGTTACCCGTGCTTGGGTTCAGGATCACCGTGCCGTTGCCGACTTTGTTGATCCCCCCTGCACCCGCACCGCTGATAGTGCCGGTGAAGGTCACATCGCCGCCAGTGATGGCGGTCAGGTTCAGCCCGCGGGCAGAGAGGTTGATGTTGCCGCTGAACAGTTTCGCCCCCGCGTCGAGGCCACCCAATGTCTGGACACTGCCTGTGGCGGTGTTGTTGAAGTTCCGGCTGATGGTGCGGGAACCAGAGGCAAGGATTTGGGAGAAAACCGTGCCACGGAAGGTGACTTCGGAGGTAGCCGTGCCGAGCGCGTTGTCGTGGCCGGCAATGAGATAGCCATTGGAGACGACAGTGTTTCCAGCGTAGGTGTTGTTGTTGCTCAGCCACAGGGTGCCCTGCTCGGATTTTTCCAAAACATTGGCCGCCGCACCCGCCACCACCCCGCTGAGAGTGACCAAGGCACCGCGGGTGCGGAAGACAAGGCTGCGGTTCAGGTTCGTCGTGCCCGTGACCTCAAACTTGTAGCCGTTGAAGCCGTCGAAGAAGATGGCGCTGTGAGCACCACCATCCACGGCGTAGGTGCCGCCGTGGCCGATGGTGAGGTTGCCGGCAAGCTGCACAGTCTGATTGGACGAGGTGCCATTGAAGGATCCCACGGTGATCACGCGGGTTTCATTGCCATCATTCCCAGAGGTGACGATGTTGTTGTTGAAGATGAACGGACCCGTGCCGTCCATGCGAAACTCCAAATCACCACGCCGGTCGTTCTGCATCTCCATCACGATGTTGGACCCCGCGTTGCCGGCAGCGCCGAGATTGGCGAGCACGAGACGCCCCTGCTGCACCTGGGTGACACCGTTGTAGGTGTTGTCCGCCGTGAGGATGAGCGCTCCGCCCTGGCGTTTCTGCAGGTTCACCGCGCCTGTGCCGGTCTGGCTAACCACGCCGTTCAGCGTCACCAAGCCGACGCCGGATTGGTGACTGTTGTCCGAGCCGATGTCAAAGAAGGCGTTGCGCGCGGTGGCACCGTTCAGCAGCTCGGTGGTGCCGTTGAAGATGGTGTGGATGTAAGTAGTGCCCGCGCTGCCGACGATGAACGCACGGTCTGCGGTATCCATGAGCATGGTCAGGTTGTTGAGCGCCAGATTGCCGAAGGTGCCTCCGCTAAGAGCCCAAGGACGCAGGCTGCCGTTGCCGAAGCGAATGTCGAGGTTACGCGCGGCGTATTGAGTGTCCGTCTGGCCGAAGTGGGCCTGGGCGGCATTCAAAACCGGGCGAAGTTCGCCGCCGCGGAAGAGAATGGTGTTGTTGGCGGCGTTGAGCGAGCCGTTCCGCCCGGCGATCAGGAGTCCTCCATTGCCGAGCAGGGTTCCATAGGTCACCGAGGTGCCGATTGTGGTGGTCAGAGTGCCAGTATAGTTCTGCGCATGCGGGATATAGACGACACCCCCGATGTTCGTGCGAGCGGTCTCGTCCTCAGCACCCACAATAAGCGGGGCGGCGGCATTGAGCACATTGGAGAGGGCGAGGGTGATGGTGCCGCTGCCAGTGCCGAGGCGGAAGGCCTCGACACTGCCGGTCTTGTTCCGGCCCGTGGTGCTGAGAGTTGTGCCGGTATAGGTGCCGTTGCCTGTGTCCGCGCCGAACCAGACCTGCACGTCAGGGGCCACCGCTTTGATGAGACCAGGAAGATCTGTCTGGAAATCATGGTTGCCGCTGATCTGCACGGCCACACGATTGCGCCGGTCATTGCCGGTCTGCTGGTTGCCAATCAAAATGTTGTAGGGTCCGGTCTGTGGCAGGCCCCCGTTGTTGACAAGACTGTTGAACGTGATGCCCTCGCCCGTGCCGTATCCCGAGCCGAAAGCGATGGCTGAGGCACTGTTGTCATCCGAGTTCTGCATCATGATCATCTGATTCGAGCCGATGTTGGACGGCCCCTCGACCCTCAGGCGCATGGAAGAGCCGATCTGGATGTCATTGCCCATCACGTTTGCTCCAGCCGTGCCATTTCCGACGAGCCAGAGCTCGCCGTCATGAATGAGCGTGCCGCCCTCGTAGGATTTGGCGCTGTCAAACAACAGAATGCCGCCGCCGCGCTTGACAATGCTGCCATTGGAAATGTCGCCGGAAATCGTTCCGATGACCGCACGGTTGCCGGCTGAGGCGCTGCCATCAAGACGTATGTAGCGCTGCTCCCCGCCGAGATCGAGATCGTTGACCAAGTTCACCACATGCGTGGCATTGCCGCCGTTGAGGGTGAAGACACCTGGATTGAACGTGGCGCTGCCCCAAACGACGGTGGCACCACTGCCACCAAAGTTTACATCCATCGGCGCACCAAAGGCGGCAAAACCTGATCCGGTACCACCCGTGATCTGCACCTGCCCTGCCCCCGTGCCGAGGGCGCGAGTGAAATCGCGATCTGTTTCATAGACACTCTGACCGATCGGCGAACCGACGATGTTCAGATTCCCAGAACCGAGCGCGACTCGGTTTGAGCCAATCACATCGCGAAACTGCCCCTCGAGAATGTAAGTGGTGCCGGTATAGGTGTTGGCACCGAAGAACGAAGTCGTACCACCTCCATCCTTGATCAGCGAAACGGCATTCGCGCCATTGTCCTTGATGACAGAACTGATCACATTGGAACCCCAGGCGATGTCATACAGCTCGTAATTGCTGCTGGCTCCTGCGGTCAGAAACGGCACGGAGATCACATGCCCGCCTCCGCTGGTCAAAAGACCGCCAGATTCGATCGTCAATGTCGTCCCGGCATTGCCGGTGAGAGTCCTCGCCGTGGCATCAATGATGTTCAAGGACTGGATGGTTCGATCAGCAGTCAACGTGGTGGCCGCCGTCGTGGTGATTTTGATGTTTTGCGCACCAGTCCAGCTGGTTTCCGCCGTGTTGATGGCATAATCCCCAGCCTCCAAGGCTCGATAGCCAAAACCGCCGGAATTAGGATCGTTGTATTTCAAAAACTCAGCGTTGTAGTAGGCCCAGCCGCCCACGAACGGCACGTTGCCGCCGCCATTCAGGTCCAGGTTCATGATGCGATAACGGATGCTCGTGCCAATTTCAGTGGCCACTCCGCCTTCTCCGCCAAGACGCAGCGTGGTCCCCGCGCCGCGCGTCAGGCTGCCAAGGGTGATCGCGTGCTCGCCTGTCGCGTTACTGGTGTCACGCATGTCAATGTAAGCCTTGCCCGAGACAATGGTCACCGCGCCGAGCACCTCGTTCCACGGCACCACGTTGGTACTGTTGAAGGACGCATTTTCGAGCCGGATGCGGCCGGACTGCAGGAAGATCGGAATATCATCGTCCACCCGGTTCTGCACCACCGTCGCCGCTGTGTTGGCGGTAAGCTGCAAGAGACCGTTTTTGATCGTGAATGAGGAAACATTCGCATAGGGATTGAAGCCGGTGATGCCGTCACTGTTGTCCGCTCGAATTTCACCGAGTTCCGATATGATCGCGCCCGAGAAAGTCTGGGCTGTGGGCGTGAGATTCTGCATGCGGAAGCCGCTGAGACCGTAATGTGTGATCGTGCCGCTGCCGCTCACCCCGCCCGTGAGGGAGACAAAGCCGGCACCACCGACGCGCAGATTATTGTTGTTGGTGAACACCGTCCCGCTCAACGTCAACGTCCCCCAGTCGGACTGCACACGCGAGTCGCCCAGCAGGGTCACCGGGCCGGTGAAGACGCTGTCCTCACGGCCAAGCAGCTTGCGCAATGCTCCTTGATTTCTGAATCCCTGCCCGTTGATGAACAGCGGCTCCGAGTTGAAGCTGGTGCCGCCCGTGGTGTCACCGGCCAGATTGGAGGCGTCGTTGTTGAGAGCGAGTGTCGCTCCTGAGTTCACATAGGCTCCCTGGAGCATGTTGCTCGGCCCCAAAACCGGCAGATCGTTCCCGGCTGGCGCGACCACAGTGATGCCGCCGTTCAGGATCGTCAGACCGGTGTAATTGTTGGAGCGGCGCACAACGAGCGTGCCCTCCCCGTTTTTCACCAGGTTGTTCTGCCCATCCACCACGCCGTCCAGCACCAGGACGCCCTGGTTCACATTGAGCGTCAAAGCATTTTGCAGGCCCAGGTTGGTCAGAATCCCGGCCGTGCCCGCCCCGCTTTTGTTGATGACCGCCGTCCCGTCGTTATTCATGCTCAAGGTGCCGCCCACACCACTGCTCAGGGCGATGGTCGAACCCGCGCCAGTCACAAAATTGAGCGCCCCCAGCGTCAGCGCATGGTTTAGGCTGATCATTTGCAACCCCGGAAAGCCCCAGTTGAGTGTCGCAGAATCCCCGATGGCAAAGCCCGGAATGCTGCCACCGCTCCAATTCGTGGCATCCGTCCAGACAAGACTGCCGTTCTCTTCCTCGATCCAAGTGCCGGACAGTGCCTGTGCATATGGCCCGGGAAGCCAAGTGACCATGATGCAAGTCATGAACAAGCCGAGAAATTGGCGATGTCTGCGTAGTATCTTCATAATCGTGAAATGGTGTCAGCGGAAAAAAGTATGTCCTGAAAATGCTCAGAGTGAGGAAGCCATATGGCATGAACGCTGCTTAATACTCAGCAATGGGAGTTCTGTGGCGCCCAATATGAATTTAATGAAGCGCAAAGCTCCTTTGTTCGTTTGTGTTGCATCCTGATTTATCATTGATGAATAAAACCTTTAGCAAACCATGAAGACGCACGGCACTACAAGACTTTTTCTGTGGACGAAAAAAAAAACACAATTTGTTCATTCACAAAGTTTTCGATTCCAATTCAAAGCTCTAAACAAACCTGATTTCCTCTTAATCACAGGAACCAAAAACCTCGTTTTCTGAGTTTATAGCCCGCTGAATCGAGTTTTTGAAACTTCACCCCGAAAAGCCCTCCAACCAAATTTTGAGTCAGGACGTCTTGTAGTCCCTGAAGATTCTGTAGATTTTTGGCAGAATGCCTCACCTATCCAGCAGGGCGGGATGCTTCACGAAATCAACTCTTCGAACGACGGATTGGTGTCCCCGACAGGAATCGAACCTGTATTTAGAGTTTAGGAAACCCTCGTTCTATCCATTGAACTACGGGGACTTGTTGATTTTCAACAAGATACGCCTACGCACTGGCAAGTGCCAGCTCATGGTTGATTTAAGGCGTCAGAACCTCTGACTCAAGCAGTTTGCGAGAGTTTTGTGCTATTAGCCCATTATAAGAATAGTCCTGTATCAGCAGAGTAATAAAAATTGATCGCGTGTTAAAATTACACTTTAGGGCACCTCTGGATACTTCGATTTTCAGCAAAGCGATTCGTGTAACTCCTTCATTTTGAGTGGTTGGTTTTTCAAACAGCGGGGTTTCCAGAGGCACCCTTTACTAAATAATTTAGACATTAGCCATCTGGCAATAAACGTTCCCACAAGGTGTCATTCATGAGCACATTGCTGATGAACTCGCGGCTACCGTCTGTGGCGGTTAGGGCAGCGGCGAGGGTGGCGGGAAGTGTGATGTTGAATGTCCGTCCTGACTGACTGCGCGGAGAGGTGATTTTGCCACCCAGGTGATGGGCCAGAAAATACACCCCCATGAGCTGGAGACCCGTGACGTCTTCGGACTCCGTGTTGATGTGGAAGGGGTCGAAGACCGAACCCAGAACGGCGGTGGACAGGGCCGGGCCGTTGTCCACGAGAGTCAGCAAGAGGGAACCGGCATCAGCCCCTTCGCTGACCGTTTGGACCGAAAGACTGACTTTGCAGCCGACAGGGAGACGTGACGCCTCGCTCTGGAGGAGAAGCTGGATCATCTGCCGCAGACGTGGCTCGTCTGTGTTCAGGACAGGAAGACCTCCCTCAGCCACTCCAGCTTGCAATTCGAGACCTTTGCCGGTGAAAGCCGCCTGCTGCTGGCTGATGACCGACTGGAGCAGGGGCAGAACATCGACGTTTTGCGAGGACGGGGCGCCTTGCAGGTCGCCTAGCAGCTCGGCGATGCGGGTGGATTGCCTGACCACGAGGCCGTGGAAGTCGCGCCAGAAGCTGGCATCCCGCAGCTTGTCGAGGTCGAGATTATGGCGTCCGAAACGGCCGGGAGTGAGCTCCAGGAAGGCATGCACGGCGCGCAGCGGGTTGCGCAGATGCTGGTGCAGGCCGGCGGCGACGATGCCGAGGCCCAAAACACGGTCGGTGATGAGCATGTTTTGGAGAACGGAGAGTTTTTCGCGCAGCAGATCATCGCGCTCCTGCTGCAGGACGAAGAAGTCCATGGCACGGTGCAGGGTGTTGCGCATGTCCTCGACCTGGATCGGCTTGGAAACATAGCGGAAGATGCTGCCGAGGTTCACGGCATCCACGGTGACGCCAAAGTCGGCGTAGGCGGTGACCATCATGCGCACGAGGCGCGGGCGGAGCTGCCGGGCGCGCTCAAGGAGCTGGACGCCTTTTTCCCCCGGCATGCGCTGGTCGGAAAGCAGCACGCCGATCTCATCCCCGTGCTGCTCGATGAGCTTGAGTCCGTCGGCGGCGTTGTTGGCGGTAAGGATGCGGAACTCTTTGCCGAATGATCTTTCAAAGTACTTCAGCGCCATCTCCTCGTCATCGACATAGAGCACGGCATAACGTTTGAGGTCGTATTGGTTTTGCATGGGATGGGTTCCTTCTAGGTGTCGTCTGTTGTTGGGTGAGGGGTGTCGGCTGTGGGAAATTCGAGAATGAACTCAGTGAACTGGCCGGGCTGGCTGCGCACCTCGACCCGGCCGCCGTGGTCCGCGATGATGCGGTTGGAGATGGCCAGGCCGAGGCCCATGCCCTGCCCCACGTCCTTGGTGGTGAAAAAGGGGTCGAAGATCTTGTCCTGGATCTCCTGCGGGATGCCGGGGCCGTTGTCCCGAATGGTGAAGATGACCTTGTCACGCCTGGTCTGGCCTGAAATGCGCAAGGCGGGCGTTTCGCCTTCCGGGTATTGTTTCGTCGCCATCGCATCGAGGGCGTTTTGCACGAGATTGATGAAGACTTGCACGAACTGGTTGCTGTCCCCGCGGATCTCGAGTCCTGCCGGGATGTCCACCTCCCGCTGGACGCCGTCTTTCCAGACGTGGGAGAAGAAGCGGATGCCGGTCTCGACGGTGGTCTTCAAATCGAAGGCGTGGCCGAGCTCGCTCGTGTTGCGGGTGAAGCCGCGCAGGTCGGAGATGATCTGGATGACACGGTTCACTCCGTCTTCCACATCCTTGAGCGTGTCGGCGAAGTCCGCCCGCTCTTCCTCGGGCAGCAGCTCGGTGGAGCGCCCCATGATGTGGAGGCCCTGGCGGGCGTAGTTGAGCGGGTTGTTGATCTCGTGGATGAGGCCGGCGCTGAGACGACCGAGCGAGGCCAGCTTCTCGTTCTGCACGAGCAGGGACTCGGTTTCCTTGATCTGCTCCAACGCGTTTTCGAGCTGCTGTTTTTGCACCACGAGCTCTTTTTGGTAAAGCCGCGAATCGACGAGGTTTTTGAGGCGCACTTGGATTTCAGTCAGCGAGAACGGCTTGGAGAGGAAATCGCTGGCCCCGGCGGCGAGGCAGTCGATTTTGGTTTTCTCATCGGCACGAGCGGTGAGCAGCACGACGGGGATGGAGCGCGTGGAGGTGCGCTCCCGCAGCTCACGGCAGACCTGTAGGCCGTCTTTTTCCGGCATCATCATGTCAGAGAGGATGATGTCTGGCAGGAACTGCGCGGCCTTTTCCAGGGCCTGCTGACCGTCCACGGCCTCCAGCACCTCGAAATTGGCTCCGAGCTGGCTTTTGAGGAAGCGCAGCATGTCCGGCTCGTCGTCGGCAATGAGGAGCATGGGCTTGCGACTGCGACCGATGCCCGTTTCCACCGGCCGCAGGGTGGCCTGGAGCGAGGTCATGGCCGGGAACATCTCCGCACGGCGGTAGAGATCAGCGATCCAGTCCTTTTTCTCCGCCTGAGGCTCTTCGGAAGGCAGGTCTTCGTCCGCATCCTGGGATTCGTCCACGGCGGTCGTGGTTTCGGAGGTCAGAAGAGGCAGTTTGACCGTCATCGTCGTTCCTTTGCCGACGATGCTGGCCACGGAGACGCTGCCATCCTGCACTTCCGCGAGTTCTTTGACGAGGGCGAGGCCGATGCCCATGCCTTGGAATTTGCGCTGGGAGGAAGTGTCCGCCTGCCAGAAGCGGCTGAAGATGTGCGGCAGTTGGTCGGCAGGGATGCCCATGCCGGTGTCCCGCACCTCAATGACGAGCCAGTCGTCCTTCTGCTCGGCGCTGAAATCCACGCGCCCGTTGGCGGCGGTGAACTTGAGGGCGTTAAACAGAAGGTTGAGGCAGATGCGCTCGAGTTTGTCCGAGTCGGTCATCACAAAACCGAGAGAGTCGTCCACATGCGTCTGAAGCTGGATGCGCTTGTCCTTGGCCACGGCGGAAACCGCGTTGGAAAGGCCGTGGATGAACTCCTCGATGCGCACTTTTTTGACGCGGACCTGCGAGCGGCCCGACTCCAGGCGCACGAGATCGAGCAGGTCGTTGATGAGCTTGAGCAGGCGCATGGCGTTGCCATGCATGGTGCCCAGGAGATCGCGCTCCTCGGCGGAGCGGCCCGCGTCAGCACGGTGAATGAGCGACTCCAGCGGGGCGATCATGAGCGTGAGCGGCGTGCGCAGCTCGTGGCTGATGTTGGCGAAGAAGCGGCTCTTGGCCTCGTCGAGCTCACGCAGCTTTTGATTCGACGCCTCCAGCTCGGCGCGGTTTTCATCCAGACGATAGCGGAGCAGGAACTCGGAGCGGCGGATGTTGTTGTACTGCCAGCTTCCCGCCAGGATCGCCACACCGGTCACCGTGACGAAGTAGAGATTGTTGAAAAAGAGCCCCTCGTTCTTCACGGGTCCATGCAGCAGGCAGCTCGTCAGATACGCGGAGAGCGTCAGAACAAAGAACACGGCGCTGTCCAGGACCGGCCAGCGCATCACCACGGCCGAGGCCAGCATGACCAGGTTCAAGCCTGCGTAGTAGGGTGAGACGGCGCCCTCCATCATGTAAATCATCCACGCGATGCAGACGACCGGAACAAACATGGCGCCGACGCCCAGCGCCCGGTAAAACCGCGTGTCCGGGGACAGGTGCAGCCACAGCAGGAGCAGGCCATCCACCGCCGCGCCAAGGAACCGCAACGGGAGCAGGCGCAACATCACCTCGTACTCGTAAACGAAGTAGTCGAGCGATGCTCCCGCCGGCAAGAAAACCACCGCGAGCAGGCAGCCCACCTTGTAGTTCCGCACCCGAATGGACCGCTCGTATTCATCAAACGAACGGTCCAAATCTGGCGGCGGTGCTGTCAGTGCGTCAGGCATGATGAGGTTTGCGCACTTCCAGGAAGATGTTCACGCCGGTGGTGTCCGCCTTCACCTTCACACTGTCGGGCGGAGCCTGGTCTGGCGCGATCTTGGTGAACTGCTCCTGGTTCCGGTAAACCAAGTGCCAGTCCACGACATACTCCATCCACACACGGGACGGATTGGAGCTGTCCACATTCGTGGCCACCAGCAGGCCGCCCGGCGCCAGCAAATCATAGAACACCTCCAGGAGACGGCGGCAGATGCGGTCCGAGAGGTAGTCGAACAACCCGGCGCAATAAACGAAGTCGTAGGTGCCCACCTCGAACCCCGCCCCGGCGCGTGAGGAATCCTTCAGGATCTGATGCACGGAGCGCTTCACCAGCTTGACGCCGGTGCGCCGCCGGTGCCGCCCGCGGAGGTCTTCGAGGATGCGGGTGGTGTTGGCGATTGTTTCGTCGTTGAAATCCAGCAGCAGGAGATCGGCGTTGTCGCAGAGGTCATCGTTGACCAGGAAGTTCTGCACCTCCTGGGCCGGTCCGCAGCCAAGATTGAAGATGCGCGCCACCTTGCCCTGCTCGGACATGCGCTGCGTCTCTTCATGCAGGCGTTGCTTGAGGTAAATGATGCGGTTGCGATGCGCCTCCGCGGCCGGCATCGCCAAAATGACCTTGTTGATCAGTTTGGCGAACATGGAGCTGCCCTCGTAGGGATCACGCAGCATCATGCTCACCATTTCGTAGTCGCCCGCGTAGCCGAGCGGCTTTTGGAACGTTCGATAGACAAACGGCGAGCACAGCACCAGTGGATGAAGCTGGCGTTTGATGTAGCTGCCATGCACGGGTCTCTGGTCCTGGGCGATGGCGTTCCCTGTGTTTTCCAGCCGCTCAAGCAGCGGAGCCACCGCAGGCAGGATGGGTGTTTCGAGCTGCATGATCGTTTCGCGCTCAGCCTCAAGCCGGTCGCCCGTGGGAAGCGAACGCACGCCTAGTTCCACCTGCTCCATCCAACGCCGCAAGTCGGAAAGCAGGGTGTGCATGTCCGCGACCACCAGCTTAAACTCCGGCATGACCTTGTAGATCTTCTCGGTCTCCTTGATGAACTCGGTAAAATCAGACAGCAGCCGCCCTTTGTTCTGCTTCGGCGCGAGGATGTCGATGTCGATCCATCCCTCGTCGGCGAGGGATGCCTCGCAGATGAGCATGATGCCCGTGTTCACCAGGTTGGCGATCACGGCGCGGCCGGAATAGACGACCCGCTCGTTCATCATGATGCGGAAGTCGTTCAGCACCTCGGAGAGCTGCACGATGCTGTAGGGGTTGTACACTTCAAAAACCCCGAGATAGCGGGTGAGGCGGTGCAATGTGCCGCGCACCTCGACGCCCTGGCTGTTGCGGCAGATGATAAAGCTCAGGCGCTCTCCTGTGGAGGCGATGACCGGGAGTGAATTGTCGTTCTCCATATTTAGCCCCTTGCTTCCACGGTTTGAGCCTGAATGACCTCAGCAGCAGCCCTTGACAGGGTTTGACAAGTTATTGGACAGGGCAATGAAAACAGCGAAAACAATACACTCGGAATGCTCATGATTTTTGAGGGGCTGAATTTAAAATCGCTGTGTAACACTGAGGGAAACCACATGCCACTGATGCTTGTAGTTTCCGTTAAACGCAGGAGTGGCAGCGCCGCTGACCGTGCGTATCGGGTTATAAACAAACGCATAGGCGAGATCGATATTCCGCGTTTTGCCCTTCCAGCCCACGCCAACGCTGAACACATGACGGTCATACCCCGCCGCTGAAGGCAGGTAGTTGGTGTCTGCTTGAGAGTTTTCCGAGAAAAGATAGCCGCAACGCAACAGCCAGGCTTTGTCCAGCTTGTAGGTGGCCCCCATGCCCAAGTCGATGGAGTCCTTCCAGCCCAACGGGGCGGCGGTTTGTCCAAAGAACAACGGCTGGTTGTTTCCCACATCTAGCGGAATGTCATCGTGGGATGAATTGTCCGACCACTGAAAATCGAATCCCAGGGTGAGCCTCTCAGTCAGATCGACACCGTAGCCAATGGCAATCGATCCAGGGAAAGTCATCTCGGAACCAAAGCGGCTGGTGCTGGTGGCACCCGCGCCGTTCAACGCTCCGTTGCCCGTCGGCATGCCCACAGTTTCGGTTTGACCGCTGTATTTGATTTTGATCGGAAGACGCCCGATCAGGGCCAGACGATGTCCGGGCGCAAACTCCCAGTTAGCCCCAAGATAGCCGCCGATCCCCCAGCCATCGCCCTTCATTTGAATTTCGCCGTCTGGGTCGCCCCCGCCCCAAACTCCCCAAGGATAAATGCGTCCGAAGGTAAGCTCAGAATAAACGATGTCCAAGCCGAGGGCCATGGTCAGCGTGTCTGTCACGCGAAATGCAACCGCAGGCGTGAAATCCACGGCCAGCAGTTTGGCTTCGAATGGGATGTTGTGACGAAGACCGGCTCCGACGCCCGGTCCGACTGGCATTTCCTTCGGAAAGTAGGTTCCCAGGCCAAACGGTGTGCTGATTCCGAATCCGAATGCCAGCCTGTCTGGCACCACCGGAAGAACGGCATAGATGCTGCCGGGATAGATCCAGGACTGGCTCATTTTCACCGATCCGCTGGTTGTCGAGTCCAGGCGGATGTCGCCGTTCCAGACTGCGACGTTGAGCAACACCTCAGGGGCTTTGATTTGGAGGATATTCGCCGGCGACACGCGAACTGCGGAGGCATCATGCAGGTTCGCAAACCTGCCACCCACCGTTCCCAGGGCCTGGGCTGAGTCTGGCACCACTGAAAGGGTCTCTGCCGAGTACAATGACCCGGCGGCGGCCCCGAGGAGCATGAGGAGATGAAACGCGCGTAATTTCATGATGTGGTTGTCGGTTGTGGTCTTCGTCAGGCCAGCCCATTGGACTGGCAGTAGCGTAAAATTTCGACAATCCCCTTGAGGCCGGTCTTGCGGCAGAGGTTGTGCTTGTGGACGGCCACCGTCCGGGGACTCAGGGACAGATCCTGCGCCACCTGTTTCAGGCTCTTGCCACGGGCGAGCTGCATGAGCACTTCCAGCTCGCGGTTGGAAAGTTTTTCATGCACCTGCCCGCCGATGCCCTTACGGACCGATTGATCGACGAACTTCTGCGCTAGTTCCCGGGAAATGTAGCTGCGTCCATCCAATGTGGCACGAATGGCGTCAAACAGCTCGTGCGGCGGCGCGTCCTTGGCCACATAGGAGCGCGCTCCGAGCTGCATCGTGCGTGTGACGAAGGTCTCCTCCTGGTGCATTGAAACGGCGATGATTCGCGGCGGGTCGGACAGGGTACGCAACTCGGTCGTCAGCTCCATGCCCGACCGGTCCCCAAGTTCGATATCCACCAGGGCCAGTTGGAAAGAATGCGCGCGCGCCTCGGCCAGCGCCTCGGCGCAGGTACCGGCTGAAACCACGGTGGCCTGCGGAAACTCCGTCCGCAGCATGCTGGTGAACGCCTCGCGGACCAGGGCATGGTCATCCACGACGAGAATGTTGAAGGGAAGGTTGCCAGGCATGAGCGTATGGTTGGGCGATGGGTTTAGGCGGCCGTTGAAACAGGGTGAAAGACCAGGAGGCAGACCCGGGAGCCGCCGGTGGCGGTCCGCATGACCTCCAGACGTGACCCCAGCAGGAGGCACCGCGCCTCAATGAGCGGGATGTCACCGCCGCCATCGGCCTTCCACACATCGTCCTCGCCGTCATGATCGATGGTAATTTCCAGCTTTTCGGCGCTGGCGCGGCAGGTAACCTCCACCCACGAGGTCCGCGCATGGCGCACACAGTGCCGCAGCACGGCCTCCATGAGATGAAACAGGTTCAAACGGCGGGCGAGGTCGAACTGAGGCTCGTCACCGTTGATGTTGAGCACCAGCGAGCCGGCAAACTCCTCGGAGATGCTGCGCACGAGCTGCTGCAGCGCCGCGCTCAGCCCGAAAACCTTGAGCACCGGCGGAAATTGCCGCTCCGTCATTTCACGCACGAGCTGCATCGCCTGCCGCAGGTTTGCGTCCAAACTGGTCAGCAGCCTGCCAACGCTGGTGACATCCGCGCCATGACTCAACTCATGTCGGATCATTTCTCCGATGGAGGTGCAGGCGACCAGACTGCCGGCGACTTCTTTATGCAGCATCTGCGAGACGTCCATGCAGCGCTGATCTTCTTCTTTCAGAAGGCTGCTGAGAGTCAGCAGATGCCTGGTCCCCTGGGTTTGCGTTTCCGTGTCTGAATTGAGGTGAGGCATGGTAAATATTGCGTCAGTTGAAGCCGCATTTAGAGCTTCACCGCGCATTTGAACCAATCATCTAAATGTTCATTTATAATTTAGTGCTTTGTGCTCGGCGATTCAGACCATGATTTCCATCGCTTTTCTTTTAAGCTGGGAAATCAATGTTACTGAATAAATGTTTTTTTATTAAAATTATAGTGAGAGCGTGTTATTATTCTGGACATGTACCTAAATACAGCCCAGCCCATCCTAGCGACTTGCAACCGAGTTCTCATGGTTTCCGAGGAGCGCACGCTCAAGGATGACATCTGCCTCGCCTTGTCCTTGCAAAACATGGATCACAGTGGCGTCACCTCCGCCCCGCAGGCCGAATCGCGGCAGGATGGGAAATCCAAGCCCCCTCAGCCCCTGCCTGAAATCACCTGCGCGGCCAATGAAAAAGAGGCTCTGGCGCTGGTGGAGGCCGCCGCCAGGCAGCACCAGCCTTATTCCCTGGTGATCATTGATGGCCGCCTCTTCTACGGCAAAGACCACCGGCAGATCATCCGCCGCTTCTGGCAGGTGCAGCGTGACCTCCAAGTCGTCATGCATGCGGTGTCCCAGTTGGAGGCCTTCGAGCAAATTCCGCTGGATCTCGGCTCCCCGTCCCAGTTGCTGGTGCTCAAATTCCGTCTGGTGCCCTTTGAGATCACCCAGCTCATCCGCACGCTCACGGCGAAACACCTCGCTGAGAGCAAGTCTTCCCACCGCGATCTGAGCCTCAACACGCAAATTCTGGAGGCCGCCCGGCGCTTCGAGGACGTCAGCAACCGGCTGCGCAACGAGCAGGAGCACCGGGTGCGGCTGGAGGAAAAACTGTGCAAAGCGCAGCGGCTGGAGACCCTGGGACGCTTGGCCGATGGCATCGCCCATTTCTTTAACAACAGCCTCACCGTCATCCAGGGGCATCTGGGCGTGGCGCTTTCAGCCAAGGACGGCAGCCCGCAGATGCTCACCTGCCTTGAGGAGTTGCAAGAGGCGGCCCAACGCGCGGCCAGCCTCACCACACAGATGGTCAAATTCAACCATCGCGAGTTCTTGCAGCCTGTTCCACTCCGGCTGGAGGAGACAATTCGTGCCGAGGCCGCGCTGCTGCGGCGCACGCTGGGGGAGCAGATCACCATCGACATACGCCACGAGCAAAACCTGCCCGCCGTCATGGCCGATCCCGCGTGTCTCGGCCAGATTATCCTCAATCTGGCGGTTCACTCCCGTGAGGCGATGCCACAGGGGGGCAGTCTCACCATTCAAACCCGGCGTCTCTGCATAGACAGCCCCGAGGCGGCAGCCAAAATCCACTCTGAGGCCAAACCCGGTGACTATGTGGTCATGCTGCTCTCAGACACCAGCAGAGGCATGTCATCCGCCCAGCTTGCCAGCCTTTTCGACGCCAGCGCTATTGTTACGGATGAAGCGGACGGCAGAGGCATCGGCATGGTGCTCGTGCAGGGCCTCGTGCGTCATCAAGGTGGCTGGATCAGCGTCAACAGCGTGCGGGAGGTGGGCACCGAGTTCGCCGTGCATCTGCCGGTGGCCACCGGCGCCGTCCCGGCAGCTCCCACCACAGGCACGCCTGACATGAAGCTGCTGGACACCAGCGCCGAGGACTCCGCCTCCACCATCCTCGTCGTCGATGATGAAGACTCGGTACGTCAGATCATGGAATACGTCCTCACCAGCCAGGGGCACAACGTCCTGGCCGCCAGGGATGCCAACGAGGCCTGGGCGCTGTGGCGCAGCCGCTCATCCATCGTCAAGCTGGCCATCATCGACATCCGGCTGCCCGGAGGCGTCAGCGGCTTTGATCTGGAACGCGCGATCAAGGAAGAAGATCCCACCCTGCCGGTCATCCTCACCTGCGGCTACTCCGCGACGAGCCTGGGCCATGAAAAAGAGCTGGTCCCAGGCCAGAATTTCCTGCCCAAGCCTTTCGGCATGGTCGAGCTGCTCAACATCACCGGCCAGGCCCTGGCCCAGGCTGCCACGCTGTAAAAAAACCGCTCAAGCAGCAAAAAGCACCGCCCATCCTTCTCTTCTTCCGCCTCGAGGTGGCAGATCAAAGCTAGCGAGAAGACCGCTCGTCCGCATCATCCAGCGTTTCCCTGTCAGGAGGCAATCCTCGGCTCCAGCAGATCAGCCAGCGCTCCCAGCAGCGTGTCAGCGGTGTATGGCTTGCGCAGGAAATGCCGCACGCCGAGGTCTTTCACCTGTGCCTGCATTTGATAATTGAGGCCGCTGGCGCCGATGACCGGCAGCCCCGGCCGGATCTTCAGCAGCGCCTGGATCAGCGCCGGCCCGTCCATGAGCGGCATCATCATGTCTGTGATGACCGCCTTGGGAGCGGGGTCGCACTGCAAAAATTTGGCGATCGCCTCCGTGCCGTCTCCGGCGGTGATGACCTGGTAGCCAAACATCTCCAACGTGTGGCTGGTCGCCGTAAGAATCGGGGCCTCATCGTCCACCACGAGGATCAACTGCCCCCCGCCCTGCCAGCGCCGCGGCTCGGCCGGCAACGCCACCTCCGCCTGCACGGACATCTTGGCCGGGATGTAAATGCGGAATTGCGTGCCTTTGCCCCGCTGGCTGGTGAGTTCGATGAAGCCCTTGTGCGACCTCACGATGCCCAGCGTCGTGGAAAGTCCCAGCCCGGTGCCCTTGCCCACCTCCTTCGTGGTGAAAAACGGGTCGAAAATGCGATCTCTCAGATCAGCAGGGATGCCCACGCCGTTGTCCCTCACCTCAAAGACCACATGCGGCCCCGGCTTGGCGTCCGGGTTCATGCTGGCGAACTGATCATCGACCATCACATTGCTCACGCGCACCAGCAGCTCCCCCCCGTTCGGCAGGGCATCGCGCGCATTGACACTGAGATTGAGCAGCACTTGGTGGAGTTGCGTGGGATCACCCTCCAGGTGCCAGACATCCTCGGCACATCGGACAGAGCACTTGATGGACTTGGGGAAAGTCTCCTGGATGAGGTTTTCGATCTCACGCAGCACATCCTGCGGCCGCAGCAGCACGCTGCGCCCCTCCACACCGCGCGCGAAGCTCAGAATCTGCCGCACCATGTCCGCCCCTCGGTTCGCGCTGGCCTCCAGCGTGTTCAGCAGCTCGATGTCACGCGGCTGGGACAGCTTCATGCGCAAGATCGTCAGGGACATCAGGATCGGCGTGAGCACGTTGTTGAGATCATGCGCCACCCCTCCGGCCAGCGTGCCGATGCTCTCCAGGCGCTGCGCCCGGAGGAACTGCGACTCCATGCGCCGCTTTTCCGTCACATCCGTCATGAAGCCCTCAATGTGCCGCATGCTGCCATCCTCCGCCGGGACGCCCTGCCCGCGCTCCCAGATCCATCTCACCGCCCCGTCCGCCGTGCGGATGCGATAGGTCATTTCAAAGCGTTTCCCGGCGGCAACCGCCTCGTTGACCGACTTGCGGACATGCTCGCGGTCCTCCGGGTGGATCAGATCGCCAAAAAACACCCCGCCACGGCCCGTCAGTATTTCCGGCTCATAGCCGGTCAGCTCCAAACAGCCCTCGCTGATGAAATCTAGCGTCCCCTTTTCATCAATCAGCGTGCGGTAGGCAGCTCCGGGCAGATTGCCCATCAGCGTGGAGATCATGCGCTCGTTTTCCCGCAATGCCTCAATGGCACGCTGGCGCTCCTGCTCCCGCTCCACCGTCTCCAGGGCAAAGGAGAGGTCGTCGGCCAGCGCATTGAGCACCCGCACCTCGTCCTCTTGAAAACAATCGGTCTCATCAGCATAGATCAGCAGCACACCGAGGGACTTGCCACCGGATTTCAGCGGAAAGGCCGCGCATGAGCCAAAGCCCTGCGCCACCGCTCGTTCACGATAATAGAACGTGGGGTCGTTGCGAATGTCATTGGAAACTGCCGGCTCTCCGGCGCGAAACGCACGTCCGGCAGGGCCTTGCCCCGCAGGCTCATCCTCCCGCGTCGTCAGGATGATCCCCTCCAGATAGCCCGCATGGCTGCCGGCGCATGCCACCGGCTTGAGCAAGCCCTCGCCCGCCAGCAAACCAATCCAGGCCATCTGCATGCTGCCTTTCTCCACCGCGATGCGCACCGCCGCCTGGTACAGCTCCTGCGGCTCGCCAATCCTCACGATCGCCTCATTGATGCCGCTGGACATCGCGTACAGCCGGTTCAGCCGCAGCAGGCGCTGCTCGTTGAGCTTGCGCTCATGGATGTCCAGCATCGACCCGGCCATGCGGTGCGGCTCTCCTTGCGGATCCCACAGCGCCTGGCCGCGCGCCTCAAACCAGCGGTGATCTCCCGACTTGACCCGGATGCGGTGCTCGACGCAAAAGACCTCGCGCTTTTCCAGATGGTTCTCCAGCGCCAGGCGCACCTCCGACAGGTCATCTGGATGAATCCTCTGCTCCCAGGCAAAGAACAGGCTGGGAAACTCCTCCAAGTTGAAGCCCAGAAGCTCACGAAAGCGGGGCGAGTAGTACACACCGCCCGTGTGGATGTCCCAGTCCCAGACTCCAGCGGTTGAACCACGGGCCGCCAGTGCATAACGCTCCTCGCTGCGCCGCAGAGCCGCCTCCGCCTGATGGCGCTCCAGCTCTGCCGCCGCTCGCACCGCAAAGATCTGAAACATCGCCTGCAATCTCTCGCGATGGGCCAGCGAACCGTCGCTGAACACGGAAATCAGGCCGATCACCCGGCCATCCGTGGCGTGCAGCGGCATGCCCATGTAGCAGTCCACTCCCAGGTCTTGGAGAAACGGGTCGTCTGGGAAGTGCTCCCGCACGTCGGAGACGTAATAGCAGACGTCACCGTTAAGCACATTGTAACATGGGGTGCCGACCAGGGAATAAGTCACATTGGGCTGCACCTTGCCATCCGCGCAAAACCCCAGTGTGCGCACCATCCGGTCACGCTCGGGCAGCACCATCGCCACACAGGCATAGCGGGTCTCCAGCGCATGGGCCAGATGCAGGCAGAGGGACTGGAAAAACGTCTCTCCGCTGTGCGGGTCCACCCCTTCCGCCATCGCCCGCAACGCTTCCTCGATTTTCTTCTCCAGCGTGATGTCCGAGGCCAGGCAGAGCACCGAATGCGTCTCCCCCTGCTCGTTGAGCAGCACAGAATTGTGCCACTCACACACCAGCACGCGCGCGTCCCGGCTGAAATTCCGGTTGATGCATGAGTTGCGCACCTCGGACCGGTTGAGCAGCCGGTGCATCGTCACCTCCACCCGTGACCTGTCATCCGCATGTACAAACGTTGCCTCGCTGAAGGGATGTCCCAGCATCTCCGCCGCTTTCCAGCCAAAGATTTTCTCCGCCTGCGGGGACCAGGTGCGGATGCGGCCCTGCGTGTCGCACTCCACCAGCGCCAGCGGCGTGCTTTCCAGATGAAATAGCAGCGCCGCATGTGCCTGCTGCTGCAGCGCCTCCTCCTGCTGCCGCCGTGCCGTGAAATCCCGCAGATTGCCGATGATCGCCACCGGCCGGCCCTCGCTGTCCCGCGCCACCGAGCGGTTGTCACTGATCCAGCGGTAGCCCCGGCTCTTGTGTTGAAAACGATACTCCTCGACTTGGTGAAAGTCCTCGGTGGCCCCGCGCTCCAGCAGCTCCGCCAGCTTCTCACGCTGACGCTCGAGATCCTCCGGGTGGATGCGCGAGCTCATGAATCCCACGCCGCCGTCGATGCAGTCCTCCATCGTGAAGCCCAGCAGTTCCTCCACCGCCGGGCTGATGTAATCATAGGCCAGCATGGGCAGGTTCAGGCAGTAAACCGGATCTCGCGAGTTTCCCAGCACGGCACGGAACCGCTCCTCGCTGCGCCGCAGGTCGTTCTCCGCCTCCTTGCGGCGTGAGATGTCGCGCACCGTCACCACCAGCAGATCATCGTTGGCGATGACCACCTTGCGCATGTTCACCTCCACCCAGAAGACCCGTCCGGTCATGGTGCGCGCCTGCCATTCAAACAACTGCGGCCCCTCCTCTTCCGCACGGCGCATCCAGGCCAGCGCGTTCTCTTGCGTGTAGGGCGGGATGTTCGCGCTCAAGTCCGCCACGCTCAGCCGCTTCATCTCATCCACCTGGCAGCCATACATCTCACAGGCGCGCTGATTCACCTCCAGAATCTCGCCCGTGGCGGGATCATGGATCAAAACCGCGTCATTGATCGACTCAAAGACACGGCGAAACCACTCGTCCCGTTCCAGCGCCGGATTCTCAGCAAGATTCTTCATGACCGGGAAGCACGCCCCTCCCCCGCCACGGCCATCACCGCCTGCGCCAGCGCCTTGAGCCCGCTTTCCTTGGACACATAGCCATGCACGTCATCACGGTTCAGAACCGGCAGCATCTCACGGCTGTCATGGCCGCTGATGGCGATCACCTTCATTCCAGCCTCGATACAGCTCCCCGCGCCGTCCAAAAGCTCAATCGCGGTGCCGTCTGGAAGCGTCATATCCGTCACCATGACCTCAAAAACGCGCTTTCCAAGCGCGGCCAGCGCTGTCTCGACGCTCTCGGCCTCCTCCACTTGAAAACCCGGCAGGTAGCTGCCCAGCGCGGCCTTCATCACCTCGCGATAACCCTGATGATCCTCCACAAGCAGGATCGTGACTGCTTCGGAAGAATGCCGGTTTGCCTGTGGCATGGTTTGCGATGATGCTTTTGGCATGGGTATTATTTTGAAAACATACAACATTTTTAGCAAACTAGGCGGACGCGAATAAAAAATGAATAATCATTTAGCAGGAACCCTTTCTTCCGATTTTTTGAGCCATGCCGGCCACGAGCTGCGCAATCCGCTCGCCACCGTCATTGCCCAGGCGGAGCTGCTGCTAGACGGCGTCCACGGCCCGCTTTCAGCACCGCAGTCAGCCGCCCTGCGCTCCATCCATGATCAAACACGCCAGACGGCCGCCCTCATTTCCGAACTTGTCGATGTGGCAAGACTCCAAACCGAGTCTCTCACGCTCACCACCTGCGATCTGTCTGAAGCCGCCGAGAACGCGCTGAGCCAGACTTCAGAGCTGGCCGCCCCCCGCTCCATCCAGATCAACAGCACTTTTCCACCCGGCCTCACCGTCAGTGCCGACAGAACGCGGCTCAGGCAGATGCTCGGCGAGTTGTTCGCCACCGCCACGCTCGTCACACCCACGGGCGGCCAGACACGCCTGCTCATCACCGCTGAGGCTGGGAGCATTCTCATCCAGGCCATCGGCAACGCCGCCCTGCCGCTCCCGCTCGCTGAAGACACGCCTGATGCCATGCTCCAGCAGCTCAACCGGCTCAAACCCATCGGTCTCGCGCTGCTGGAGGCGCTGGCCCGGCTCCATCAAGGCCGCTTCACCATCAGGGCCGCCGCAGGTCATGCCAGCATTTTTGCCCTTCAACTGCCCGGCGTCGGTGACACACCAGCGCAGGAACCGGTTTCATCACAGATCAACACGCCAGCATCGGCACCACGTCCATCCTCCCATTCGACACACCCGCAGGTCATTCTCATCGCCGATGACCAGACGGCCTTTGTCACCGTCACCAGCGGCTACCTCGAAAGCCTCGGTTTCCAGGTTGCCTCCGCCCGCGACGGCGAGCAGGCCGTTCGTCTGGCCTCGTCACTGCTGCCCGACCTCATCTTTATGGATGTCTGCATGCCCATCCTCGACGGCCTGAGCGCCATCCGCGAGATTCGCGCCGCCACCACTCCCAAACTACACACCATTCCGATCATCAGCCTCTCAGGCGGCGCAGGCACCGCAGATCGGGAAAAATGCCTCGCCGCCGGTGCCACCACCTACCTTGGCAAGCCCTTCGGCATCCGGGAAATCGACAGCATCCTCCATGAGTTCCTCCCGCCAGCGGCACCTTGAATCTCGCGTAACATCCCCTTCACTGCCACGTTTCCACCCGCCCCAATCCGCCTATGAACACCCGCCGCCACTTCCTCAGCCGCACCGCCGGTCTCGCCGCCACCACCTTCGCCGGACCGAATCTCCTGCTTCGCGGCCAGGATGCGGCCTCCAAACGCCTGAACCTCGCCATCATCGGCGCGAACGGCAAAGGTCAGTCCGACACCCAGGCCGTGACGCTCGCGCACAACATCGTCGCCCTCGTCGATGTGGACTCAACCCGCCTTGAGGAAGCCGCCAGGCGCCGTGAAAAAATCCACGCCGAGTCCAACGCCGCCGCCCCGAACGTGCCGAAGCTCTACCAGGACTTCCGCAAAATGTTCGACGAGATGGCCGGTGAGATCGACGGCGTCATCGTCTCCACGCCCGACCACACGCATTACCTCGCCGCCATGCACGCCATCAAGCACGGCAAGCACGTCTGCGTACAAAAACCTCTCTGCAACTACATCGGCGAGGTGCGTGATCTCCACCAAGCCGCCAGGAACGCCAAAATCGTCACCCAGATGGGCAACCAAGGCCGCACCATGGAAGGCCAGCGCCTGGCCAAGGAATGGATCGAGCAGGGTGTCATTGGTACCCTCAAGGAAATTCGCCTCTGGACCAACCGCCCCGTCTGGCCGCAGGGCCCCATCAAAAAGAAGCTCGTCGAATGCCCCGCCAACCTCGACTGGGATCTCTGGCTCTCCTCCGAACCCAGCGAGCCCTACTTCGAGTTCGACCTTGATGAGGCCACCGCCAAGAAAAACAAGCGCAGCCCCGGCCCGCACAACTTCAACTGGCGCGGCTGGTGGCAGTTCGGCTCCGGTGCCCTTGGCGACATGGGCTGCCACATCATGGATGCCACCTTCAGCATCCTCGGCCAGCTCATCCCTGAAAAAATCGACTCCGAAAGCGGCCCCATCACCGATCTCAACGCCCCGGCCTGGAGCAGGCTCGTCTATCACATGCCCGCCGGCAAACATCCCGCCCTCAAGGTCTCCTGGCATGACGGCGAAATCGACGGCCAGCCCAACAAGCCCGAGCGTCATCCCGACATTCCCGAGGACACCTTCAAAAAAGCCAGCAGCGGCATGATGTTCATCGGCACCGATGGCGTCATCTTTGAAGGGGATGCCTACTGCAAGAGCCCGGTCATTTACCCGCTCGAAAAATTCACCCAGGTCCGTCTCGACATGCAGGCGGGCAAAATCAAGAAGACCGAGACCCGCAGCGCCATGCCCGACAATCCGCAGGGCGAGTGGGCGCACCACATCGTCAACGGCGGCCTGCCAAGCTCCAACTTCGACTACTCCTGCCCGCTCACCGAGTTCGTCCTCCTCGGCAACCTCGCCATCCGAGTCCAGCAGACCGTGCAGTGGGACAAAGACGCCATGAAAGTCACCAACGCCGAGGCTCCCAACAAGTTCATCACCCGCCCCTCGTATCGCCCCGGCTGGAAACCCGCCTGAGCACGCTGATCGGCAGCGTAGTTTGACTTCGCCTTCTTCTTCCGACCCTTCGCCGGTGCTGAGCCGAGCGAAGGGTCTTCATCCGGCGTCATGCCGTGACGGCTGTCTGGGTGCTTCGAGATTCAGTTTGTCAGCCAATTGCTGCCTACCCGTTTCCCGGCAGCAATGGAATAGACGCAAACCCTCAAAATCTCCCGCTCACTCACGGTTCGAGGAAATGTAGCGGCACACCGTTGAGTTTCAGCGATTCGACATGGAAGTCGAACCAGGTGGCTTTGCGGCCGTCGATCATCTTCTTCTGATTGTGGTCGAGGCCTTCGACTTCGAAGTAGCTGTGTGGCATGCCCGCCTTCGTGAGCGCCTCGTGGTATTCACGGACGGTTTTCAGATGCTCGGGATCGGCGGTGCCGCAGGCGACCTGGATGCGCAGGTTGGCTTTGATGTAGTCGAGGTTCTTCGTGAGGTTCAGGAAAGCGTCGTTGTCACGCAGGCGCTGCGGATCGTCGCCCAGGTAGGCGTTTGGCAGGTTTGCAGCGTCGGAGACGTGATAGACGTTACCGCTTTGGTTGAAGAGCGAGCCAAAGAGCTGCGGATGCTTCATGGCGAGATTCGTGGAGCCGCGTCCACCCATGCTGAAGCCTTCGATGCAGCGTGCTTTTCGATCCGCGATGGTGCGATACGTGGCGTCGATGTGCGGGATGAGTTCCTTGATCATAATCGTCTCCGCCATGAAGCGCCCGTCGCCGCTGTCCTGATACATCGTGGAGCGTCCGCCATTAGGGAACACCATCACGATCTCCGGGAGTTTGCCCGCCAAAATGCCCTCATGCAGCACGCTGGCCGAATACACGCTCCGCGTCTCGTTCCCGCCCGCGCCATGCAGATGATAAATCACCGGATAGCGCCGCTGCGTGTCCTTTTCATAGCCCGGCGGCAGGTAGAGGCAAAATCCGACCTCACGCTGCATTGAGGCACTGCGGAAGGTGTGATGCGTGACATTCGTCGGCAGCGCCGGAACCGGCGAGGTTACCCACATGTCGTCGGTGTTGGTCTGATTGGCCTTCGACTTGGCTTTGGCCGGTTGGGCGGAGAGTGGCGGGCAAAGGGCGAAGAGGAGGAGGGTCAGAAGCAGGCGTGACATGCTGGGTGAACGATGCAGACCAAAGACTCTCTCAATACAGCGGCTTCGTTGACGTTTGGCGGCCGATAGGCCATTCTTGGCGCATGGCGGCAACTTTTGATCAAGCCCAGCATCTAGTGGCGGCCCTGCCACGGCAGGAGCGTGCGCGGCTGTTTGTCTGGATGGCTGAGGACATGGCGGACCAGCATCCCGGCATAGAGTTTGACCCACGTGTCTGCGGTGGATCGGCGCGGATCGCGGGCACACGCATTCCGGTTTGGTCGCTGGAGTCTTGGCGGCGACTCGGCTCGGATGAGGCGGAACTGCTCAGGAATTTTCCGTCCTTGAAGGCTTCCGATCTGGTGAACGCCTGGCGCTACGTTGAGCGTCACACGAGTGAAATTGACCGCGAGATTGAAGAAAACGAGATGGCTGAGTGATATGGCCCGGCTCTACGCGAACGAGAACTTTCCTGTCGAAGTCGTGAAGCGGCTCCGTGAACTCGGCCATGATGTGCTGACGACCCACGATGTCGGCAAATCCAACCAAGGTATTGAGGACGATGCCGTTCTGCGCTTCGCAGTCGATTCTGGCCGCTGCGTGGTTACCATCAATCGAAAGGACTTCATGCGCCTTCATCGCAGTTTCCCAAGGCATGCTGGCATCATCGCCTGCACGGAGAATCGTGACTTCGGGGCGTTTGCTCATCGAGTGGATGAGGCGATCCGACTGGAAGGTGAGTTGGTGGGAAAGTTGGTGAGGGTCGTGAGGGGATAGGAGTTCATCTCTCGAACACAGCCACCCAGCCACTCAGTTAAGCAGGGAGTCTCTATAAAGCCGCATCGATTTTAAATACGGGTGATTCAAATCGTGGATCTTCAAGAACTCTTCCCAGAGCCTGTCGTAGGCGTGCAAATAGAGAGACCAAAAACCAAACGGATTGAGATTCAGTGCGCCGCTCGCCATTTCAAAGTCCTCAATTCCTTCAGTCAGATAGACTCCCCTTGACTGATAACCGTGAGCCATGGTGTTGCGTCCAAGTTTATAAATCAGAGCAGACACGTTCACGATTTCGTCATGCTTGTTTTCGCCCCAGAGTTCATCGAATGCCTCTTTTTGCTCTAGGGATAATGGGCGCGAAAGCTTCTGATGTAATTTTGAGCAAGCTTTCAAAAATCCTTCTCTCTGCACCTTTTCACGCTCCTCACGCTTCATATTCGGTTGAACCTCTCGCGCGAAGAACAAGCGACCTAACGTCTCGATACCTACACATGTGAGAAGAAAGAGAGGAAAGGGCGAATAGACTTTTTTTCCGCCCGTCTCCTTGTACTCCAAGTTCGCTGACTTGTTTGTTGAAAAAAGCCCCCACTCTGTCGCGAATGGCGACAAACTGTAAAGGCTCTTCAAGTGTCCTTACTTCAGCATAGCTGTATTCACCATCGGGCGAAGGACCGAAAATCACATGGTCGGGGACTGGCATTCTAGGGCTTGGTTGTTTTTGAAAAGTCTTGTGAGTAAAAGAGAATGGAAATCTAAGCCAAACAAATCTGTCATTCACGGCCACTTCGCCAGCACCTTCCCGTCGGCTGCTTTGAGCGTGAGTCCTTCGATCTTCACCTCACCTTCACCGCCACACGGATCGAGGCGCAATGCGTGTAGCGTCTTCGCTTCATCAATGCTGAGCTTCATCTCATGCCACTCGCCGTCGTGTTTGACTTCGAAGTCGAGGTGCTTGCCTTTGGGGAGGATGGTTTCGGGGTCGGTGGTCCAGAAGAGTTCGGCGGGGCCGGTGGCGTGGCTTTGGAGGCGGAATTCGAGGGTGTAGGGGCCGGGTTGTGAGATGGCGAGGTGCTCGAAGGCGAGGCCGGGGTCGGTGCCGGTGCTGTGGAGGATGAGTTGGGGGCCGGAGACGGTGAGTTGGGTGTCTTTGCGGGCGCGGGGAAGTGCGTTGGCGGCTTGGGCGGGCTTCTTTTTGCCTTTGGCTTTGCTCTTGGTTTTGACGGGGGCGGTGTCGTCGTAGTGGGACCAGCCGGGGTTGAGTTTCGGGGTGACTGCGGTGGCGACGGGCTGGGCTTCTTTGCCTTTGGCGGTGAGGACGTTCGCGGTCATGTCGTGCCATTGCTTGGCCATGCGCTGGACGATGTCGGGGTGCTGAGCGGCGACGTCGTGCAGCTCGGCGCGGTCGGTGGGTATGTGGTAGAGCTCCCAGGGGCCACTTTGAAAGCTGACGAGCTTCCATTCGGCATCGCGCAGGCCGCGGTCGGTGGAATAGAGCAGGTGAATGGGCGGACGGGCGTCGATTTGGCCTCCGGCGATGATGGGGGCGAGGGAGACGCCAGCGAGCGGGCTGGGCTGGCGGTCGGGGTAGGTGGTGGGCACTTTGGCTCCGGCGAGTTCGGCAAAGGTGGGCAACACATCGACGAGGTGCGCGGGGCTGCTGACGATGCTGCCGGGCTTTTGCTTCAAACCGGAGGGCCAGTGGAGGATAGCGGGCGTGGAGATGCCGCCTTCGAACTGGTTCTGCTTATAAAAGCGGAAGGGCGAGTTTCGCGCCCAGGCCCAGCCGGTGCTGTCGCCCCAGCGCGTGGTGGCGAGGTAGGGCTCGGTGTTCGGCGTGGCACCGCCGCGATGAAAGGGACAGGCACCGTTGTCGGAGACGAAGAGGATGACGGTGTTGTCGAGCTCGCCTGCTTTTTCGAGGTCGGCGATGAGGCGGCCCATTTCCTGGTCGATGCAGTCGATGAGGCCTGCGTAGGCGGACATCATGCGGGATTCGTCGCTGCGTTGCCCGGCGCTGAGCTTGGACCATTCGGGAATGTGATCGGGGCGTGGCGACTCTCTGCTGTCGGCGTCCAGGAGGCCGATTTCTTTTTGTTTGGCGACGCGTGCGGCGCGGATGGCGTCCCAGCCGGTGTCGTAGCGGCCCTGGTATTTTTTGAAGTCCTGCTCCAGCGGTTGCAGCGGTGCGTGGGGCGCATTGAAGGCGATGTAGTGGAACCACGGCTTCTTCGCGGCGCGGGCTTCAGCGATGAATTTCAGTGCATGATCGACGTTGGCGATGGTGGTGTAAAAACCGGTTTCGGGGACGGTGAAGGGCTGGCCGTTCAGGCGGAAGGTTTTGTCGCCCGTGAAGTAGTTCGTGGCACCGGAGAGGTGGCCGAAGTAGCGCTGAAAGCCGAAGTCGGTGGGCTGTTTTCTGAGGTGCCATTTGCCGGTCATGGCGGTGAAGTATCCGGCGGGCGCGAGCACTTCGGGGAGGATGACGGCGCGTTGGAGACTCTCGTCGCCGGCCTGGCGGCTCCAGCGGCCACTGAGGAGGCTGACACGGCTGCTGTGGCACTTGGCTGTGTTGTAGAACTGGGAGAAGCGCAGGCCGCCAGCGGCGAGTTTGTCGAAGTTGGGTGTTTCGATCTCGCTGCCGTAGCAACCGAGGTCGGAGAAGCCCATGTCGTCGGCCATGACGAGGAGGAAGTTCGGCTTCCCATCCTTCGCTAAAGCTTCGGAGGACAAGGCTGCGGCGATGAGCGAAGGGCAGAGGGCGAAGAGAAAGAGGATCAGGCGCATGACGGTCGTGGGAACGAAGCCACGGCAGTCACATTGCCTTTTTCTTGCCTTTGCCCTTCGACTTGGGTTGCTGGGCTCCGAGTGCCGGGCCGTTGTCTGGCGGCATGGATTGATGCCAGCCGAGCAGAGCTTTCGTCATTCGAGCGGTGATCTCGGGCTGCTGCGCGGCGATGTTGGTCGTCTCGCTACGATCTTTGGCCAGATCGTAAAGCTGAGGAGACGTGCCGTCGTAGTCGCAGAGGAGTTTCCAGTTCCCATCGCGCATGGCGAGGTCAGGAAGTCGTTCAGGAAGCGCTGGAGACGCAGTTTTGCGATCTGGTGGGCGACGCCAGAAGATCGGAGCAGCGCGAGCGACCTCGCTTTGCCCGAGAAGCGCAGGCGAGATGTTTTCGCCGTCGAAGGCGATGTCTTTGGCCTCGATCTTGGCAATGGAGAGCAGCGAAGGAGCGAGATCGAAGGCAGCGAAGATGGATTTCGTGTTCACGGAGCCTGCTTTGGCTTTTTCGATCAAGCCGGGGCCCCAGACGATGAGCGGCGAGCGTGTGCCGCCTTCATAAAGCGTCGTTTTGCTGCCGCGAAACGGCCCTGCACTGCCTGCGCCGGGTTCGGGGCCGTTGTCGGAACAAATGAGCAGGAGGGTGTTATCACGCAGCTCGGGGTTTGAGCGTAAATGATCGAAGAGTTTGCCAAACTGGCGGTCCATTTCTTCCAAGACGGAGAGATAAAGGCCGCGTTTGCCATCGACCCATTTGTCAGTCGGCGGCCACCAGGGGCCGTGCACGTCGTCGGGCCAGAGATTGACGAAGAAGGGCTTCTTCGCGGCGGTGGCCTTGTCGATGAAGGGAATCGCGGCGTCGATGAAGCCGCTGGTGATCTTGGAGCGCTGCATCCAGGTCACGGGCTTGCCCAGTCGCTCGGCATCGGCCCAGATTTTGCCCGGTTCGGTGTCGCCAGGCTTCATCGTGAGTGGCAGGAGCTTCGCGCCCATGCCTTCGAAGTTGGTGAGCGATTCATCAAAGCCATACGCGGTGATCGGCGGTGCATCATCGACATCGCGCTGGCCGCCGAGGTGCCATTTGCCGAAGTGGCCAGTGGCATAGCCGTGCTGCTGTAGCACGCGTGCCAGCGTGGGGGCTTTGGTATCAAGCCAGTTCGCCACACCACGACGCTCGTTGTCAGCGCGGTTGTTGAGGTAGGAAGTGATGCGCCACCGCTGCGGATACTGCCCTGTCGTCAGCGCACAGCGCGAAGGCGAGCAGATGGGCGAGTTCACATGAAACTGCTCGAAGCGAATGCCCTCGGCGGCGAGGAGATCGATGTTCGGCGTCTTTGCGTCTTTGTTGCCAAAGCACGAGAAGTCACCCCAGCCCATATCGTCGATGAAGATCATGACGAAGTTCGGCTGTGCTGCGGAGAGCGCCGGGCAAAGGGCCAGGAAGAAAAGAAGCTTTTTGAGCATGTGGTAGGAAACGTGGCTGAACCGACAGCATTGCATGACTGATGCGCCTGCGACTATCCAGAAGGCACATGACACATCGAGTCGCGCGCCTTCGTTCTGCTTGGCCTCATGCACCGCACCCTCTTGTTCCTCTGCCTTTTCGTTTCCTGCTCATCTCCCATCCTTGCGGCGGATGACAATGCACCGTTCGAGTTTCTCGTGATGGGCTGCATGCCCTACTACATGCCGCAGGATGAGGCGCGGTTTCAAAACGTCATCGCGACGGCGAATCAGACGCGTCCAGCCTTCAGCGTGCATTGTGGCGACACCAAGGGCGGACAGAGACCCTGTGATGACGCGGTGTATCCAAAAATCCTCGGCAGGTTCAACCAGTTCGAGCATCCCTTCATCTATGTGCCCGGCGACAATGAGTGGACCGACTGCCACACGGAGGCAGCGGGCGCGTTTGATCCGATAGATCGGCTCGGCGTGGTGCGCCGCACCTTCTTTTCCGCCGATCATCAGAGCCTGGGTAAATCAAAACTGGCGCTGACTTGCCAAAGCACGCTGCAGCCGGAATTCGCCACCTACATCGAGCACAATCGCTGGAGCCGTGGCGGCATCCTCTTCGCCACGCTGCATGTCGTGGGCAGCAACAACAACGCACGCGAGAATAATGACGCCGCGATGGCGGAATTCCTCGCGCGTGACAAGGCAGCGCTCGCCTGGATGCAGTCCGCGTTTGAAGAGGCAGCCAAGCCCGGGTGCCATGCGCTGGTGCTCTTCATGCAGGCGAATCCGCTGTCTGAAACACAGCGCAGCGAGCCACGCGGCACGGGTTTCGCCAATGTCGTGCCCGCCTTGCGGAAAGCGGTGCAGGCGCTGCCCAAGCCCGTGTATCTTTTTCATTCGGACAGCCACTATTTCCGCATCGACAAGCCGCTCACTTCCGCCACGGGCCGCACGCTGGAGAATTTCACCCGCATCGAAACCTTCGGCGGCATGAACCTGCATCTCACCCAGGTGAAGGTCGATCCCTCGAACCCGGAACCCCTCGTCGCCATGCCGCTCATGATTCCCGCGAACAAGGTCGATCCCAATCTCACGCCACCTTCACGAAAGTAAGCCAACGCCATCACGTTCATCAGATCCTCATGCATCGCCTTCTCTTTCTCCTCACTACTCTTTCCATCAGCCCTGTCATTGCTGCCGAAGATCTCGGTCAGCTCATCTTCCAGGATGACTTCGAGCGCGTCGAATCTCAAGAGACAAAGGACGAGCCTGGCAATGGCTGGGGGACGAACAGCAAGAGCCGCGCGAAGGGCAACAAGCAGGTCGATCTCAAGGACGGCGCGATGCGCGTTTTCATCCACGCCGAGGCAGATCACGCGGTATCTGTGACGCATCCCGCCGGGTTCACCGATGGCGCGGTAAGCCTGCGTTTCATGCTGGAGGATGCGCAGGACAGCCTGGGCCTGAACTTTGCCGATCTGGAGTTCAAGGAAGTCCACGCTGGTCATCTCTTCGCCGCCAGGGTCAGCACCAAGAGCGTGCTGTTTCAGGATTTGAAGACCGGAAACATGCGTCTCGACATCCGCGAGGCTCACCAGGCCAAACAAAAGCTCACAGAGGAGCAGCAGCAGGCGATCAAGGGCAAGGAGAAGGCCATCCCGCATCCCTTGGAGACCGGCAAATGGCACGACCTCACTGTGAAGATCGCCGGTGATGAGTTGTCCGTCACGATCAACGGCCAGCTCGTTGGCAGCTTCAAGTCACCCGGCATCGCCCATCCCACGAAGCGCACGCTCCGCTTTGCCGTGCCACGCAACGCCGTGGTGGATGACGTGAAGATCTGGCGGAAGAAATGAGGCGGCTCATGGAGCCTTTTTCTTGCCTTTGCCCTTCTTCCGCTCGCCGCCGCCGAGCGGCCAGGGCATGACGCCGACGCGTTTGGCCCAGGCGTTCCATTGCGCGGACATTTCTTTGACGCGGTCGGGTTGCTGGGTGGCGAGATCGTTCATCTCGGTGCGGTCGGTGGTGATGTTGTAGAGTTCCCATCTGCCGGGATGTTTGGAAACGAGCTTCCATTCGCCGCTGCGGGTGGCGCGGTTGCCTTCGTGTTCCCAGAAGAGCGGCTGATTGCGTGTGATGGCCTTTCCGGTGAAGGCGGGAGCGAGGCTGACGCCCTCCATGGGCTGGATGGCGTTTCCATGGTGTTCCTTCGGATAAGTCGCACCTGCGAGGTCCACGCACGTCGCCATGATGTCTATGAGCTGCGTCGGCGTGGCATTGAGATTGTTATGCGACTCTTTGGCGATGCCCTTGGGCCAATGCGCGATCAGCGGCGTGCTGATGCCACCTTCGTGCTCCCAGTGTTTGTATTCGCGGAAGGGCGTGTTGCTCACGTTCGCCCAGTTCAGGCCGTAGCCGATGTAGGTGTCGGCACCGCCGGGCATGACGCCCTTGCCTTGACGCATGGGGAAGCCATCGCGGGTTTGTTTCGGGATCATGTCGGGCTGGAGGTAATTGTTCGCCAGGGCAGACAGGGTGGGTTTATCGGCACGCGGTTTGTGCGGGCCGTTGCGGCCCATGCCTTCAGCGCAGCCGCCGTTGTCCTGGAGGAAAAGGATGAGCGTGTTGTCATACTGGCCGTTCTTTTTCAGCGTCTCGACGAGGCGGCCGACGCCCTGGTCCATGCAGTCGATCATGGCGGCATAGACCTCCATGCAGCGGGCCTCCCAGGCTTTGTTTTCGACTTGGCTCCAGTCACCGGCCTGCGGGGTGACCTTCCAGCGTTCATCGAGCAGGCCGAGGCGCTTCATTTTCTCCAATCGAGCGGCGCGGATGCTGTCATAGCCTGCGTCGTAGCGGCCTTTGTATTTGGCGATGTCGGCCCCCTTGGCATGCATGGGCCAGTGCGCAGCGGTGTGGGCCATGTAGATGAAGAAAGGCTTCTCTGGGCTGCTTTTCGCGTGCTGGGTGACGAAGAGGGCGGCGTGGTCGTTGATGGCGTCGGTGTAGTAGTACTCTTTGGGTTGATACTCGGCGTCTGCGAAGGGCGAGATGTAGGTGTTGTCGCGGGTGAGGGTGTTCGGGTCGAAAAAGCTGCCCGCGCCGTGGATGGTGCCGTAGAAGCGGTCAAAGCCGCGCTGGAGCGGCCAGTTGTGTTTGTCGGCATCGCCTTCGGGCTTGGTTTTTTTCGTCACATGCCACTTGCCGGCCATGTAGGTCGAATAACCGGCCGTTTTGACCGCTTCGGCAAGGGTGACGGCTTTTTTGCTGAGATCGCCCGCGTAGCTCTCGCCGGCTTTGGCCCGATGATCCTCCATCATGTGGCCGATGCCGGCCTGGTGCGAATAGAGACCGGTGAGCAGGGCGGCACGGGTGGGGCAGCAGCGGGCGGTGTTGTAAAACTGGGTAAAGCGCAGCCCTCCCTTCGCCAGGGCATCGAGATTCGGCGTCTCGATCTCGCCGCCATAGCAGCCGATGTCGGAGTAGCCAACGTCATCGCACATGATGACGATGATGTTGGGCTGTGCGGCTAAAAGCCAAGGGCAAAGAGCGAAGAAAAAGATGAATAGGCGCATGATCCAACTTTGAACGCGAGAGGGAGTGAAAACTTCCTCGCAATGGAGCCAATCTGCGGCTCGTTTCCAGTTCATGTCCCGACTCACCGCCGCACTACTCTTCGCCCTCTGCTCGTCGCTCTTTGCGGAGAAACCCAACATCATCGTCATCATGGCGGATGACCTAGGCTACGGCGATCTGGGTTGCTACGGTGCCACGCAGGTTCAGACGCCGAACATCGACAAGCTGGCGGCCGAGGGGCTGCGTTTCACCAGCGGTTATTGCAGCGCTTCGACCTGCACGCCGACGCGGGTTTCGCTTTTGACCGGCACCTATGCGTTTCGCATTCCGGGCAGTGGCATCGCGCCGCCGAACGGGCCGGCGATTGTGAAACCGGGCACGGAAACCATCGCGTCCCTGATGAAAAAGGCGGGTTATGCCACGGCGGTGATCGGCAAATGGCATCTCGGCCTGGGTGACCCGAAGCCGGACTGGAATGGCGAGCTGAAGCCTGGACCGCTGGAGATCGGCTTTGATCACTGCCACCTGCTGCCGACGACGAACGACCGCGTGCCGCAGGTGTATGTGCATGATCACCGCGTGCTGAATCTGGACCCGAAAGATCCGCTGTGGGTGGGCGACAAGGCGCCGGATGAAAATCATCCCACCGGCATCACGCACCGCGACACGCTGCGCATGAACTGGACGCACGGGCATAACCAAACGATCCACAACGGCATCGGCCGCATCGGTTTCTACACCGGTGGACACGCGGCCCGCTTCCGCGATGAAGACCTGGGCGACGAGTGGGTGAAGCGCAGCAACGCTTGGATCGAGGCGCATCAAAAGGAGCCGTTCTTCCTCTTCTTCGCCAGTCACGACATTCACGTGCCACGCATGCCGCACGAGCGTTTTCAGGGCAAAACGAAGCTCGGCTTCCGTGGCGACTCCATCGTGGAATTCGACTGGTGCGTGGGTGAACTGATGAAGACGCTCGACAGGCTCAAACTCGCCGAAAACACGCTCATCGTGCTCTGCTCCGACAACGGCCCGGTGCTCGATGACGGCTACGCCGATGGCGCAGTGGAAAAACTCGGCTCCCATGAGCCCGCAGGCCCATTCAGCGGCGGCAAATACAGCGTGTTGGAGGGCGGCACGCGTACGCCCTTCATCACGCGCTGGGCTGGACGCATCAAACCAGGCGTTTCTGAGGAAGTCGTCTGCACCGTGGATCTCGCCGCGAGCTGTGCGGCGCTCACAGGCGTGGCTTTGCCTGAAAAGGCCTGCCTGGACAGCTTCAACGTGCTCTCAGCCCTGCTCGGCGAGTCCGGCGCGAAAGGTCGTGACCACCTGCTCCAGCAGGATAACAACGGCAACAACCTCGGCCTACGCATGGGGGAATGGAAGCTGGTGCGCCTGAAGAACAAAGGAGCTTCCAAGGCGGTGGTGTCGAAAAAGAAGCGTAATGAAGCTGGTGGCCCGCATCGCCTTTATCATCTGCCGGAGGATGCGGCGGAGACGAAGGACCTAAGTGCCGCAAACCTGGAGAAGCTGAAAGAGATGATCGCGAAGATGGACGAGATCGTGGCGGCTCCGAGTCGGCGGTGAGGCGATGATCATGACAGCAGAATGGAGACAGCAGAATCAAAAGTGTTACCCATGTCCTGACAGCGCCACTGCGCCAGATGTTTCTAATCCTGCTGTCCCCATTCTGCTGTCATGATCAACACATGAACCACCTGTGCCGCCTCCTCCTGCTTGCCAGTCTTTGCATCACTCGCGTCGGCATCGCTGCGCCGCCAAACATCGTCTTCATGCTGGCGGATGACCTCGGTTATGGCGATTTGCCCGCGTTTGGTGCGAAGGATGTGCGCACGCCGCATCTCGATAAACTCGCAGCGGAGGGGGTGAAGTTCACCCAAGCCTATGCGAACGGGCCGGAATGCACGCCCTCGCGCACCGCCATCCTCACGGGGCGGCATCCGCAGCGGCCCGGCGGGCTGGAGTGTCCGCTGGGCACGGGCAATGTGGGCCGCTACGATGATGCCATTCGCCTGCGCGAGCAGAACGACCTGGGCCTGCCACCACGCATGGCGGTGCTGGCCCCGGGTCTGAAACAGGCAGGCTACCGCACGGCGCTGATCGGGAAATGGCATCTGGGTTATGAGCCGAAGTTTAATCCGCTCGACCAGGGATTCGACCGCTTCTTTGGCATCCTCGGCGGCAATGTGGATTACTACCGGCACATCGAACTGTCCGACCTGCCCGTGTTCATGGACGGACGCTCACCCGTGACGCGTGAAGGCTACATGACGGACATGTTTCGCGATGAAGCGGTGAAGTTCGTGCGGCAGCAGGACTCGCAGAAGCCCTTCTTTCTCTTCCTGAGCTTCACCGCGCCGCATTTCCCTTTCCAGCCACCCGGCACACCCGATGAGCCGATGCCCACCGCCGAAGCGTGGACAAAGGGAACCCGCGCCAACTATGTGAAGATGATCGAAAACATGGACGCGGCCACCGGCGCGGTGATGGCAGCGCTGAAGGACACAGGCGCGGATGAAAACACGCTCGTCGTCTTTGCCAGCGACCACGGCGCGATGGCTCCAGGCTCGAACGCGCCATGGCGTGATTTCAAGGAAACGCTCTTTGAGGGCGGCATCCGCACGCCCGTGCTCGCCCGCTGGCCCACGAAACTCAAAGCCGGCACAACCGATGACCGCCCATGGATGCTCATGGACCTCACCGCTTCATTCTTGAAGCTCGCAGGCACCACCGCGCCCGACGGACGCCCGCTGGATTGTCATCCGGTGCTCGTGGATGTGATCGAAGGCCACGAGACTCCGCCGCGTGACCTCTTCTGGCGCGCCCGTCGCGGCGAGCGCACCTGGCGTGCCGTACGCTCAGGAAATCTGAAATGGATCGCTAAAGAAGACAGTGGCAGCCCGGCTGAGGAGTGGCTCTTCGACCTCGCCACCGATCCCACCGAGACGACGGATGTGAAAACGACCAGGAGCGATGAGGTAAGCCGCCTGAAGTCGCTGGGGAAACAGTGGGAGCAGGATGTGCGTGCGGAGCGGTGAGGCTGGGCAGCAGGACAGGGATAACGACAGCAGAATGGGGACAGCAGAATGATTTTTGATTGGTCCGTTTTCGCTTCTGCTGTCCCCATTCTGCTGTCAATTTTCACCATCTCCTTCGCCGAGCGCCCCGCTGAACCGAGAGGACGCATGAATTGGAAGAAACAGCCCCCGCCTGTCGTTCGCAGCGATTCCATGAAGTCTCTCCGTGCCCTCATCCTCTTTTCTTCATTCTGCATTTTGCATTCGTCATTCGCGGCCTCGTCGCGTCCGAACATCCTCTTCATCTTCTCCGACGACCACGCGCAGCATGCCATCTCCGCGTATGGATCAAAGGTGAACCAGACGCCGCATCTGGATCGGCTGGCGAAGGACGGCGCGCGCTTCACGAACAGCTTCGTCACGAACTCCATCTGCACGCCCAGCCGCGCCACGCTGCTCACCGGGCAGTATTCGCACCTCAATGGCGTGCCCGTGTTCAACAGCTTCGATGGCAGCCGCGATCATGTGGCGAAGCATCTGCAAAAAGGCGGCTACCACACCGGCATGATCGGCAAATGGCACCTGGGCAGTGATCCCACCGGCTTTGACCGCTGGATCGTGCTGCCTGGACAGGGTGCGTATTGGAATCCGCAGTTCCTGCTGCCAGGAAAGAAGAAGCTGAACATCGAGGGCCACTGCACGGACATCACCACCGATCTGGGCATCGAATGGCTGAAGACGCGGCCGCAGGACAAGCCGTTCTTTTTGATGCTGCATCAAAAGGCCCCGCATCGCGCCTGGGAGCCGGCCACGCGACACATCGAGATGTTCAAGGACAAGGTCATCCCTGAGCCGGAGACGCTGTGGGACGACTACGCCACGCGCCCCACCGCTTTGCCGATCAATGAGCAGACCGTGGCCCGTGATCTCACGCGTCGTGATTTGAAGCTCACGCCGCCCGCTGACCTGAAAGGCCCGGAGTGGCAAAAGTGGATGAACGTCAAGCCGATGGAACTCGAAGTGGATGGCAAGCTCCTCACCGGTAAAGAACTCGTGAAGTGGAAGTATCAGAAATACATGCGCGACTACCTCGCCTGCGTGCAGGGCGTGGATGATGGCGTGGGCAAAGTGCTCGACTATCTCGACGCGGCCGGGCTGGCGGAAAACACCATCGTCATCTACTCCGCCGACAATGGCTGGTATCTCGGCGACCTCGGCCTTTACGACAAACGCTTCATGTATGAGCCCGGCCTGCATGTGCCGCTCATCGCCCGCGGTCCCGGCATCCAGAAAGGCAGCGTGCCGGAGCAGTCCGTGGCAAACACGGATCTCGCGCCCACTTTCCTCGACCTCGCCGGGCTTCCGGTGCCGGAGTTCATGCAGGGCCGCTCCATCGCCCCGCTGCTGCGTGGTGAATCGCCGAAGGACTGGCGTACCTCCTTTTATTACCGCTACTACCACGATCCCGGCCATCACAACACCATGGCCCACCTCGGCGTGCGCACCGCCACGCACAAGCTCATCCATTACTGGAAGCAGGACGCGTATGAGCTTTTCGACCTCACCGCCGATCCGAACGAGAAGCGCAATCTCCTCCACTCCCAAAGCGACGCGCAGAACCCGGCCATCGCAGCCAAGTTCACCGAGCTAAAGAGCGAACTCGCCCGCCTGAAGCAGCAGTACAAAGACACCGACGACCTCTACGCCGATCCCGCCTCCTGGCCCGCCGGCAGCGCCGACGGCCCCTGGGATGCTTATCAGGCTTCTGGCACTAAGTCTGTGTCCGAGGCGATCCAGGCGGCTAAAGACCAATGAAATCAGAGTTTGGACAGCAGAATGGGGGACAGCAGAATTTTTTGAATTCTCATCCTCTGGTCTTCTGATTCTGCTGTCCCCGATTCTGCTGTCCAATTTCATCATGCCCATCCACCGCACCATCGAACTCCAAAGCGTCTCGGACAACGAGTTCGCTGAGATCGATGCTGCCGTGATGCGCTGCGCTTATGCCTCGCGGAATCACTTCGGGCGTTTGTTCGACGAGCGCATTTACGAAAACGACATCGCCGCCCGGTTGCGGGCCGAGGGCTTTGAGGTGTTCACCCAAGTGCCGGTGAAGGTCACTCACGGCAGCTTTGAAAAGAGCTACTACCTCGACCTTGTCGTGAACCAGATGCTGTATGAGCTCAAAGCCGTCGCAGCGCTGCTTTCGGAGCATTCCGCGCAGGCTTTGCACTATGCGATGCTTCAGGACACACGGCTCGTGAAGCTGATCAACTTCGGGGAAGACGATGTGCGCGGCAAACTGCTGAAAAATGCCCTGCATGGCATGAGCCGACATCAGCCCACGCAAAGAAAATCTGGCTGGCATCCACTCAGCGCGAATTGCGAACGGCTCATCTCGCACCTGAAGGAACTCATCCGGGACTGGGGCACCCATCTCGACTGCCGCCTCTACGATGAGGCCCTGCTGCATCACTTCGGCGGCGAGGCGCACTGCCTTCATCGTGCCGACATCATCTCTGGCAATCAGATTCTCGGCACACATCCCGTGCAGTTTCACAGCCCCCGGCACGCATTCGTCGTCACTGGTTTCAGCAAGGAGCAGGAACGCTATCATCAGCATTTGCGGACGCTTCTTGCCCACGCTCCGTCCCTGGACGCCATCCAGTGGATCAACCTCAACCGTTCCCGACTTGAAATCACCACCGTGACTTCAGCCGGGGAAATGGACAGCAGAATGGGGACAGCAGAATAATTTTCCGACTTCTCATCCTCAGATTCTGCTGTCCCCCATTCTGCTGTCCAAAATTCATCCCCCAACCACCCATGAAACGCCTTCTCTTCATCCTCTTCGCCCTCTGCCCTCTGCTCTCCGCCGCAGACAAGCCCAACATCGTCTTCATCATCTCCGACGACCACGCATGGACGGACTACGGCTTCATGGGCCACAAGCAGATCGAGACGCCGAACCTCGACAAGCTGGCCTCACGCAGCGCCCTTTTCAGCCGAGGCTATGTGCCCACCGCGTTGTGCCGGCCTGCACTCGCCTCGTTCGCCAATGGCATGTATGCCCATCAGCATCGGGTCACCGGCAATGATCCTTCACCGTTGCCATCAAATGAGGCCACTCCGAAGGCCAAAGGCAAAGCGAAGGGGAAAGGCAAAGGACCAGAATCCCCCGCTTATGCAGCGCTTAGGGAGAAACTCATCGGCAACTTTTACCAGCATCCCGCCATTCCGAAGCTCCTCGCCGATCAGGGCTATCTGAGTCATCAATCCGGCAAATGGTGGGAAGGCGAGCCGAAGCGAGCGGGCTTCACCCACGCCATGACTCGCGGCTTCCCGAATCCCGGTGGTCGTCATGGCGATGACGGCCTGAAAATCGGCCGCGAGGGCATGGAGCCGGTGTTTGAGTTCATCGACCATGCCACAGCGGAAAAGAAGCCTTTCTTCCTCTGGTATGCGCCCTTCATGCCGCACACGCCGCACACACCGCCGGATCGTTTGTTCCAAAAATACAAGGCCAAAGGCATCGAGTCCGATCATGTGGCCCGCTATTACGCCATGGTGGAGTGGTTTGACGAGACCTGCGGCCAGCTCATGGACCGCGTCGAGCAAAAGGGCCTCACGCAAAACACACTCTTCGTCTATGTCGCCGATAACGGCTGGATTCAGGACCCGAACAGCCAGGGCTACGCGCCGCGCTCTAAGCAATCCGCGAATGAAGGCGGCACACGTCAGCCCATCATGTTTTCCTGGCCCGGCGTCATTCAGCCCGGCAATCGCGGCGAACAGCTCTGCTCCAGCATCGACATCGTGCCCACCGCACTCGCCGCCGCCGGAGCACAGGCACCGGAAAAGCTCCCGGGCCTGAATCTCCTGCCCATCCTCAAATCTGGCGAACCAACAGCGCGCAAGGAGTGCTTCGGCGAAACCTTCGCGCATGACGTGGCAAACATCGACAAGCCCGAGGACACGCTGCTCTACCGCTGGGTGGTGGATGGAAAATGGAAGCTCCTGCTCACCTACGATGGCAAACTCGATCGCTACGCCAGCAGCCATCCACGCACGGAGAAGCGTCCCCAGCTCTTCGACCTCCTCGCCGATCCGCATGAGGACAACAACCTCGCCGCAAAGAACCCGGAGATCGTCCAGCGCCTCGCCGACAAACTGCAAGCCTGGTGGCCCGTGACAGAGCGCCAAGTGCTGACAAAATGGACGGATGAACCGGGCGTGTGGCGCTGATCGATTCAGGCCTTTTTATCGACAGCAGAGCCGAGCGAAGCGAGACAGACAGCCACAGGCTGCCCGAAGGGAAGCGAAGCGCATCAATGGGGACAGCAGAATTTTTATTTGTTCACACTTCAGCCACCCACTCAAAGCCATGATCTTTCGCCCCATCTTCATCTCCCTGCTCTTATTCTGCTGTCCCCATTCTGCTGTCTTTTCTGCGCCTCCCAACCTCATCGTGTGCATCGCCGATGACGTGAGTTTTGACGACTTCGGCTGCTACGGCAGCAAGACGGCACGCACACCGCGCATTGATGCACTGGCGGCGAAGGGCATGAAATTCACCGAGGCGTATCTCACAGCCAGCAGTTGCAGCCCCAGCCGCTCCAGCATCATCACGGGCCGTTATCCGCACAACAACGGCCCCGCCGCTGAGCTGCATCAGCCCGTCGCCGCACGCCTGCCGTGGCTGCCGGGTGTGTTGCGCGAAAACGGCTACCACACCGCCGTCGTCGGCAAAAATCACATGTCACGCGTGGATGCAAAAGTCGGCGCTGAGACGTGGGATCTCATCGACCCAGGCGTGACGCCGGACAATCACGGCGCAGAGTCGAAATGGGCCGAAACCATCACGCAGCGGCCCAAGGACAAGCCTTTCTTCTTTTGGTTCGCCTCACTGGATGCGCATCGCGACTGGGATGCTGACAAAGAATGGGACGAAGCCCGCTACGGCCCCAAACACCGCCCGGAGGACATCACCGTGCCACCCTTCCTCGCCGATGACGAGGCCACGCGGGCCGATCTGGCCTCGTATCACAACGAAATCACCCGCTTCGATCACTTCGTGGGCAAGGTCGCCGACACACTCGCCGCCGAGGGCATTTTGGACAACACGCTCATTCTCATCCTCGCCGACAACGGACGGCCCTTCCCGCGTGCGAAGACACGTCTGCATGACTCCGGCATGAAGACCGCGCTCGTGGCTCATTGGCCTGCTGGCATCGCCAAAGCAGGCAGCAGCTCCGCCAGCCTCGTCAGCGTCATCGACATCGCGCCTACCTGTCTCGAAGCCGCTGGCGTGAAAGCACCACCGAGCTTCCAAGGCGTCAGTTTCATGCCGCTTTTCAAAGATTCACAGGCCATCACACGCCGCCACGCCTTCTCCGAGCACAACTGGCACGACTACGAAGCGCACGGCCGCAGCGTGCGCAGCGGCGGCTGGCTCTACATTCGCAATCAGCGCCCCGCACTCGCCTGGCAAGGCCCCGCCGACTCCGTGCGCTCGCCTTCGCATGATTCACTCAAGGCGCTGCGCGATGCGAAAAAACTCACGCCCGCTCAAGCCGACGTCTTCCTCGCCCCGCGAGCCACCGAGGAGCTGTATCAAACCGCCAGCGACCCGCTCCAGCTCACCAACCTCGCCGCCGATGCCACCCACGCCGAAACCAAGGCCCGCCTCGCCGCGTTGCTCGATCAATGGACCACCGAAACCGGCGATGCCGCTCCTGAAAAACTCACCTCCGACGGCTTTGACCGCGAGACAGGCACCTCCCTCGGCAAAAGAAATCAAACCCCGCGCGGCGACTACCCCGGCCTGCCAAAAAACGCCGATCAAATCAACGCACCCGGCCCTCGCTGAAGTTTTGGGACAGCAGAATTTTCTGATTCATTCTGCTGTCCCCATTCTGCTGTCTTCCAAAGATGTGCCCAAAGTCGCACGATGCCTCGCCAACCAGCCATTTCCGACAAACCATGAATCGCCTTCTGCCCATCTTTCTCTCTCCCATGCCCAGATGGCGCGATTTCGTTGACCTATCCGGCCGGACCGGGCTGTTCTTGCCCGCGATAGCCCTGAACGCACCCTCCCCCACCAACAAGAGAATTGCATGTGCCGTGTTGATTTCGGCCAGCCTGCTGGCCGGAGCGGCTGGCTACGCCGGGGAATTGACCATCGCCGAAAACAAGCAGTGCGATTACCAGATTGTCGTGCCTGACAAATATCCGGCGCCGGAGGTTGGAGAGTGGCTCGACCAGACCGCACTGCTGGTACAAAACGCCTTCAAAGCCAACGGCTTCGATCTTCCGATCGTGAAGGAAGGCGCAAAGGCCCCGGCCAAGCCGGCGATCTATCTCGGCGACACCGCCTTTGCCCGTGCCCACGGTGTGGATGTCTCCACGTTCAAGGACTGGACCTATGTCCAGAAAGTGGTGGGAAAAGACCTGGTCATCGCCGGCAACGACCAGGCCGACACTTTCAAATCCGACCGCTATGGAACCTTGTGCCGGCTGGGAACGGTCAAGGGCACGACTGATTTCCTGCGGCAATATGTCGGGACGCGGTTTCTCTGGCCCGGCCTGAAGCGGACCACCAAAGTAGTAGCCAGCGGCGCCGCCGCCACGTCGCCTGATCCCAATGGCATAGAGTTCCTGAAGACCGCAACAATTGCGGTTCCCTCCGACCTAAACCTTGTCAAGACCCCGCAACTGCTATCCAACGCCGACTTTCCGCGCGAGTCGTTTTACGACATCAGCCTGAACGAGTTTGTGCTGCTCGGCGGTCCCATCGACAGCCATTCCTACGACGCGGCCATTCCGGCGACGAAATACAGAGATACCCATCCGGAATATTTCGCCCTCATCAATGGCAAGCGCTGCTGTCTCACTCCCTCGGGCAATCCGGAATATACGAAGCGGCCATGGGTGGAACAATATTGCCTCTCGAACCCGGAGGTGCAGGAACTGATCTACAAGCGCGCCCTCGAGCGGCTGGACCGCGGCAGTGATCTTACGGCGGTAGGTCAGCCCGACGGGTTCCAGGCCTGCCAGTGCGAGAATTGCGAAACGCTTTACGGCACCGGCAAGGACTGGGATGAGAAGCTCTGGATCTTCCACCGCACTCTGGCCGAGCGCTTGCTGAAGGAAAGACCGGAGGCAAAAATCAATCTCATGGTTTACATGAACACGGGGAAGCCTCCGAAGACCTTCAAGAAATTTCCGAAAAACGTCATCCTCACCAGCCTCGGCGACAGCAGTGAGGAGGAACTCGCCATCTGGAACGATGTGGAAGTCCCCGGCGGCTACTTGACCTATCTCCAAACCTGGGGCGGCTACCACATGGCGGGACCCTATACCCCGGTCCGGACGCCGTCCTATGTGGAGAACGTGGTGAAGAGACTGGCGAAGCAGAATGCCCGAATCATCATTCGGGACGGGGCCATCGGCTACTGCTGGGGGCTTGAGGCGCCTGTTTACTACACCTACGGGCGCATGTTCGACGACCCGGAGAAGAACAATGCCCAAAACTTGCTTGACGAGTTCTGCGTGGCGGCCTTCGGCAAGTCGGCCGGCACCATGAAACAGTTCTATGAACGGCTTTACAAGCAGATAGCCGTTTACTCCGACACACTTGGCACCCACGGCCCCGGCTGGAAGGCCGTCCGCGCCCACGACAACTTCAATTTCTCCCTCGTCGGCTATCTCTATTCGCCGGAGTTTTTGAAGGCGTCGGAAAACGACTTGAAACAGGCGGAGAAACTTGCCGACTCCGATCGGGTCAAAGCCCGCCTGTCACTGATCCGGCTGGAATTTGACTATATCAAGGGACTGGCCACCATCGTCCACCTCGACCAAGCCTACCAGTTGCGGCCCGCCCAGGTCTTCCGCGACCAGCTGCTCGACGCGATCGATCAGTGGCACGCCCTCATCTATCCTCTTTACAACGAGAAGGGTAACATGAAAGCCCTGCCAGGCTGGCCGGAGATGCTCCCGTTCAGCGGCCATCCGCGCGTCAATGTGGCGATGGAGGTCAACGGCTACCAGAATATGTGGAAGGACACCTGCATCAACTGGGATACCGCCGCCATGCGCAAGGCTCCACTGGTCGGCGAAACCGTGAAGCTCGCCGTGAAAAGAGTCGCCGCACCGCCAGCCGTCAACGCCGCCGCCTGGGATGCCGCCGCGTCCGGAACTCTGTTGGACATGAACGGCGGAGTCTCCCGCGCCGCCGCCAAGACCACGGTTCAGGCTCTCTACGACGGGGACAACCTCTATTTGCGCCTCGGGGCGGCTGACGTGGTCGAGCCGCCAGCCAAATTCACCCCGGTCGGCAGGGACGGAGCCGTGGAGAAGCAGGAGTCCCTGGACATCTCGCTCGCTCCCCTCGGGGATAGGAACAAGTCCTATCATTTCATCGTGGGCCCGCTGCACGATTCGATCTACGATGCCGCACGCGGGTTCATCACTGACGGTATCGACCCGCGCGCTGGAAAGGACGACACCACCTGGAACGGCGACTGGCGGTATGTGAGCGAGTTCGACCCGGCCAAGAAGAGCTGGACGGCAATGTTGACCATTCCCTTCAAGACGTTGGGCGTAGCATCCCCCGCTGCTGGAACCGTCTGGCAGGGCAACGTGGGACGGAAAAATTTTGCCAGACAGGTTGTCAAAGATTTCATCTGGTCGTTCCACCCCGAGTGCAAGACGTTCTCCGACCCCAGGGCCTTCGGCGACCTGGTTTTTGAGAAGTGATTTGGGAATTGCTAGGGACACTGCTGTCCCCATTCTGCTGTCCTCCAAAGATGGAGTCCAAAGTCGCACGATGCCTCGCCAAACACCCGCTCCCGACAAACCATGAAGTTTCTTCTGCCCGTCCTCCTCTCCGTCTTCAGCGCCACGCTCACCGCCGCCGAGAAGCCGAACATCCTCTTCATCTACACGGACGATCATTCCTACCGCACGCTCTCCTGCTACGAAGGCGCGGAGTCGTGGGCGAAGACGCCAAACATGGACCGCCTCGCCGCGCGTGGTGTGCGTTTTACACACGCCTACATCGGCACCTGGTGCATGCCCTCGCGCACGACGATGCTCACAGGGCGGCATCAATACGGCATCGCCACCATGCGCATGGCCCCGCCTTACCCCGGCGCTACTTACGATCCGCAGCAGTGCCGCTTCTGGCCCGCCGTCTTTCGCCAGCAGGGCTACCACACCGCGCAGATCGGCAAATGGCATGCGGGAAATGATGCCGGTTTCGGGCGTGATTGGGACCATCAGATCGTCTGGAACCGTCCGCGCCATCCCGACAACGCGCCGAACTACTACCACGACCAAATCCTCTCCATCGACGGCGGCGAGCCGCATGTCGTGAAAGGCTACTCCACCGACAACTACACGCGCTGGGCCGTGGATTACATCAAGGGCGCGAACCGCGACGCCGCCAAGCCTTGGTATCTCTGGCTCTGCTACGGCGGCGTGCATGCGCCGTATCAACCGGCGGAACGCCACCTCAACGATTACCCCGATGCAAAAGTCGCCACGCCCGCCGACATCTATCCGCCGCGTGATGGCAAACCCGGCTACATGCAAAAGATAGCCGCCTGGGAAAAAGGCCCCGATGGCGAGCCTGTGCTCAGCGACAAAGCCATCGGCAGCGAGGTGGGCGATGACTTTGACCGTGATCGTGGCCGCTCGCTGTCCAAATGGTCGCGCCAGTATCATCAGGCCGTGCGTGCGCTCGATGAAGGCATCGGCCAGGTGCTCGCCGCCTTGGAGGAGAGCGGTCAGCTCGCGAACACACTCGTCGTGCTCACCGCCGATCAAGGCTACGCCTGGGGACATCACGGCTTCCGCGCCAAGCTCGCGCCTTACGACGCGAACATCCGCAGCCCGCTCATCGTCTCCATGCCCGGCACACTGCCAGAAGGCAAAGTCTGCCGCACGCCCGTCGGCGGAGCCGATCTGCCGCCCACGTTCTTCCGCTTCGCAGGACTCGATCTGCCCTGGGACATGCATGGGCACGATCTAACGCCCCTTTTGAAAAATCCAGACGCCGCATGGCCGCACACCACGATGATGCCCTTCACCGCCGACAAATTCGGCGCAGACTGCGATGTGGTGCCGCCGCCGCCCGGCAACCTGCACAAAGCAGGCGTGCCGTGGTATGTGATGATCGTCGAAGGCCGCCACAAATACATCCGCACGCTGAGCCCGAACGAGCCAGAGGAACTCTACGACCTGCAATCCGACCCCGAAGAACTCACGAACCTCGCCGCCCGCTCCGAGAACGCGGAGCTACTGAAAAGACTCCGTTCAGCCGCTATCGCCGAACTCAAACGCACGGGTGCGAAGATGGTGAGTTCACTTCCGCCCGTGCAGGAATGAAGACAGAGCTGGACAGCAGAATGGGGGACAGCAGAATCAGAAACAGGTGAGTGATCAGAAAATTCTGCTGTCCCCCATTCTGCTGTCAATTGTCCTCTCCCCATGAACCTCGGCAGGTTCATTTCCCCTTCTTCCCCTTGGCGCGTTTTTTGCCGCTCTCCTTCGGGTAGGGGATGCCGTTGATGTAGTTCAGGCGGTCGTCGATGTCGCCGCCGGTCATCTTCGGATGAAAATCGGAACGCTGCACCGGGTGGCGGCCGTCGAAGTGGTCTTTGAACCACACGACGGCGTTCAGCGCCTCGACGGTGAGCACGGGATCAGTGGTGGTGTTGACGATCTTGATCAAGGCGGGCTGCGGCGGCATGAGGCCGGTGGAACCGAGGAACTCGATGGCACGCACGCGCACGATTTCCTCCGCATCACCCAGCAATGGCCGCACCAGATCGGCGAGCGAGGATGCCTCTTTGCCAAAGGCTGTGCAGACCATCGCACCCCAGCAGCGCTGCATCGGCTCAGCGCTCTTGAGGGCGGCCTCCAGCGCTGGTTTGGCTTTTTCAAAGGGTTGTAGCGTGAGGTCGGCGATGTCCGCCAGCGCTGCGATTTCGTCTTTATGCTGCTGACCGTAGGCGACCGGATTTTTCAGCGCCTGCTTCACGAGCCGGCTCTCCGGCAGGTAGCTGAGATCAGGCATGGAACGCATCTGCTGCTGGAGCCTGCCGCGCAGGTCACGCAGCGTCTCTGCATGGGCGGAATCGGCGGCGAGGTTGGTCACGTTCCAGGGATCGGCCTCGCAGTCGAAGAGCATCTCCACCGGCCTCGGCGCGAAGAAGAGCGCGGGCTGCCCGGCGAGCTTCCCATCACGCCAGAGCTGCCGCCACTCCTCGTAGGCGAGCATCTTGTAGCGGTAGTTGTTATGCAGGCCGTCGGGCAGCCAGGGCTCAAAGCAGCGCATGTAGTGAAAGCGACCCTTCCGCAGCGTGCGGACGAAGTCATACTTCTCGTCCATGCGGTTCGCGTAACCAAAGGCTTCGTCGCGCTGATTCACCTGCTCCAGCGGCACGCCTTTTCCCAGGAAGGGCCGACCATCAATGCCCTGCGGCAGCGCCACGCCCGCGAGCTGGAGCATCGTGGCACCGAAGTCCACGAACTGCACGAAGCCCTTCGCCCGCGTGCCGTTGGTGCCGCCTTCTGCGAGGTGCTTGAAGTGCTCCGGCACGCGCACCACCAGCGGCACATGCAGGCCGGTGTCGTAGGCGTAGCCTTTGCCGCGCGGCAGCACACCGCCGTGGTCGCCGAAGTAAAAGATGAACGTGTCCTCCAGCAGCCCGTCCTTTTCCAAAGCGGCCACCGTCTCCGCCACGATGCGGTCGATGACCTGCATGTGATCGAGGTAACGCGCCTGCGTGTGGCGGAAGAGCGGCGTGTCCGAGTGATGCGCCCCCGGCTTCACCTTGGCGGGATCGTGGCCCGGCTTCACCGTGTCCACCGAGGCACGATTGAAGTGCAGCGAGCTTTCATGCGACTGCGCGTGCGACTGCATGTGGAAGAAGGGCTGCTTCGGGTCCGGGCGATTGCGCCAGGATGCCTTGTTGGAGGATTCATCCCACACCTCCTTGCCCGGCTCCGCGTTGTAATCCGTCTTCGAGTTGTTCGTGGTGTGGTAGCCTGCTTTGCGCAGGTATTCGGGAAACATGCGCACGCCGTCCGGCATCGGCGCGGGCTGGTAGCGGCGATGGAACTGCGTGCCGATGCGCGGGCCGTAGCACATCGTCGCCAGCGTGGTGCGCGCCACGGAACAGACGGGCGCGTTGGAAAAAGCATGGTCAAAGGTGAGTCCGTGCGCCGCCAGCGCTTCGATGGCCGGTGTTTCCGCGCCGCCCTCAAAGAAATGCCGCAGATAGTGCATCGAATTGTCCTCCGACACGATCCACACGATGTTTGGCCGCTCGGCGGCAGAGACGATGGCGGAGAGAAGGAGGAAGGCAGCAAGAAGGTGGCGCATGGCAGGCACGCAGAAACGAAATCGAGGTGCCAAACTTGCCTGGAGTGATTTTGGGACAGCAGAATGATTTCTGATGCCTGCTTCTGATTCTGCTGTCCCCCATTCTGCTGTCGTCCTTCCTGCTTCTTTTCCGCCTGAAACTTGCCTGTCAGGCCGTCGTTCTCATTCGACTCGCATCCTTCACCCGCCCCCCATGAAGCACCTCATCGCTCTCCTCTTATTCTACAGTCTCTATTCTCCTGCCCTCTCCGCCGCTCCGCCAAACATCATCTTCATCTTCACGGACGACCAGACCTCCAGCTCGCTCGGTTGCTACGGGCATCCCATCGCGCAGACACCGCACATTGATTCCCTGGCCGCTCGTGGCGTGCGGTTTCAAAATGCCTTTGTCAGCCAGGCCATCTGCTGGGTCAGCCGCACCAGCATCCTCACCGGCCTCACGGGACGCAGCTTTGGCTCGCCCGAGTCGCCAGACCAACCCACTGCCGAAAACTGCAAAACTTTTTACCCCGATCTCCTGCGCACCCAAGGCTACCGCACCGGCCATTTCGGTAAATGGCACACCAAAATGCCGAAAGGCAGCAAGCCCGCCGATCACTTCGATGTCTTCGAGGACATTGGGCGAAATCCATTCTTCAAAAAACAGCCGGACGGCTCCCTGCGTCACGAGACCGATCTCATCGTGGATCGCGGCATCGACTTCGTGAAGCAGCAGCCCAAAGAGAAGCCCTTTGCCCTCCAGCTCTGGTTCAATGCCTGCCATGCCGAGGATAAAGACCGCCGCCCCGGCTCGCACTTCGCCTGGCCGCAGTCCGCTGACGGCCTCTACGCCGAACAAGAGATGTATCGCCCGCGACTCGATGATCCCGCCATCTTTGAGGCGCTGCCGGACTTTTTCAAAACCAGCATCACCCGCGAGCGCTACTTCTGGCGCTGGAACACGCCGGAGAAATACCAGACGAACATGCGTGCCTACCTGCGCATGGTCAGCGGAATCGACAACGCCATCGGCCGACTCCTCACCGCGCTGCAAGAAGCCGGTCTCAGCGGCAACACCGTCATCGTTTATAGCGCCGACAACGGCTACCACATGGCCAATCGCGGCCTCGCTGGCAAATGGTCGCACTTTGAGGAATCTCTGCGCGTGCCGCTCATCATCGCCGACCCACGAGTCGAAGCCGCCCAGCGTGGAAAAGTCATCGAAGCGCCCGTTTTGAATCTCGATCTTCCATCGACTTTTCTCGATCTCGCCGGAGCGCCCGTGCCCGCGCACTACCAGGGCCGCAGCCTCCGTCCCATGCTGACTGACAGCGTCCCCGCCGACTGGCGCACCGAGACATTTCATGAGCACTTCGCCGTGAGAAATCGCATCCCGGCCTATGAAGGCGTGCGCACCGCCCGCTTCAAATACGCGCGTTATTTTGACCACAGCCACGAGTTCCTCCACGACCTGCAAAACGACCCCGACGAGTTGAAAAATCTCGCCGCCGACCCCGCCCACGCCGCCACACTCACGCAACTCCGCCAGCGCACCGACGAACTCGTCAGCCAATACGGCGGCACACTGCCACCGCTGAAAGGCGGCTTCCAAAAATCCGTGGATGCCCATCCCGTTTCCGCCGCTGCCGCAGGAGCACCCAAGCCCGGCCCCGACGGCTTCGTCAGCCTCTTCAATGGTCGCAACCTCAACGGCTGGTCCGGCGACTCGCAGTTCTGGTCCGTCGAGGACGGTGCCCTCACTGGCAAGACCGATGGCTCGCTGAAAATGAACCGCTTCATCACCTGGGAAGGCTCCACCGTGCGAAACTTCGACCTCCGCGTGAAGGTGAAAGTCACCTCCGGCGGCAACAGCGGCCTCCAGTATCGCGGTGCGATGCGTCACGACATCGGCCTCGACATCGTCAGTGGTTATCAATGTGACATCGTCGCCGCCAATCCCGACTACAACGGCATGCTCTACGAAGAGCGTGGCCGCCGCATCCTCTCCCACACTGGCGAGCGCGTCATCATCGCCCCCGATGCCCAGCCCTGGATTATCGGCAAAATGGAAGTGAAGACCTTCGCGCCCGACGAATGGCATGACTATCGAGTGCTCGTGCGTGGGAATCATCATCAGCACTGGATCAATGAGCACATGACCGCCGACCTCATCGACTTCGACGAAAAAGGCCGCAGCCTCGATGGCGTGCTCGGCATGCAGGTCCACGTCGGTCCCGCGATGAAGATTCAGTTCAAAGACATCCGCATCCAGTTCCTGCCCGATGACCTCCCGCTGCTCAAACCTGCCGACCATCCCATCCCCGCAGGCTCCCTCGGCGTGAAACCCCAGGGCAAGCTCCCCAAGGACTGGCAGCCGCCTGTTTATCGCTAGAAGACAGCCGGATTAGCTTCTGATCATCCCTTGCCAGTCTGTTTCTTCATTCTGCTGTCCCCATTCTGCTGTCCTTATTCATTCCTCGACCATGAAAAAACTCCTCCACCTTCTCCTCTTCTGCTGTCCGCCATGGATCCGCTTCGCTTCCCTTCGTGCGGCCTTGACGGCTGTCTGTCTCGCTTCGCTCGCCTCTGCCGCCTTCTCCGCCGCTCCGCCGAATGTCGTCATCATCTTCGCCGACGATCTCGGCTACGGTGATCTCGGCTGCTACGGCTCGCCCGTCATCCGCACGCCAAATCTCGACCGCATGGCGGCGGAGGGTCTGCGCTTCACGGACTTTTACTCCGCGTCCGAGGTCTGCACGCCAAGCCGCGCTGCTTTGCTAACTGGCCGACTTCCCATCCGCAGCGGCATGTGCGGAAACCGCCGGGTGCTCTTTCCCAACTCCGAAGGCGGCCTGCCACCCGCTGAGATCACCATCGCCGAAGCGCTCAAGGAAAAAGGCTACGCCACCATGCACATCGGCAAGTGGCATCTCGGCATTCACGCAGGTTCGCGCCCGCTTGATCAGGGATTCGATCACAGCTTCGGCCTGCCTTACTCGAACGACATGGATGGCCGCCCGGACCTGCCGAAAGGCAGCAGCGGCTCGCCCAATCCGCCGCACGATGGCTGGAACATCGCCCTTCTCCGCGACGGCAAGGTCATCGAGCAGCCAGCGGATCAAACCACGCTGACGAAGCGTTACACCGAAGAGGCCGTGAAGTTCATCCTCGAGAAAAAGAGCAGCCCTTTCTTCCTCTACATGCCACACACCTTCCCGCATGTGCCCATGTTTGCCTCACCCGATTTCAAAGGCAAAAGCCGCGCCGGGATCTACGGCGACTCTGTCGAGGAGCTCGACTGGAGCGTCGGCCAGTTGCTCCACACACTGCGCCAGGAAGGCATCGCGGAAAACACGCTGGTCTTTTTCACCAGCGACAACGGCCCCTGGCTCATCATGGGCGATCAAGGCGGCAGCGCCGGACTGCTCAAGGACGGCAAAGGCAGCACCTGGGAGGGCGGCATGAGAGTCCCCGGCATCGCCTGGATGCCTGGACGCATCAAGCCCGGCGTGACCACCCAGCTCGCCAGCACGATGGACCTGCTACCCACCGCGCTCGCCCTCGCCGCAGCCCCCACGCCGAAGGATGTGACTCTCGACGGCACCGACCTCGCGCCGCTGCTCTTTGAGTCGAAGCCGCTGCCAGCACGCCCCTACTTCTACTACCGTGGGGATCAGCTCTTCGCCTGCCGTCTCGGCGAATGGAAGGCACACTTCAAGACTCAAACCGGCTACGGCCAGCCTAAAGCCGAAGCGCATGAGCCTCCCCTGCTCTACCACCTCGGCCGCGATCCATCCGAAAAGCGCAACGTCGCCGCGCAGCACGCCGATGTTCTCGCTCGCATCACTGAAGCTGTGAACGCGCATCAGGCTGGTGTGGTGCCCGGTGAGCCGCAGTTGAAATAAACTCTCTCAACCGCCCCTGCCAGGCACAAACGAAGCAGATCAGTGGCCCGCGCCGCCCGCTTTCACCGTCATCAGGACATAGACGGCATACACCGCCAGCAGCACAAAGCCGCGCCAGCGCCCCAGCGTTCCGCCTTTGCCAGGGAGAATCAGCAGCACCGTGAGGACTCCGAAGCCCAGGCTGGGCAGAATCTCCGGCACATTCACCGCATACGGCTGGATCAGCGCGGCCACGGAGGCGACGAAGAAGGCATTGAAAATGTTGCTGCCGAGGATGTTCCCGAGTCCCACGTCATGATGACCGCGCATGCGGGCGATGAGCGTCGTCGCCAGTTCCGGCGTGCTGGTAGCCGCGGCCACCACGACCGCGCCGACGATGAAGGGACTCCAGCCCAGCGCCGTGGCCACGCCTTTGCCCCCATGCACCACAAACTGCGCCGCACCGATGAGCAGCACGAGTCCTGCCAGCAGCGCGAAGATCGTTTTGGGCAAAGAAACGTGCTCCCCCGGCTCTGTCCGTGTCACCGCATGCCTGCGCGCATGGCGGATGACGATGATGAGCCAGACAAGAAAGCCGGTTATCATGATCGCCGCGTCCAGACGCGAGAACCAGCCGTCAAACAGCAGCGCATAAACGACACCCGGAACCAGCAGGGAGATGAACCAGTCCCGCCGCACGCCGCTGTCTTCCGTCCGCATGCCGGAGAGCGCCAGCACGATGGCCAGCACCAGCGCGACGTTGACCACATTGCTGCCGAGCACGTCACCCAGCGAGATTTCAGGCACGCCGTCGAGCGCGGAATGGATGGCGACGAGCAACTCCGGTGAGGAGGTGCCAAACGCCGCCACGGTGACGCCAATGACCGCCGTGGGCCAGCGCGCCCAGCGGGCCAGGCCGACACCGCCTTTGACGAAAAATTCACCACCAAACCAGGCCAGCACCACACCGGCAACGAGCATCAAAAGAGAGTCCTGCATTGTTGGAATGTGTGTTGGGAGGGCGGAACGGCTCATTCACGCACCACCAGCACGCTGCATGACGCATGCCGGACGACTTTCTCCGCCACGCTGCCCAGCAGCGCATGCTTCAGGCCGGAATGCCCATGGGTGGGAATAATAATCGCGTCCGCTTTTTCATCCGCAGCGGCTTTACAGATCACATCCGCCGGGCGGCCGTCCTTGACCAGCACCCGCACGCTTGTGGCGTTGGGAAAGGCTTCAGCGGCCAGCTTTTTGAGGCCGTTCTCCGCCTCCTGGCGCATCTGCGCATGCAGGTCGTTCGTCTGCACCCGCAGCCCCTGGTAAGCGGGTTCGGTGACGTGCAGCAAAATGATTTCAGCGCCGGACTTTTGATGCAGCGCCGCGGCCGCATGAATGGCGGATTCAGCGCATGCGGAAAAGTCTGTCGGCACCAGGATTTTCCGCCAGAGATCAGGAGTGGATGAGGTTTTCATGGCGCTTTCATACATGCGTGGCAGTCCCCCGGCGGCAAGCGCCTTCTTGCCACGAAACTTGGTCATTACTCCTGCCACAACGCGGGCAGGTCCAGCTCATCACGCGGAAACACGTCGGTGTTGAGATCGGTGAGTCTTGAGCGGTCAAACTCAGGGCCAAAAACTCGGACAGGAGTTTCTGGAGCGAGAAACGGAGCCAGCAGGCCCGGCAGGTCGATCCCGGCGGCGGCAAAGTGATGCCGCAGCTCCAGATGATTGAGCCGCAGGCGCAGCGCGGTGACATCCCACGGGATCGGCTGATTGCTGCCGATGATGATGTGCGGCAGGCTCAGCACATGCGGAAACACGCGCAAAAAGGTGTCATGCACGCGCTGCGTCGGCACCCATGTCACGGCATAGCCGCCGGGCTTCAGGCGGCTGAGCAGCAGTTTAAAATACTCCTCGGAATACAGATTGCCCGAATGTGCGCTGGTGGGCCGCAGCGCGTCCGCCTCAATGATGTCGAAACGTTGTGAGGTGGTCATGAGAAACTGGCGTCCATCGCCCATGACGTGGCGGATGCGCTCGTCCTCCAGCAACGTGCGCAGCCCCGCGTAAGATGACTCCGCCGCATGCTGGCGCAGTGTTTCCAGCTCCGCGCCGATGATCTCGATGCAGACGATCTCACGCGTCTCAATGCGTGAGGCGGCGCTGAACAGCGTGTCGCCCGACCCCAGGCCGATGATGGCGATTTCCTCCGGCTTCGGGTGCAGCATCGTCGGCAGCGCCCCAAGCGCGCTGTGAACGCCGCCAAAGGGAATCCAGCTCTGCCCGATGCCGTTGACGAACACCATCGTGGCCGCGTTGGCATCCCCCGGAGCGGGCTTTTTCAGCACGGACACACCCGCGCCATCCTCCGCCAATAGAATACGCTCCGCCGTCGTGCCATGCGCCCGCGCCCAGAGCGTCTGCTGATTTGGAATCAGCGTGATGCAGGCCAACATGAGAACAGCGAAAGCCGGCTTGAACGGCCATTTGACCTGCGTCAGCGCCAGCAGGCCAAACACAGCGCTCAAGACGACCAGCAGCCGCAAAGTCATCGCCGTGCCAAACAACGGCAGCAGGCAGGTGCTCACCAGCACCGCGCCGAGCATGCTGCCCGCGATGTTCGCCGTCTGAATCCAGCCCACACGGCGGCCGACGAGAGCCAGATCACTCTGCGCGGCCTTTTGCAGCAGCGGAAAACTCAGGCCCATGAGCAAGGTCGGCGGACCGATCAGCAGCAACGGCAGCCCAAGATGCAGCGCGGGAAAAACCCGCGCCATGGCCGCATCCTGCGGCGACAAAGAGCCGCTCCACCACTGCTGGAGCAGCAGCACTGCTGTGTTCGCGTCCACCGGTTCGTAGCTGTCCAAATAGGTGCGCACCCATTCCAGCGCTGGCCATTGGCTCACCAACGCCAGCACCACGGTGGTCATGAGTCCGGCATAGACCCCGATCCCGCACTGCAAGGCCAGAAACCACCGCGCCGGACGCCTGACACGCGGAGCCAGCAACGTCCCCGCCAGCGATCCCACGCCAATACCGCCCAAATACACCGCCAGCAGCGTTCCAAAGGTGAACGCGGTGGATTTCAGCATGACGCCGAGCAGCCGGAACCACAGCATCTCCAACGCCAGCGCGATGAAACCGGACAACGCGTAAATCATGAGGCAGCGCCGCAGGCTCCAGCAAGGTTCATCCTGGTTGGCGGTGAGCTTGGCTTCGCCTGCTTTTTTGATCCGCAGCCAGAGCAGCGGCAGGATGCCCAAGGCGCACACGCCGTTCAACAACGCCGCATGACGAATGGCTCCCTCCATGCCATGCAGCGGCAGCAGCGCCCACGTTGTGATGAAAGCGCCCGCCGCCGCGCCAAGCGTGTTCACGCCGTAAAGCCGTCCCGTTTTGACCGCCGCAGCCGGCAGATCATGAATCATGGCCCGTGCCAGCAGCGGCAGTGACATGCCCATCAAAAAAGTCGGGATCAGCAGCGCCAGCATGAGCACCAGCGCCGTCAGCAGCCGCGAATCCGCGATGCCGCCGAGCTTCAGATACAGCAGATCATAGAACAGCGGCTTGCTGACGAGGCCGAAGATCGCGATCAGCGCCTCCGCCGCGCCAAACAGGAGCAGATTTCGCCGCTGCGTTCCTCTGTCCGCCAAAACACCGCCAAAGAAACTGCCGCAGCCCAGCCCGGCCATGAACGCCGTCACGATGATCGTGATCGCCAGCACATCCCCGCCCGCAAACACCACCAGCAACCGCTGCCATGCCACCTGGTAAACCAGCGCCGCAAAGCCCGAGAGAAAAAACAAGAAGGCCACCCACAGGCGCACTGGCAAAGACGTCATGCCTCTGTGCTAGCTGAAACACGCCGTGACAGTCAATCCAGCCACCCCACATCGGCTTGTGGCGCTTTGGATGACAAGCGATCTTAACGCTGCCCGATCACGCTGAAGTCGAGGTCGCCCTTGCCGTCCTGGACACCTTGGCGCATCGCCGCAGCGGTGCAGTCGAGCGCGGGGGCGTTCAGTTTGGCCTCGGCAGCGAGTTCGCGGGCAAAGTCGGCGTCCTTGAGCATGTTGCGCAGGCTGAAGTGCGGGTCGAAGTCGCCTTTGATGATGGCAGGCAGCTTCATGCCGATGAGCGTGGAATAGTTTGCGTTGGACTCCAGCGCCTCATGCAGTCGCTCCAGCGGGATGTCGTTCGCCTTCGTGATCGCGGCGGCTTCGGCGACAGCCTCGACAATGACCGCCGAAACGAGGTTGGTGACGATTTTGAGCACCATCGCGTCACCGATGCTGCCAAGTGGCAGAATTTTGGCGGCACTGGCTTCGAGCACAGGTTTGGCGCGTTCGAGCATCAAGTCGTTGCCGCCGATGTAATAGCAGAGCTTGCCATTTTGCGCGGCCATCTTGCTGCCGGTGAAGGGTGCGTCGAGAAACGCGGCTCCGGTGGCCTCGACGAGCTGCGCAGCCTCCAATGTCGCTTTTTTGCTCACGGTGGCGTGGTTCATGACGAGATGGCCGGCCTTGAGCGCGGGTTTCATGTCCTCAATGGCCTCGATAAGCGCCGCGCTGTCCCGCACGAAGATTTGGATGATGCCTGCGGCCTCGGCGACCTCACGCGGAGAAGAAAGGAAATTCGGCACGGGGCGGGCGCTGCGGCTCCAGACAAAAACCTCATGCCCTGCCTTGCGCAGGTTTTCCGCCACACGACTGCCGATGATGCCCAGACCAAGAATGCCAACGTTTTGCTTCATGCGCGGCATTTAGGGCGCAGGCTCGGCGCGGTCAATGATCGACGCGTGATAAAACACGAACTTCGTGGGGCGCTGCGAGCGCTCACGCAGCTCGCCGACGAGACTTTTCACCGCCTCCTCGCGGCGCTGGCTGGTCAGCAGCGCGGTGATTTCATCCTTGGTCTCGTCAAAAGTCGGCAGGCGTGATTCATGACGCTCCATCACGATGATCAAGTGCCAGCCAAGCTTCGTGAGCACCGGTTCGCTGAGCTGGCCGATCTTGAGCTGTTCCACAGCGGCGATGAAATCCGCAGGCATACGCTCACGTGTGAACCAGCCCAGATCACCGCCGATCTTCTTCGTGCGATCATCGTCCGAGTGCTCAGCGGCGAGTTCGGCGAAGGTTTTCTCCTTGGCGATGATCTGGCGGTGAATCTCACGGATCTCGGCCTCACGGTCTGGCTTCGCTTTGTCGTGCCGCGTGAGGAAAAGATGCGCGGCGTGATGCGTAGGCGGAATGCGCAGCGTCTCCTTGAACTCATCATACCAGGCCTGAGCATCCGCCTCCGTCACTTCGGCCAGTCGATGAGCGATTTTCTCAGCGATCCATTGCTCGTCGAGTTGCGCGTCACGAATGGCCTCATCCTGCGACTTGGGCGTTTGCTGCATCGCGGCGAGGCGCTGCGGATATTCGGCCTCATGGGCAAACTGACGGCGCATGAAATCAGCCTCGCGACGGGCGGCCTCCAGCGGCGGCACGGTGTCCAGGCCGTTCATGATGCGAAAGGCGCGCAGGATGCGGTCATTGACGAGATTCTCCAGCACCGTCCAACGCGTCTGCTTGCGCGCATCGGGATTCAGCGCGGCCCAAGACTCGCTCCGCTTCCACAGATGCTCGCGCATGGCCTCTTCAAGCTCCAAGCGCGTGATGGGGCGGCCATACACTTCTGCCACATGCCCGCCACCGAGTCCTTCCGGCGACGATCCCCGCCCCGCCATCAACCGCGCATGCAGCGGACCTTTGCAGGCATACAAATCGGTTAAGAGGTAACAAGCGGCGATGAAATAGACGGCGAAGCGCCAGGGGAAGCCTTGGAGGGAGAACAACATGGTCAGCCGCAGGTTAGGACAGACGCGCAGGATGACAACCGCCCGGAACCAGATGCTTGCCTGCTTTTCCTGCTACGGGACGCTCGACGCGCTGCGACGTCAGCGACTGCACAGGCGTCACCTCCAGCCATGCCAGACATAGCCGATCCAAAAACGACAACCCCGTGTGACTCGCATACGCCGCATGCTCCGTGATACCCAACCAGGACGCCATCAGCCGCTGCTCGTTCAACAACGGAAACACGATGAGTCCGCTCTGAATCAGACCGGTGATGAACAAGCCCAAAACGAGGTGGTAACGCGAACGGAGAGAGCGCGACATAAACTTTGTTTGTTTAGCAGGGCACCTCTGGAAACCCCATTTTCCCCAGGCGCAGCTTTCGTTGGGCTGATTTATGAGCCAAGTAAAGGGGCATGAAACGCTACCGCAAGACCGAGCGAGGAGGAGGGCTCTTCAGCGCCCTCG